>Ga0209002_10005237_pt1 | contig 10077 bp, 6 predicted proteins | sample Rifsed16ft2_FD_184010 | JGI IMG/M metagenome (GOLD analysis project Ga0209002, IMG submission 184010) | Soil microbial communities from Rifle, Colorado, USA - sediment 16ft 2 (version 2) | ecosystem: Environmental > Terrestrial > Deep subsurface > Rock core/Sediment | place: Rifle, Colorado...
TCGAAACGAACACCCTTCGGTGAAGCGGCCAGCTCCGCGACGGTTAGCTTGAAGGGATCGAGCATCTCATCAAATGCCTTATGGAGATCGCCATCCCAGAACTGCTTTGCGTAACCCAATCTTTTGGCCAGCTCGAAGACGATCTTCAAGTCCGGCCAAGATTCGTACTGGGCCTTTACGATTGGCCGGCGGTACATGAGATAAGGTGGATTGAAATTGACAAACTCAGACTCCCAAGCCGTGGCGCAGGGGAGAACAATATCGGCCACCGCCATGGCCGGGGTTTGCCAGATATCCCCCACGGCCAAGAACCCCAAATGGCCGAGCGCCTCCATCATCCTTTTAGAATTGGGGTTCGAAGTGGCTAGCCCTGAGGCAAGAGAAAGCATTCCTTTGATCGGGTAGGGTCTTTCGGTGAGGATAGCATCGGCCACGAGATTCATCGGCCCGACGTACTCCTTGTTGTGCGCCCTGACCTTGAATCCAGCCGCCGCGACCAGACTCTTCCCGACCCAGTCTCGGGGGAGGAACTCGGACCCTTTGACGTCCCTGAAAGATACATCGGACTCGAACGAGAGCCCCCCGGGTACGTCCCAATTCCCGGTGACGACGGAAAGGAGCGCGAGGGCCACGGCCGTATAGTAGCCGTTGGAACCGCGGTGCAAGCCGTTATACCAGTCTGTGCTTGCCGGCTTGGTGGTGGCATAGATACGAGCCAACCTGCGGATCTCTTCCGCCGGCACCCAGGTGACTTCCTGCGCCCACTCAGGGCTGCACGGCTCCACCATCTCGGCAAAAAGCTGCCAGGCCGGCTTACAGCGGACACCGTTTACAGTGTAAGAACCGGTCAACGCGGGCTGAACGTGAGAGGGGAACCATGGGTCAGCCGGATACGGCTCGCCGCGCTTTGAGTCCCAAACCCGGTAAGGCGCGCCGGTACCGTCGAGAAATTGCCCGTTGTCTTCTCGCACCAAAAAGGGCGCGTTGGTCCAGGAGGTAAGAAAATCGGCATCGTAGAGTCGTTCCCGGATAATGACGTGGTGCAGGGCGAGAAAGAGGGCCAGGTCGGTACCGGGTCTTAACGCGAGCCAGACGTCGGCTTTGGCCGCAGTATGCGAGAGAAGAGGATCCACCACAATGAGTTTTGCCCCGCGCCGCTGCGCGTCGAGGATTCTACGGGCGAGCGGCGGCTTGGTGTGGAGGATGTTGTAGCCGACGAGCAGGATCAGATTGGTCTTCTCATAGTCGATGGAAGGGTGGAGTCCCTTGTTGCCGAGATGAAGGGGAAGGCCCGGACAGCTACGGCTGTAGCAGCAGATGTGTCCGGTGCCGCCGAAGTTCGGAGTGCCGTAGAGGCTTCCGAGGCGATTAAAGAACCTGTACCATTCGGTCCCTGACGAGCCATCCGTGGAGCCTTTTTGAAAGAAGAAGGCCTCCGGACCATAGCGCTCCTTTATTTCTTTCATCTTTTCGGCGATCGTATCCAAGGCCTCGTCCCAGCTAATTCTTACCCAGCCGGGATCGGCATTTCCTTTCGGCCGGGTTCGTTTCATGGGATGTTTAAGGCGCTCTGGATGATAAATCTCCTGCTTGGCTGCAAGTCCCTTCGGGCACAGGGTCCCGGCATTGTTGCTGGCCTCGGGATCCCCCTCAACTTTAACGAGATAACCATCCTTTACGTGGGCCACTACACCGCATAAGGCCGCGCAGTGGATGCAGTAGGAGAAGATTTTTTCCGTGCCGTCGTTCATGGTAAGCCCCCTTTTTACCCGCCACCGATCGCGGTCATGGTCAACAGAATATGGGCCGAACTCTCAGGCGCGATTTCCGTATCTAATCCGTTTGCGTAAAGGATGTTTTTACCGTCGAGCAGGACGATGGCATTTGCGAGGAGAGTGCCTTCCGCGGTGAACATGGCGTCGCGGAAGCCAGCGCCATATTTGCGGGCGAGCAGGTCGAAGAGTTGGCGGACGGTGGCTCGAGCCGGCAGCGTCAAGGCCTCTCCGGCCACCGCCACGACGTTTCGAATAAGGCCAAAGTAAAGGACCTGGACATCTATATTATCTTTTTTCGGGTCCGTCATGGCCGCCCAACGTCCGCACCCCTTTTAGGTCTCTAAAGCCTGCTCACCTTGACGCGGACGCAGGCATCCAATGCCGCAGAAAGGGCATCGATCCTATCGAGCGAATGGGGCAAAAGCGTATTGAAGTGAACCCCTTGTTGATAGGAAAGCGCCAATTCCGGGCTTTTCCTCCCGAAGCAGCCGGCGATTCCCGCAACTTCGGAATGAATGCATTCCGTCAGATAGGCGCATCCCTCGACCGCAAGTCCCGACTCTGTTTCCAAACGGATCCGGTCTCCCTGCCGGATTCCCCTTCGCCGCCCCGTGTCCGCGTTCAGCAAAATGGAGTAGGCAGACGGGCTTTTCTCGCTCAACTGGGCGAGCAGGCCGTTGTGGGCCGTATAGCTCAAAGAGTGGAAGGGCAGTTTGTAGTTGACGGCGAAGAGGTCGTATCCGGGACGCGAGGAGCCATAAGCAGGGCAAGGCTTCCAATCCACGAGCGGCTGGTAATCGTCCGTGTCCCACTCTATGCCGAGGGTCCGGGTCACTTTTCTTATTTCCTCTCCCGCGTCCAGAAAGTACTCGAGGTAGATCGGAAGTCGCGGCGCGAGAAAGGCTCTCGGGTATGCCTCCTTAACCGTTTTTCTGCCGCTGCGGATGAAGCCGTTCTCTTTAAACCACCCGATCCCTTTCTCGGGGCCAAACCAGGATTTTGCCCATCGATCCGCCAGCTCCTCCCAGCCGTATTTCTCCGTAGACTTGTAGGCGAAGGGCTCTTTGAGGTCGAGAATGCCGTTGAGCAACGCGTAAATATCGCCCACGAACCCCAATCGATCCGCCAGCTCAAACAGGACTTCTACCCATTGCCGCGCCTGTCCCCGGGGAGGGAGAGCGGGCTGGCGGATCATCCAGTGCCACTCGCCTTCCCCTGCTCCCATAAACTCCGTGGGTTCATTGGGGAAGGCATCGAGTCGCTCGAGATAATGGGCATCAGGCAGCAGCAGATCGGCAAACCGCGCCGTCTCATTCATCTCGCAGGCGAAGGCCACCACAAACGGGAATTTCTTCAACGCTTCAGCCATCACCTCCGGGTTCGCGCAGGTCATCAAAGGATTGCAGCGTGAGACGATGAGCATCTCCGGGGAATAGGGGAGTTTAAATCTTTCCGGGTGGAGCAGCGTCTCGGTGAAAAATGTCGTGCCGTAGGGTGCCACGGGCGCGAGATCGAGCAAGTCGAAAGTCTCCGGCGGCTTGACCTTGGTTGCCGGGTAGGGCGGCTTTCGCCGCCTTGCGTAGCCCTGGGGAATCAGCAATCCGTCTGCGGAGGAGACGGGGGACCAGCGCAAGGGAGGGGTTTCGGATACAGGATTGCTTCCCAAATGTCCGCCGGGAACGTCGATAGCCCCAACGACCACATTGAGGAATTGAATGGCGAGCCCGGTTAGCATGGCGTGTTTATGGGCGATCGCTCCACGGTACCAGCTCACGGCCGCTGGCCTGTACGGAAGCTCGTGACCTTCGATCATGATCGTGCTTCCGATCTGGGCGGCGGCGCCGAATTCATGGGCCAGGCGTCGAATGGTCTCTGCCGGGATCGTGGTAATTGAGGAAACGCGCTCCGGCGTGTACGGCTGGACGTGCTCTCTGAACAGGGTGAAGGCGGTAGCAGCCGTCTCTCCGTTTAAGCCGAATCTCCCCTCGAGAGCGACTTGGCCTGCGTTGGAGTCGTCAAAAGGTGTGGCCCTTCCAGTCGAGGCGTCCCAAACCAGAGGTTTCTTGCTCTGAGGATCCCGCAGGTAGTGCCCGTCGCGGCGGATCAGATACGGCCCGTTGGTGAACTTCCGGAGAAACTCGCGATCGTAAATGCTTTCCTCGTTGAGTAGTACGTGGATCATCGATAGCGCCAGCGCCGCGTCGGTTCCGGGGCGGATGGGAACCCATTCGTCCGCCTTGGAGCCAGTATTGACTCCCACCGGATCCACAACGACCAACTTCATCCCTCGCATTTGGGCGTCGGCCATCTTGGACGCTAGGTCCATTGGCAGATGATTCACGACCGAGCCGTTCTGAGTGCCCATGAGGATGAGATAGCGGCAGCGGCGAAGATCGGGCTCGCCGAACCATGTTCCGTGGGTAAGATAGGTCACCGGGTGGAAGCCATTGCCACAAAAATAGTTGGCCGCTCCTCCCCACTGGTTCGGTGTTCCAAATGCTGACGCCCATGCCATCCAGAATACGCCCGACTGGCCCCGGGTATCGAAGGAGGCAAGGACAAGCTTTCGCGGGTTGTCCGACCGGATAGCTCTTAACTTCAGCTCAAGGATGTCCAGGGCCTCAGCCCACGAAATGGGTTCCCATTGGGGATCGGCATCAAACCCTTTGATCGGGTTCGTGCGGCGAAGCGGGACAAGGACACGGTGGGGATCGTACAGGGAGAGGTGGCCTGAATTCCCTTTGGCACAGGTCTTCCCGAAATTCTGCGGGCATTCCGGATCGCCCTCGATCTTGACCACAGTACCATCGACCCGGTTGACTCTGATGCCGCAGGTGTTCCAGCACATGAAGCAGGTCGATTTGATCCAAACGTTCTCTCGCACTCTTGATTTCCTGAGAGCTAGCAGAGACTTTCTTTTAGATTGCTTAACCTCTTCTTAAGCGCAGCTTTTGGTGCAAAAGCCATACCATTATAAGAGGCAGGAGGAGAGGTTACTTGCGGGTTTATTCCTCGGCTCTCCCTGCTTCGCTTTCTTATGGTTGGCAAAAGACGCTCCGCCTTTTCCTAAATTCTAGAAAGGAGGTGATGGATTCGCCTTCGGGACGCAGTGAAGAGGAGAGCGGCTTATCGTTGACCTTCTGCATGGCCTCGAAGCGGTGACCTTTCGAGCATTCGTATTCGTAGAGAGGCATAGGCGGGAACGCGAGCCAATCATACCGAAAACGGGAACCGAAGACCACCCGTCGACCTTGTCATAAAAAATTTTTCCTGGTATAAGAATTTATGTTTGCATTGAAGCGGTTCCGTGCTTAAAAACCCAGGCCTCGGTCTGGGTTTTTTGTTTCCTTTTTCGGGAGGCAAGCCATGTTGGATCAGGAAATCTTACCCTTGGGTTTAACGTTTGACGACGTACTTCTGGTGCCGGCTGAATCGTCCATTCTCCCCCGGGATACTGACGTCGCGACTCGTTTGACGGAGCGCATCGGACTCAATATCCCGCTCCTCAGCGCGGCGATGGACACGGTGACCGAGTGGCGCACCGCCATCGCAATAGCGCAAGAGGGAGGTCTGGGAGTGATCCACCGCAACATGTCGGTGGCGGCCCAGGCCGCGGAGGTCGAGAAAGTCAAGAAATTTGAAAGCGGGATGATTGCGGACCCGATTACGGTGCGTCCGGAGCAGAAGATCGCCGAGGCGAAAGAGATCATGCAGAAGTATGGCATCTCGGGTCTGCCGGTAACCCAGGACGGGCGTTTGGTGGGAATTCTGACCAATCGGGACCTGCGTTTCGAGAAAAGGCTGGATCGGCCGGTGGCGGAGGTTATGACCAAGGAAAACCTCGTGACCGCCCGGCCGGGTGTGGATCTCGATGAAGCCAAAGAGATCCTCCAGCGCCATCGGATCGAGAAGCTATTGGTTATCGACGAGCGTTATCATCTCAAGGGGCTGATTACCGTCAAAGACATAGAGAAAAAGATCCAGCATCCCTTCGCCTGCAAGGACGAGAAGGGCAGGCTGCGGGTAGGTGCGGCGGTGGGGGTGGGACCCGACTGCGACGAGCGCGTGGACGCGCTGGTCAGGGCTGGAGTGGACATGATCGCCGTGGATACAGCCCACGGCCATTCCAGAAATGTTTTGGACGTGGTCAGGCGACTGCGCCGTCGCTCTTCGGATTTGGATATCGCGGCCGGGAATGTGGCGACGGAGGAAGGAACCCTGGCCCTGATCGACGCGGGCGTCAACGCGGTCAAGGTAGGAGTGGGTCCCGGGTCGATCTGCACCACGCGTGTGGTTTCAGGGGTAGGTGTTCCCCAGCTTACAGCCATTGCAAGCTGTGCCAAAGCGGCCGAGCGGCACAACGTCTCTATCATCTCCGATGGCGGTATCAAGTATTCGGGCGATATCACAAAAGCGCTTGCCGCCGGCGCCCATTCGCTGATGATCGGGAGCCTTTTCGCCGGCACCGAGGAGAGCCCCGGCGAGACTATCCTCTATCAGGGAAGGACTTATAAAGTGTATCGCGGTATGGGCTCCTTGGGTGCTATGGGGGAGGGCAGCAGGGACCGGTACGGCCAAGGTGATGTAGAGGACAAGATGAAGCTCGTTCCTGAAGGGATCGAGGGCCAGGTGCCTTATAAAGGATCGCTGGCTTTCAACGTCCATCAGCTCATCGGGGGCCTGCGCGCAGGGATGGGCTACCTCGGCTGCCGGACCATCCGTGAGTTGCGCTCGAAGGCGCGCTTCATCCGGGTGACCGCGGCGGGGCTCAGAGAAGGCCACGTTCACGATGTCTTCATTACCAAGGAAGCCCCTAACTACAGAGCGGAATGATCCTCATCCTCGACTTCGGTTCTCCATACCGGGATGTCTTTCAGCTTGTTACGTGATAGCAACATCTTCCAGGCGTTTGTGCTCTTTTACTGTCGAAGCTAATTAAACCTGGGCAACACAGGACAGGAATGAAAAATTCCATCGCAATCATAGATCTCGGAGGTCAGTACTGTCATTTAATCGGGCGGCGACTGCACAGACTGAGTATTCATTCACGGATTTACAGGCCCGAAACACGAGCGCAGACCCTTGGTGGCCATGCCGGCATCATATTGTCTGGGGGTCCACAGAGTGTGTATGAGGAGGGTGCACCTAAGATCAGCCAAGAGGTTCTTCAGCTCAAAGTACCCATCCTAGGAATCTGCTATGGCCATCAATTACTGGCTCAAATGCTAGGGGCAAAGGTCGAAAAAGGTAGGAGCGAGTATGGCCCTGCGAAGCTTTCCGTTGCTTCCAAGAACAGCCTATTTACAAGATTGCCTCAGGAACAGACTGTATGGATGAGCCATACAGATACGGTAACTGAACTCCCACGCGGATTGCTGACCTTGGCATCGACGGAACAATGTCGTATCGCCGCGTTCGGTGGCACTGCCAAGGGTTATTACGGAGTGCAATTCCACCCCGAAGTCGTTCATACGCAGTATGGGGAACAAATCCTCAGACGTTTTGTTTCCTCAATCTGCGGCCTCAAAGTAAGGGAAGATGCAACGGATCAAATCAAGCCGCTCGTCAGGAACATTCGCGCCAGGGTCGGTAAGAAATCCGTCTTTTTTCTCGTTAGCGGCGGGGTGGATTCAACAGTAGCCTTTGCTCTTTGCGCCAAAGCGCTTCCCAAAAAGCGTATTTTGGGTCTTCACGTTGATACCGGATTAATGCGCAAAGGTGAAACAGAGGATTTGCGCGCCAATTTATCTGCCTTGGGGTTGGCCGATAGATTGCAGATCATTGACAAATCCAGGTTGTTTCTTGCTGAGCTGAGAGGAGTCATTGATCCGGAAGAGAAGCGGAAAATCATAGGCCGCCTCTTTGTCGAAGTGCAGTCGGATGCGATGCGAAAGTTTCAAATTGACGAAAAGCATTGGCTGCTCGGACAAGGTACCATTTATCCTGATACCATCGAGTCCGGCGGAACAAGAGGCCTGGCGGCTGTGATAAAAACGCACCACAATCGCTGCCCTGAAATTATAGATTTGATCCGAAAAGGCCGTGTGATTGAGCCGCTTGCTGAATTTTATAAAGATGAAGTGAGGGAGCTAGGTAAGTGTCTGCGTCTCAGCTCTAAATTGACTAACGGGTGGCCATTTCCTGGCCCGGGCTTGGCGATAAGATGCCTCTGCAGTCGGAGCAGGGCGAAGGCCCAGCCAGCCGGCAAGGCATTAGCTGTATTCATAGCCGATCGAAACTATGAAGGCGTCCTGTTACCCATCAAGAGTGTAGGGGTCCAAGGTGACGCCCGAACTTACAGGCGCGTGCTGGCCCTGCGTGATGGTCGAGGCCTGTTTGACTACGAGACGCTTCAATTTATAAGTACAAAGGCATGCAATGTGCATGCGAAGACGAACAGGGTCATTACTTTTGTCGCTGGAAATGTGACTAGCCTTGCGGCTGCTTCCATCAAGCGCGCTGAACTTAATTCGGGACGTCTACAGTTAGTTCGAGAAGCCGACTTTATCGTGAGATCGAGGATGGAAGAGAACCATCTCACGGAGAGCGTATGGCAGTTTCCGGTGGTGCTGGTTCCGATTTCCTTTGCAGGCGGTGAGACCATAATTCTTCGACCTGTTAATTCAGAAGATGGCATGACGGCTGACTTTGCGAGGCTTCCCAAGGGTGTATTGCGGCGCATCGCGGAGGATATAATTAAATTGCCGGGTGTCGATGCGGTTTTCCTTGACGTCACCAGTAAACCGCCAGCTACGATTGAGTGGGAGTGAGATTTTTTCGATTGGAGGCAACTTGGTTTTATCGGTGTGGCTCTTTTTTTGATTTGACACGGATCGCTGCCGCTATATACTTGGACTTATCGGGTTTCCATAACCAGCAGAGGAAGCGGAGGTCTTATGAGCGGGACCATACGCGCTCGGGTGAAGCATGGTGTCTTAGAGCCACCGGTGAACCTCCTTATTCATTTGCCACCTCCTTGTTAGTCGATTTCGAAACGAACTGATTATTTGAAATAGCCCTCCTTCATCAGCTGCTCCGCGAGGCTCGTGTCAATGAAGACGGTCGGATCTGCAGCGGCCGCTTTCGGGGTAGCCTTCTTGATGGTCTCCAGAGAAAAGGTGACATGCTACTTTTCCGATGTCTAATGAATCAGTTTCTTTTTACTTCTCTGATTTCTAACCCAACTGGTGAACAGTGACCTTCAAGCTAACCCTCACAAACTAAAGGGCATTGATACCGACCTGGGCAATCTCCTGGTCCTGTTCGGGCTTGGCCCCACTGACACCGACCGCCCCAAGGATTTGCTTGTCCTTCAGGATCGGAAGGCCTCCCATACCCGCGAGGAAACGCCCATGCGCCAGGATGGAGATTCCGGAAAAGAAGGTCTGCCGGTTCTCCGCCGCAGTTTGAATCTCGGCCGAACTGCGCTTAAAAGCTGCCGCAGCGCCCGCCTTTCCCAAGGCGATGTCCGGGGTAAGAAAACCTGCCCCGTCCATGCGCGAAAGGGAAATCACATGTGCCTCCTCGTTAACCACCACAATGGAAATATTCACTCCTATCTCCTTCGCCTTGGCCAGCCCCGCATCTATGATTTTTCTTGCGTCGTCCAGCTTCATTACCATAAGACCTCCTTACTCAATAATTAGGGTGGATTCAGGGTGAAAAAAACAAAGTACCCCTGGGAGATAGTGCTGTCAATGCCCGTGAAAGTCTGGAAGATGGGAAGGGCTACTTTTCTGATGACCATCTATGAATAGCCCTGAGTCGCGAGAACTAATCCAACAAATCAAAAGGCACCGGCGGCCTGGTCAGCCGGCCCGAGGCCCTCGCTTGGCCAAAGGTGTAGAAGCAATGAGCTTCACTGTCTCACTTTTCTTACCTCTGCACGAGTGTCCCGGTCGCTGAATCCCGGGTGAAAGGAGTCTGAGCTGGACTGAAGATGGTAATAACCTCCGGCCAGCTCCAGCGGGTTTAATGGGGAGGGCATCACTCCTTTGAAGTGCTTCCACCCTCGGAACTGGAAATTCTCCCAGGCGTGGTAGATGATCAGTTGTCCTGTCCTTACCGCAGGCGAGACCGCTGCCGCGGCCTGGAATGAGGTCAGGTCGTTATAGGCTTCTATGCGGTCTCCGTCTTCAATGCCCCGGCTGCCCGCGTCCTCACTAGAGACGAAGATCAATGGCTCCCCCCGCTGGAGCCTCAGCAGTATAGGGTCGTCCACTTGGCTGGAATGGATGCTCCAACGGGCGTGGCCGCCAGTGATCCTGAGAGGATAGTCCCCCCCGGCCTTGGGGTCATCTTT
>Ga0209002_10005241_pt1 | contig 10074 bp, 9 predicted proteins | sample Rifsed16ft2_FD_184010 | JGI IMG/M metagenome (GOLD analysis project Ga0209002, IMG submission 184010) | Soil microbial communities from Rifle, Colorado, USA - sediment 16ft 2 (version 2) | ecosystem: Environmental > Terrestrial > Deep subsurface > Rock core/Sediment | place: Rifle, Colorado...
ACCACATGGACATGGAATCCATCGAGTCGCTCAATACCGCGCTGCTGGAATTCAAGGGCACGCTGGTGTTCGTCAGCCACGACCGCGAGTTCGTTAGCTCGCTGGCGACGCGCATCATCGAGATCTCGGCCAAGGGGGTGAACGACTACCACGGCACGTATGAAGAGTTCCTGCGTGACCAGATGGCCGCTTAACATGCATAAAAGCAATCCGCAGATTACGCAGATTAAAATCTGCGTGAATCTGCGAAATCTGCGGACAAAACGGGGTCTGTGAACATGGGCAGAGCGATCGGCGTCTTCGATTCGGGTGTGGGGGGCTTGTCCGTGCTGCACCACATTCGTCAGACGCTCCCGAACGAACGCCTGATCTACGTCGCCGATTCCGGCCACGTGCCCTACGGCGACAAATCTCCGGCTTACATCGAAAAGCGCTCGCTCGCCCTCACCCGCTTCCTCATTTCCCAAGGCGCCGATGCCATCGTCATTGCCTGCAACACCGCCACGGCAGCAGCCGTGTCCAGCCTGCGCAGCAAGTTCAACATCCCCATTGTTGGCATGGAACCCGCGGTAAAACCCGCCGTCGCCGCCACCAGGAGCGGCGTGGTCGGTGTTCTGGCCACCATCGGCACCCTGGAAAGCGCGCGCTTCGCGGCCCTATTGGAGAAATACGCCGGTGAGGTCGAGATCGTCACCCAGGGTTGTCCCGGCCTGGTCGAACAAGTGGAACAGGGTGAACTGCATAGCGCGTGGACGCGCGAGCTGGTCGAGCGTTACACCGCACCGCTGCTGGCGCGCGGCGCAGATACGCTGATCCTGGGGTGCACCCACTACCCCTTCCTTGCCCCGCTGATCCGCGAGATGGTGGGCGACAGCATTGCATTGGTGGACACGGGTGCGGCCGTGGCGCGCCAACTCCAGCGCCGCATCCAGACCGAACTGCCCGAGCGTCAAATATCCGTTCGTTCTGAGCTTGTCGAAGGACGAACGAACCCCGAACAATTCTTCACCAGCGGCGACCCCGACCAAGCTTCGCGCATCATGTCGGTGCTGTGGAACGAGACTGTTGTAGCGCGGCGCTTGCCGCAGGAATTCCTATAGGTCTTGGTCAAGACAAAGTCATTCGGCGGCTTCGTCGAACCGGAATCCCTTATCCAGGAAGAGTCTCCGGCAAGTATCGACGACAGCCGGATCGTAGGTGCTGCCCCGACCGCGCCCGATCTCGCTCAATGCTGCCACGACCCCCAATGTCGGGCGATAGGGCCGGTGCGAGGACATCGCTTCCACCACGTCGGCCACAGTCAGTATCTTTGATTCAAGCAATATCTGATCGCCTTTTAGCCCTTGCGGGTAGCCCGATCCATCCAGCTTCTCGTGATGCTGCAGGATGATATCGGCGATCGGCCAGGGAAACTTGACGTCCTTCAGGATGTCGTACCCGGACTTTGGATGGGTCTTGATGAGCATGAACTCGATCTCGTTGAGCTTGCCGGGTTTCGAGAGGATTTCCGCCGGTATGTGGATCTTTCCCAGGTCGTGGATTATCGCGGCCAGATGAATGCCATGGACCTGCTCTTCCGGCAAGCCCATTTCCTGCGCGATGGCCGTCGCCAGTTCGGCAACGCGCCGTTGATGGCCGGCGGTATAGGGATCGCGAGCTTCCACGGTGGTTGCGATGGTCTGGATGGATTGTTCCAGGCTCTGGCGCAGGATCATGGCATGCTGCTCATGCTCGGTGCGGGCGCGCAGAGTGATGATGCCATAGGCCAAATCACTGGCCAGTTCTTCCAGCAGCCGGACATCCTCTTCGTCAAAGGCATCAGACTCGGATGAATAGATGCTCAAGCCGCCGAAGGTCCGATTGCCATGTGACAATGGCAGTACGATGTTCGAGACGTAGCCTCGTGCCAGCGCGGCATCTCTCCATGGTTTGAATACTGCTGCGCTGGCAATGTCATGACAGATCTGCGTCGTTCCGCTACGTATGGCTCTGGCAATTGGAATTTGCCCTTGTTCTGTGTCAGCCCAGACAGGATGCTGCACCCAGAAGTGGCCTTCATTCATACCCGTCCAGGCAATGGGCGTGATGCTTTTTTCCGGATCGTTTTCGGCATAGCCCACCGCCGCATGGAGGTACCCGCCGTTTTCTACGATGATATTGGTGATGCTCCGCAATAACTCATCTTCGTTCGCGGCCCGCACCAATGCCATATTGCCCGCCGACAACATCTTGAGTGAGCGGTTAGCTCGGCGCAGCGCCTCTTCGGCTTGTTTGAGTTCGGTGATGTCGACTCCAATGCCAATGACATTCAATCCGCGCTTGGTTTCGACCCTGGTCGCGGTCAGCACGTAATGGCGAAGGCCTTTCGACAAATTCAGACGCGCCTCGGCCTCGGCCGAACCGGTTTCCAAAGCCTCCTTGATCTTCTGGATGATTAACGGCCTGTCTTCTACAAAAACAAAATTCAAGACATTTTGTTCCGACATTTCTTCCGGTGAAAGCCCCAACAACTCAGGTCCTTTCCTATTCCACTGCAACAGGCCGCCCTGTTGGTCGATGAGATAGAAGATATCGGGCAAGCTTTGAATCAGGCTATCGGAAAACGCCTGTGCATCTTTAATGGCCTGCTCGCCTTGCTTGCGTTCGGTGACGTCCCTGATCACACCGTCATAGGACAGCAGCTTTCCTGCGGCATCCTTGAACAGGATTATGGTGTCGCTCACCCATCGAAGCCCGCCGTCCTTCCGGATGATGCGATGTTCGATTGGCGGGACCTCCTTTCCCGCGAGGACCTGTCTCAGGCGCTCCGTGACCAGCACCCGATCCTCCGGCACGACCATGTGTATCCACAGGTAGGGATTGGCCGCAAATTCTTCCGCCGTGTATCCCGTCACCGTCACGCAGGCCGGGCTTTGCACGGTTTCCACGGCATGCCCGTTTTCGATGCGCACTGCATATTGATAATCCGTGAGGCCCTCGGTAATTCTCTTGTAGCGTGCCTCGCTGTCCCGCAGCGCTTGTTCTGCACTCAGTCGTTCGCTGATGTCGCGGGTGATGCCCTGAATGAAATTCTGCTGCTGAATACTCAGGTACTTGCCTGAAGATTCAATGGGGGTGATCTCTCCGCTGGGCCTCTGCAATTTCAAATTGCTGACCTGGGTGCTTCCCATTTTCTGGGCTTCCAGGAAGCTTTGCCGGGCAGCTTCATGTTGGTCTGGAGGAAGGACTTCCCACACCTTCAGCTTCTTGAGCTGTTCCAACGACCTGCCGCTCTGCTTTTCAAATGCAGGGTTGCATTCCACTATGTGCCATGTTTCGCAGTCGATCAGCACGATGCCATCCATTGCCTCATTGAATAGCGCTTTGTATTTTCCTTCGGCAAGTTTGCGGTTGCGGATATCTGCTTCTTCGGACAGGGCACGTCTGATGGCCGGCGCGAGCCGGGACATACTGCCCTTCAGCACATAGTCCCGGGCGCCCTCCTTGAGCAGTTCCACCGCCGCATCATCACCCAGCGCCCCGGTCACTATGATGACGGGGATACGCGGATGCGTACGGCGTACATACTCCAATGCATTACGGCCGCTGTAAGCTGGCAGACGGTAGTCGGCAAGGACGACATCGGGCTTGAATTCATCAAGCGCCAGCACGAACGCCTCATGTGCATCCACACGCAACGAAGTGAACACCAGTCCTGCATTCCGCAGTTCAGCTTCCTCAAGCTCCGCGTCGGTTGGGACATCCTCCAGTATCAGGATGCGAAGTTCTTCGGTCGACTTGTCCATGAGTATTTACCCGGAGCTACGGTATCTTGAAGGCGGGGCGGTTGGCCGCCACATTGCGGTCCTCCGTGGAGGAGGTTGCCACCGCTGCTTCTTGCGCCATGATCGGAGTGCACATCACCAGGCTTGAGACAAGCCGGCAGCGCTGAAGCGCAGTCTGAGGCGGGATTCCTGTTTGGCTCGTTGTCATAGACGCTCAATCTCCGCGCATACGGTATCGGCAAATCAGCACGCTGTGGGTTGCCATGCTGCCAACCAAAGAAAGATCAACTCAAGCTGATGCCATGGGCCAACCAGTCATCTCTCGCCACGCTGCATGAGTCGTCTTCGGGACAAAGGACGAGGAATGTCCCACGGCAAAAAAACACTATGCGAATCAGCAACGAAGTGATGATCTCCGCGACCCAGTCTATTGATGTGGGAGGGAGAATGCAAGAGAGCATCCCCCATCTGTACAGGATATCGGGACAAGTCGCCCGGGGACATCCTGAAAACGTCTAGGCGGAGACGCATGTAAAAAGCGGTGCGGTGCAGTCGCGCGTCATCGCTGTGGTCAGGCAAGCAGTTCATTCCGCAATAGCGCTGACAAATCTGGCAACGGCTGCATCCCATCCTGCGTCAAGCTGGCTGCAACCTCGCTGATGCGCAAGCCGTATCCCGCCAGCACCAAGTCGGGCGCCAACTCGAAAAGCGGAATGGCGAGGAATGGACGCTCCAGTATTTCCGGATCGGGAAGCTTGATGCCACCCGCATCAAGCTCCAGGTCGCCATAGACGATCAGGTCGAGGTCTATCGTGCGCGCCGCGTATTTGTCGCGCGTTCGCGTGCGTCCCAGGCTGTTCTCGATGTTGCGCAACAGGCCGTATTTGATCTCAGCGGGTGGCGCTTCCGTTTCGATCTCCACCACACAGTTGTAGTAAGGCGGCTGATCCGGCCGGCCAAGCGCCTCGGTAAGATAGACTGTGGAGATGCCGGCAACGTGCGTTTGCCGGGCGAGGCTACGAATCGCAGTGCGCACGTTTTCGGCGGGTTCGATGTTCGAGCCGATGCCGATGAAGGCGCGCACCATGATCTGCTCAGCGCTTACGGGTGATTTCGACCGCCACGCTCCTGGCAAAGCGCAGCGCATGAGGCTTATCGACGCGCACACCCACCTGTCGCACTTCCAACTGTTCAAGGCACAGTTCCGCGACGGCTTCGGCCAGTGCTTCCAGCAGCAGAAATTGGGAGCTTTCCACCATGGCGAGAATGCGTTTCTTGAGCGCCCGGTAATCCACGGTGTCCTCGATGCGGTCGCTTTTCCCGGCCTTGCGCAGGTCGGCGTAGATGTCCAGGTTGATCACTACGTCCTGTTTTTCGCGGCGCTCGCTTTCGCTGACGCCCAAAATGCAGCGGGCAAAAAGGTCGCAGATGCGAATGCGGTCCATCATGTCTTCCATATATCCTCCCTGGCAGCCAACCTCGGACGACAGAACACGACTTTTTGTTGCGAAAATCCTACCACTTATCGTGAAATGCCATGTCGTAATTTGAGCCATGCAGGCCCCCGCCGAATGCCAGCATCGGGCGGTAACGTAGGCAATCACCACCGAGGACGTGTATGCTCTCGCCCGGAAATTGACCGAGGTGGTCGAACCAGAGAACGTATACGGGATTGCGAGCTTCACCGACATTAATCTCTTGGTTGAGAACTAACCAACTTGACGGTTAACCTTATAGAGATTTGAACCGACGCCACCAACCGAACAGTAATCATGAGCACCACACATCGCTACACTCTCACCATCTCCTGCCCCGACCGTTCCGGCATCATCGCCGCCGTCACCGGCTTCATCGCGCAGCACGGCGGCTTCATCGTCGAGGCGAGTTACCACACCGAGCAGGAGGCGCAGCGCTTCTTCATGCGCCAGGAGATACGCGCCGATTCGCTGCCGTTCGATGCGGCAGAGTTCCGCCGCCGTTTTTCGACTTTGGCGGACGAGTTCGAGATGACCTGGCAGTTGAATGATTCCGCCATCAAGAAACGCCTGGTGGTGCTGGTGAGCAAGCAGGATCATTGCCTGGACGACCTGCTGCACCGCTGGCGCAGCGGTGAGCTGCAGGTGGACATCCCCTGCGTGATTTCCAACCACGAGGATCTGCGCAGTTTTGTCGAGTGGCACGACATTCCCTTCGTCCATGTGGATATGACGGACAAGGACGCGGCGTTCCAGCACATCTCGGCGCTGTTCGACGCGCATCGCGGCGACGCGATGGTGCTCGCGCGCTTCATGCAGATCCTGCCGCCATGGCTGTGCCAGCGTTATCCGGGGCGCGTCATCAACATCCACCACAGCTTCCTGCCCTCTTTCGTCGGTGCGAAGCCGTATCACCAGGCCTACCAGCGCGGGGTGAAGCTGATCGGTGCGACCTGCCATTACGTTACCGACGAGCTGGATGCAGGGCCCATCATCGAACAGGATACGGTGCGCATAGACCATGGCGACACGGTAGACGACTTGGTGCGCTACGGGCGCGACATCGAAAAGACGGTGCTGTCGCGCGGCCTGCGCTACCATGTGGAAGACCGCGTGCTGGTGTGCGGCAACAAGACCATCGTGTTCCGTTGATCCAACAATTCTTTAACCACCGTTTTTTTATAGGAGACGCTTTATGAAACGAGCTTTAGGTTTTGCCGTTGCGGCATTGCTGGTGGGGAACGCGCTGGCATTCGAACTGGCCAGCCCCGACCCTGAGGTAAAAAACGGCCGTCTGATGACCAAGGTGCAGGAATACAAGGGCTTTGGCTGCAATGGCGACAATCTTTCGCCCGCGCTGGAATGGAAGAACGTGCCTGCCGGCACGAAGAGTTTCGCCGTTACGGTGTACGACCCCGATGCGCCCACGGGCAGCGGCTGGTGGCACTGGGTGGTGTATGACATTCCTGCAAACGTGACCAGCCTGCCGGCCGGCGCAGTGGTCCAGGCACCCTTGCCTGCCGGGGCCAAGCAGGGGCGCAACGATTTCGGCGAGCGCAATTTCGGCGGCGCCTGTCCGCCAGCGGGCGACCGCTCGCATCACTACATCTTCACCGTCCATGCGCTCAAGGTCGAGAAGCTCAATGTGCCGGAAGACGCGAGCGCGGCCCTGATCGGCTTCAATATCCAGGCCAACCGTCTCGGGCTGGCCAAGATGACCACCACCTACTCGCGTTGAGGTTCGGCGCGCTGCTCGCGCGCTGTCCTGAGTTTTCCATCAAGCCGGTAGCCCGGGAAACTTCTTCCGGGTGCCGGCACTCATATGCAGCATGAGCAACCTTACCTGCATTGATTCCCCTTCTGCATGACGCCGTTACCGCCGTTACGCATCGGCAACTATTCCATCGTGCGCCAGCTTGGCGAGGGCGCGACTTCCAACGTCTACCTGGGCATGCATGAGAAGACGCTTGCCCTGGCCGCGCTCAAGCAGTTCCGCAAAGTGTTCCAGTCCGACGTGCACAAGAAGATGTTCCTCACCGAGGTCGAGCTGGGGAAGACGCTTGAGCACAAGAACATCGTGCATGTGCTGGGCGCCGACCTGAACGAGAAGACCGGCCCCTATCTGCTGATGGAATATGCCAAGGGTGCATCGCTGGATAAGCATGAACACAGCGCCACCCTGCTGCCGCTGCTGACGGTGCTCTCGGTCGTCGAACAGATCGCCGGCGCGCTGCGTTATGCGGCGAGCCTCGGCGTCGTGCACCGCGATGTGAAACCGGCCAACATCATCCTGATGCGCGACGGCACGGCCAAGCTCACCGATTTCGGCTGCGCCGTGCCGAGCAAGGAACTGGGCTCGACCATCGCGGGCAGCCTGGCCTACATGTCGCCGGAACAGCTCGAAGGCGAGGCGCTCGACCAGCGCGCCGACATCTATGCGCTAGGCGCAGTGATGTACCGCCTGTTGTGCGGCAAGAACACCTTCGAGGCGGACAATCCTTTCGACGCCCGCATCGCCGTGCTGAACTTCCCCATCACGCCCATCGAGAAGTACCGCAAGGAACTGCCGCGCAACCTGATCGCCGTCATCGACAAGGCCATGAAGAAGAATGCGGACGAACGCTATGCCAACTGGGACGAGTTCCTGCACGAGTTCGGCGAAGCGGCGCACGCCATCCGCATGTACGACTACGACGTGGACTTGTACCGCGGTTTCAGTATGTCCACGCAATCGGTGCTGTCGGACTACATGTCGGCATCGCGCGAGTTCTCGCGCAGCGGATTCTCCAGAAGCGTTATGCAGGATTCGGATGGGGTGTGAGCGGGATGAAAAAGGGGCGCTTGCGCGCCCCTGAGCTATTTCGAACCAGCCGGAAAGATCAACGCAAGGTCGTCATGTATTTCGATTCCGCCATCGCGGGGATGTGATCGTCGACGCGTTCCGTGCGCAGGAATTTCGGGTGCACCTGCTCCACCCGCTCAGCCAGTTTGTGCAGCTCGTCGGAATCGGCGGTGCGTGCCAGCTTGATGACTTCCTTCGCATACGCGGCATCGGCGCACATCCATTCGACGTCGATGATGCGGTTGATTTCGCGCCGCAACAACACGTGCATCCGCCCGGCCAGCGAAAACAGTATCTCCATCTCTCCAGACATTTTGGTTCTCCTTACATGGTGTCTCGAATGAAAAGGGCATCCGAAGATGCCCCTTTCTCAGCCTGCCTGTGATGGATTACAGGTTGTAGGCCTTCTCGCCGTGAGATGTTGTATCCAGACCTTCGCGTTCCGCATCTTCAGCTACACGCAGACCGATGGTCAGGTCGACTATCTTGTAGCAGACGAAGGCGACCACGCCGGACCAGACCAGAGTCGTCAGCACAGCCTGAGCCTGGATCCACACTTGCGGGCCCATCTCGGTGGTGACGATGGTGTTGTTGACGTAGTCGATGATGCCGGTGCCGCCCATGCTGAAGCCGTTGAACACGCCGGTGAGCAGCGCACCCAGGATACCGCCGATGCCGTGGATGCCGAACACGTCCAGCGCATCGTCCGCACCCAGCAGTTTCTTCAGACCGGTCACGCCCCAGAAGCAGACCACGCCAGCCAGTGCGCCGATGACCAGACCGCCGCCGATGCCGACCCAGCCGCAAGCCGGCGTGATGGCGACCAGACCGGCAACCGCACCGGATGCTGCACCCAACAGGCTGGGCTTGCCCTTGAACAGCCATTCCGCGCCCATCCAGGTCAACACTGCAGCGGCAGTTGCGATCAGGGTGTTAGCGAAGGCCAGGGTAGCTGTACCGCCCGCTTCCAGCGCGGAACCCGCGTTGAAACCGAACCAACCCACCCACAGCAGGGAAGCGCCGATCATGGTCATCACCAGATTGTGCGGAGCCATTGCTTCTTTGCCGTAACCGACGCGCTTGCCGATCAGGAAAGCACCGACCAAGCCAGCGATAGCGGCGTTGATGTGCACCACGGTACCGCCTGCGAAGTCGAGCGCGCCCTTCTGGAACAGCCAGCCGGCAGTCGCAGTCGCGGCAGCAGCAGCATCAGCGTCGGTGTAGGCATCAGGACCCGCCCAGAACCAGACCATGTGAGCGATCGGCAGGTATGCGAAGGTGAACCACAGTGCCGAGAACAGCATCACAGCACCGAACTTCATACGCTCTGCGAACGCACCGACGATCAGCGCCACGGTGATGGCAGCGAACGTGGCCTGGAAGGCGACGAAGGCGAACTCGGGGATATACACGCCCTTGCTGAAGGTCGCGGCATTGGCGACGCTGCCTGCTACCGGGTCGAAGATGCCTTTCAGGAACAGACGGTCGAAGCCGCCGATGAACGCGTTGCCCGTGGTGAACGCCAGCGAGTAGCCGTAGATCGCCCACAGCACGGTGATCAGCGCGAAGATGCTGAACACCTGCATGAGGATGGACAGCATGTTCTTGCTGCGCACCAGGCCGCCGTAGAACAGGGCCAGGCCGGGGATGGACATCATGATCACCAGCACGGTGACGATCAGCATGAAGCTGGTGTCGCCCTTGTTGGGGGTTGGTGCTGCAACAGGAGCGGCAGCCTCGACAGCCGGAGCCGCTTCGGTGGTCGCTACCACTGCGGCGGGTGCCGCGTCTTCTGCGAAAACCGGAGCGGACGAACCGCACAACACGGCGAGCAGCGCGAATAGTGCTATAAATTTCTTCATCTCATCGCTCCTTATAAGGCTTCCGGACCGGTCTCGCCGGTACGGATGCGGATCACTTGCTCAAGATCTTGCACGAAGATCTTGCCGTCGCCGATCTTGCCGGTCTGGGCGGATTTTTCGATGGCCTCAAT
>Ga0209002_10005244_pt1 | contig 10069 bp, 9 predicted proteins | sample Rifsed16ft2_FD_184010 | JGI IMG/M metagenome (GOLD analysis project Ga0209002, IMG submission 184010) | Soil microbial communities from Rifle, Colorado, USA - sediment 16ft 2 (version 2) | ecosystem: Environmental > Terrestrial > Deep subsurface > Rock core/Sediment | place: Rifle, Colorado...
GCAGTTCCTGCCCACTCATCGCTGTCCTCTCCACTCGGACCTCCCAAAGAGGCCGCAGTGTAGGGGACATTTCTAACGAGAACAAAAGGGGACATTATCACTGTGGTTCAACAGCACTTTTTTCCGACCCGCCACTGACCTGTAATTCTGATGCGTCGCTTGAGCAGACCTTTGATTCGGCCCTATCCTTGATTCCTCGATTCGTCCCGCGGGCGGCGCTCACTTGCGCTACTCTATTCCACTTCGCTCTTGAGTCAGGAGGTAACGATGCCGGGCCGGGACGCCGCCTGGGACCTTCTCTGTGAATTCACTGCAAGCGATAGCCTGCGCAAGCATGCCCTGGCCGTCGAAGCCTGTGTCCGCGCCTATGCCCGCAAGTTCGGCGACGACGAAGAACTCTGGGGGCTCGCCGCCTTGCTCCACGATTTTGACTATGAACGCTGGCCCAACAACGGCCACCATCCCACTCAAGAACACCCCTCTCAGGGCTCGGTCATTCTGCGGGAACGTGGGTACCCGGAGGAACTGATCCGTGCCATTCTTTCTCATGCCGATTACACGGGAATCATGCGTCAGTCCCGTCTTGAGCACACACTTTTCGCCTGCGACGAGCTCGCCGGCTTCCTCACCGCGTGCGCCCTCATCAAGCCGGGCAAGAGCATTTTCGAGGTGGAAACTGATTCAGTGAAGCGCAAACTCAAGGATAAAGCCTTCGCCCGTGGCGTGAATCGCCAGGATGTCCTGAAGGGTGCGGAGGAGCTGGGCATTCCCCTGGATGACCACATCCAGTTCTGCATTGACGCCATGCGCGGCGTTGCCGACCAGCTTGGGCTGGGTCGGAAATCCACCGGCTGACCTACTCTCCCGCGCTCCAGCCGCCAGCGCCTGATGTGATAGAATCTGCCTTCAACCCTGAACTGGCTCCACGACTCGCGAATGAAGATCTCCCGTGACGCCGTCTTGCATGTAGCCGAACTGGCTCACTTAGAGCTGACCGAGGCCGAAGTCGAGACCTTCCTGCGACAGCTCGATTCCATTCTCACCTACATCGACAAACTCAATGAACTCGACACAGCAAACATCGAACCGCTCGCCCAGGCCCTCTTTGGCGCGGCGTCCGATGAAGAGGCCACCCTGCGGCAAGATCAGTTGGTCTCCTGCGAGGTTGCCAAAGAGGTCTTGAAAAGTGCCCCCGACCCCTCTCCGCCCTACTTCCGCGTCCCCAAGGTCATTGACCGATGACCGCCGCGGCTCCTTGGTCGGTCTCTTCCATCCGGGCGGCTCTCGAATCGAAAAAGATCAGCGCACGTGAGCTTGCCTCTGAATTCCTCGCTCGGATTGAGAAGCAGAATCCGCATCTCAACGCCTTCCTGACACTTTCCGCCGAGCGCGCCCTGGCCCAGGCAGCGCGCATTGACCAAATGCTGGCCCGGGGAGAACCACTTCCCCCACTTGCTGGTGTGCCTGTGGCCATCAAAGACGTCTTAAGCACGCGCGGCATCCGAACCACGTGTGGCTCCCGCATCCTGGAGAATTACTATCCCCCTTACGACGCCACGGCGGTGGAGCGATTGGAACGGGCCGGCGCCGTCCTGCTGGGGAAGACCAACTGCGATGAGTTTGCCATGGGTAGCTCCAACGAGAACTCGGCCTACGGCCCCGTCCGCAACCCTGTCGCACCTGACCGCGTCCCGGGGGGCTCGAGCGGCGGTTCGGCGGCTGCTGTCGCCGCCGGTCTGGCCGTGGCAGCCCTTGGAACTGACACAGGCGGATCCATCCGCCAGCCAGGTGCCCTGTGTGGCATTCCCGCCATGATGCCGAGCTATGGCAGGGTTTCTCGTTACGGTCTCATCGCTTTTGCCTCCTCCCTTGATCGGATCGGCCCTTTTGCCAGGTCAGTGCGTGACACCGCCACAGTGTTGGAAGTCATTGCCGGCCGCGACCCAAACGACTCAACTTCTGCCTCCATCCCCGTCGGCAGTTACGTCGACGATCTGGAAAAGCCTGTCCGGGGTCTCCGGATTGGAATCGCCCCCGAGTACTTTCAGGAGGGCATGGACGCTGAGGTTCGGCAGAAAATCGAATCCGGCATTCGCTTGCTGGAGAGCTTGGGTTGCCAGCGGGTTGACTTACGCATGCCCCACACGGAATATGCAATTGCGACCTACTACATCATCGCCACCGCAGAGGCCAGTTCGAACCTGGCCCGGTATGACGGCGTTCGCTATGGCCTTCGCGCCCCGGGGACGACGCTGCTCGAAATGTATAAGAAAACGCGCGGCCAGGGCTTTGGGCCTGAGGTCAAGCGCCGCATCATGTTGGGGACTTACGCCCTCTCGGCCGGCTATTACGATGCCTACTACCTTAAGAGTCAGAAGGTACGCGCTTTGATTGCGCGGGATTTTCGCGAAGCCTTCTCGAAGGTCGATGCGATCATCACCCCCACCTCACCTGTCCCTGCATTTCGCCTCGGCGAGCGGACCTCCGACCCCCTCCAAATGTATCTGGCTGACATTTATACCGTCACCGGCTCTCTGGCTGGCGTTCCGGGCATTTCCATTCCTTGCGGCAAGACAAGGCAGGAGCTGCCGGTAGGCTTGCAGATCTTTGGGCCTCATTTTGGCGAAAGCCGCGTTCTTCAGCTCGCCCATGCGTTTGAGACCGCAGGTGGCTTCGGCCACTGACCGGCAAAGTCATGGAAAACCTTGCCCCGATCCTTGAGCAACTACAGCGCACCCGAGCGGGCCTGGAATCGGTCGCCGCCCAGTTTCCTGAAGATCACTGGCAGAGGCAACCCCATCAGGAATCTTGGTCCGCCGCCGAGGTTATCGCCCACCTCACTATGGTCGAAGATCGTGTGACGCAGGCCGCCCGAAAAGCCATCCAGCATCCCCCCAGGCCCACTCCCATCTGGCGACGGCTTCATCTTCCCGTCTGGATCGTTGGATATCGGTTGGTCCGTTTCAAGACCCCTCTACCGCTGGACTCCTCCCTCATTGCGGAAAAGTCAGCATTGCTCTCCCGATTCACTGCCGCTCGCCAACAAACACTGGCCCTTCTACAGCAGGTTCACGGCCGTGACCTGAGTGCCTATTGGTGGAAGCATCCGCTCCTTGGTCACCTGAATTTCTATGACTGGTATCGGATGATTGCTCTCCACGAGCTCCGCCACACCAAGCAGCTTCGCGAAATTCTGAGTTCCTTGCACACTACGTGAAATAATAGAGTCCTCCAGAATTGTGCACTTTCCTCCGTTTTGAGATTTTTTTTCACTGCCCATGCAGTCTTCTCCACTGGAACATGTATTCATTCTTCGGGACCAAGATCCACCCGGGTCGTTCTATAAGCGATTGAAAGTAATAAGGTTACAGTGGTTTATATCACTGAGGTCTTGACTTCGAGGAAGGAGGGTCTAGCGGTTGGTACGGGTATCTCTAGAACGGAAGGACTATTGCTTGTAGTTTTGTGCAGCCCGTAGCATGGCAGCAGCATCAAAACTCTTGTAGGGCAGGGCGAACAACAATGGTCAAAGTCAAGTCAAGCCAGAAGCTCTTTACGGAAGACGAAGTCTGCCGGCTGACGGGGATTTGCCTCGAGCACTTGCACAGTATGGCTCGCAGCAAGCACCTGGGTTTTCTGGCACGCGCCGCCGAAGCTGCCGGACAGAAGGCCGAGAGGTGGCTGTTTACCCACTCTGACTTGATGATTCTAACTGTGCTCTATCCGCGCTGCCAGCACTGAGCCCGGCCTTGACCCATTGCCGAGATTCCGGGAAAACGGCTCCGCCCGGCGGAGCCGTTTTTCTTTCTGGCCTATCCCAGCCCGCGCCCTTCAAGCACTTCGCTCGGAAACTTCAGATCGACCATCGCCGCTAATCGGGAATCTTGCCGGTCAGCTCCATCCATGTCCGTTCGATGGCCGCAGGCGTCCCCTGCTGGAAGTTGGGAAAGCTGCTGGCGTGCTTGCTCAGGTCAATAGATTTCTTGGCGTCTTCGAGGCTCATTCCCTTGCCGATGGCATCCTTGACTGCAGCCACCATGTCCTTCAGGTAGGCAATGAGCTTGCCGATCTGTTCCTTGCCCTGCTGAACTCCGCCATGGCCAGGGCTCGCTTGCGTCCAATCCAGCTTCTGAATTGCCTCGAGCGTTCCTATCCATTGGGAAGGGTACGCGTCTCGCATAAACGGAATACCGTTAGTCAGTAAATCGCCGGCGACGACCACCTTCTCCCTCGGAAGGTAGACGACTACGTCTCCCCGGGTATGTCCCTTTCCGAAGTGATAAATGTGAATGTCCCGGTCCGGCTTGTGGAGGAAAAGGCTTCGCTCAAAGGTGATCGTGGGCAGGGTGATCTGAAGCGTTTTCAGCTCTTCAAGATAGCTCTTTTGGGAAGCTAACTGCCTCTCCGCTCGTTGTCGCGCCTCATCTGAAAGTGGGTTTCCCTGGGCGTCCTTGCCATCGGCCAGCAGCTTTTCCAGCCGTGCAATGTTGGCAGGCACCCCTTTGATCAGGGCGTCCTGCACGCTGGGGATAGCCTTCCCGGCCATATCCTCCCGGGTGAGGTTTTGGGCCAGGTACTCCACGCTTGGTCCAAAAACATTGATGTATGCCTGATTCCCCTGTGTATGGTCGTTATGCCAGTGTGTGTTCACCACGTACCGCACAGGTTTGTTTGTAAGCTTGCGGATCTCGGCGATCAGGTCTCGTGCCCAGCTTGGCCGAAAGTGGGTGTCCACTACCAAGACGTCGTCCTGGTTCACGATGAAGGCACCGTTCGAAGCCACCCCTTCTCGGCCGATGGCGGCATATACTCCGTCAGCCATTTTCATGATGTCAAACGATTGCGCTTGGCTAAGTGGAGCCACCAGGGAAAATCCAGCCAGAAAGATCAGCACCTTCAACAGATTGCGATACATCCTCTCCTCCAATCTCCTCGCCTCTGGCCAGGACTTGCTCCTCGAGGCTCTTCGTATTGCCACACAGCTCCCCCATTTCGTGGCGGAATTGCGGGGTGAAATCTACCACATTTCCCGACCCTGGGCTTGGTCTCCCCCGCAATCCCAGCCAGGACAGGCTCACGAATTGCTCTTCTAAACCTCTCACGCTATGCTGGCCACTGGCTGGGCAGGCAAAACCCGCATTCCCGATCGGGCATCCTAAAAGCTGGGGCGATGGCCAGTCAGTCTACAAACGCAATGCGGATTCAAATGAAAACTTGGTTCGGGGGGACTACGCGCTTTTTCATTGTTCTCATTCTTGCGCTTTCATTCCTCTCGGGATCTTTCCTGGTTGCACTTGCCCCGGCAAGGCAAGGGCAACTCTCGTCTCACTCCGTTCCAGCCAACCAACTGAAAGCTGGACAGCAAAGTAGGCCGGAAGATCTGCCAGCTGTTTTGCCGAAGGGCAAGAAACTCATCCTCAAGGATGGCACCTATCATCAGGTCCGCTCCTTTGAGCGCCTGCCTGACCCTGCCAATCCTTCCGGCCCGGGCCGCGTCCGTTTCTATAGTGTTGAACGCTCGGCCTGGGAGGAGATTCCGGCAGACCTGGTGGATTGGGAAGCCACTCGACAAGCGGAGCTGGAAGATGCCCAACGCCGTCAGGCGTCCATCGAGAAGCTGAAGGCGGCTGCCGCGGCCGAACGTGTCGCAAACATCGATGTTGATTCCAGCATTGAGGTCATAGCGGGTATCTTCTTGCCTGATGCCGAAGGTCTGTACGTCGTGCAGGGTCGCGCGGTGATTCCCCTGGCCCAGGCGGCTGCCGACCTCAAGATCGATAAGGGCCGAGTGCTTGCGCAGATTCTCTCTCCCGTCCCAATTGTTCCCACGCGCCACAAGATCCAGATTTCCGGAAAGCGAGCCACTCTTCGCCTGACCCCACCAACCGGTGAGACCCTGGTTCATCCGGAGTTCTATATCCGCGTTTCCGCGCCGGAAGAAAGCCGCCCCGGTCGTTCTGTGGACGAGGAACCCAATCTAGAACTAATCCGTGCCCAGGTGAAGGGCGACTCCCGCTTGCTCGAACTGCTGAACACCTATGTCACGGGAGAGACGGAGACCAAGCGCCAGTCCATCATCATTGAGCGCTGGAAGGTGGCTCGACGCGTTTATCGCCTCACAGTTCAGCAAGGTCTGGAGCCCGGCGAATACGTCCTCGCCGAGACTCTCCCGGAAGGCATGAATTTGTACGTCTGGGATTTTGGCGTGGACCCTGCACCGGGGTCATCGCCCAGGAAGCCTTGAAAGTGGGCTACTTTCTCGCACTGCCCATGGGAGCTATCGAGGCCACTCCGATGGCCTCGCGGAGCGCGGCAACCAGCTCGGAAATCTGAAACGGTTTTTCCAGCACACGCATACCGCCCTGCCTGAGCGATTCAATCTTGTTGGAATTCAGCAGGTCTCCGGTCATCAGGATCAGTGCCGGCGCCGGCTTTCCAAATCCCGGTTGGTTAATTCTCTGCAGCTCGATAATAAACTCAGGCCCGGGCGAACTCGGCAGATTCAGGTCACACAAGATCGCGTCGTATTGCCTCTGGGCTGCCAGTTCGAGTGCCTGCCGGGGATCGGCAGCACAATCCACAATGATTCCTCGACAGGACAGGCCATCTTGCACCAGGTCACGGATGCTCTCCTCATCGTCAACGATCAGCGCTCGGCGGCCCTGCAGACTAATCAGATCGTTGCCCATGCCTCCTTCTCTAGCTGCCCCAGGCGGGAACTGTAGATGCGCTTCGTTTTCGACTCTTCCGCCGCCCGGAAGCGTTACCGTGAAGATGGAACCCCCGCCAGGCGCAGCCTGTACTTCGATGTTCCCGCCATGTTCCCGTACGATCGCCATGCAGATACTTAGACCCAACCCCGTCCCTCGGCCCGGCCGCTTGGTTGTGTAAAACGGGTCGAAGATTCGGGGTAATGCTCCCTTGGGGATTCCAGATCCATCGTCTTGCACAACCACCGAGACTCGATCCCCCTCGCCTCCGCACCGGATCCGGATGGTCCCATGGTCCCGCACGTCACGGATGGCCTGTTCGGCATTGGTGATCAGGTTGAGAAAGACCTGCATCAGTTGGTTGGCATCGCCCAGGACGCTGGGGAGTGTCTCGCCCGACGCATCTCCGGCTGCCGGTTGTATCTCGACGTTGATTCTGTTGCTACGCAGGGAGTGCTCATGCAGTTGTAGTGTCCTTCGGACCAATTCGAGAAGATTAATCGGAGCCTCACGTGGCGCAGCGGGCCGCGAAAACGCCAGGAGGCTTTGCACGATGCTGGCTGCCCGCTTGGCCTGCCGATGAACGAGGTCCAATTGTCTCTGTGTTGCATCCTCGGGCGCTCGCTCCCGCAGCAGTTCGCTGACCCCAAGAATGGCCGTCAGCGGATTATTCAGCTCGTGAGCTACCCCCGCGATCATCTGTCCCATTGCTGCCAGTTTCTCTGATTGGATCAACTGCTGCTCCATCCGTTTCAGGTTCGTGACGTCACGCGAGGAGGCGATCACCCCTGCAATTTGTCCCCCGGTGTCATAAAGAGGGCTGGCAGTTGCCCGGAAGATTCGCCATCCCCCTTGTTTGTGCTGGGGGCGATACTCCACCATCCCGAACGTGCGAGTACCCTTCAATAAGTGGTTGAACATCTCCAGCATCGCTGGCCGGTCGTCGGGATTGGTCCGCTCACCCACCTTCTTGCCGATCAACTCTTGAGGCTCGAATCCCAGTGCTTCCTTGATGCGCGGGCTGACGTAGGTATAGCGACCCTCCACATCCAACACCACAATCAGGTCTGGAAAGCTCTCCACCAAGCGTCGAGCGAATTCCTGTTCTTGGTGCAGCCGTTTCTCCATCTCCCTGCGCTGCGTAATATCATCCAGCGTGCCCTGATAGCGAACAATCTCGCCGGAAGAGTCCCGAATTGCTGTCGAGCTGTCCAGGCAGATGATCTGTGAGCCATCCTTGCGCCGGAGGACGATCTCGCAGTCTTCAATTGCCCCGTTCCGTTCCAGGGCCAGCAGCTCGGCAGACCGCTGGCCCGGGTCGAGGAACAAACTGTGTACGTTTACTCCTAGCAGTTCCTCCTTGCTCTCATAGCCCAGCATTCGCACCAGCGCCGGGTTTGCGTCCAGCAGCTTCCCGTCGGGTGTCGTGAAGTAGACTCCTGCCCGAAGCGTCTCAAATAGTTCCGTAAAGAGTGCCTCGCTTTCCCGCAAGCGGGTGATGTCCCGTGCCAGTCCACTCGCGCCAACCACTTGACCATCCTTGATCATTGCCCGCAGGACGCAGTCGAACTGACGCACCACTCCCGACTTCTTCATCTTCACTCGGAGGATGCCCGTCCAGTGCCCTCTGTCAACGAGCTGCGCCCAGGCTCCCTGGGATACCTCACCGCTTACAACCTCCAGGAATTCGTCTATCCGATGCCCGATAAGTTCGGAGAATGGTGCTTCCAGGAGTTCCACTACACTGCGGTTTGCAGCCAGGATCTCTCCCTTTGATGAAAGCAGGAACAGCAAGTCATCAAATGTGTCGATCAGATCCCTGTAGCCTTGTTGCGAACGCGACACGATATCTAGGAGCTGTTCAAATTGTTCGCTGGACACTGGCTTTCCCCCGGGTCGCTCCAATCCACGGACCAGCCCGCGCAGTTCTGCAACCTGTTTCGATTTCTGCCAAACAAAGACGGCAAGCAAAACGATCAGCAGCACCACGCCGATTAGCAGAGCTTCCAGCCGGAAGGAGAGGTGTCGCAAGGCATCCCAAGAGAGGACGGCGAATCCTGCAACAAGTAAGATCAGCAGGCCGATAGCTGCTCGCCAGAGTTCAGATTCTTTCAGCTCAAGTTGGGCCAGCCGTGACCCCGCTTCGCTGCCCATCTCGTTCTGGTTTGGAGCGCTATCGGCCGACCTCGGTTCCGTGCCGGCTCTCCGTGAGGTGCTTTCTCGTCCAAGAGATGAATGTGATTTCTGTTCTGCCATTACCGCCCCTGTTGCTTGTCTCAGAGCTGGAAATGGGGCATCCGACTCAATTGAGTCTAGGGCTCGAACTCGGTGTGGAACAACGGCTGGCCGGCTACAGTTTCCAGAACGCCAATATGGAACGAGCAGGAAGGAGAAACGGCGCCATTGCTCAAACAAAAACGCCCCGACCCTTCCATGGAAGGACCGGGGCGTTCTCTTTCGCAATCGCTATTCTTCGACAATACCCTCGGCGGTGGGTGTCTTACGCAGGAATTCCAGCGCGGCAGCCTCCTCGGCCGAGAGTTCCGTGCCGGCCGGCTCGATTTCGGCCATTCCTTCCACCATCGGCTCTGGCGGAGGAGGCTCCGTGAGCAGCGTTGTGTTTCGGTACCGCTCCAAACCCGTTCCAGCCGGGATCAGGCGGCCCATGATGACGTTTTCCTTCAGGCCGCGGAGGTAATCCACCTTCCCGGCCACGGCCGCTTCCGTCAATACACGAGTCGTTTCCTGGAAGCTGGCCGCGGAGATGAAGGAATCGGTTGAGAGCGACGCCTTGGTGATCCCCAGCAGCAGGGGGCGCCCCGTCGCTGGCCGCCCGCCCGCGGAGATGACGCGGTCGTTTTCCTCGCGGAAGCGGAATTTGTCCACCTGTTCTTCCAGCAGGAAGTTAGTATCGCCAACGTCCTCCACTTTTACCCAGCGCATCATCTGCCGGACGATCACCTCGATGTGCTTGTCGTTGATGTTGACACCTTGCAGCCGGTAGACCTCTTGAATGGAGTTTACCAGGTAGGCCTGCGTATACTTTTCGCCCAGCACGGCCAGGAGGTCATGCGGATTCAGCGGGCCGTCGATGAGCGGTTCTCCCGCCCGGACGTGTTCGCCTTCCTGCACGTTAATGTGTACTCCGCGCGTGATTGAGTACTCTTTTTGCGTGCGCCCGTCTTCACTCTCTACGTAGATCTTGCGCATGCCCTTGCTGATCTCGCCGTACTTCACCGTTCCGTCGATCTCGCTAATGACGGCCGGATCCTTCGGCTTGCGCGCTTCGAACAGTTCAACCACGCGCGGCAGACCGCCGGTGATGTCCTTCGTCTTGGTTGTTTCGCGCGGAATCTTCG
>Ga0209002_10005247_pt1 | contig 10066 bp, 8 predicted proteins | sample Rifsed16ft2_FD_184010 | JGI IMG/M metagenome (GOLD analysis project Ga0209002, IMG submission 184010) | Soil microbial communities from Rifle, Colorado, USA - sediment 16ft 2 (version 2) | ecosystem: Environmental > Terrestrial > Deep subsurface > Rock core/Sediment | place: Rifle, Colorado...
GGATGGGGCCCTCCGGGCCCCGCTGGTCGCCTGCCGCCGAATGAGCTTACCAGTTCATTTTACACGATCCCCGGCCTACAGGCGTCAGACCCGAGCGTCCGCCCCCGCTTCCGATTTCGACTTCTTCCTTTCGCCGGCGGGCTTGTCGCGAAACTGGCGCCACCAGACGACGACGGGCGACGCGATTCCGATGGTCGAATAAGTGCCTGCGATGAGCCCGACCACGAGAACGAAGGAGAAGCCCCGGAGGACCTCTCCGCCGAAAAGGAACACCGAGACCACCGACAGGAACGTCAACCCGGAGGTGAGGATGGTGCGGCGAAGGGTCTGGTTGAGGGAGAGATTCAGGATCTCCGCGAGCGACTGCCTTCGGGCCAGCTTCCGGTTCTCCCGCACCCGATCGAAGATCACGATGGTGTCGTTCACCGAATAGCCTACGAGGGTCAGGAACGCGGCGATGACGTTCAGGCTGATCTCGTAGTTGAAGATCGAGACCAGGCCCAGGGTCACCAGAACGTCGTGGAACACGGCGATGGTCGCGGCAACTCCGTATATGGGCTCGAAACGGAAGCCGATGTAGAGCAACATCGCCAGGAGGGAGAAGAGCGTGGCATTGCGAGCCTGCCGCCGGAGCTCCTTCCCCACGACCGGGCCCACGATCTCGGTCGAGGAATCGACCAGCCGATTGTCGGGGTTGTCGCCCTTCAGGATCTCCAGGATCCGGTTGGCGGTGGTGTCGAGCGAGGTGCCGCTTTCGCTCGCGCGCTCGACCCGGATCATCACCAGGTTGAGCTCTTCCCGATCGTAGCGCTGGATCACCGCCTCGCCGATACCGCCACTCGCGAGCTTCTGTCTCACCACGTCGATCTGGGGCGGCTTTTCGAACTTGGCGTAGACGATGGTCCCCTCGGAGAAGTCGATTCCGTAGCGCGGGCCCCCTTTCCTCGCCATGTCGAGGGCCCCCAGGCCGATCAGCACCAGCGAGAAGATGACGAAGTGCCAGCGGTACTTCAGCCAGTCGATGTGGGTGTCGCGAATGATGTCCATAGTTTTGTCTCTCTAGATGCTCAGGGACTCGACTTGCCTGCGACTCCCGTAAATGAGGTCGAAGAGGAAGCGCGAGGCGAAGATGGAAGTGAACATGTTCGCGGTGAGCCCGATCATCAAAGTCACGGCGAAGCCCTGCACCGGGCCGGTTCCGAACTGGAGCAGGATCAGGGCGGCGATGAAACTCGTGAGGTGGGAGTCAAAGACCGTCCAGAAAACCTTGGAGAAGCTGGCGGAGATCGCGGTGCGCACCGTCTTGCCGGCACGGACTTCTTCTTTGATGCGCTCGAAGATGAGGACGTTGCTGTCGACGCCCATACCGATGGTGAGGATCACCCCGGCGATGCCGGGAAGCGTGAGCGTGGCATCGAAGTAGGCGAGCGCCCCCAGGAGGATGATCAGGTTGACGATCAGGGTGACGACGGCGTTCAAGCCCGAGAGCTTGTAGTAAACGAAGACGAACAACACCACCGCCGCGAGACCGGCGAGAAGCGCCAGGATGCCGCTGCGGATGGCATCGGCGCCGAGGCTCGGGCCCACGGTGCGCTCCTCCAGGTACTCGAGCGAAGCGGGGAGCGCGCCCGAGCGGAGTTTGATCGCCAGGTCCTGAGCCTCTTCCAGCGAGAAATTGCCGGTGATCTGTCCCTGGTCGTAGATGGCGCCCTGAATGACGGGGGCTGAGACCACCTGGTTGTCGAGCACGATCCCGAGCTGACGACCGATATTGTCGCGGGTCACCTGCTGGAAACGGCTCGCGGCTTCGGGCTTCAGCGTAAAGGAGACGTTCGGAGTGTTGGTCTCGTAGTCCAGCGAGCGCCGCGCGTTCTTCAGGTCGCGGCCCGTCACCACGGGAGTGCGGTCGACGAGGTAGTACATGCGGTCGCCGCCCGCATCGGGGGCCCCGGAAAGGATCTCCGTTCCCGGCGGTTGGGGTCGCCCACTCAGGATCTGGTCCTCGGAGAGCCCCGCCCCCTGGACCATTCGAAGCTCCAGCCTCGCGGTCGAGCGGATGAGCTCCTTGGCGCGCGCCACGTCGTCAAAACCCGGAAGCTGAATGAGAATCTGGTCGCCGGTGTCGCCATGGGGCACGATGACCGGCTCGGCCACTCCGAGCTCGTCCACCCGCCGGCGGATGGTATCGATGGCCTGGGTCACCGTCTCCGCCCGCAGCACGGAAAGCTCCGGGGACTTGATCGTGAGCTCCCAGCTGCCCGAACCGAGGCTCCTCACTTCCCAGGCGGGAAAGTTCGTCTCCGAAAGCCGGCGGAAGTCTCCATCCTTATTGATGTCCACCCCGGTCACGGAGATCTGGCCGGACCCTGACCGTTCCGCGCTCCCGAAGGAGATGCTCTGATCGTCCAGTTGCTGGGCGAGCATTCCCGCGACCTCGTCGGTCACGGCGACGATCGCGTCGTCGGTGTTCACCCTCATCACCAGGTGGATCCCACCCTTCAGATCGAGTCCGAGCTTGATCTTTTCCTTGGGGGGGTAAAAGAGCCAGATCGACAGGGCCGTCACCCCGAGAATGAACGCGGCCTTCAATTGCAGGTTCCTCTTCATGAATTCCGTTCTCCGAATGTCATCCCCGTGATCGAGTGTGAGCGAGCCCAAGACAACGTCCCCGCGGCGGAAACCACTCCCGCCTCCGGGGTCGATCCAGGCTCAGGAGCGCTTGGAGCTATCCTCTACGAGCTGAGTGACCGCGGACTTGGCCACTTGGACCTTCACGTGGTCCGCGACCCGAAGCTGGATTTGATCGTCGCTCACCCCGACGACGGTTCCGTAGATCCCACCGCTGGTCAGCACCCGGTCGCCGTTTTTGAGCTTCTCGAGCATCGTTGCCGTCTGCACCTGCTTCTTTCGCATCGGCCGGACCACGATGAGGTAGAAGACGCCGAAGATCAGCACCATCAGCAGAAGCTGACTTCCGAGAAACGAGGTCGAGCCCTGGAGCGGCGCGACCCAGGCGGTGAACATCACATCATCATAGTGCAGCGAGCGGGAAGGCTTCAAGCCGCTGAATCGTCGAATCGCTCCTTGGAAGCGGCGACAAAGGCGGCGAAGCGGTCCTCCTCGATAGCGAGCCGGATGCGCTTCATGAGGTCGAGGTAGAAGTGCAGGTTGTGAATGGTGTTCAACGTCGAGGCCGTCATCTCCCGGGCCACGAACAGGTGCCGGAGGTACGCGCGGGAGAAGCTCGAGCAGGTGTAGCAGCGGCACTCGGGATCCAGAGGTCGCTCGTCTCCGGCGAAGCGCGCGTTCTTGATGGCGATCTTTCCCGCGCTGGTGAAGAGCGTGCCGTTTCGCGCGTTTCTGGTGGGAAGCACGCAGTCGAACATATCGATCCCAAGGGCCACCGACTCCAGGATGTCGACGGGGGTGCCCACCCCCATCAAGTAGCGCGGGCGATCCTCGGGAAGCTCCGCCGTCGAGAGGGCGGTCATCGCTCTCATGAGCTCCTTGGGCTCGCCGAGGGCGAGACCTCCTACGCCGTAGCCGTCGAAGTCGAGCTCCACGAGCGCGCGGGCGTTCTCGCGCCTCAGGTCCTCGAAGGCTCCTCCCTGCACGATTCCGAATAGAGCCTGGTCGGGCCGCGACCGGACCCTCTTCGAGCGCCTCGCCCAATCGAGGCTCCGGAACGCCGCGGTGCGCGCGTCCGTTCGGTCCGAGGGATAGAGCAGGCACTCGTCGAGGACCATGGCCACGTCGGAGCCGAGCTTCTCCTGGATCTCGACGGCGCGCTCCGGGCTCAGGGAGTGCAGACTGCCATCGAGGTGAGAGCGAAAAAGGACGCCCTCGTCGGAAACCCGCCGCATCGCGGAAAGACTCGCCACCTGGAAGCCTCCGCTGTCGGTGGCGACCGGCTTTCCCCAGCTCATGAATCGGTGGAGCCCGCCGAGCGCCGCCACAACGTCCGCACCCGGCCGCAGCATCAGGTGGTACGTGTTGGAGAGAATGATTTCGGCGCCGAGCTCTTCGACCTGTCTCGGAGTGAGCGACTTGACCGAAGCCGCGGTAGCGACCGGCATGAACGCGGGCGTCGACACCTCACCGTGGGAAGTGGTGAGCCGCCCCCTCCGAGCGCCCGCCGACCGCGAGAGCCGCTCGAATCGCGGCCTTTCGCCGGCTCCCGCTTCTAACGCGTTCATGGCAAAAGCATAACTCCTCGCGCCAGTGCCGAGAAAGCCCCGAAAAGCCTTGACAGGCCGTATCGCGTTCCATATGCTACATCTAGTATGCCAAGCCCGGACTCAAGCGACCTCTAGTTGTTTATCCCTCCGGGAGCCGGGCTACGGCTCGCGGTTGGGGTGCAGGAGAGGGTCGCGGGCGAGGCCTTTGAGCGGAAAGGCTGAGAAAACCGTGAAACATTTCGAGTTTTCGATATGCGGAAAACGGCCCGGCCCCCTCCGCTCTAACCCCTGAAAGAGAGGAGGGGAAAGCATGGCCAAGAAGAAAGCTTCGACCGCGAAGAAAAAGAAGAAGTAAGAAACTCCTCAGGGGTACCGAGAGCGGGGGTGACATTCACCCCCCTTTTTTTTGTGTTCAATCCCCGAACGCCAGAGGTGGCTGACGGCTCTTACGTATCGCTTGTCGTCGGCAATCTCCGGAGTCGCCACTATGTTCTCCCCCGACTCGTTCCGAGCCAGGACCTCCAACGTGTCCCCGGCTCGCGCGGCACTACCAGCTAGGCGAGCGCCGACTCGAGCTCGGCGCAAAAAGCCCCGGCCGTCGGGGGACGCTCACTGCGGTCTCGGGCGAGGGCGCGCTCGAAGAAGGCTTGCCACCGGGAGGGAGCCGCCGGGATGTAGCTCGTGACGGGAGGGAACTTTGTGGAAAGGATTCTCGTTTGGCACGCCGCGATGCTGTTCCCCTCAAAAGGCCGCGTCCCGGTCAGCATCTCGTAGACGATCACCCCGAGGCCCCAGATGTCCCAACCGGGTTCCGCCTCCGCTCCTTCGAGCCGCTCCGGGGCCATGTAGTGAACGGTCCCCACGAGCACCCCCGAGTGCGTCTCCATCTCTCCGCCGGAAGTGAAGAGAAACTTCGCCAGCCCGAAATCGAGCACCTTCACGCCACCCTGGCTCGGCTTGGTCAGGAAGATGTTCGCGGGCTTCAAGTCCCGATGGATGATTCGTTGCTCGTGGGCAGCTCCCACCGCGGCACAAACGCTCTGAAGGATCTCGATGATGCGCTCGCCGCGCATCCGGCCTTCTCTCTTCAGCTCCTCGTCCAGCGAGTGTCCCTTCAGGAGCTCCATGACCAGAAAGGGATGCAGTCCCGAGCAAACACCAAAGTCGTGAACCGTCACGACGTTGGGATGCGTGAAGGCAGCGGTCGCCCGGGCTTCCCGTCGAAACCGCTCGGCCGCGCCCGGGCTTCCGGCGAGCTCCTCGCGGACGAGCTTCACCGCAACCCACCGCTCGAGCGCGGTGTCGGTGGCTTCGTAGACAGTGCCCATGCCGCCACTTCCCAGGCGGCGCACGAGCCGATAGCGGTGCGACAGGACTCTCGGCACGGGAAGGCGCGCCAGGCGCACGCCGTCGCTTTGACACTGGTAGGCACCCGAGTCGTAACAAGTGCCGCACCGGGGGCATTCCGAGCCTCGCGGTTCCGAAAGAGCCGCAGAAGTTTCTCCAAACATCTCCCTTTCCGGAAGAGGGGAAGGTTGCAGCTTACGAGCTGCCAGGTGCTCTCTCGCCGCCGTCTCCTCCTCCTGATGGAGAGGCGCCACATCCAGGCTCTCGAAGCGGAGCAGACGGGTAGAGGCCTTGTCGGCCACCGCCGCCAGCCATGCGACGTCGGTCGATGTATAGATGTCGCCCGAGCGCTTGCCCCCGAGACAGAGGAAAGCCGTCAACCCCGCCCGCCCCCGGATGGGAGCCACGACGGAGACTTTGAGCTCTTCCAAGGTGGCGCGCTCGAAAGGTGAGAGATGCCGCGCCGCCCGCGGGCCGGAAGCCCCTTCCGCCGCAACCGGCGCCATCCGGCGCTCCAGGACCGCGATGAGGGGATGGGAGAGCTCGATCGGCGGGGGCCGCTCCTCGGCGCGGACGAAGCGCGGAAGGAAGGCATCCTCGCTTCGGCCGTAGATGATGCACTTCTCGGTGCGGATCAGCTCGCTCAAACCCTCGCCGATCTGCTCGATGATCGCCTGCGGCGAGCCGGAGTCCGACAGCCCGTGCAAGAGGCGCTCGATGCCGATTTCCAGAGCGCGTCGCTCCGGAAACAGGAACTGCTCGATGACCGGCCGTAGCCTCTTGTGCGCTGGAACGATGACGAGGGCCAGAGCCAGCGAGAGCGCGAAGTGGCCCATTTGAGGATCGACTCCCAACGAGGCGCTCGCGGCCCCGGCGAGAGGGGGAATCACCGTGACGACCGCTGCCAACAAGAGCGCGCCGAGCAGCGAGTAGGAAGCGGTAGCGCTGATCAATCGATCGATGTCGAAAAGCTGGTGCCGGACGATGGCGATCAGCAGCCCGATAGGAATGGCAGAAGCGGTGAGGGCGGGAAACACGAGCGCCTCGGTATAGAGCATGCCGTCGGGATCGAAGATGGGCATCCCGAGCGTCAGGGCCATCGGCAAAAGGCCCAGGTAGCAGCCGTAGAGAAACCATTTGATGCGGCGCCGGCCGATGACATCGGAGCGCCGATAGTTGTAGGTCAGAAGCCCGAGGAGCAGGAAGGCGATGGCGCCGTCCCAGGCCGGCCCGACGCTCGGCGCGACCTCCTGGGGAAGGGCCCCCCCGAAGAAGTAGTGGCCTCGCACGAAGGCGCCCGCCAGCAAAGCCAGCCAGGGGAGCAGAAGGAGGCGCGGACCCGGCCGCGGCGCCTCCGGTGGGAAGAACAAGATCCACCGAAGGAGCAAAGGCGGGACGACGATATTCAGCGAGTAGAAGGTTAGCTTCGAAAGATAGGTTTGGGCGTAGCTTCCGCCATGAAAGGGGGACTGGAGGATGGCGAGGCCCATGAAGGTGATGAAGAACATCTGCGGCTGAGCTCCCGGTGGAGCCCGCACCAGGACCAGCGCCGCCATCACGACCACGGCCACCAGCACCGGGATCCGCATCCAGGGGACCGACAGCCGCGACAGCTCGAGCGTCATCACCTCACGCCGTCCGTCGCGCTCGAGCTCCAGGGGAACCCTGAGGGCGGAGCCTGCTTGCTCGATGGCGATGGCGTCGAAGGCGATGTTTCCGACGCCTCTTAGATCGACGTCGCCGGCGCGAATCAGCCGGTCTCCGATCTCGAGACCGGGAACCTTGCCGCCCTGCTCGGGGCGGAACCCACCGACTTCGGGATAGCTCTCGGCATCGGGGGAGTTCGTGACGAATACGGCCGGCTGAGCGAGCCCGGTGCGAAAGGCCTCCTTTACGTGGCGTGTGAAGATGATGAGCCAGCCGGCGAGAAAACACACAAGCAAGAGCTTGTCGGACCAGCGCGAGAGAGCCACTTCTTGAACCCCGCGAGCAAAGTTTTATAATATCCCAGCCCGGTCCCGGGAAAATTCACGTTCGGCGGGCGAGATGACGAACAATCTGTCGCTTCGGGTCCTGAGCTGGAACGTCCATGCGACGCCCGTGGCGTCCAACAGGGCGGAGCGGCTGGATCGAGCCGCCCGACGTATCCTCGAGGAGATGCCTGACGCCGCCTTGCTCCAGGAGGTCTGGGGACGCGAGGACGCCCGGCGCGTGATGAGGTCGCTCGAAAGCGACTATCGTGCCGTCGACGTTCCCAAGAATGGCTTCTTCCTCCGCCCTTCCGGACTTCTCACCTTCGTCCGTCGGGAGGGTTGGGCCGTTCGCGCTTCGAGCTTTCACGAGTTTGAAGCCGTTGGCTCGGCGTGGTGGAAACCCTGGGAGGGCGACTCGTATAGCGGCAAAGGATGCCAGCGGATCGACCTCGAGCGCGGGGGCGTCGGCATCGCGCTCATCAACACCCACCTGCAGGCCGAATACGGCGTTGACGATCGCTCGCGGTACGTCGACGTTCGGGCTAGCCAGCTCGAAGAGCTGCGGCGCTTCGTCGAGAGCGTTCCCCTCGCGCTTCCCGTCATTGCTGCCGGCGACTTGAACACCCGGCCGAGCGAGCACCCCTATGCGAGCCTGGTCGAGTTCTGGAGGGATCTTGGCGAGGAGCACCGCCGGGGCTGCCGCTGCGGAACCCATTTCCTCGAAAATGAGCGCGAAGGTGACTGGATCGATTACATCCTCGCCAGGCGCGGCGGTGACTGGAACGTTGAAGTCACCGCCTTCGCGAGGATCGAAAGCACGAGTCTCGATGTTCCTTTCTCGGACCACCACGGTTTGGTGGCAAGCCTGGTGCTGGCGCGGAGGGAACGAGCGGCGCTGGCGCTGGTCCTGGCGTCACCGGCGCTGAGGACTGCGAGCTTGACCCGGCGGGAATGCATGCTGGCGCTCGCGGCCCCGTTTTTAAGCTAGGCAAGCAAGAACTTGTGGATTGCGTGAGCCACACCGGCCTCGTCGTTGCTCCGGGTCTCAGCGAACCCTAGACTCCTCAGCTCGGGGTCGGCGTTCGCCATGATCACTCCGAGCCCCGCCGTCTCGAGCATCTCGAGGTCGTTCCAGTTGTCCCCGACGGCCATGGTGCTCGATAGATCGATGCGAAGGAGCGAGGCGAGAAACTCGAGCGCCTTGGACTTGGTCGCTTCGACGCCGAGAACGTCCAAGAGCGCGAGATCCTCGTCGGGATACTCCGTCCGCGCCAGGCTCACCCGATGACCGCTCGACGAAAGCCCGAGCGAAAGCACCGTCTCGAAGCTCCGCATCTCTCCCACACCGCCGGTGAAACCTATCTGAACCGGCGATCGATCCACGCGGAGGGATTCGACCCAGATCGGCGGAGGCGACGTCTGGTGGAGGTAGCGGCCCATGGCGGCGACGCTCCGTGCCGAGGTCCTCAAGAGGAGATGACCCTCCGCCTCCGGGCCGTCGTGGATCACGGGCTCCATTCCCCCTTCGTCGGCGAGTTCGAGGACGCGGCGGGCGCATTCGAGCGGGAGAAGGCTCCTTCGAAGAATTGGACCCTCGAGCCCTTGCCGAACGATGGCGCCGCTGTTGGCGACGGCGAAGGTCTCGGGGCCGAGCGGCTCGAGGTATCGGCGAACGGAGGGGAACCTCCGGCCGGTGACGAGGGCGATGACGACGCCCTCGCGGACCGCGGCCTCGATCGCCCGAAGGTTCGCCTCCGGGATCTCGCGCTCGGAGTTCAAAAGCGTGCCGTCGAGATCGACGGCCAGGAGTTGAAAGCGCGACACGAACGCTCACCGCGGGTACGGTGACGTGATCCCGTCCCAGATCGTCACCTCTTCGATAAGGTCCGTGGGCTCGAGGCGATCGACCACCTCCATGCCGGAGGTCACGACCCCGAACACCGTGACGCGGCCTTCGAGGCCGGGCTCTGGCAGATGAGTGATGAGGAACCGGCTCCCCGCCGAGTCCCGTTCCTCCTCGAGCATCGCGAGAGTTCCCCGGACGAGGGGCCTTTCGTTGATCTCGGATCGAATGACGTAGCCCGGGCCGCCCCTTCCGTCGCCGCGGGGGTCGCCCGAGGCCACGTGGCCGTTCGGCACGACCTCGTAGAACTTGTTCCCGGCGAAGAATCCCTCCCGAGCCAGGCGGATGAAGTTGCCGACGGTTTGGGGCGCGTCGGCGATGAAGAGCTCGATCTCGATCCTCCCGCGGGAGGTGCGGAGAAAAGCCTGCGGCGAGTAGGGCGCTTCGAGGCTCGCCACGTAGTCGTCGAGACCGCGCTCGCTCGACCGAGGACGCACGCTTGCCTCGATGCCCGACCCCGCCAGGACCGCGGCGGCGGTTGTCCTCAGGAAGTGGCTGGTGTCCTCGAGCGCGCGAATGGCGACGGGCTCGGCTTTCTCAAGGTCGATCGACGAAAGGGCTTTCAAGAGCGCCGCCCGGATCCGCGGGTCCTCGTCCTTTTCCTCGAGAAACGCCCCTTCGACGGGCGCGAACGCTTCTTTCGATCCGACCGCCGCCAGGGTCTC
>Ga0209002_10005248_pt1 | contig 10066 bp, 11 predicted proteins | sample Rifsed16ft2_FD_184010 | JGI IMG/M metagenome (GOLD analysis project Ga0209002, IMG submission 184010) | Soil microbial communities from Rifle, Colorado, USA - sediment 16ft 2 (version 2) | ecosystem: Environmental > Terrestrial > Deep subsurface > Rock core/Sediment | place: Rifle, Colorado...
CCCCCCCTGCCAGGACTGCGAGATACAGAACCGGCCCGGTGAAGAGGAGGCTATCGACGCGGTCCAGCACACCACCGTGTCCAGGGATCAGGGTGCCGGCATCCTTCACACCGAAACTCCGTTTCAGCATCGATTCGCACAGGTCTCCCACCTGTCCCATGATCCCCAGACCGAGTCCGAGAGACAGGATCTGAACCATACCGAGCCTCTCCCAGAACCAGAGCTTGGCTGCGCAGGACGCGAGGACGGAGCACGCGAGTCCGCCCAGGCCGCCCTCCACGGTTTTACGCGGGCTGATGGAGGGATAGAGCGGCCTTTTCCCCAACGTCGTGCCGACATAGAACGCCCCGACATCCCCCGCCCACGTGACCAAGGCAAGATAATAGACATAGACGCTGCCGGCCTCCATGGCCCGCAGCAGAGCGGGAAAGCTGAGCAGCCCCGCGACGTAGACCATCCCCAGCAGCGTGACGGCGCCCCGCGATGCGGCCCCCTTCGGATCCGCGCTCACCAGCAACAGGACGATCAGCAGAAGCATGACCCAACCCGCCAGGGCGAACGCGAGCCAGGGTGCGGATGCCCCGAAAAACTGGAGGCCACCCAGCGCCAGACCGCCTGCCATTCCGAGGGGCGTCAGCGGATGCAGCCCTCCGGCCTCGGCCATCGAATAGAATTCGTAGAGCCCGACCAGGGTCGCGGCGCTGACAAGCAAGAAGAAGTGAACGGGGGTTCCAAACTGAACCAGCAAGACAAAGAGGGGGAGGAAGGCGGCAGCGCTGAGGACCCTTTTCAGATGCATGCGTTGACCTCGAATGCGCGTGCTCGCCCTTCGGAACGAGGCGTACTTGCCGCCACTTGGGTGGACCGAGCCCGCCGATCCGACCCTAAAACTCCATGATCTCCTTTTCCTTCTTGGCCAGCAGTTCGTCGATCTCTTTGGTCAACCGATTCGTGACAACCTGAATCATGTCCTGCCCCTTTTTGACGTCATCCTCAGAGGCTTCCTTCTCCCGCTCCTTTCGCTTGAGCGACTCGTTGGCATCCCGGCGAGCGTTCCGGACCGCCACCCGACCCTCCTCGGCAATCTTCCGGACCACCTTGACCAGCTCCTTGCGGCGTTCCTCCGTCAGGGCGGGGATAGGAATCCGGACGAGCTTCCCGTCGTTGGTCGGCGTGACGCCCAGATCAGACTTGAGGATCGCCTTCTCAATGGCGGGGAGCAGTGACGTGTCCCAGGGCTGCACCGTGATCAGCCGCGTCTCGGGGACGGCCAGGCTGGCGACCTGATTGATCGGGACCGGGGGGGAGTCATACGCTTCAACCATGAGACCGTCGAGCAACGCCAGGGAAGCCCGCCCTGTGCGGACGCCGTTGAAGCCTTTCACCGTCGCCTCGATGGCCTTCTTCATTTCCCTCTCGGCCCTCAGAGAGATCTCCTTCAGCATGGATCATCTCCCACGGACAATGGTGCCAACCTTTTCGCCGAAGACCAACTGGCGCAGGATCCCAGGCTCGTGAAGGTTGAAGACCACGATCGGAAAGAGGTTATCCATACAGAGCGAGATGGCCGTCGAATCCATCACCTTCAACTGGCGGTTCAGCACCTCGATGTAGGAGAGCTCGTCAAACTTCTTGGCGCTGGGATCCAGGAGGGGGTCTGCCGTATAGACCCCGTCCACCTTGGTGGCCTTGAAGACCACCTCACATTTGACCTCCATTGCGCGCAACGCCGCGGCGGTGTCGGTGCTGAAGTAGGGGTTGCCGGTCCCTCCGACGAAGATAACGACCCGCCCCTTCTCCAGGTGCCGGATGGCCCGGCGCCGGATAAACGGTTCGGCCACCTCCCGCATCTCGATAGCCGTCTGCACGCGCGTGTCGATCGCCAGCCGCTCCAGCGCGTCCTGAAGCGCGAGACCATTCATGACGGTCGCCAGCATTCCGATATAGTCGGCGGAGGACCGGTCCATCCCCTCGGCGCTGGCGGGGATCCCCCGAAGGATGTTTCCACCCCCCGTCACTACCGCTATCTGTAAGCCTAGCTTGTGGACCTGCTCGATTTCGCCGGCAAGGAAGCTCAGCATCCGGGGGCTGATTCCGAACCCCTCGTCTCCAGCGAGGGCCTCACCGCTGACCTTGAGCATGATCCGTTTGTACTTCATAGTGGCCATTGTGTGGCTCCCGCGCCAACCCAGGACCGAGATCAGATGTTATTCGGAGGCGGCAGGCCGCTCCACCCCCTCGCCCAAGTGGTATCGACAGAATCGGCGAACCACGATATTCTCCCCAACCTTCGCGATCACCTCTTTGATCCGGTCCTGGACCTTCACCTCGGGATCCTTAATGAAAGGCTGCTCCAACAGGCATGCCTCGCTGAAGAACTTTTCCATCCGTCCCTGGACGATCCGTTCGATGACCCCTTCCGGCTTGCCGGACGATGTCGCCTGTACCCTAAGGATCGCTCGCTCTTTCTCGAGGACCGCCTCCGGCACCTCCTCTCGCCGGGCATATGATGGGTTCGCCGCCGCCACCTGCATCGCGATATCCCTGGCGAGCGCTGAAAACTCATCGGTCCTGGCGACGAAGTCGGTCTCGCAGTTAAGCTCCAAGAGCACCCCTATCTTCCCACCCCCGTGGATGTACGAGACAACGAGTCCATCCGATGCAACCCGCCCCATCTTCTTGGAGGCTGAGGCCAGCCCTTTCTCACGAAGGAGGGTGATGGCTCTGTCAAGATCCCCATTGGCCTCTGTCAATGCGGCCTTGCACTCCATGAACCCTACTCCCGTTCTCTCACGCAACTCCCTTACCAGTGTCGCCGGAATAGTGGCCGCCATCTCTGTCCTTTCTCGGTATCGTGTGTCAGGCCTCCCGAAGGGCCTCGATCTGTGGTTCGACCTGATCCTGTTCCTCCGGTGAAGCCGCGAGATCGGCCACGTCGGAGGCCAAGTCCTCGGCAGCCTTGACACGCATGGCACGCCCCTCAAGGACCGCGTCGGCTATGCGAGCCACCATCAGCCGGATGGCCCGAATGGCATCATCGTTGCCGGGGATCGGGTAGTCGATCTCCTCGGGGTCGCAGTTCGTGTCGACGACCGCAACCAGCGGAATTCCAAGGCGCCTGGCCTCACGGACAGCGATCCGCTCATTCTTGGTGTCTATCACGAAGATCGCGCCGGGGAGTCGGTCCATCCCCTTGATCCCCCCGAGGGCATGCTCCAACTTCTGGCCCTCCCGCCGCACCCTCATCGCCTCCTTCTTCGTGAGTCGCTCGAGCTCGCCCTTCACCTCGGTCTCTTCGATCTGGCGAAGCCGGTTCACGCTCTTCCGGATCGTCTGAAAGTTGGTCAGAGTGCCTCCCAGCCAGCGATGGTTCACAAAGAACTGCTCGCAGCGTCTGGCCTCTTCTTCGATTACGTCTGCAGCCTGTTTCTTCGTTCCGACAAACACGACCGGCAGACCTTCGGCCGCCACCCGCGTGATGAATTCGGCCGCTTCCTGGAATTTCTTCAGCGTCTTCTGAAGGTCGATGATGTAAATGCCGTTCCGTTCCCCGAAGAGGTACTTTTTCATCTTCGGGTTCCAGCGCTTCGTCTGATGTCCAAAGTGGACACCCGCTTCCAATAACTCCTTAAGGGTAATCGTTGTCACGCCCCCTCCTCCGTTCGGCTGAGCTCACGGCGCAGCCTTGTTGGTTGTGTCCTCCGCCATCTTCAGCTCCCTGTGAGATCCCCGCCCGCGAGCGAGCGCCAGGACACCCTCCCAGGGATCAGATGACGTGTGAAATCGATCGAACCTCTCAATCTATACCACGTCTGCAGAGAGAAGAACAGGGGAAAAGGCGCCGGTCATTAGGTCGGCACTGTAGGGACACGGCATGCCGTGTCCCTACATCCCCTCACAATGACACGTCGCGCGTTGCGTGACGTGTCAGCTTCGGTAGCCGGCGTTGATCCTGACATAGTCTGCACTCAGATCGGTGGTCAGAATGGTGGCCGCCCCTCTTCCTCCGTGTAAGTCGATCGTCAGCGTGAACTCCGGCCGGCGCATCTGTCGCTCCGCCAGTCGCTCCTTGAGCCGACCCAAGCCGACGCCGCCCAGGACCACCGGAATCCCGTCAACGACGATCTCAACCCGCAGGGGATCAAAACGAATCCCGGACGCCCCAAGGGCGGCTACAATACGGCCCCAATTGCAGTCCTCGCCGAAGAAGGCGGTCTTCACGAGCGCAGAATCGGCGACGGCCCTCGCCGCACGCATCGCTTCTGCTGCAGTCCGCGAGCCCTTCACTTCAATCCGAATCAGTTTAGTCGCGCCCTCCCCATCCTTCGCGATCATCCGCGCTAACCGCGAGAGGACCCGATGGAGCGCTTCTCTAAAGACGCGCAGGCTGCCATCACCAACGCTCAGTCGGGGGGCATTGGAGGCCCCATTGGCAAACAGGAGGACGGTGTCGTTGGTGCTCATGCATCCGTCCACGGTGATGGCGTTAAAGGTGTCGGCGACCACCTGCCGCAGAGTCCGTCTCAAAAGCGCGGCCGATACCGCGGCGTCGGTGGCGACAAAACAGAGCATCGTCGCAAGATTCGGGGCGATCATCCCGGAGCCCTTCGCTATCCCGCCGATCACGACTTTCCTCCCGCCCAGCTCAAAGCTGACGGCGGCCTCCTTTGGAAAGGTGTCGGTCGTCATGATGGCCCGGGCCGCGGCCGCGCCGCCCTTCGCAGAGAGCATCCGGGCCGCCTCCGGGATCCCGGCGAGAATCCGGGAGATCGGGAGCCGCTTTCCGATCACGCCCGTGGACGCGACGAAGATTTCCTGGGGCGGGCGCCCGAGGAGGCCGGAGAGGCGATCGCGCATGGCCAGCGCATCTCGCGCTCCCTCACGCCCGGTGCAGGCGTTGGCATTGCCGCTGTTGGCGACCAGGGCGGAGAATCTGCCGTATCGTAGTTGGCGCTCGCAGAGGAGGACGGGCGCGGCTTTGACCCGATTGACCGTCGTCACTCCGGCCACAGTGGCCGGCCGGTCGGACACGACGAGAGCGAGGTCCGGTTTGATCCGTTTAATTCCGCAGAACACCCCGGACGCCCTCACGGCCTTGACGGCAGTGACGCCGCCCGGGATGTCGCGAATCACTGGCTGTTTCACAGGCGCGGGAGAAAAGGCCGCCTCAGGGGAACAAAGGGGGGGCTTGAAGCCCCGTCTTTTCGTCGAGACCGGACATCACGTTCATGGCCTGGATCGCTTGTCCTGAGGCGCCTTTCACCAGATTATCGATCGCGACCACGACGATGCAGCGACGGGTCCTCTGATCGACGGCGAGGCCGATGTCACAGAAGTTGGAGCCGCAGACTTGCTTGGTCTCCGGGAACCGGCCCTCCCGAAGGACTCTGACGAAGGGCTCGTGCTCGTACTGTTCCCTGTAGAGAGCGAGCAGTTCTTCAACCGCTTTGGAGGTCACCAAGGTGGCAGTGATGGTGGTCAGTATCCCGCGGACCGCTGACGCCAGATGCGGGGTGAATGTCACCAAGACCTCCCGACCGAGCCATCGGCTCAGCTCTTGCTCGATCTCCGGCGTGTGGCGATGAGATGCCACATTGTAGGCCTTGAAGTTCCCCTGCAGCTCCGAGAAGTGGAGAGGCAGCTCGGCCTTCCTCCCCGCGCCAGAGGCGCCGGAAATGGCATCGATGACCACGGAGTCCGGATCGATCACTTCGCGTTTCACCAACGGAAGCAGCCCGAGCAGGGCCGCCGTGGGGTAGCAGCCAGGTACTGCTGCCAGCCGCGCCGCGGCGAGCTGCCGGCGGTAGACCTCGGGCAGGGCGTAGACCGCTTCCCGGAGCAGGTTGGGCGCCACGTGATCAACCCCATACCAGCGGCGATAGATGTCGGGGTCTCGCAGGCGAAAGTCGGCGCTCAAATCGATCACCTTTTTGCCAAGGGGAAGGAGTTCGACTGCGGCGGCCATGGCGGTCTTGTGGGGTAAGGCCAGGAAGATCATGTCAGCGACCTTCGCGATCTCGGGAGGGTCGAACTTTTCGCACGTGATCCCGAGCAGACCGGACACGCTAGGGAACACGTCTCCGATGGGCAGGTCGACGTAACTCTCAGAGGTCAGGGCGGTGATCTCCACGGCCGGGTGGCCGATGAGCAGACGAATCAACTCCACGCCGGTATAGCCGGTCGCCCCAACAACCGCTGTCCGGATCTTGCGCCCTTTCTCTTGTTGCTGGTTCATCTTTTCACAGAAGCTGTCAGCCGTCAGCGATCAGTCTTCAGCGCCCGGTGTCCTTGCTGATCGCTGAGAGCTGACGGCTGAGCGCGAATAAAAAAAGGAAGGTCAACACGGACCCTCCCTTTCAGGATGCGAGAAGCCGGCTAACGTTTGGAGAACTGGAAGCGCGCTCGCGCTCCCTTCTGGCCATATTTCTTCCGCTCCTTCGCACGCGGATCCCTGGTGAGCAGCCCGGCCTTACGAAGCGTCGGCCGCAAGGAGGATTCGCTGGCCAAGAGGGCCCGAGCGACGCCAAGCCGCACCGCGCCGGCCTGACCGCTCATGCCGCCTCCTGCCACATTCGCGCGCAGGTCGAACTTCCCTTCCATCCCCACTGTCTTCAGCGGCTGAACGATCAGCGTTTGATGGGCAGCCCGGCTGAAATACTCCGAAAGCGGCCGCTTGTTCACGACCATCTTGCCCTCTCCCGGCTTGAGCCAGACCCTGGCCACAGATGCCTTTCGCCGGCCGGTCCCGTACATCGCACCTTCCGTTGGCATGACAGTACGTTACGCCTCCTTCATCGTCTTCTTGACAAACGGCGCCGGCCGCTGCGACGCATGCGGATGAGCGGCGCCGGCGTATACCTTGAGCTTGCGGAACAGCGCATCGCCCAACTTTGTCTTGGGCAACATTCCACGCACGGCGTACTCCACCACTCGGGTCGGATGTTTCCTGAGCATCTGCTCAGCCGTCGTCGTTTTCAGTCCTCCCGGGTAGCCCGTGTGACGGTGGTAGAGTTTGTCCTTCAACTTCTTTCCCGTCAGCATGACCTTTTCGGCATTGATAACGACCACGAAATCTCCGGTATCAAGGTGGGGGCTGAAGATCGGCTTGTGCTTGCCCCGGAGGAGGACAGCCACCTCAGTCGCCAGTCTCCCAAGCACGCGTCCCGATGCGTCGAACAGATGCCAACGCTTATCGATCTCGTCGATGCGCCGATGAATCGTTTTCGTCATTAGGGACATTTCTCCTCTCGTCAAACCAGTAAGAAAACGTATTGACGGTAATGACCGAGGCCGCGTTTGTCAAGGAAATAATCGCCGTCAGACGTGCCGAGCGGCCCTCTTCGGGGCACCCTTGGCGCGGCCCTGGAATAACATGATCCATGTACGCACTGATCGAGCGTACCATGATTCGTAGCCTGTCGGGCCGCGGCCGCCGTCCGAGCCGAAGGAAGCCTGACCGCTTTTTCCTTGAACGCCGCGGCAGAGTGGAGTAGGCTCTGAATTGCGCTCTAGCGGGCCACTTCCAGTTGACTGGAGACTGAGATGTTCGGACTGGGTATGCCGGAATTGCTGGTCGTCCTCGTCGTTGCACTCGTCGTATTCGGCGCCGCCAAATTACCGCAGATCGGCAGCTCGCTCGGCACGGCGATTCGCGAGTTCAAGAAGTCGATCGAATCGCCCCCCAAGGAAGCGACACCTTCACCCCCTGAGCAGATCGTTTGCAACCAGTGTCGCCGGCCCCTTCAAAACGACTGGCTGGCCTGCCCCCACTGCGGCCTGAAGATCGAGGCAAACCCAGGAGCATAACACAAGTTCCAGGTTCCGGGTGCCGGGTTCCAAGTTATGGGCCTACTTCCTCGACCTCCAACATGGAACCTGGAACCCAAAACTCAGATGTTGCGTTCATAGATGATGCGCAGACCGGTGAGCGTCAGGAGCGGGTCCACATGGTGGATGAGCCGTGATTCGCTCAGGATCAGGTGTGCCAGCCCGCCAGTGGCAAGCACGACCGGTTCCCCTCCCATTTCCTCCCGCATCCTCGTCACTATCCCCTCCACCAGGCCAAGATACCCATAGAAGAGGCCGGCCTGCATGCTGGCCACCGTATTCTTTCCCACCACAGATTTGGGCTTGGCGATATCAATGCGCGGCAGCTTAGCTGTCCGCTCGAACAAGGCTTCAGCCGCAATCCCGATTCCGGGAGCGATAATACCCCCTAGGTACTCCCCTCTGCCCGACACCGCGTCAAAGGTAGTGGCTGTCCCGAAATCGACCACGATGGCGGGGCCCCCGTAGGCCTCGAAGGCGGCGACCGCATTCACGATCCGGTCGGCGCCCACCTCGCGCGGGCTGTCGTACAGGATCGGCATGCCTGTCTTGATCCCCGGCCCGACGACCAGGGGCGCGATTCCAAAGTAGCGGTGGGCCATCTCCTCCAGTGAGGACTGAAGCGGCGGGACGACCGAGGAGATGATGACTGATGAAATCCTATCGAGCGCCACCCCGGCGAGGTCCAGAAGGCTTTTGATCAGTATCCCATACTCGTCCCCGGTTCCATCGCGGCGGGTGGCCAGGCGCCAGTGGATCCGGAGCTCCTTGCCCTCGAACACCCCCACCACAGTATTGGTATTCCCAACATCCAGCGCGAGCAACATGGTGGACTATCCCGTGAGTGTGACGTCGCCGGCAATCAGGCGATGGAGCCGTTGGTTGGCGTCTTGGATCAGCAGGGCACCCGAGTCATCCAGATCGACCGCAAGACCGCACAACTGCTGATCACCCGATCGAGCTACCACTCGCTGACCCAGGGTCAAACAGCTCCGCCGCAGACGCTCCAGGACGGGGGCAGGCCCCTCCGACAGAAATCTGTCGTACCAACGGTCCAAGGCCTCACACAGCGATCGAATCAATGCTGTCCTGTCCAATGAACGCCCCGCCTCTATCCGAAGCGAGGTGGCGGTGTGTCGTAGCTCGCCTTCGAAGCTCGCCTCGGTCTGATTCACGTTGATCCCTATCCCGAGGACGACATAGTGAAGATGGGAGGTCTCGGCCGCCACCTCGCCCAAGATCCCGCCAACCTTTCGCCCTCGAACGATCAGGTCGTTCGGCCACTTGACTCCTGCGGCAAGGCCGACCACCTCCTCGATGGCCTCTGCCACCGCCACGGCTCCCAGGAGCGTCAAAGACGGGGCGTCGTGCGGCTGGATCGCCGGCCTAAGGATGACAGAGAGATACACACCCACACCAGGAGGCGATGTCCAGGACCGACCCATCCGCCCACGCCCGCGCTCCTGGGCGTCCGCGATGACCACCGTTCCCTCCAACGCGCCGCGAACGGCCAACGCCTTTGCCTCATCGTTCGTGGAATCGACCACGTGGAACAGGTGGATGACCTGACCGATCCTGCGGGTGACGATGCCGGACCTGATGTCCGTCTCGCTTAAGGGCGCGGCGATCTCTTGCGAAGCCTGACCGGCCATTGTGAAGGTTCCCTCCTATCGCGCCAAGGTATCCAATCGTTCCAGATACTGGAGCAGTTTGGCCCTGGCGTCCAGAAGCCGCGCGTGGCCATCCCGCTCCTTGGCGACGACCTCCTCCGGGGCTTTCAACAGGAAGCCGGAGTCGTTCAGTTTCTTGCCGACCCTTGCCAGCTCCTGCTCCACCTTCTCCAGCTCGCGCCGCAGTTTCCGCTGTCTGGAGGCAATGATCGATGGATCGTCCACCGGCAGGTGCACTTCGATGCCGTCCACAAAGGCCACTGCAGCCCGTGAAGGACGATCGAGGTGCTGGCCGTAGGTCACTCCCGACGAGCGGGCCAACGAGGCCAAGTAAGGCAAGATCGTCTCGATCGATCTATCGTCACGATCCGACGAGGTCCGCAGGATCAACTCGATCGATCTATTGGAGGCGATCTCCAGGTCCGAGCGAAGGTCGCGCGCGGCCCGCGTCAGCTCCATCAAAAGAGCGAACGACACTTCCGCGTCGGGGGCGCGGCACGCGGGGTCGGCCGTGGGCCAGTCGGCCACCATCAGGCTATCGCCGCGGTGTGGGAGCTGCCGCCAAATCT
>Ga0209002_10005250_pt1 | contig 10065 bp, 8 predicted proteins | sample Rifsed16ft2_FD_184010 | JGI IMG/M metagenome (GOLD analysis project Ga0209002, IMG submission 184010) | Soil microbial communities from Rifle, Colorado, USA - sediment 16ft 2 (version 2) | ecosystem: Environmental > Terrestrial > Deep subsurface > Rock core/Sediment | place: Rifle, Colorado...
CCAGGGTTATCCTGTTCTCTTCATTGCGACAGGGGAGAGAGAACCCATGATCTCCGTCGACAACGAGGCGGGAATTCGCCAGGCAGTGGCTCACCTGGTGGATCACGGTCATCGCGACATCGGCTTCATCGCCGGTCAGCCCAACGATAAAGGTGATAGTGAATCCCGGCTCCGTGCTTATCATTCAGCCGTGGTCGATTCCGGGCTGGACGCGGATCCGAGGCTGGTCGCGCAGGGCTGGCACACTTTCAGGGGAGGCTATGCTGCGGCACAGAAAATCATCGACTCGGGAGTTAAGCTTACCGCCCTGGTAGCAAGCGACGACAATTGCGCTATAGGGGCCATGCAGGCCATTCGGGATAGGGGCCTGCGAATTCCTCGTGACATAGCCATAATCGGCTTTGACGACCAGCCAGGTGCCATAGCCCAGGTACCGCCACTTACGAGCATTCATGTTCCTCTAACCCAGATTGGCCAGCAGGCACTCGTGCTTATGGTGGATCACCTTGTCGGGCAACATCACCTGGAATCAGTCCGTATACCGACCCGGCTGGTGCCTCGTCAATCCTGCGGTTGTATTCCGCACATTTTGTCTTCGGCAGCCGATGCAGAGCCGCGATTACTGGCAACCCCCGGCCGATCCCGGGCACACGCCTCAATTATTAGCAGGGTCAAACAGCAGATAGTAGACGAAATGCTTGCCACATTGCCCTCTGCATTACGGTTCCCGAATGGGGAGCGGATACAGCGCCTCTGCACCAACCTGGTACAAGCCTTTTATATGAGTGTGAACGAAGGCAGTTCCACTCACTTTCAAGCGACGCTTATGGAGCTTCTCCAGGAACTCGAGCTGGCAGAGGACAATATAGATCCGTGGCAGGATATCATCTCAACTCTGCGGCGTGAGATGACTCGGTTGCCGGCAACCTGGAGGCAAGCCCGCACTCGAGGTCTCGCCGAAGACATGTTGCATCAGGCGCGGGCTGCGATCAGCGAGAGCGCCCAGCGGCAGGATTACCGGCATCAACACCAGCAGGAAATTACAGACCAGACTTTAAGTGAGCTCACTGCCCGGCTAAGTGCCACGCTGGACGAACGACAGGCAGTCGAAGTTCTGGAGGCATCCCTGGTTGATATGGGCGTCCGGCACTCACAGGTTCTGCTCTTTGAAGCAGAGGGAAAGGATCCCGTTGCCTGGAGTATCCTGCTCAATTCCCATTCTGAGCCAACGAGCCAGCGCTTCCCTACCCGCGAGTTTCCACCGCCAGCGCTCTACCCATCAAATGAAGTGCTGAATCTGGCCCTCGTCCCATTAGTGTTTCAAGATGAGTCTCTCGGGTATGTCGCTTTCGATGCAGGGAATCTAGGACCTTGCGCGATTATTGCCAGGCAGCTCGCAGCCACCTTCAAAGCCTCGCGTTTGCATGCACAGGTCTTCGAACTCTCACTTACGGATGCGCTCACCGGCGTGTACAACCGTCGTTATTTCGACCTCTTTCTCAAAAATGAGGTAGATCGCAGCCGGCGATTTGGACGCGGTCTGGGTATTATGATGCTGGATATTGACCACTTCAAGGAATACAACGATGCCTTTGGCCATCCGGCTGGCGACAAGGCCTTGCAGTTTGTGGCACGCTGCCTCCGGCAGGAACGACGCAGCGCGGATGTGGTGGCCCGCATTGGGGGCGAAGAGTTTGCGCTCATCCTTCCTGAAACTGAGGCCGATGGCGCTCTGAAAGTGGCCGAAAAAATCCGTGCCGCGATGACCGGTTTGTCTGATCTCAGGCGTCCACTCACGCTGAGTATGGGGATTTGCATATTGCACGGAACCGACATCGAAGCAGAGGCGATCCTCCGGCAGGCAGACTTAGCCTTATATGAGGCAAAAGGAAGAGGGCGCGACCAGATCTGTTTTTTTGAAGACAAGGGATTGATCAACGAAAAGAAACTGTCATGACCGGCATAAACGACAGACATTGAAGCTGTTTAAATGCCAAAGTGACCGCCATCTTTGCGAAGGGAGCAAGCTGACGGTCACTTGTATTGCTAGATATGTATCGGGCTTCCCTCTGCGGCGTGTGCCGCTTCCATCAGCACTTCGCTCAGAGAAGGATGCGCATGGACGTTACGCGCGATCTCATGTGGGGTCAGTTCCATCAAATGTGCTAAAGTGAGTTCTGGGAGCAGCTCAGTCACTTCGGGACCGATCATGTGCGCGCCCAAAATCTCACCGTATTTTTCATCCATCACGATCTTGACCCAGCCCGCGTAATCGCCAAGCCCCAGCGCCTTGCCGTTCGCCTGGAATGGGAAACGTCCCACCTTGATGTTATAGCCGCGTTCCTTTGCCTGGGCTTCAGTGAGACCGAACGACGCGACCTGCGGATGAGAATACGTGGCGCGCGGCATCATTTCATAATCAAGCGTGACCGTTTCAGCTCCTGCAATATTTTCCGCGCAAACAATACCCATCGCCGAACCGACGTGCGCCAGCATCAATTTGCCTGTCACATCGCCGATTGCCCAGACGCTTGGAACATTGGTCTGCATCTTCTCATTGATCTCGACAAAACCGCGCTCGCTGATCTTGACACCGACCTCTTCGAGCCCGAAGCCTTTGGAGTTGGGACGGAACCCGATCGCGACCAAGGCCTGATCGGCTTCGAGAGTTGTTTCCTTTCCCTCTGCTGATACTTTCACTTTTACGCCTGTCTTGGTCGCTTCAACCGATTCAACCTTATTTCCGACCAGGCACTTGATGCCACGCTTCTCAAACTCCTTTTTCAACTCTTTCGAAACTTCTTCATCTTCCAACGGAACAAGCCGCGGCAACATTTCGACAATCGTGACATCCACACCATAGGAATTCCATACCGTGGAAAATTCCACACCGATTGCGCCGGACCCGATCACGATGACAGACTTTGGTAATTTTTCCTGCAGGATGGCTTCAAGATAGGTGACAATTTTTTCACCGTCCACTTTCCACCCACCGGGGACGGCCGCGCTGGCGCCCGTCGCCACGATGATGTTTTTGGCGGTTAACTCTGTCGTCTCCCTGGCACCGCCCGCCAGGGCAGGTGTGCCTTCCTTATCTTTAACGGAAACAGTGGTCGGCTTCGTCAGACGCGCTTCTCCCATAAAGACCGTTATGCTATTCTTCCGCATCAGGAATCCCACGCCTTTGACCAGACGGTCTGAATTCTGACGCGAGCGCTTGACTGCGACTCCATAATCCAGCTTTAAATTATCAAAAGAAAAACCAAAGTCCTTGCCGCGTTCACGGAGGGTGTGCGCAATTTCGGCATTTTTCAACAACGACTTCGATGGGATGCAACCAACATTCAGGCATACACCGCCGAGCCATTGCCTGTCAACAATTGCAACTTTCTGTTTGAGTTGCGCGGCACGGATCGCCGCCACGTATCCCGCGGGGCCTGCACCGATCACAACGACATCGAAATTTTCTGCCATCGAGAATATTCTCCTATAAATAAAAAGGGTTAAGGGGATTATACCCTTAACCAATTCTCATCGCGCTGAGCGGAGCCGCACGCGAAGTCGAAGCGCAAGCGACGAAGCACTCCTGTTTGCAGGTTAGATGCGATTGTTTCGCCGCTGCGCGGCTCGCAATGACGTACGCAAAAACTCAAACGTTCGTTCCCATGCCAATTGCGCGGCCGCGGCGTTGTATTCGGGGCGGTCCTCCTCCACGAACCAATGACCAACTTTCGGGTAGATATGAAGCGTCACGTCCAGCCCGGCATTTTTCATATCCTGTTCCATGGCCCGCGCACCATCCATGGGTTCCCACTCGTCATTGTCGCTGAAATGTCCGAGAAATTTTGATTTCGCCTTGCTGAAATCCACACTGTAGGAGCCATAAAATAAAACCGTCGCAGCAACATTCGGCTCCTTTGCCGCAGTCACCACCGCCCAAGCCGCGCCCATCGAAAAGCCTAACACGCCAATAGGCTTGCCCGTTCGAAGCGACGCGAGATGATCTTTCGCCGCTTTGACCATATCGCCCATGAGTTCAAGATCGCTTTCACTTTTCTCCTGCAGTGCTTTGGCTTCGTCAATCGTTACGGCAATGCGACCTTGATAAAGATCAGGCGCGAGCGCCGTGTATCCATGTTCTGCAAGTTGATCGCAAAGCTGTTTGAAGAACGGCTTGAGTCCCCACCACGCATGCAGCACCAAAACTCCCGGTCCACCACTTTCGGCAGGGGAGGCAAGATACGCGTTGACCGGCCGGCCATTTACATCTAATCTGATTTCGGATTTTTGAATGGACATGACACACGCTCCTTTTGGCAGGATTATACCAGAACGCGTGTTCTATTTTAGAGCCACCGCCTCACTCGGGACTTGTAGCCCGTATACTGATCCCTGAATTTTTTCTCCAGATAAGCCTCCTCCCGTTCAATGACGAGCTGATACAGCGACATCATCAACACCGGGCTCAGAACCACGCCCCAATAAGTTCTGAATATGAACGGAAAACCGATGAACAAGCAGACGAAGCCAAGGTAGATGGGATTACGCGAAAAGCGATACGGCCCGCGCGTGACGATTTCGGTCACCGAGCCGTGCGGATCGAGCGTTGTATGTACCTTCATGAATTGACCCGCCGCGCTGAACGCCAGTCCGAGCCCTGCAAGGATAAGGAGATAACCCACCCATACCAAGATTTTGGGAAAAGCAATGGGCAACGGGAATAGCCAATTGAGAAGAAATGCCGCGAACAGATGCATCAATAACAGTATGGGTGGATGAATCTTAACACTCGCGTGATCATTATTTTCAAGCACTTGTTCCTCTTTTTGGGCAACCGCCGTTCTCTAACGTCAGCGATTGCATATGAATGCGTTAGAGAACGCATCCTGCGCGATTTTCTACGCCCAATTCTCCAGCGTCTCTTTAACCTTCATCAAAAACGCATCTGCGGACGCGCCATCCAAAATACGATGATCGAACACAAATGAAAGATATACCATCGGACGAATGGCGATTGCATCGTCACGTGTCCCGCCATCGACGGGGGTGACGACAACGCGTTTTTGCATCGCGCCGACGCCAAGGATTCCGCACTGCGGCTGGTTGATCACAGGGAACGCAAATAGTGATCCGCTGATGCCATGATTGGTGAGGGTGAACGTCCCGCCTTTGACTTCGTCGGGCTGAAGTTTCTTCGAGCGCGCACGGTTGGCCAGATCATTCACTGTACGCGCCATCGCGAGAAGAGAAAGGTTATCTGCGCCCTTGATCACGGGAACGATCAATCCTTCCTCGCCTAGCGAAGTTGCCATTCCTATGTTGACAGCTTTATGAACAAGTACACCTTCATCAGTCCATGAAGAATTGACATTTGGATACGCCTTCAACCCCGCGACGATTGCCATCATGAAATACGCTGTAAAGGTGAGATTAACCCCATCACGCACGAAAATCTCTTTATTAGCGGAACGATGTTTGGCAACGCGGCCCATATCCGCTTCCATCACGGTCAACACGTGCGGCGACGTATGTTTGGACATGACCATGTGTTCGGCGATCTGCTTTCTTATGACGGTGTGCTTGATCAGCTGGTCACCTTGAATAGGTGTGACGAGTGACGGGGACTGAGTGACGGGAGCCGCCGTTTTGCCAGTTTGGACGAAGTTCAAAACATCGTTTTTAGTAATGCGCCCATTCAGACCTGTGCCTTGCACTTGCTGTAAATTAACCCCGTGTTCAGCCGCGATCTTGGCAACGACCGGAGAGATGAAGCCGAGATCATGTGTCATGTGCGAAGTGTCAGGTGTCAGCCTCGGGTTGACTTGCGGTTTCTCCTCACTCTGCAACTTGGCACTTGACACTTGACCACCTGACACATCCACACTCTCCCCCGGCTTCCCAATAAATGCCAATATCGTCCCCACCTTCGCAGGGAGGCCCTCCTCCGCAAGGATCTTCAACACCGTTCCTGATGCAGGCGCAGGGATCTCGGTATCCACTTTGTCGGTGTTCACTTCGAGAAGCGGCTCGAGTTCATTCACCGTGTCGCCTTCCTTTTTGAGCCATTTGATTACGGTTACTTCTTCAACGCCTTCGCCTAATAATGGGACAAGTACTTTTGTTGCCATTTTTCCTCCAATTGCCAGTTATCAGTCATCAGTGGATAGGTTGACAAAATCCGTAAGATATTCAGCGGAGTCTTCTCGAATCGTGTGAGGAGGAGTACCACAAAACATTTCGGCTTTGTCCATCATTCCGCCTAACATACGTCCGATTTCAAGGCATTTATCTACCAGTTGCGCGCTTGTTTTTTGGTCAATGTAATCACAATCTAATGCAGTTTCAATCCAATGTTGAGTTTCCATTTGCTCGCCATCTGCATCGGTTAACTTGCTAATAAAATGCTTTTCATACCTGCGTTTTGCCCATGACTCGGAAATATTTGCTCCAATGGAACGTGATGACCGGCGGATTTGATCCGTGAGTGAAAACATTTCCTCTTTGGGAAATGTTTTTGTCAATCGTAAGATTTCCCGCGACAACTGACGACTTTTCTGATATACAATCAGATCACGAAAACTTTCTGCATGTTTCAAACCACTCATGGTTTTTCCTTTTTCTGGATAACTGATTATTGATCACTGATCACTGATTACTTGATCACTGGATACCGACCCGGATCAACCTCGTTCATCATTTCATACACCGCATCGAACACCGTCTCTGCATTCGGCTTGGACCAATAGTCTCCATCTGAACCATATGCAGGCCTGTGTGCTTTGCCCGATAATGTCCGTACTGGAAAATCGAGATGGAAATAGCCACCTTGTTTTTCAATGACCTCCTGCATCATATATGCGGACGCTCCGCCTGGCACATCCTCATCCAAAAATACAATCCGATTGGTTTTCTTCAAAGACTCAACGATCTTCCCCTGAACATCAAAAGGCAACAATGACTGCACGTCAATTACTTCCAGATCAATGCCAACTTTGGATAATTTCTCCGCCGCGTCCATTGCAATCCGGCAGCACGCGCCGTAAGTGACAACTGTGACATCGCTTCCTTCGCGGATCACTTCAGGCACGCCGAGTGGCACGGTGAACTCAGCGATGTTATCAGGCAATTTCTCTTTGACGCGATAGCCATTTAATACTTCAACGACCACAGCAGGCTCATCAGCCTTCAATATTGTGTTATAGAAACCCGCGGCTCGGGTCATATCCCGCGGCACCAGCACATTCATGCCGCGCACGAGATGAATAATACCCGCCATCGGCGAACCCGAATGCCAGATGCCTTCGAGACGATGTCCGCGCGTGCGGATGATGACCGGCGCGGCCTGTCCGCCTGCTGTACGCCAGTGCAGGTTTGCAAGATCGTCGGACATGATTTGCAACGCGTACAACACGTAATCCAGATATTGAATTTCACAGATGGGTCGCAAGCCGCGCATGGCCATCCCAATCGCCTGCCCCAGGATCGTCGCTTCCCGAATGCCCGTATCCATCACGCGCAACGCGCCGTATTTTTCCTGCATCCCTTTGAAACCCTGGTTTACATCGCCAAGGAAGCCGACATCTTGACCGAACGCGATCACGCGCGGGTCACGCCCTAAAATCGAATCGAACGCAGTGTTGATCACTTCGAAGCCCATCATCGTCGGCGATGAACTCGAATAAACAGGCTCCACTTCCTTCACCGCAACCGCCTTGCCACTGTACAGATGCGAGCCATAACGCTCCATGTTGATGGCATCCTGTTCATTCTTCCATTGGATTAATACCTGCCTGGATGGATTCGCTTCGTCACGCAGGACTCTTAACGATTCGTGCGCGCCACTATGGACATCACGCCTCAATGGCGCAGGGAGAGTAGCCAGCCGTTCTCTGATTTGTTCCAACTCTGAGGCGTGAGATGAACTCCCCGCGATCTCATCGAGCATGTCCATCACGTGGCCGCGCTCTTCGAGTATCGGAGCGAGGTACGCCTCCCAGGCAGTTTTGCGGATTCCCTCCACAGCGGCATAATCCTCTTTTTCAACGGCGACCAGCTCAGGTTCCGAACTGATACGGTTCTCTATTATCCACTCGCGCAGTTTGCGGACGCAGTCGAATTCCTCCTCGAACTTGAGTCGCTCAGGAGACTTGTATCGCTCGTGACTGCCCGATGTGGAATGTCCTTGAGGCTGGGTCACTTCGGTGACATGAATCAATGAGGGAATATGATACTCGCGCGCAATTTCAGCGGTGGAGAGATAGGTTTCGATCAACGCGGGATAATCCCAGGCGCGCACGCTGTATAAGTTGTATCCACGCTCAGCCTCTGTAGGCGGCAAATTGGCATCGCGTTCGAAGCCTTTGAGGATCGAGCCAATGTTTTCCTTGACCATTTGAAATTGATTGGGGACCGAGATGCCATAGCCGTCGTCGTAGATGGTGATGATGGCGGGCGCTTTGAGCACACCAATGGCATTGACCGATTCCCAGAACATGCCTTCCGCCGTGGACGCGTTGCCGATGCTTGCAAACACAACCTCATTTCCGTTCTTCGAGAATTGAGTGAAGCCCTCGAGTTCTTCAAGCCCTCGATACAGCACGGATGCATACGCAAGGCCCACCGTGCGCGGCATTTGTGTGCCTGTCGGTGAGACATCCGCCGCGGTGTTATAAAGCTCGGTTTGATTCTTCCACGAGCCGTCGGAGTTGATGTAACGGCTGGCGAAATGCGCGTTCATCGAACGTCCGCCTGTATTCGATTCGTGATTCACGTCCGCATGTGCGTAGAGCTGGGCAAAAAATTCCTGGATATTCATCACCCCTAACATGAACATCCAGGTTTGGTCACGATAATATCCGGAACGCCAGTCACCTTTTTGAAAGGCACGCGCAATGGCGATGTTGGCAAGTTCCTTGCCATCGCCGAAAATGCCGAATTTTGCTTTGCCGCTTAATACTTCACGTCTGCCGATAAGCGAGGCCTGCCTGCTTTGATAGGCCAGGCGATAATCTTTGATAATTTCTTCTTTGTCGAGGGGAAGTGCAACAGTACCCTTCTTTTTGGGCATTGGCTCTCTCCATTACTTTGGGTTGGTCAACCTGAATTATACCAATCCCATTGAACAAGATGTTGTGCTTCACATGTTTGAGTAACGTTGAATAGTAACACTTGACAGGATAGAGCATACGTACTATACTTCAATATATTGAAGGTTGCTTACAGAAAATGGAAGAAAATACACCAAAAAATAAATATTTTTAATTATAGATTATTTTTCATAATTTGCACAAATTTTTCCAAATAATTTCTTCATTGAATTCTCGCGCGTCTAGCGCTATTTGTATTTAAAAATCAGAGCGTTTTCAATTTGTCGTAAACATTTTTCTTAAATTTTCCCCGCCATTCGGTGGGGATTTTTATTTCAAAAGTTAGGAGGAACCTATGGAAAATAAAAACTGTGTTTATGATTTGATAAAAGAAAATATTTATGCTGCATTACTGCTCAGAAAAAATGGGTGTCTGAAAAAAAGTGTTACCTGTGCATATTATTCTATGTTCCTAATCGCCAAAATATGCGTAGATCCTGGAGACACTCTTTCAAAACACTCAGCAGTAATTTCAAAATTCGGCAGAGAAATTTCTAAAAATATTCCGGAATGTAAAAGTTTGCATAAATATTTAATAGAAACAGAGAAACGACGAAATTTATGTGATTATCATCCTGAATATCAGGTGTTACAAAAAGAAGCGGATGAGGTTCTCACTTGGCTGAAAGAATTCATAACAAAGATAGTAACTTTTCGATTAGCAAAGGGCGCAAGCAGCGCCCTTTATTATTTAATAAATAATGAACTAGAAATCTTAAGTGATAAGGCGTTTTCAATGATGAATAGTAGAGTAAAAACCACGACGCATTCTAAAGTGATGTTTTACTCAAAATCTTCATAAAATTTAACTTGGTCATTATGTACCATTTCCATAAACCACTCAGGTGCTCTACCATCATAATCCAACTCAAAAGGTTCGTTTTCTTGTCTGCAATATTTTTTATACAATCCACGTAAC
>Ga0209002_10005255_pt1 | contig 10057 bp, 4 predicted proteins | sample Rifsed16ft2_FD_184010 | JGI IMG/M metagenome (GOLD analysis project Ga0209002, IMG submission 184010) | Soil microbial communities from Rifle, Colorado, USA - sediment 16ft 2 (version 2) | ecosystem: Environmental > Terrestrial > Deep subsurface > Rock core/Sediment | place: Rifle, Colorado...
TGGCGGGCGGCAAGCGCACTCTTGCCGGTTACGTGCGCGGCGAATTGGGTACCGAGAGCCAGCGTTTCTTGCGCGGCGATGCCACGGGCGTGGTCGCCCTCGAATTTCGCAACCCCGATGGCACACTCTTTTCTCACGGCGCGGTCATTGACGCCTACGAAGACGGACACGCGCCCGATGTCATCTACTTCATCGTCCACAACGCAGGCTTGGATGACCGCTGGTTTTTTCAAGCAGATTCAAACGGACGCCTCTTCGACACCCGCGCCTTCAAGCGCCATCTCGATCATTTCGCCCTGCCACCTGCTTCGCGCGCCCAGACATTTTCTCGTCTGGAAGATTACCGCGTCCATCTCCTCAATCGACTCGGCCAACTGAAAGATTCCTTCCCTGCCAAAATCGTCAAGGGACTCGCCTTCAGCCCTCTCACCGACATCCGCTCCTTCGTCCACAACTACCTGCTGGATGAAAACCTGCTGGATGTAAAAAATCTGCAAGAGCAGCTCGACACCCTGCGTCACTTCGAAAGCCTTGCCGCCGACGTGCGCGACCGTATCGAATCCCTCAACAAGATCGATGAACTCGACAAAGAACGCGCCGCAAACCGCCGCCGCAGGATCACCAACGGATATATCGCCCGTCGCGCTGGTGGAGAACTCCACAGGGCCGAACTGAAGAACGCGCGCTTCAAGCTTGACGAAACCCACCTTGCCCTTCATCGCGCCGAAATGGATCGCGACCAACTGGCAACCCACCTCAAATTTGCTGAAACCGCCCTCATTGACGCGAAACTTGCCCTGCAATCCGACCAATCTGCCATCAAAGAACGCGACCTGCGCGAGAAGCTTGCAGCAATCGAAGCGGAACTCAGCATCCTCCGCCAACGCCAAACTGACATTGAAACAAACCTTACCAAGGAACGCGCAGATGCAAAAAAACTTCACAAACTCCTCATCGCTGACAGTCACCCAATTCCCTCAGAACTTGAAACCTTCATCGCAAAACCAAAGATGTCAAAAACGGAAGGCGCATCACGCAACACGATTCAAGAATATCAATCCGCCCTTGCCACACTCGCCCAAGAGTACTCTCGCGAGCAAGTCATCCTGAATGAGAAATCTACCGCTCTACGTGAAGAAGCCTCTCAGTTAGAAGACGAAATCCGCAAACTCTGCACAGGCGACCGCGAAATCAGTTACGAAAGCGAAGCGCCGAATGCCACGCGCCTGCGCCGTCTCCTGCGCGCCGAGCTCGGACTCTCCAGTGAAGAAGTCGTATTTCTCTGCGATCAATTGAATATTCCCAACAAAGAATGGCAGGACGCCGTAGAAGGGCTACTTGGCCTCAACCGCTTCACCCTCCTTGTCCCGCCCGCTCACTACGACGCGGCCATGAAACTCTACCGCGAACGCAGACACAAAGACAATCTTCACGGTGTTGCTCTGTTAGATACAGAACGCATTCTTGCCAACAAAACGGAACACATAAAACGCTCCACTTCACTCGCATCGGAAGTAAAAACCGAAAATCCCGCCGCCCGCGCATTTATGGATTTATTGCTTGGTCATTACATCAAATGCGACGCCCTAGAAGACCTTCGTAATCATCGGACAGCCGTGACGCGCGAATGCTTCGTCCGCCGCAACTACACGGACAGCCACCTCAATCCACAGGTCTACAGACGCTGGTTCATCGGCGCGCGCGCAACCCCGCGTCAAATTGAAAGCCGCCAGCAGAGACTGGATGAAATATCAAAGGAGGTGATTGCGCTCAACGAACGTGACCATGCCTTGCGCGAACGTCTCGCCCTCACCCGCGATAAGACTCGTCCACTCATCGAACTCGAACACGCCCTTGAAGCCCTCACCATCCTTCCCGAACGCAACACGCAACACGCCTCTCTCACAAAAGAATTGGAGCAACTCGACTTGCACACCGCAGAAACTTTGAAAGCAGATGTGGAACGGCATCAGGCGGAGTTTACACGTCTTCAAGCGGAAACAGGTTCGGTCGAGCGTCGAATCGGAGGGCTGGAATCCGAAGCAAAGAATCTTGCCGAAGTCGAAATCCCCCGCCTCGAGCGCGAGATAGACGCGTCCATCCAAAACGCGGAAAATTTCCTCGCCAGCGAAGGGGCGGACGATGACCTCCGCGTTGAAATCGAAAAAGAACTTAAGCGTCGATTGGAACGCCAGCCTGTGGATGTCATCGTGCAAAATGCCGAACGCTACGAAGGCGACTACCAGACTGCCGAGTCGCGCAACCGTGACCGCCTGCGCGAAGCCAAGCAAGCCTTTTCCATGAAATATGACTTTGGCTACGATGATACGGAAGATGCAACACGCTACACGACCGAACGCGAGAAACTCATCAACTCCGAACTCCCTCAATACGAAGCCCAAATCGCCCACCAACGCGCCCTTGCCGAACAGGAACTCGTTGAAAACTTCATCCATCGCCTGCGTGAGCAAATCGAAGAAGCGCGCCAGCAACTCTCTTATCTCAACAGCACACTCTCTCAATTGCGCTTCGGCGGCGAGCGCTACGAATTCATCACACAGCCCGCATCCAATTTGCGACTCATGTACGACATGGTTATGGACAGCCAGAATGTTTTAGGCGCGTCGCTCTCTGATTCTGATTTTCGCCAGAAACACCAACAGGCCTGGGACCTGCTTCTCGAGCGGCTGACGGCCAACAACCAGACCAGTGATACCCTCGCCGCTGAACTGCGCGAATTACAGGATTATCGCTCCTACCTGCAATACGACATCCGCATCCATTACCCCAACGGCGACCGCGCGCTCTTGAGCCAGATCAATGCCAAGAAATCGGGCGGCGAAACCACCACACCTTTCTATGTTGCCATGGCCGCCTCCTTCGCACAAGCCTATCGCCTCAACCAGCCGCGCCCATCCGATACCATTCGTCTTGCGCTCTTCGATGAAGCCTTCAGTAAAATGGACACTGCCCGCACCGCCAGCGCCCTTCAGTTCATGCGCGAAGCGGGACTCCAAGTTCTGCTCGCTACACCTCCTGACAAGTCTGGCTCCCTGCTTCCTTTTGTGGATACCGTCTGCACCGTCGTCCGCAAAAACAGCCACGCGTTCGTGATTGAGATTGACAAGAGCGAGATGATGAGAGAGTTGGAAACTCAGTAACCAGTCATCAGTAACCAGTGACTCGTGTAGCGTGTATCGTAAAAACATGGAAATCTCATTCGCCCCTTCCCCTGATGTCGAAGTCATCCTCAACGCGCTCCTCGATAAATTCGAGAACCGCACCAAAAGCACTCCTGCTCTGAGAGAAGACGAAGAGCCGCGACATGCACCACGCCTCATAAAAGTTTTTCTCACCGATCTGCCTCTCCCCACTTATTTCTCACAATTCGACCCCGAACCGCGCCTCACTGCTAACAATCAACTACAAACCCTTGAACAGCAAGGACTATTGCGTCTTGCCTGGTTGCCAGGCGAAACCAATCACCTCCTCCATTCCATCACGCTCCCGATAGAACACGAACCACACAACACACTACCCGCCCAGCTTTACGTCCTTCTCAATAGAACACCAATTTCAGATCATCGCGCCCGCCTCGAATCCCTCCTCCTCGCTGAAAAATTCCGTTTTCAAAAAGATGACTGGCGCGCCCGCGCGTTGGACTACATCCTGAACCAACTCCACGCCGGAAAATCCCCATCCCCTTTCAGTTTCACCGACTCAAACCTGAACATTGACCTGCTGGCTGCTTTACAAGCATTACCGACACTGACAGCGGAAACTCCCTACCGAGTTTTCAGCGTTCGCATCTTCAACGATTCCAAACGTTTTGTAGACCTCAAACCCTCTCTTGTTCGTCTCGCTCGCCGCGCCAACCCCGAATGGAAATCTCTCACTAATGAGGATCTCCTGCGTGAGCTCAACCTCGTTGCAAACCCTGGCTATGTCCACCTGGCTGGAAGATGGGAATTCACCGACATCGACGGTCAGATCATCAACCTTGATCCCTTCGTACCTTCCGTAGGATTCCCCGCCTCTCAAATCGCTTCCATTCAATGCATCACAATCCGCGCTGAATCAGTCCTCTGCATCGAAAACCTCACCTCCTTCCACGAATTCCTCCGCGCTAATGTTACACATCCCACGCAACATGCAACAATCTGCCTCATGGGCAATCCTTCTCCCTCCATCCGCTACCTCCTCCGCCACATTCCCAAGGAAATACCGATCTACCTCTGGTCCGATATGGATTATGGCGGCTTCAAGATCCTCTCCCAACTTCGTAAACAAGTCAGCCCGCGCATTCAACCATATCTTATGGATATAGCCACTTTTGACGCGTATGCCCACCTCTCCCGCCCGCTCACCCAATCTGACGCGCGCAACCTCAAACATCTCATCTTTAACCCCAACCTGAAAGACATCCAGCCAACCATCGAACATCTTCTCAAACGTGGACTAAAGTTGGAGCAGGAAGCAATTCAGATTTGATGTAACAAGTTCTATCGTCGTCCCTCGTCCGGCTGATTGATCGAGAATTTGGGCGGACAGATCCCAGACTGTAGTGGTACAAGAATCCAGAGCGCGGTTGCGTAACGTTCCGTCGCCTTGCCAATTTTGGCAGGGCAAATTTGTTTTTAGAATGTAAGGCCCCACCAGGAGAATCATCGTTATACTTTTGAGCATGTCCATCCCCTCCTCCCTCTATGCCCACTTAGGCTTTTCATCGTCCACCCCTGCATCCATCCTCAAAGAGACGTTCGGCTACGATTCCTTTCGCCTGCTTCAACGCGAAGTCATCGAGAATGTGTTGTCGCGGCGTGACACGCTCGCCGTCATGCCTACAGGCGGGGGCAAATCGTTGTGTTATCAAATCCCGTCGCTTCTTTTCGACGGGCTCACTGTCGTGGTCTCACCCCTCATCTCATTAATGAAAGATCAGGTGGAGCAATTGCGCGCCTTCGGCGTTCCTGCCTTGTTCCTCAATAGTTCACTCGCGCCGCAGGAATATCAGGAGAACATGGAGTACGTGAAGCGCGGCAAAGTGAAGTTGTTATATGTCGCGCCCGAAACCCTGCTCACCCCGCGCCTCCTCCTGCTTCTCGCGGGATTGAAAATTGACCTGCTTACGATCGATGAAGCCCACTGCATCTCGGAGTGGGGTCATGACTTTCGCCCCGAATATCGCCAGCTCGTCGATGCGCGAAAGCGATTCCCAAATGCGGTCTGTCTCGCGCTCACCGCCACAGCCACCACGCGCGTCAGACAGGATATTCGTGCCACGCTTAAATTCGCGACTACCAATGAATTCGTAGCCAGTTTCAATCGCGAGAATCTTTTCATTCAAGTTGTTCCCAAACGCGACCCCATTCGACAGACCATCCAAATGCTCGAGCGCTACAAAGACCAGTCTGGCATCATCTATTGCTTCTCGCGGAGGCAGGTGGATGATCTCTCTACGTATCTCGCGTCACGAGGGCATTCTGTTCGTCCCTATCACGCAGGTCTGGAAGATTCGGAGCGGCGAAGGAATCAGGAAGCCTTCATCCGCGACGACACGCAAATCATCGTTGCTACCATCGCGTTCGGCATGGGCATCAACAAACCCAATGTACGTTTTGTCATTCACTTCGATTTGCCCAAGAGCATCGAAAGTTATTATCAAGAAATCGGCCGGGCAGGACGCGACGGTCTGCCCGCGCACTGTCTCCTCCTCCATAGTTATTCGGATGTTTCCAAGATCAACTACTTTATTGACCAGAAGAAAGGCGAAGAGAGACGCGTTGCCATCCAGCATCTGAGTGCCATGGTACGTTACATCGAAGACGAGACATTCTGCCGCCGCAAACCGCTACTCAGCTACTTCGGCGAATCATTCCTTGCCGACAATTGCTCCAACTGCGACAATTGCACCTCCGCCCCCACCGCGCTGACAGATATTACAATCTTCGCGCAGAAAATCCTCTCCTGCGTCGAACGCGCCGGCGAACGATTCGGCGCAGGTCATATCGTGGATATTTTGCTCGGCTCAAAAAGTGAAAAGGTCTTGCGTTGGAATCACGACAAACTTTCTACCTATGGCATTGGCACGGAATTGACAAAGAAACAATGGATGCATCTCGCTCACCAACTCGTACAGATGGGATATTTGAATCAGGACGGCGAATATCACACACTGAGTCTCACTGCAAGGGCATTGGAGGCGCTCAAGACCCGCACGCAAATCATGGGCGTAGTCCTGGAGGCGGCGCAGCGTGTCAAGAAAGAGGGAAAGAGAAAAGAAGAGCTGGAGTACAACAATGCGTTATTTGCATTGCTTCGCCAAAAGCGCAAGGAGATGGCAGATCAAGCAGGCGTTCCGCCATATGTCATATTTTCTGATAAGACGCTTGTGGAAATGTCAGCATATTATCCACAATCGTTTGAAAGCCTGCTTACGATCTCCGGCGTCGGACAGGTGAAGGCACGGCAATATGGTGATGCGTTTTTGAAGGTGATCAAATCCTATTGTGATGAGCATGGAATCAAGGAACAGCAAAAAGAATCCTTTCGAGATAAGAGCGACTCGAATCGCCGTTATGTGATCGTTGGTGAAGCTTACAACGCGGGAGATACAATTCAAAGCCTGATGGAACGTTATCAGGTCACATTGGGAACAGTCCTTGACCACTTGACGCGATACCTTTCAGCAGGCAACATCCTGCGAAACGGCGAAGACCTGCAAGCACTGATCTATGCTGCACCCGAACAAAAACAAGCCGCCTTTGCCGCATTCGATGAACTTAGCCCAACCTTTCTCAAGCCCGTGTACGATAAATTGAATGGGGTATTGAATTATGACGAATTGAAAATCTTGCGAATGTTGTATATCATTTCCTGTCAGGATTGAAACTTATGCCCGAATATCCTGATTACGTTCATAAAATGCTCGCCCGCGCGCGAGCGGAGGGCCAGTGGCAGGCGGCGCAAGCCGACGCGGCGGGAATATGTTTTGATGTTCTTGCCTTATTTCCAGACTGCGAAGAAGCCAAGGAACTGGTCTATGAACTCTTCTGCAATGAGTGGACAATCTACGATAACCGCGTTGCCATTCAACGGAACATTGATGAATGGGATGACCGCCCCTGGCAACAACGCCGTAGGCTGGCGCTCTCGTTCCGGTTCATGAGGCGCTGGGAAGGCTGGGAGCGCGAATATCGAAAGGGACACAAAGTAGAAAGGGATAGCCTTCCTGATGTTGCGAAAATTCTCGAAGAAGGCAAAATGGAATTGCTTGGCGCGTACTGTCTCGGCGATGAGGAATGTACCGATTACGCGTGGTCTATCTTCGCAGATGCGCTCAACAAAACCAGCGATCCGCGCACCGCATTGTTGTGGATTGGCAAAACCTATGCCGATCTCGGATTCTTCGCGGATGCGGCGGAGGCGCTTGGCGAATTATGCTCACGTTTCGATGACGCGGATGCAAGACGCCTGCTGGCCGAAGTCGTTTGGTGGCGCGACAACGCCTATCGCATTCCGTGGATTCCTCCTGCGGGAAATGGCTCACGCTACAACCGTATGATGCAATTCATCGACCCGTCCGTACCCACCGCCGATGAAGAGATTCGCCGCGTTCGCACCGAAAATCAAAAGAAACGCATTGAGCCGTATCATCCGAGCATTGATCCGAAACTGGCAAAACTGTTCAACGCAACCATTCCCGAAGAAAAGCAAAAGACCGCATCCAGCATTGTGGATTGGAGTTTTCTCGATAATGACGAGGGTCAGCCGGGCGAGCCTGCCGATTGGGTAAAGAAACAAATCCGAAGGTTCGAGAGAGACACGGACGATGAAGACATGAAAGAGATGATAGAAGAGATGGAGCACAGACACCGTTGGACGCGTAACATCAAGCCGCCCTCCATGCCACCGAGATATGACCCCAACGAACCGCCGTTTGACCCAAGCGATCTTCTCGGCAGTATGGATGATAACTTGGATGATGATATATAAAGTGTGAGTAAGCGGAAGGGTAAGGAAAAGCAAAAAGACATCAACAATATTCCCAGCGTGGCAGATATCTGATATACGGATACGAATTTAGGCCTGTCAGACTTGTACCGCGCTAGTTCCTATAATTGGTAGCTTTAATTTGCTGCCACTCTTGAGAGAAGCTTTCAAAGACACCCTGTATTTCTTACCGAGTACCAATTAACTTTTGGATTGTGTGTATCCCTATCATTCAGGATTCATGGCAGGACAACAACACTCCTTGGATGCAAGGAGCACAGTCATTTGCAGAATTTGCAGGTTCGAAGAGGCTATTTGTGGGAATTACCAGCCTTGCAGTGATGGAAATGGGTGTTCCCTTGTGACAACATAGCGAACGCGATATTGGGATGGCTTTGAGCGGTCGCAGTGGTATACGGCGATGATACCACCGCTGCCATAATCCCCAATATGATTCCGGTCACCGGCGCGAGGCGGTTTTCCTCGCGGCGGATTAAATCCTCCGTCCAGCCGCAGGCGTGCAGGGCGGGGTCGATGAGTTTTGCGCGGGTGTCAGCTTCGGAGAGGGGCATAGGTGTATCCCCGAGTGGGTTAGGTAAAGTATACACAGAGTCAATTCCAGCGGCAATTTGATTTCATGACAATTGGTAGTTGTATTTTGGTCTCCAAATTGCTAGAATATTCACAATTAGGAAATCGGAATTCGCGTCATTGAACTTCATTGGGCCATACAGGAACCACTCGATGAAGTAATGACTTGGAGGGTATCATGCAAATCAAGAATCAGCTTATACCGGCTTACAGGATCATTCCCGTAGTATTGCTATTGGGAATCCTTTCCTCCGTCTTTGGCACAGGTAATGTCTCTGCCATCACAGCGGCGGAACGCACTCGATTGTCGCAAGATCTGAACCTGGATGACGATGCATCACAGTGGGGAGTCTTTCCTGAAGTTCCCAACCAAGGCACGCCCCCGCCCACGTGGGAGATAAGTAATGTTTCGAGTCCCTCGCTGGATGGACGTTCTCTGCGCTGTGCGCTCACGGGAGGGGATCCTTATTCCAATGTTCACTGCTATCGCAACCTCACTGCCGATCCTGCCAGCAATCTTTTCACGTTAAGCATGTCGTTCTACTATCAACCTGCCTCCACGTTTAATAACGTTGGAGGGCCGTCCGTTGTCCAGGCCCTGGAATTCACCATGAACAAGTGGAATCAAGGTCTGCGCTATGAATGGGCTTTACAATGGGATAACGTTGACACCGGCGCGCCCAAATGGCGTTATTGGGGTCGAGAGACCCCGGGAGGACCTCTAGACTGGTTTGATTTGGGGATTACCGGCTCGCTTGCCGGAAAGAAATGGCATAGCCTGAAACTGGAAGGCGAGATACTTGCTGGTAAAGTACACTACAAGCGTTTCATCATTGATGGACAGAAACATCCACTGGATATCATGGTTTCGCCGGATTCGACGAACGAGCCGGACAAGCTTGCGGTAGCCGTTCAATTGGATGGAAACTCCACGGAGACTCCTTATGAGGTATTTCTCGATCAGGTTGCTTTCGAACACCTTAATGTGCTTCCTGGCGCGGCGACCCTGGTCTCGCCCTCCGGAGCCACCACTGATACAACGCCCATCTATACCTGGAACAAGGTCAACGCTTCCACCTGGTATTACCTGTGGGTGAGCAAGGTCAATACGGATGGGACGCTGACGACAGTTCACAACAAATGGTACGATTCGTCTGCGGTTTGCAGCAGTTCGACCTGTTCTATCACGCCCGCAGGGGTCAATCTGAGTGGTGGAAACTACCGTTGGTGGATCCAGACCTGGAATGAGAGCGGTTATGGCCCGTGGAGCAGTCCCTTGAACTTCAGCCTGCCCATAGTAGTTCCGCCCGCTGTGGCTACTTTGGTCTCACCCTCCGGAGGGATTACTGATACCACCCCCGCTTACACGTGGAACAACGTAACTGCTGCCACCTGGTACTACCTGTGGGTGAGCAAAGTCAATAACGATGGTTCGCTGACCACAGTTCACAGCAAATGGTATGAATCATCTGCG
>Ga0209002_10005256_pt1 | contig 10057 bp, 7 predicted proteins | sample Rifsed16ft2_FD_184010 | JGI IMG/M metagenome (GOLD analysis project Ga0209002, IMG submission 184010) | Soil microbial communities from Rifle, Colorado, USA - sediment 16ft 2 (version 2) | ecosystem: Environmental > Terrestrial > Deep subsurface > Rock core/Sediment | place: Rifle, Colorado...
GAGAAACAAGACCAGCAGGACGATCCCGGCGGCAGGCACCGGCCCGATGGACGCCCGCCCGAGAAAGCGAAAGTCCGGCGGGACGTTGACGAGCGTTTGCCCCTCGCCGAGGATGAGGGCGATCCCGGGCAGGATGATCGACACGGCCAGCGTGACCATGAACGGGTTCATCCGCAGCCGGACGATCATCACGCCGTTCAGCAGGCCGACGAACATTGGGACGACCAGCATGACGATCAGGCCCGCCCACCACGGCCAGCCGAGACCCCCGGCCTCGGTTCCGAGTACGGCGCCTCCGGTTGCGCTTTCCATGACGATCGTCCCGACGATCGCGCTGAGGATCATGCTGGACTCGGTCGACAGGTCGAAGTTGCCAGTCAGCAGGACGAGACCCTGAGCGATGACGAGACAGCCGAGTGAGGCGGAGGCGAGCAGGACGTTGGACAAGTTGGATGCTGAGAGGAAGCTCGTGCTCGTCAGCGACGCCACCGCCATCACCAGCAGCAGGAGGACCCAGATGAAGTTCGTGTCGGCGATGGCCAACAGACGTCGGCGTGAACCGTGCGCGCGATCCGCCACCGGTTGGGTCGGCTCGGCGGCGTCACCTGCGGACGCTGGCGTACTCACGCGGCCACGTGGATTTCGGATTCGAGGAGCGCCTCGAGGGCGGCCTCAGTGATCTCTCCGCGAGCGAATCCCTCGGCGACACGGCCGCCCTTGATGACGATGACGCGATCGCTCATGCCGAGCAGCTCGAACAGGTCCGCGGTGTGGAGGACGATTGCTGTTCCAGACTCGGCCACGCTGTTGATGAGCCGGTTGATTTCGGCCTTCGAGCCGACATCAACGCCGCTGGTCGGATCGTCGAGCAGGTAGAGCCGGAGCGACGCGGCCATGACCCGGGCCAGGAGCGCCTTCTGCTGGTTGCCGCCGCTGAGTTCATTCATCGACGCCTCCAATCCGGGAGCCCGGACGAGATATTCGTCAAGGAGCCGGCGCGCCCCGCCGTCCTCCGCTCCGCGGTCGATGAGCCCGAGCCGCGACAGGTACCGCCTCAGGCTCGATATCGTCACGTTCTCGCGAAGGCTCCGGCCCCAGAAGATCCCCCATCGGGAGCGCTCCTCGCTGAGGTAGCCGACGCCGGCGCGGGTGGATCGCCTGGAACCGCGCAGGTCGATCGGGCGGCCGTCCACAGCGAGCCTGGCCTTGACCCCGACCGCGCCGATCCCGCCGAGAGACCGGAGCCCATCCGAAATCCCCTCGCCCTTCGAGGCGGCGATACCGATGACCTCTCCTCCAGCGACCTCGAAATCGACCTCGAGACCCCCGTCACTGTGGATCGCCGCCCGCCATATCGAGCGAGGCGCCACCGGCGTCGACCGCCGCGGATATAGGTCGTCGATCCGTCCGACCATGTGCCTGACGATTGCTGCCGTGTTGTAGTCGGCCGAAGGACCACTGCTGACGATCCGGCCATTACGCATGATCGACAGCCGGTCCGCGACCTGGCCGATCTCGTTGAGGAAGTGAGAGACGTAGACGACGCCGAGGCCACGGGCCCTGAGGCGCCCTATGAGACCGAACAGCGCTTTGATCTCACGGACAGATAGTGCAGCCGTCGGCTCGTCGAGAAAGATGACCCGCGGATCGAACCGGGTGAGACGTGCGATCTCGACCATCTGACGCTGGACGTAACTAAGCTCCCGAACGATCACGTTCGGGTCCAGCTCCACGCCGAGCTCGGCAAGAGCTTCGGCCGATTCGCTACGCATTCGCTGGCGGTCGACGATCCAATGGCGGGTCGGCCATCGGTTGAGGAAGAGGTTCTCGGCGACCGACAGGTCTGGGACAAGCTCGACATGCTGCGGCACGATCGCCAAGCCGAGGTGCTGGGCAACGACGGGGTCCACCAGCTGATGGCGCACGCCGAGCACCTCCAACTCGCCCGTCGTCGGCTGTTCGTGGCCTGACAAGATACGCAAGAGCGTCGTCTTCCCGGCGCCGTTTTCGCCGACGAGCGCGTGGACCTCGCCGTGGCGAACATCGAAATCCACCTCGGACAGGACGGTCGCCGTCCCGAAGCGTTTCGAGACCCGCGTCGCTCGAAGGGCGTACTCGTATCCTGCGTCCGTCACGAGCGGTGTCCCTCTAATGGATGTGCGCCCGAACGGACCGACCTGTTCTAGGCCTTCGCCGAATCGGGCATGGGGGGCCCCGCCGAATCGGGCGCGGGGCCCCCCATTGAATCAGGCGCGGAGACCCGGGCTATTCGCAAGCGCTCAGTCCGTTTGGCGGACCTGATACGGCGTTGGCGAACAAGAGCGGGTTGTCAGCGTTGTCCTTGGTCACAGCGTAGGGTGGGATCGCCAAGTTCACGCCGGCGAAGTCGCCGTTGTCGACGACGTCGACATGATCGATATTGGCGTCGCTGACCGGTATCGAGTCGCCAACTTCCGGCACCACGCCGGTCGTCAGGTAGCTCCAGAGAGCGTCCGCCAAGACTGGCGAGACCTTCGTGAACGAAAAGTCCCAGAGTCCGTCCATCTGGCCACACTTTACCGCGTTGACGGCGACGTTCGAGCCGTCAACGCCGTACAGGATGACATGCTTCGGATCGCTGGTCGGCACCCAACGGCCGATCGCCTCGAGGGCCGACTTGGCTGACGGCGTGTAGTTTGCGTCGGAGGCGAGAACGATTCCGTCGGTGTCCGGATTGGCGGTCAACCAGTCCTGAATGATGCTCGTGGCCTTGCCCGTGTCCCATGTCGCGTCCTTCTGCGTGACCTTGATGTCGGGATATTTGTCGAGCACGGAGTGGAGGCCGGCGCTGCGGACATCGGCGAGGGACATTTTCAGGTCGCCCGCGACCTCGAGGATGGTCCCCCTGGGTGAGCCGTACTTCTTCGTGAGCGAGTCGACGATCGACTGGCCGGCCTGGGCGAAGGCGTCGAAGTCCGCCGTACCGTTCTGAAACAGGACCTGAACACCGCTCGACTTGGAAACGCCGATCAGCCAGATGGCGACCGGAATGCCGGCATCGTTGGCCTTCTGGATCGGGCCGACGATCGCGTTCGCGTCGGCGGGCGCGATGGCCATGGCGTCGACGTCTTGGGTAATGAACTGATCGATACAGGAGGCCTGCTTTGCGCCGTCGCCCTGACCGCTGCAGGAGATGATCTTGCCACCGTAACCTTCGATCGTGGCGGTGAAGCTCTCGATGAACAGCTTCCAGAACTCATTCTTGGGATCGTTGTGGAACGACCAGCCGATTACGTATTGGCTGCCATTCTTCGGCGGCTTGACAGCGGCGCCGGCGGTCGCGCTGGCAGCGGCCGATCCGGCCGCCGTCGGTGACGCGGCTGCTGGCTGTGTCACCGACGGCGTCGCGCCGGACGAACAGGCCGCCAGTATGCCGGTCAAGGCGAGAATCGCCGCAGTGTACACCCGGTGATTGCGCCGTCCACGCATGGGATGGGTCCTCCTCTACTCCCGGGATGATCCCCCGCCCAGGACTACGAGGCGAATAGTCACACGGTCATCGCGCGAATGCAATAATCCAAGATACGATATTCTTTGTGTCGGCACGAAAGCCGCGACCACTCAGGGTCTGCGCTGCCCCTGCGTTCTACGGTCGGGACCGGCCCGCCTGCCGCCCACCACCCGGCTGCCTATGTGTCCTGTTCAGGTCGGTCCCCGCGCAATGTATAGTCACCTAGCCGCCTCCCGACGGCCGTGTGGCCCGTCCAACCCGCCAGATCACCACAGGCGGCGCTCGCGGGCATCAATCGCGCACCGTCGGGTCGTGTGTCGCCAGTGCCGCGACCGCGGTGCAGTAACCCTAAAGGAGACGCTGTGGCCATTGGACAACGGGTCGACAGTGATCCGCCGTGGGCAGCCGTCCAGCCGAAGAAGCTAAGGGCCACCGCCAGGGATTCGGGCTGGTCGAGCGCGAGGTTCAAGGGCCTTAACCTGCCGACCCACAAGCGAGTCATCTTCGACACCCTGGTCGACATGATCATCCAGTTCGAGTTGCTGCCCGGTGAAAGACTGGTGGAATCGGAGTTGGCGACCCGCCTGAACGTGTCGAAGACCCCTGTGCGCGAGGCACTCGCCCTGCTGGAAGCAGACGGGCTCCTCGAAATCGAGTCATACAAGGGCGCCAGGGTCCGTTGGTTGTCGCGGGTAGAGATGGACGAGCAGAGCTTCCTGGTCGATGCCCTAGAGGAGCCGGCCTTCCCGCTGGTAATCGCCCGGGCTACCAAGGCGGAGATGGCCGCCGTCGGGCGGCTCGTACGCAAGCTCAGGCACGCTCGGCGCCGAGGCGACGGCCTAGCCTACGGCCGGCTCCTGACCGAGATTCACCAGCGCCTCTTCCGGACCACTGGCTACCCCCGCCTAGAGAAACTGATCACATTGGTGGTCGGACCGCTCAGCCTCCGCTACGACCGCCTATTCGTCTACCCGTTCGACGACGCGTGGGACACTCAACTCTCACTGATCGAGCGGCGCTACGAAGCTCTCCGGGATGGCGACGCCGATCGAGCGGTCGAGGTCGTGCGCCAGCATCGGGTCCTGTTGCGCGAGATGAGCGACGCCCGCCTGGCCAATCCCGAGATCGCCCGCTACTTCCGGGATTGAGGTCGGATGAGGCCGCGCCTACTGTAGCGTTACGGCTGCCACCGTCAGGAGGCCGCGAGCACGAGCTTAGCTTAAGCAAGGCTCGGCTTCCCGCCCGGGCCCATGTAGGCGGTGACACCGCCGTCAATCGGGATGGTCACCCCAGTCACCATCCGACTCGCGTCGGATGCGAGAAACACGACCACATCTGCGATGTCGTCTGCCACTGGCAAGCGCCCCATCGGCGTCCGCTCGATAAACGGTTCAATGTCAACAACTCCCGAGTCCACGATCTTCTGCAGCGCGTCTGTCATCGTCCAGCCGGGGGCCACACAGTTGACCCGGATCCCGTCCAGCGCCCATTCGATGGCCAATGTACGAGTGAGATTGATGATGGCCGCGCGGCTGGACGAGTACGCGGCGCGGCGCGGGATGCCGCCGTACCCAAGGATCGACGCGATATTGATGATCGACCCTCCACTGCCTCTGGCAAGCATCCGGCGCGCCGCCGCTCGCGCGGTCAGGAATTGGCCGGTGACGTTCAGGCGAAGGATCCGATCGAAGTCGTCTACGGTGCAATCGACGGACTTCACGATCACGGCGTCGCCGGCAAGGTTGAACAGCACGTCGACCGGGCCGAAATGCTCGACAGCTTGATCGAATACGGCGTCGACCTGCTTCTCGTCGAGAACATCGAGCGGAATCGCAATCGCGTCGCCGCCCTCACTCCGGATCAAAGCGGCCGTCTGCTCGGCCATCTCTGGTCGCTTGTCGGTCACGACGACCCGCGCCCCCGCACGCGCGAAGGCAAGCGATGTTGCCGTACCGATGCCCCCTCCTCCACCAGTGAGAAGAGCGACGCGATCCTGTAGCACCTTCATGACCGCCTCCTGTCTCGTTCGACGTCCTGGTGGCTGACCCTCTCAGACATCATATCTCAGGAATCTGTTGACCTCCGGGGCCGCGGCTCATACTGTGTTCAGGTCACGATCCGGGAGCGCGGAACGTCAGGTGCTGGCGCGAGCGGACTTGGGAATCTGGTCGATGCCCGCGAGAACTGGTTTGACTCGATCGGCCTACGTCGATCCGGCGACCCACGCCGGCTTCGGGGGCATGGTGCTCAAGGGGACGTGGCCAGGTCTGCCTGCCGTGGGCCAACGCACGTGTTGCAGGAGGTTCTCGCTCATGAGCGAACACATCGCGTTCGTGGTCAATGGCACGCCCCGGGAACTCGACCTCGAGCCGAGACGGCTCCTCGTCCAGGCCTTGCGTGAGGACCTCGACATGACCGGCACACACGTCGGGTGCGACACGAGCCAGTGCGGGGCGTGCACGGTCCAGGTGGACGGCAGAGCGGTCAAGTCGTGCACGATGCTCGCCGTCCAGGCGGATGGCTCCAGCATCCGGACCATCGAAGGCGTCGCCTCCGGCGATGAGCTCCATCCGATGCAGAACGCATTCTGGGAGAAGCACGGCCTCCAGTGCGGGTTCTGCACGCCGGGCATGATCATGACCGCGATCGACCTGCTCGAGCGCAACCCCGATCCGACCGATGACGAGATCCGGCACGCCATCGAGGGCAACCTCTGCCGGTGCACCGGGTACCAGAACATCGTTGCCGCCATCCGCGCCGCCGCACCGGCGATGCGGACCGGCGCCGGCGCGACGATCAGCGCGTAGGAGGAGGCTGGACATGACTACCGAGATCTTTGGCGCCCGTCAGAAGCGCCGCGAGGATCCACGGTTCATCACCGGTCAGGGCAACTTCCTGGACGACATCAAGCTCCCCGGGATGACCTACGCGGCCGTATTGCGCAGCCCGTATGCGCACGCCCGGATCAAGTCGATCGATACCGCGGCCGCCGCGGCCATACCCGGAGTCGTCGCTGTCTACACGGGTCAGGACTTCGCCGACGTCAATCCCCTGCCGTGCGCTTGGGCAGCCGGCGGTGTCGAGAACCACCTCAATACGCCGCGGATCCTGGCCATCGACACGGTCCGCTGGACCGGCGACGGCGTGGCAATGGTGGTGGCCGAGACCCCCGAACTGGCGGCCGACGCACGCGACGTGATCCTCGTCGACTACGAGCCGCTGCCCGTCGTGATCGATGCGGAGAAGGCGACCCAGCCTGGCGCCCCACAGCTCCATGAGAACGCCCCGAACAACATCTGCATGGCCTGGACCTGCGGCGAGGCCGAGCCAACCGCGGCGGCGATCGATGCGGCCGAGGCCGTCGTCCGCCAGCGGATCATCAACCAGCGGCTCATCCCGAACCCGATCGAGACCCGTGGCTCGATCGGCCGCTACGACCCGGGCACGGACGAGTACACGATCTGGATGACCAGCCAGGCGCCGCACGTCCACCGCCTGCTCATCGCGGCCTTCATCCTGGGCGTGCCGGAAAGCAAGATCCGCTGCATCAGCCCGGACGTCGGCGGCGGGTTCGGCGCAAAGATCTTCGTGTATTCAGACATGGTCCTGACTGCGCTCGCCAGCAAGCGCCTCAACGGCCGGCCGGTCAAGTTCGTCGAAACCCGCCTCGAGAACTATGTGGCGACGACCCACGGCCGCGACCACATCACGGACATCGAGGTCGCGGGTAACCGGGACGGCACTATCACGGCGCTGCGGGTCAAGACCTTCGCCAACCTGGGCGGGTACGTGTCGACGATCGCCCCGGGCATCCCGACGACCCTGTATGGCCGCATGCTCAAGGGGCCGTACACAATCAATAACGTCTTCTGTGAGGTCGTCGGGACGTACACCAACACGGCCATGGTCGATGCCTACCGCGGCGCCGGCCGGCCCGAGGCGACGTACGTCCTGGAGCGCGCCGTCGACATGTTCGCCGACGAGATCGGGATGGACCCGGCCGAGGTCCGGCGCAAGAACTTCATCCCGAAGGACGCATTCCCGTACGACCCGGGCCTACTGACGGGCCACTCCGGCCTTAAGCTGATGTACGACTCGGGGAATTACGAGCCGGCCCTCGACCGGGCCCTCGCGATGGCCGGCTACGCCGATCTGGCGGCGGCCAAGGCGGAGGCCAGGGCAAGGGGCAAGTACCTGGGCGCCGGCATCTCGAGCTACATCGAGATATGCGGCGTCGCGCCGTCGAAGTGGATCGGCCTTCTCGGCGAGGGCTGGGGCGCCGGCCTGTGGGAGTCAGCCAACATCAGGGTCCACCTGACTGGCAAGGTCGTGGTCACCTCGGGCAGCCAGAACCACGGTCAGGGCCACGAGACGACGACCGCTCAGATCGTCGCCAGCGAGCTCGGCATTCCGTACGACGACGTCCTCGTCGAGCACTCGGACACGAGCGGCACGCCGTTCGGCTACGGCAGCTACGGCAGCCGCAGCGCGGCGGTCGGAGGGATCGCCGCGGTCAAGGCCGCCGGGAAGATCGTCGAGAAGGCGCGCAAGCTGGTCGCCCACATGCTCGAGGCCTCCCCGGCCGACATCGAGTTCGAGGACGGCAAGCTGTTCGTCAGGGGCTCGCCAGACAAAGTCAAGACGATCCAGGAGGTCGCCCTCGCGGCGTCGGTCGGGTACGACCTCCCGGAGGGGATGGAGCCGTTCCTCGACGAGACCGCCTACTACGACCCGCCCAACTGCACCTACCCGTTCGGGACCCATGTGGCCATTGTCGAGGTCGATGAGGAGACCGGGACGGTCGACCTGGTCAAGTACGTCGGCGTCGACGACGTCGGCAAGAAGATCAACCCGATGGTCGTAGACGGGCAGCTCCACGGGGGCATCGTCCAGGGCGTCGGCCAAGCCCTCTGGGAGGGCGCGGTCTACGGCGAAGACGGCCAGCTTCTGTCGGGTACGATGCTCGATTACGCGCTGCCACGGGCCTCGAAGCTGCCGCACTTCGAACTCGAGGAGACCGTGACGCCGAGCCCGGTCAACGTTCTCGGGGTCAAGGGCGCCGGCGAGGCCGGCACGATCGGCAGCGCCGCGGCCGTGGTCAACGCGGTCGTCGACGCCTTGTCCCCGCTCGGGATCCGCCACATCGACATGCCCCTGTCCGCCCGCAACGTGTGGCGGGCGATGCAGGACAAGGAGGCCCGGGCATGATCCCGACGGGGTTCGCCTACGAACGGCCGGCCAGCCTCGATGAGGCCCTCGCGGCCCTCGCCCGAGGTGGTGCTGGGACGAAGGTCATCGCAGGTGGTCAGAGCCTGTTGCCCCTGCTCAAACTTCGCGTCGCGAGCGCCGAGCGGCTCGTAGACATTGGCCGGTTGACCGAGCTCAAAGGTATCCGTGAGCTGCCCGACGGCGGACTCGAGATAGGCGCGCTTTCGACCTACGCGGAGGTCCGGGCGGCAACTCGCTTGGCATTCGCAGCCGAGGCGATCGAGGGGATCGGCGACGTCCAGGTTCGCAATCGAGGCACGGTCGGCGGGGCGATCGCCCATGCCGATCCAGCGTCGGATCTGCCTGCGCTCGCGCTCGCCCTCGACTACTCGGTCGTCCTGCGCTCCCACCGGGGCGAGCGGGTCGTGCCCCTCGACGGCTTCCTGCTAGGCGCGTTCGAGACGGCGATAGACCCGGACGAACTCATTATCGCGCTCCGACGCGGCCCGTTGCCCGACGGAGCCGCCGGCGCGTACCGCAAGCTCCGGCAGCCTGCCTCCGGCTTCTCGATCGTGGGCGTCGCCGCGGTCGTCGCAACGTCGGGCGGTTCAATCGCCCACGCTCGGGTGGCGTTGACCGGCGTCGGCGAAGTCGCCTACCGGGCGAAGGTGGTGGAAGCCGCCCTGGTCGAGAGCGACGGGTCGCCGGCGGAGATTGCTGCCGCCGCGGCGCACGCTACGGACGGGATCGCCGTACGCGGCGACATCCATGCGGACCGGGAATACAGGACGAAGATGGCCGTTGTCTATACCCGGCGCGCGATCGAGGCCGCGCTCAGTCGATCCGGGTGACCACGAGCCACGGGAAATGCCCGTCGAACGGGACCGCGGCACTTCATCGGTTCTCGGAATGTAGGGAGGCGGCGGGTGCGGATCGCGGTCACCGGAGGAGCAGGTTTCATTGGAGCTCACCTTGCACGTGCGCTTGCCGCGCGCGGCGACGAGGTTGTGTGCCTCGATCTGGCTCGATCATCACCCATTCTGGACGGGGCGCACGGGATCCGGCAAGTCGCCTGCGATATCGGCTCGTGGGCCGAGCTGTTTCATGCGCTGCGCGATGCGCGACCGGATCTGATCTTCCACTCGGCCGCTATCCTCTCAGCATCCGCGGAGGAGCGTCCGCAGGCCGCCTATCAAGCTAACGCAACGGGAACATACAACGTCCTGGAATCAGCGCTCCTTCTGGGCATCACCCGCGTCATGTTCACTTCAACGATTGCGACGTACGGGCCGGGGGTTGCAATGACCGTCGACGAGACGACCCGACAGCGACCGACCACCATGTACGGAGTGACTAAGG
>Ga0209002_10005259_pt1 | contig 10055 bp, 9 predicted proteins | sample Rifsed16ft2_FD_184010 | JGI IMG/M metagenome (GOLD analysis project Ga0209002, IMG submission 184010) | Soil microbial communities from Rifle, Colorado, USA - sediment 16ft 2 (version 2) | ecosystem: Environmental > Terrestrial > Deep subsurface > Rock core/Sediment | place: Rifle, Colorado...
CCGAAGCCCATCGGTGACCCCGGCCGACATCGGACGCCGGACATTGGGTGCGGGATACCGCGAGGGGGCAAGACCCTTGACGGCCGACAACGGGAGGGGTAGCGTGGGTGGTGAGCGGTTCGGCTGGGCTCACCGTCGAGGTTTCAGTCGTACCGCATTTCGCAGAGGGAAAATCGTGTCCACCTCGCCTCCCGGATCCCCGGCCATCTCGGGGCTCGAGCCCTCGGCAGGCGTCGAGGGTGGAGCGGTCACCGTCACCGGCACCGGCTTTCTCAGCGGTGGCGCCCCTCCCCTGGTCCTGCTCGGCGAGACCGAAGTCCGGCCCTCCATCGTGTCGAACACCCGCCTGGTCTTGTCGATCCCTCCCGAAGCCACCACCGGTCCCCTCACCCTCATCCTCGACTCAGGGCCCGTCAGCGGGTCCTTTGCCATCGGGATCAAGGTGGCCGTCGGCCTGCACCCGGTGGCCAACCCGGTGGTGGATGCAGAGGGATGCATCTACACCACGATCAGCGGTCGCCGCGGGCAGAAGGTCGCCTCTCCACTGGTGCGCATCACTCCCGCCGGGGTGATGGAGCCGCTTCCGGCCGCCCCCATGAATCCGACAGGCTTGGCCCTTCACCCGGACGGGTCCCTTTTGATCTCGAGTCGATACGAGGGACGGGTCTATCGTCTCCACCCCACAGGGATCCTAGACGTCGTAGGGCAAGACCTCGGTATTGCGACGGGGCTCTGTCTCGATGAGGCAGGAGTTCTGTACGTCGGGGACCGCACCGGCACCGTCTACCGTCTTCCGCCGAGCGGCCGCGCTGAGGTGTTCGCCTTCCTGCCGCCCAGCGTGGCCGCCTTCCACCTCGCCCTCGGCCCAGATGGGTGCCTGTTCGCGACGGCCCCGACGCTGTCGAACGAGGATGTCATCTACCGGATCAACCACTTGGGGGACGCCGAGCCGTACTGGGGGCCCCTCGAGAGGCCGCAAGGGTTGGCATTCGACCCGCGCGGTCGTCTCTGGGTCGCCGCAGGGATTCGGGGGCATCGGGGCATCTATCGCTTTGAGGGTCCGGAGCGCCCCCGACTAGTGGTGAGCGGCGCGAACCTCGTAGGCCTCGCCTTCCCCCCGGATCAGCAGCTGATCGTTGCCAGCACCTCGGCGATCTTCCGAATCCCGGACGGAGTGTAAGCCCCCACCGTATCCGCCTTCTCGACCATTCCGCGCGCCATTCCCTCCACCCATCCTCGGGCGGGACGCCGCTTAGATCTGGAGCCCCTCTGCCCGCAGGAGACGGCGCTTCCACGCGAGACCCCACGCATATCCCCCGAGACCTCCCCCGGAGGCCACCACCCGATGGCAGGGGATCAGGACCGGTATCGTATTGGCGCCGACCGCCTGTCCGACCGCGCGCGCGGCGTCAGGCCTCCCCACCGCCCGTGCCACGTTTTGATAGCTCCACGTCTTCCCCCGCGGGATGGCACGGAGTACGCTCCATACGCGTCGCTGAAAGGGGGTGCCAGCGGTGAGATCGAGGGAGTAATCGAACACCACCGGCTCCCCGCCGAAGTATCGATCGAGGTCTCGAACCAATTCTCGACATCGCCGCCGCCCCGGTGAGGAGGGACCGATGTGCCGTCCCAAGGCCCGCAGGGCCCTTTCCCTGCTCTCCCTGGGCAGGGTGAGCGCCCGGATCCCCCGGTCGGTGTACGCCACGGCTACCCAACCATAGAGGGTTTTGATGACCTCCGACTCGACGGCTCTCGCGCGCATCGTCACCTCTCCAGCAGGGCCACCAGTTCGATTTCGACCAGGGCCCCCAACGGCAGTTGCGCCACGCCCACGGTGGACCGGGCAGGTTTGTGTCCTGCGAAGAAGCTGGCGTAAATCTGGTTCATCGCTTGAAAGTGACTCAGATCCGTGAGATAGACCGTCGTCTTCACCACGTGCTGCGCGGAGCACCCGGCGCCCTCGAGGACCGCCCCGAGATTCTCCAGCGCCCGTCGGGTCTGGGCTTCGACGCCTCCCTCCACGAGCCTCCCGGTGGCCGGGTCTACTCCGATCTGACCCGCCGTGAAAAGCAGGCCGCGCGCCGTCACCCCCTGCACGTAGGGGCCCACCGCCTTGGGGGCCTTGTCCGTCGCCACCACCCCGAGTGTCATTCTCCCTCCCGCTTGCCCATGCCCGCCGAACCCCTCCGCCGACTCTCCCAATCTGCACCCCGCACAACAGTGGTTGTACTCTAGCATATGCGCATGAGGGGGGGCAACGACCGGAGGGAGGAGGGAGGGCTACTCGGCGAGGGCCTGGAGAAAGTCGTGCACGGCGGCGGCGGCCCGCGAGGGGAGCCCGCCCGCGTGGCGAATGTCTTCGATGCTCGCCTGCTGAATCGCCTTGAGGGAACCGAAGTGCCTGAGGAGGGCCTGTCGGCGTTTCTCTCCTACGCCGGGAATCTCCTCAAGGATCGAGAGGAGACTGTGCTTGCCCCGAAGCTTCTTGTGGTAGGCGATGGCGAAGCGGTGCGCCTCGTCTCGGATCTGCTGGAGGAGGTGCCGGACGCGGGACCCCTCGGCGAGTGCCATCGGCGCCGGCCGATGCGCCTGGTGAACGACCTCATCCTCCTTGGCCAGTGCGATGATAGGAAGATCCCGGTGCCCCGCGCCGCGCGCCACCCTGAGCGCCACGTTGAGCTGTCCCCGGCCGCCGTCGATCAGGACCAGATCGGGCAGGGGAGACTCGGCAGCCCTGGCGAACCGACGCCGCAGGACCTCTTCCAGCATGGCGTAATCGTCCGCACCGCGCACGGTCTTGATCCGATACCGCTTGTACTCCGACCGCCTGGGAAGGGCGGCCTCGAACACCACCTTTGACCCGACCGCCAACACCCCCTGGATGGTGGAGATGTCAAAGGCCTCGATTCGTCGGGGAAGGTGAGGAAGCCCCAGCACGCCCTTGAGCTCCTGGAGGGCCGTCTGACGGCCCGCCGCGGACTTCACGCTCGCCATCAAGGCGACCTGCGCGTTCTTCACGGCCAGCGACGTCAGCCGCGCCTTTCGGCCCCGCTTCGGATGCCGGATGGCGACTCCGTGCCCGGCACGTTTCGAGAGCCAGTGGCCGATCACCGCCGCATCTTCCAGCGGATGGGAAGTGAGGATTTCTCGGGGAATGCTCGGCCGTCGGAGATAGAATTGCCGGATGAAGGCGTCGAGGAGATCGCCGGGCCCGCGAGCCAGCCCCTCGTCCACGGTAAAAGACTCCCGCCCGACCAGCCCCCCCCGGCGGACCAGGAGCACCTGGATATGGGCCTCGCCCCCGTCCACGCTGACGCCGAACACGTCCTGCTCCTCCCTCCCGGGGAAGAGGACCCTCTGGCCGGCCCGAGCCTCGCGTAGCGCGAGGAGTTGATCCCGGAGCTTCGCCGCCCGCTCGAACTCGAGCCGTCCTGCCGCCTGCTGCATGCTCTCCCCGAGCTGCGTGACCAGCTCCCGATCCCGTCCCTCGAGCACTAGGCGAACCCGCTCCACCACGTGATCATACTCCGCCTTGCTTACCGACCCTTCGCAGGGCCCGAGACACCGCCCCAGGTGATAGTCCAAACAGTGCCGCCGCCCCCGGATGTCGGTGCATTTCCGCAGGGGGAAGGTCCGGTTGACGAGGTTGAGGAGCTGCCACATGGTAGTGGCCGGGACGTACGGACCAAAGTAGAGCGCTTTGTCTTCCTTCACCCGCCGCACCACCTGGAGCCGCGGCCACGCGTCCCGGAGATCCAGCTTCAGGAAGGGGTAGTGCTTGTCGTCCTTGAGCACGATGTTGTACCGGGGCTGTCGCGCCTTGACGAGATTCGACTCCAAGACGAGGGCCTCCAGCTCGTTGTCGGTGACTATCACCTCCACGTCCTGCACCTGCCCGAGCAGGCTCGCCATGCGCTCCGAGCGCTCGCCGGACACCTCCCGCCCCTGAAAGTACGATTGGACCCGCTTCCTGAGGGACAGGGCCTTCCCGACGTAGAGGACCTCCCCGCGCCTCCCCTTGAAGAGGTAGACCCCGGGTCGGTCCGGCAGACTCGTGACCTTTTCCGCAAGCTCCATGCTTCGATCTTCATCCAACGCGCCGAGGCTGTCAAGCCGCGGCCAAAGGACTTGACAACACCCAGGCAATCGGATAGCTAGGGAGCACACCCGCTTGTCGCCGCCCACCCTGGCAGGGGAGACTGTCGCGTGACCCTCGACGTGCTACAAACGGTGCAACCCGTCATCCTGGTTGCCGACGACGAAGTGGGCATCCTGGAGGCTTTCGAGGCCGTCCTCGGGAAGGAGTACGACCTCCTCTTCGCCCAGAACGGCGACCGGGTCCTCGAGATCCTGAAGCGGCAGAACGTCAACCTGGTCCTCCTGGACATCAGGATGCCGGGCATGGACGGGATCGAGGTCCTCCGCCGGATCCGCGAGTCGAACGACAACACGGACGTCATCATCGTCACCGCGGTCAAATCCATCAAGACGGCGGTGGACGCCATCAAGCTCGGCGCCTTCGATTACGTCACGAAGCCCCTCGACATCCACGAGATCCTCGCCCTGATCAAGCGCGTCATGGAAAAGCAGGAGCTGATGAAGGAGGTCATGTACCTCCGCTCGGAGGTCGCGCGCGAACGGCGCTTCGAGGACCTGGTGGGGGCGAATTCCAGGATGCTCCAAATCTACGACCTCGTGGCCCGGATCGCCGACAACAATGCCACCGTCCTCTTAATGGGCGAGAGCGGAACCGGGAAGGAGGTCGTCGCTCGGGCCATTCACCGGCGGAGCACCCGTTCGGCAAAACCTTTCGTGGTGGTCAACTGCGCGGCCATCCCCGGAGAACTCCTCGAGAGCGAACTCTTCGGGCACGAAAAGGGGGCCTTCACTGGCGCCATTCAAACCAAGATCGGGAAGATGGAGCTGGCGAACGGGGGAACGCTCTTCTTGGATGAGATCGGGAGCATGCGCCTCGACCTCCAGGCGAAGCTGCTCCGGGCGCTTCAAGAGCGGGAGGTCGAACGGGTCGGGGGGATCCGGACCATCAAGATCGACGTGCGCGTCATTGCATCCACGAACCGGGAGCTCAAGAAGGCGGTGGAAGAAGGGATCTTCCGCGAGGATCTCTACTATCGCCTCAACGTGATCCCGATTGTGCTCCCGCCCCTGCGGCAGCGGAAAGACGATATCCCCCTGCTCGTGAACCATTTCCTCAACAAGTACAACCGCGAGTTCAACCGCAAGGTCCGGGGGTTCTCGGCCGGCGCCACCGCCGCCCTGCTCCAGTATGACTGGCCCGGCAACGTGCGGGAGCTGGAAAATGTCGCCGAGCGGGCCGTCGCGTTGGCCAAAGGGGAGATCATCACGCTGCAAGAGCTGCCGCTGGAGATCGCGCTCCTCAAGAAGGAGCTGCTCAGCGAGACGCAGGTGGGCGGGATCTCGCTGAAGGATGCGCGGGACAACTTCGAGAGCCATTACATCCTCTGGGTCCTGGAAAAGGCCCAGGGGAACCAGAAGGAAGCCGCGAAACTCCTGGGTCTGCACCGCAACACCCTCCTGCAGAAGATCCAGAAGCTCCGCCTGCGCGAAAAGCTCAGCGCCCTCCGCAAGTAGGCACCCGGTCCACGTTCCACCAAGCGCTCGCCGTCCTCGAATCTTCCGTCATCACATGAAAGAAGGCATGGGGGGACCCCGATCACGCGAAAGTGTGCAACCGGGATGGCCTCCGAAACAATAAACGTTTAGGCGCTTTTCCCATCCGCGCTTCCCACCTGGGAAGGGGATTGGTGCCAATTATTGTGTGCTCCTGCAAAACCACCATGGAATGATTGTACTTTAGATATAGATACTTACAGCGCGAAAAGCGAATGGCACTCGCCTTGCTTCAGTGTACATTAAGGGATTTCCGTCCCACCACATTTTCTAAAACTTTGACGGAAGGAGGTGACCTCAATGAAGAAGATCATCTTTGCCTTGGTGGCGGTGGTCATGGTGGTCGTGTCCGCCCTGTTCGTCCTCCCGATCCTCGAGGGCGAGTCCACCCAGACCCACGTGTTCAGCCGGGGGGCAGACGCCTGCGGCGGCTCGTAGCGCACCGTTGTGAATGCGGCTAAAGTGATGTATTTTAGAGGGGCGGCTTTGTCCGCCCCTCATTTTCTTTATCTTGGTGGGTCTCGTGCGACGTCTGTGCCATCACACGATGAATCGCGGCAACGGTCGGATTGCAGCAGCTGTCATCCTTGGCTTTGCGCTCGGCCTTCCTCTTGGCAATCCTAGCATTTCATCCGCCCAAAGCCGACCAGTGGATGCCACGCAAGCCGCCACCGAGCAGAACCACCGCTTTGGCGGCGTATATCGAAGGCCACTGGAAAACGCCCCAGGAACATTGGATCCAGCCAGCGTAAACGACATTTTCGCTCGGACAATCGCCCAGCAGATCTTCGATGGACTCGTCCAGTACGACGAGTCCTTGGGTATCAGGCCCGCGATCGCCACGAGCTGGAAAAGCTCTCGCGATGGAAGGATCTGGACCTTTGCTTTGAAAAAAGGAGTGAAGTTCCATCACGGCCGCGAGGTCACCGCTGAAGATTTCGTGTACTCCTTCAGTCGCCTGTTGGATCCCAAGTTGAAGTCGGCCGCCGCGCAATTCTTCATCAGGATAGAAGGCGCCCGGGAGTTCAGTGAAGGGAAGGCCGCAACCGTGCGGGGACTCAAGGCCCTCGACCGATACACTTTGGAGATCAGGCTTACAGATGCGTCCTCCCCTTTCGTTTCGCTCCTGGCCATCGGCTACGCCAAGGTCGTCCCGAGGGAGGTCATCGAAAGTCCTAGCCGCAATTTCAACCTCCAGCCTGTGGGAACCGGACCTTTTCGACTTGTCAGAATTGAACCAAACAAGCAGGTTATCTTAGAGGCCAACCTGGAATACTTCGGCGGTCGACCCTACCTCGACAGGATTGAGTACAAGATCTTTCCCGGAGTGGCCCATGAGGAGATGTTCCTGCAATTCGATAAGGGCGAACTGGATGATTCGCCTGTTCCGTCGCTGGCGCGCTCTTCCCTTCTCAAGGATAACCGCTACCAGTTCGTCCGCCGACCAATCATGGGGATCCGTTTCCTGGCTTTCAACACTGCACAAGGTCCGCTCAGTAACCGCAGCGTCCGACAGGCAATCAACCATGCGGTGGATCGGGAGTGGATAGCCAGGAAGAATTATCAAGGCAAGGACAATCCTGCTGGGGGCATTCTCCCCCCGGGAACTTACAGCTTCGATCCAAAGCTCGTCGCGTATCCCTACGACCCTGAGAAGGCGAGACGTCTCCTTGCTGAGGCGGGATTTCCCCAAGGAAGGGATCTTCCGCCCCTGACCATATGGTCGTCAGCGAAGTCGGAGGATGCAGTTGCCGAGCTCGAGGCGATTGTCCGATACTTGGGAGCCGTCGGAATCAAGGCTAACCTCCAGTACAGTACGGATTGGCCCAGTTTCAAGAGAGATGTCTATGCCGGCAAGCTGCCCATCTTTCGGTATAGCTGGTACGGGCTCACCCCGGATCCCGAAAACTTTCTCTTCCGCTTATTTCACTCCCAAAGTGTCGACAACTTCACCCGTCTTCAGAGCTCCCGAATAGACAACCTGCTCACAAGGGCCTCGGCTGAGCCAAACCAGATTCGGCGCGTCAACAACTTCCGGGAGGCCGAACGGGAGATCCTCAATGAAGCTCCCATTCTCCTCCTGGGGTATTACAGTTACGAGCGGGTCTTCCAACCCTACGTGAAGGGCATCAAAGTGAGTCCCTTCGGAGACCCGTATATCCCCATGAAGGATATCTGGTTGGACAAGCAGGCGGGATCCCATGTTCACCGGTAGCCGCCTGAAAAAGAAGCTGACGCTCCAGGTCAAGTTCATCCTGGCTGCGAACCTGTTGATTGTCCCGATCATCATCGCCGCCGCCCTCCTGGTGGAATTCCGCCAACGCAATACCATCATCGAAGAGGTGAAGAAGCGGGCGATCACGCTCGCCGAGGGCCTCGGTGCGGCCAGTGCCATTCACCTGCTTACTTATAACTACATCGCGCTGGAGCAACTGGCCGCTCAGGTCAGCCGCCAGGCGGACGTGCTGTACGCCATTACCCTCGATAAGGAAGGCCTAGTCGCCTCGCACAGCGAGGATAAATCCACGGAAGGCCAGCGACTCGAGGACGCCGTCAGCCTGAAGGCCGCGTCGACGAAGCAGATCCTCGTGGAGAAGTACAGCAGCCCGCGGTACGGCAAGGTGTACGACGTGGCGGTGCCCGTCTTCATTGAAGGCTCGCCCGAGAAGTGGGGGACGATCCGTGTAGGGGTTTCCCTGGAGCGGATGTACCGAGAGATCGCTCAGACCCGGTGGCGCATCTCGCTGTTCGGCGTGCTGGCGCTAATCTTGGGGAGCGTCGGCTCGGTGCTCGTGGCGCGGCGGGTCACGGGGCCGATTCGGGAGCTGATGAAGGGCGTCGAGGCCGTCGGCCGCGGCGACCTTTCCCAGCAGATCCCCGTGCGGTCGCGGGATGAAATCGGAGAGCTGGCCGAGTCGTTCAACACGATGACGCAACAGCTCTCCCGCATGCGCGAGCTCGAAGAGCAGCTGCGCCGCTCCGAGCGGCTGGCCGCCCTGGGGACCATGGCGGCAGGGATCGCCCACGACATTCGTAACCCCCTCACCTCCATCTCCATCTTCACCCAACTCATCACGCACCACTTCATGGATCCCGAAGTACGGGCGAAATTCGAGCGGATCGTTCCTCGGGAGCTCGACCGCGTCCAGCGGATCCTAGAGGATATGCTCGAGCTGGCCCGGCCCACGACCCTCAGCCTCGAGACCATCGACATGAATGAGGCCCTTCTCCAGACCTTGGAGCTGTTTGAATTGCCGGCCCGCGATGGGGGGATCGCCACCGTGACCCAACTGGCCACCGGTCTTCCCCGGATCCGCGGGGATCGGAAGAAACTCCACCGCTGCTTCGGCAATATCATCCAGAACGCTATCCAGTCTATGTCCCCCGGCGGCGAACTGCGCATCATCTCTGCGCTCTCCTACCGGCCGGCGACCCCCTTTTCACCCTCCGACCCGACTCCCAGTGAGATGATCCCCTTCGTCAAGGTCATGATCGTTGACACCGGACAAGGGATTTTCCCTGAGGTCCTGGCGCGCATCTTCGACCCCTTCTTCACCACCAAGGAGAAGGGGGTGGGACTCGGGATGGCCATCGTGCACCGCATCGTCGAGGACCATCGCGGTACCATCGAGGTGTCGAGCGTCGTCGGCTCCGGCACCACCTTCACCGTCCTCCTCCCCGTACCCGTGGGACCCAAGACGTCCGAGCCGGCCTAGGGCATTCACCCCGTCCGGGCGCACAGCGAGCCGAGGAGAGACTCCTACTGCACGTCCTCGCGGAGGCGCTTATCCGCCGGATGAATCAGCACGAAGATCGCCACCGCATCTTTCCGCCCGGGATTGGAAGGGCTGTGGGCGAGGCGCGGGACTTCTGTCCAGCAGTGATCCGGCTTCAAGACGATCGTCTCACCCCGCGAGGGAATGCGGTTGCTCAACTCCCCCTCGAGAACGCACAGGACTCCCGGCCCATGGTGGTAATGGAGCGGCGTCACCTCGCCCGGCTTCCACCGGCTGAGCCATACTCCCAGCTTGTGCTCGCCGGGTGGCAGCCGATCGAGGAGCTCGTGGTAGAGCATTTTGTTCCCCGGGTGCGCGTCCTCGGCCGCCGGCTGCGACCGGAAGCCGCCGCCGGCCAAAACAAGAATGGAAAGCACGACACTTCCCGACAGCACCACGCGCCTCATCGTCCGTTCCCCCTGTGACAGATTGCCCGCCCTGGACTCCTCCTGTTCCCATGCGCCAGCGTGGAGAAATCTACCCCACAGCGACCGGCAGTGCAAATGAATCCCTTGACTCCTGTCGCAATCTCACGCTATAAGTCAGACCACCAGGAGGAGAGCCGTGAGTGGACTCGCGGACAAACGCATCGCGTTTATCGGCGCGGGAAACATGGGGGAAGCCCTG
>Ga0209002_10005261_pt1 | contig 10054 bp, 9 predicted proteins | sample Rifsed16ft2_FD_184010 | JGI IMG/M metagenome (GOLD analysis project Ga0209002, IMG submission 184010) | Soil microbial communities from Rifle, Colorado, USA - sediment 16ft 2 (version 2) | ecosystem: Environmental > Terrestrial > Deep subsurface > Rock core/Sediment | place: Rifle, Colorado...
CGAGGCGCTCCGGGCGGCGCGCGCCGCGGGGCGCACGCCGCCGTGCGCGCCGGCCGTCGCCGCCGCCGGGGTGGCGCGCGTCGTTGCGGCGCTCGTGGACCCCAACCCGCTCGTCGCCGGGCGCGGCCTCGAGGCACTGCGGGGCGCGGGCGTGGCGGTCGCCACCGGCGTGCTGGCGGAGGACGCCGCCCGCCAGAACCGTGCCTTCCTGACGGCGATGCGCGAGCGGCGCCCGCACGTCACGCTCAAGGCGGCGATGACGCTCGACGGCAAGATCGCCGACGTGCACGGGGGCTCGCGCTGGATCAGCGGCCCCGCCGCGCGCCGGCACGGCCACCGCCTCCGCAGCGAGGTGGACGCGCTCGTCGTCGGCGTCACGACCGTGCTGCGCGACGACCCCGAGCTCACGGTGCGGCTCGACGCGCCCTGGCCGCGCGAGCCCTGGCGGGTCGTGCTCGACACCGCCGGGCGCACCCCGCCGGCGGCGCGCCTGATCGGCGCGGGACAGCCGGCGCGCGCGCTGATCGCCGTGGGCGCGGGCGCGCCGGAGGAGGCTCTCGCCCGGCTCGGGGCGGCCGGCGCGACGGTGGTGCGATGCCCGACGCGCGACGGCCGCGTGGACCTCGGCGCGCTGCTCGCCGACCTCTTCGCGCGCGAGGTGCGCGCGGTGCTGGTCGAGGGCGGGGGCGAGGTGCACGCGGCCTTCCTCGACGCCGGGCTCGTGGACCGGGTCGCCGTGTTCGTCGCGCCGATGCTCGTCGGCGGGCGGGCGGCGCCCCCGGCGGTGGGCGGCGCCGGGCGCGAGCTCAAGAGCGCGGTGCGCCTGGGCCGGCTCGCCGTGAGCCGCCTCGGGGACGACCTCCTGCTCGAGGCCGACGTCCTCCGCGAGGGGCCGGGCGACGGCCCGCGCGGGCCGGCCCCCGGGCCGCGGGGCTGAATGTTCACCGGCATCGTCGAGGAGGTCGGGACCGTGGCCGCGCTCGAGCGCGGCGCGCGCGTCGCCCGGCTCGGCGTCGGCGCCCGCGCCACGCTCGAGGGCACCGGGGTGGGCGGCAGCATCGCGGTGAGCGGCGCCTGCCTCACGATCGTCGAGCGCCGCGCCGACGGGTTCGTGTTCGAGCTCGGCCCCGAGACGCTGGCGCGCACGGCGCTGGGCCGGCTCGCCCCGGGCGACCGCGTGAACCTCGAGCGGCCGCTCCGCTTCGGCGGCGCGCTCGGCGGCCACCTGGTCCTCGGCCACGTGGACGGCGTCGGGACCGTGGAGGCGGTAACCCGTGTAGAATCGACGACACGGGTGCGGATCGCGCTGGCGGGCCCGGACCTCGAGCCGCTCCTGATCCCGCAGGGCTCGGTGGCCGTGGACGGCGTGAGCCTCACGGTGGCCGCGCTCGGCGCGGGGAGCTTCGAGGTGATGCTGATCCCGCACACGCTGGCGGTGACGACGCTGGGCGCCCTGCGCGTGGGGCAGGCGGTGAACATCGAGGCCGACGTGATCGGCAAGTACCTGGTGCGATCGCTCGCCCTCAGGGGGATGACATGACGCCGTTTGCGACCGTCGAGGAGGCCATCGAGGAGATCCGCGCCGGCCGGATCCTGCTGGTGGTCGATGACGAGGACCGCGAGAACGAGGGCGACCTCGTGATGGCGGCCGACCGGGTCACGCCCGAGGCCGTCAACTTCATGGCCAGGCACGGCCGCGGCCTGATCTGCGTGCCGCTGACCGCCGAGCGCCTCGACGAGCTGAAGATCTCGATGATGGTCCAGGACAACACGGCGCCGATGGGGACCGCGTTCACCGTCACCGTGGACGCGCGGCGCGGCGTGACGACGGGCACCTCGGCGTACGACCGCGCGGTGACGGTCCGCACGCTCGTCGACGCCAAGATGGGCCCCGAGGACCTCACGCGGCCGGGCCACATCCTGCCGCTGCGCGCGATGCCCGGCGGCGTGCTCCGGCGCGCCGGTCACACCGAAGCCGCGGTGGACCTGGCGCGCCTCGCGGGCTGCACGCCCGCGGGCGTCATCTGCGAGGTGCTGGACGACGACGGCGGCATGGCGCGGGTGCCGCAGCTCGTGGAGCTCGCGCGGGCCCACGGGCTCAAGATGATCACGATCAAGGACCTGATCGAGTACCGGATCCGCAAGGAGAAGCTCGTCCGGCGCATCGCGACGACGAAGCTGCCCACGGAGCTCGGCGAGTTCACCGCGATCGCGTACGACACGACGGTGGACAGCCGCGTGCCGCTCGCCCTCGTGATGGGCCAGGTGGCCGGCGAGGCGCCGGTGCTGGTGCGCGTGCACTCCGAGTGCCTCACCGGCGACGTGTTCCACTCGCGCCGGTGCGACTGCGGGCTGCAGCTCGAGAAGGCGCTGACGATCATCCAGTCGGAGGGGCGCGGCGTGTTCGTGTACATGCGCCAGGAGGGGCGTGGCATCGGCCTGCTCAACAAGATGCGCGCCTACGAGCTCCAGGACCAGGGGCGGGACACCGTCGAGGCGAACACGGAGCTCGGCTTCAAGGCCGACCTGCGCGACTACGGCATCGGCGCCCAGATCCTCGTGGACCTCGGCGTGCGCCACCTCCGGCTGCTGACGAACAACCCGAAGAAGATCGTCGGGCTCGAGGGCTACGGCCTCACGATCACCGAGCGCGTGCCGATCGAGATCCCCGCCAACGAGTCCAACCGGAGGTACCTGTCGACCAAGCGCGACAAGCTCGGGCACCTGCTGTCGTCGCTGCCCGACTGAGATGGCCGGGCGCGCGCCGCGAGCCCGGCCGGCGGGCCGCCCCGAGCGGTCGCTGCGTTTCGCCGTCGTCGCGGCCCGGTTCAACGAGCGGATCACCCAGCGGCTCGTGGACGGCGCGCTCGGGGCGCTCCGGGCGGCGCGGGTGCCCGCGCGGGGCGTCGAGGTCCACTGGGTGCCGGGCTCCTTCGAGCTGCCCCAGGCCGCGGACCACCTGGCCCGGACGGGCTGGTACGCGGGCATCGTGTGCCTCGGCGTCGTGATCCGCGGGCAGACGCCGCACTTCGAGCACGTCGCGCGCGAGGCCGCCGCCGGCATCCGCGAGGTCGCGCTCGCGACCGGCGTGCCGGCGACGTTCGGCGTGATCACCGCGCTCAGCGAGGAGCAGGCGTGGGACCGCGCGGGCGGCGAGGTGGGCAACCGCGGCGAGGAGGCCGCCGCGGCCGCGGTCGAGATGGCCGGGTTCGTCCACCGCGTGCGGGCCGGCCGGGCGCGCCGGCCTCGCGGCGCCCGGTAGCATGACCCGGCGCCGGAAGGCCCGCGAGATCGCGCTGCAGTTCCTCTACCAGCTCGACCTCGTGGGCGACGAGAACCCGGCGCCGCACGCCGAGGAGTTCTGGGCGCGCCACCCCGTGGACACCGACGGGCGCGCGTTCGCCGACGCCCTCGTGTACGGCACCAAGGCCCACCAGGCCGAGATCGACCGGCTCATCGCCAGGTCCGCGGAGCACTGGGACCTGGACCGCATGGCCGTCGTGGACCGCAACATCCTGCGGCTCGCGATCTGGGAGCTGCTCTGGCACGGCGAGGTGCCGCCCAAGGTCGCGATCAACGAGGCGATCGAGATGGCCAAGAAGTTCGGCACGAAGGAGTCGAGCCGGTTCATCAACGGCGTCCTGGACCGGATCCACAAAGAGGCGCGCTCGGCGTCCTGAGCGACCCCGTGCGGTACGCCGTCCTGTCCGACATCCACGGCAACCTCGAGGCCCTCGAGGCGGTGCTCCGCGACGCCGCCGCGCACGCCGACGGGGTGCTCTGCCTCGGCGACATCGTGGGCTACGGCGCCGACCCGGCGGCGTGCATCGAGCTCGTCGCGGAACGGGCCGAGGCGATCACGGGGGGCAACCACGAGCGCGGCGTCGCGGGACTGCTCGACCTCGGGTGGTTCAACCGGTCCGCGCGCGCCGCGGCGGAGTGGACGCGGGAGCGGCTCGACGACGACCACCGCGCGTGGCTCGGCGCGCTCCCGCTCGTGGCCGAGATCGCGGGCGCGACGCTCGTCCACGCCTCGCCCGACCACCCGGAGGAGTGGGACTACCTGGTGTCGGCCGAGGACGGCTTCGGGGCCCTCGCCGCCTTCGTGACGCGCCTCTGCTTCGTCGGGCACTCGCACGTGCCGGGCGCGTGGTCGGTCGGCTCCTCGGGGCCCGAGTTCGTGCCCGGCGCCATCGAGCTCGAGCTCGCGGCGGGCCGCCGCTACCTCGTCAACGTGGGGAGCGTCGGCCAGCCGCGCGACCGTGACCCGCGGGCCGCGTACGCGCTCTGGGACGCCGAACGGGGGCGGCTCGCGATCCGCCGCGTGGCGTACGACGTCGAGGCGGCGCGACGGAAGATCGTGGCGGCCGGGCTGCCGCGCTTCCTCGCCGACCGCCTCGCCTGGGGGGCCTGATCCTGCGCCACGCCGCGGGCCTGACGGCCGTCCTCTCGGTGAGCGCGCTCGGGCTGGCGCTCGCGTTCCCGCGCACGGACTGGTGGGCGATGGCGTGGATCGTGCTGACGCCGCTCCTGGTCGTCGCGCTCACGCGCCCGCCCCGCGCGGCGCTCGGCTGGGGCTGGCTGCACGGCACCGTGTTCTTCCTCGTGCTGCTGCGCTGGCTGGACCACACGTTCCGCACCTACAGCACGATCCCGTGGCCCGTGAGCTGGCTGCCGATCCTGACGCTCGCCGCGTACTGCGGCCTCTACACCGGCGCCGTCGCGGCCGCGCTCGCCTGGATCACGCGCCGGCGGTCGGCGGGCCTGGCCCTGCTCGCCGCGCCGTTCCTCTGGGTGGCGGGGGAGTGGGTGCGCGGCCGGCTCCTCGGCGGCTTCCCGTGGGGCACGCTCGGCTACTCGCAGCACCTGCGCCTGCCGGTGATCCAGGTCGCCGAGCTCGGCGGCGTCCACGCCGTGTCCCTGGTCGTGCTCGCCGTGAACGCGGCCGTGGCGGGCTGCCTGCTCCTGGCGTGGCGCCGCGCGCTCCTGGGCGTGGGGCTCGGCGCGGCGCTGCTCGGCGGCACGCTCGCCTTCGGCTACGCGCGGCTGGCCGAGCCCACGCCGCCGGGGGTCGTCGCGGTCGCGATCGTGCAGCCCTCGATCGAGCAGCCCCTCAAGTTCGACCCCGAGCACGCCGAGGTGACCCGGGGCATCTACCTCTCGCTCACGCGGCGGGCGGCCGCCGACCGGCCCGACCTGATCGTCTGGCCCGAGACGGCGACGCCGACGCCGCTCGGGCGGGACCCCGGCCTGGTCCGGGCCCTCGGCGACATCGCCCGCGTGGCGGGCAGCCGCTTCGTGGTGGGCTCGCTGGACGTCGGGGCGGGCTCCCCGCCGGTCGTCCGCAACAGCGCATTTCTCCTGACAGAACACGGGATTGCGGGCCGGTATGATAAGATGCATCTTGTCCCGTTCGGTGAGTTCGTGCCGCTGTCGGGAGTGATCGGGTTCGTCCGGGGCTGGGCCGAGTTCATCTCGGAGCTCGAGCCGGGCCGCCGTGCCGTCGTCTTCCCGGGTCCGCCAGCCCCGTTCGGTGTCGTAATCTGTTACGAGGGGATCTTTCCGGAGCTCGTCCGCGAGTTCGTGAGGAGTGGAGCGCGCCTGATGGTGAACCTGACCAACGATGCGTGGTTCGGCCGCACGAGCGGGCCGTGGCAGCATCTCGGCATGTACCCGTTTCGCGCCGTGGAGCACCGCACGGCGATCGTGCGCGCGGCGAACACGGGCGTGTCGGCCTTCATCGCGCCCACGGGCCAGGTGCTCCGGCGCCTGGACCTCGGCAGCCGCGCCGTGCTCCTCGACAGCCTGCCGCTCAGGACGGGCGAGACGCTCTACACGCGCCTGGGCGAGTGGCTCGCCTGGCTCTGCCTGGCCGTCGCGGCGGCGGCGCTCGGTGCCGCCGCGCGCGGGCGGAGCGCGTGATGCTCGGCGACCTCAAGCGCGACGTGACCGACCTCGCGACGCGGGTCGACGAGCTCCGGAGGCACCTTTGACGTGCCTGCCAAGGAGGCGCGGCTCGCGGCGCTCGACGCCGAGATGGCCGCGCCGAGCTTCTGGGACGACAACCGGCGGGCGCAGGAGCTCATCCGCGAGCGGACCGAGCTCAGCCGGGGCGTGACGCGGGTCAGGGAGCTCGCGACGGCGGCCGAGGACCTCGCGGTGCTGCTCGAGCTCGCCGCCGACGCGGGCGACGACGGGAGCCTCGACGCGGAGCTCACCGAGGGCGTGGTCCGCCTCGGGCGCGAGCTGGACGAGTTCGAGCTGAAGGTGATGCTCTCCGGGGCGCACGACGCCAAGGCCGCGATCCTGTCCATCCACCCGGGCGCGGGCGGCACCGAGTCGCAGGACTGGGCGCAGATGCTCCTGCGGATGTACCTGCGCTGGTGCGAGCGCGCGGGCTTCAAGGCGGAGGTGGTCGACCTGCTGCCCGGCGACGAGGCGGGCGTCAAGTCGGCGACCGTCGAGGTGACGGGCGAGTACGCGTACGGGTTCCTCCGCGGCGAGACGGGAGTCCACCGGCTCGTGAGGATCTCGCCCTTCGACGCCTCGCGCCGGCGCCAGACGAGCTTCGCCTCGGTGGCGGTCGCGCCCGAGGTGGACGACGTCGAGGTGAGCGTCCGCGAGGAGGAGCTCCGGGTGGACGTCTTCCGCTCCTCCGGGCCGGGCGGGCAGGGCGTCAACACGGCGGACTCGGCGGTGCGCGTCACGCACCTGCCGACCGGCCTGGTCGTCCAGTGCCAGAACGAGCGCTCGCAGCTCCGGAACCGGGACACGGCCATGCGCATCCTCAAGGCGCGCCTGTACGAGATCGCCGCCGCGAAGCAGCGCGAGGAGCTCGCCGAGCTGACCGGCCAGAAGAAGGAGATCGCCTTCGGCAGCCAGATCCGCTCGTACACGTTCCACCCCTACCAGCTCGTCAAGGACCACCGGACCGGGCTCGAGATCGGCAACGTCGAGGCGGTCATGGACGGCGACCTCGACGCGCTGATCAAGGCGTACCTGCTGTGGGCGCGGGGGCGCGAGGCGCCATGACGTCGGGGGACGCGGGCGACCTGGTGCGGCAGCGGCACGACAAGCTCGCGGCGCTGCGGGCCCACGGCGTGGACCCGTTCGGCGGCCGGTACCCGGTGACCCACTGGGCGGGGTCGCTCGCCGCGCGGTTCAACGGCGCGGCCGAGGAGGAGATGAAGGGCGCCGGGCCCGTGAGCGTCGCCGGCCGCATCGTCGCGCTCCGCCACCACGGGAAGACCTGCTTCGCCCACCTGATGGACTACACGGGCCGCGTCCAGCTCTACGCGCGCGCGGACCAGCTCGGCGACGAGTACGCGCGCTTCACCGATCTCGACGTCGGCGACTTCGTCGGCGTCACGGGTGAGCTGTTCCGCACGCGGACCGGCGAGCTGACGGTCGCGGTCAAGGGACTCGCGTTCCTCGCCAAGGCGCTCCGGCCGCTGCCCGAGAAGTGGCACGGTCTCAAGGACGTGGAGACGCGCTACCGCCAGCGCTACGTCGATCTCATCGTCAACCCGGAGACGCGCGAGATCTTCCGGCTGCGGTCCCGCCTCGTGGGCGCCCTCCGCACGTTCCTCGATGCACGGGGATTCCTCGAAGTCGAGACGCCGATGATGCAGCCGATCCCCGGCGGCGCGATCGCCCGGCCGTTCCGGACCCACCACAACGCCCTGGACCTCGATTTGTACCTGCGCATTGCGCCCGAGCTCTACCTGAAGCGACTCGTGGTCGGGGGCCTCGAGCGGGTCTACGAGATCAACCGCAATTTCCGCAACGAGGGGATCTCGACGCAACACAACCCCGAGTTCACGATGCTCGAGTTCTATCAGGCGTACGCGGACTACGGCGACCTGATGGAGCTCACGGAGGCGCTGTTCGTCGAGTTGGCGCGGTCGCTCAGGGGCACGCTTCGCCTGACGTGGGGCGAGCACCAGATCGATCTGCAGCCGCCGTGGCGACGACTGCGCTTCTTCGAGGGGATCTCCGAGGCCCTGGGCGTGAGCGTCACGCCGACGACCGATGCCGCGGTCGTGGCGCGCGCCGCGCAGGCGCGGGGGCTCGCCCGAGGCGACGGCCCCCTCTGGAAGCTCTGGAAGGAGGTCTTCGAGACCCTGATCGAGCCGACGCTCGTGCAGCCCACGTTCGTGATCGACTTTCCGGTGGAGCTGTCCCCGCTCGCGAGGAAGAGCCGGGTCGACCCGCTTCTCGTGGAACGCTTCGAGCTGTTCATCGGCCGGCGCGAGCTCGCCAACGCATACAGCGAGCTCACCGACCCGGTGGACCAGCTCGCGCGCTTCCGCGAGCAGGCCCAGCTCCAGGCCCGGGGCGACGACGAGGCGCACTGGCTGGACGAAGACTACGTGCGGGCGCTCGAGTACGGCATGCCACCGGCCGCGGGAGAAGGCATCGGCATCGACCGGCTGGCGATGCTGTTCACCGACCAGCCCTCGATCCGCGAGGTGATCCTGTTTCCGCAGCTGCGCCCGGAGGCCCGGGGCCCGGGCGGTGAGGCGGAGTCCACGTCGTGAACCTGCCCTTCGAGGTCTTCATGGGGCTGCGGTATCTGCGCGCGCGCGGCCAGCGCACGAACCTCTCGCTCTTCGTCTGGATCGGCGTGGGAGGCGTGTTCCTCGGCGTTGCGGCCCTGATCGTCGTGCTGGCCGTGATGACCGGCTTCCAGGACGGCATCCGCGACCGGATCATCGCGGCGAATCCGCACCTGCTGGTCTACCAGAGCGGAGGTGCCGGACTGCGTGACGCGGCCGCGATCGCCGCGCGGATCCGCGGGCTCCCCGGCGTGCGGTCGGCGACGCCGTTCGTGCACCAGCAGGTGCTGTTCACGACGGCGTCGGGCGGTGCGCACGGCGGCCTGATCCGCGGCATCGACCTGACCCGCGACGTGGTCCGTGCCGACGTCCGGGGGCAGCTCAGGAGCGGCAGCCTCGAGCCCCTCGCCGAGGGGCAGGCTGCCATCGTCCTGGGGCGAGAGCTCGCCCGCACCCTCGGAGTCGTCCCGGGCGACGGCGTGACGCTGATCTCCCCGCAGGGAGCCCTCACCGCGGTCGGGATGGTGCCGAAGATGCGCCGTTACACGGTCGCGGGAACGATCGAGATCGGCATGTACGAATTCGACGCGTCCATCGCGTACCTGGCCTTGCCGGCGGCCCAGGAGTTCGCCGGGCTCGCGGGCGTGACCGGCATCGAGGTGAAGCTCGACGACCCGTTCGAGGCGAAGAGGGTCGGCAGGGCGGTGGCCGCCACGCTCGGACACCCGTTCTGGGTGCGCGACTGGATGGACATGAACCGCAACCTCTTCGCCGCCCTCCAGCTCGAGAAGTACGCGCTGTTCGTCGTCGTTACCATCATCGTGCTCGTCGCGGCGTTCGCGATCATCGGTCACCTGGTCCTGCTCGTGGCCGAGAAGCGGAAGGAGATCGGGATCCTGAAGGCGGTCGGCGCGTCCGGACAGAGCATCACGGCGATATTCTTCGCGGTCGGCATGACGATCGGCCTCGTCGGGACCGTGGTGGGCAGCGCCGTCGGCCTCGCGCTGATCTGGGTGCAGAACACGTACAAGATCATCCGGCTCGCCGGTGACGTGTACCAGATCGACCACCTGCCGATGAAGCTCACCCTGTCCGACGGGCTCATGGTCGTCGGCGCGACGCTGCTCCTGTCCTTTCTCGCGACGATCATCCCGGCCCGACGCGCCGGGATGCTCGCGCCCGTGGACGTCCTGCGTTATGAGTAGCGCGGGGCAGGAGCCGTTGCTCGAGGCCGAGGACCTCGAGAAGGAGTACCGCACCGGGCCCGAGATCCTGCGCGTGCTTCGGGGGGCGAGCCTCACGGTACGGCACGGGGAGTTCGTGACGCTGGTCGGCGCGTCGGGTGTCGGCAAGTCCACGCTGCTGCACCTGCTGGGCGCGCTCGACCGGCCCGACGGCGGACGCGTGCGGTTCAAGGGCGCTGAGCTGTTCACGCGCAGCGAGCCCGAGCTGGTCCGCTACCGGCGGCAGGACGTCGGGTTCGTCTTCCCGTTCTA
>Ga0209002_10005263_pt1 | contig 10051 bp, 11 predicted proteins | sample Rifsed16ft2_FD_184010 | JGI IMG/M metagenome (GOLD analysis project Ga0209002, IMG submission 184010) | Soil microbial communities from Rifle, Colorado, USA - sediment 16ft 2 (version 2) | ecosystem: Environmental > Terrestrial > Deep subsurface > Rock core/Sediment | place: Rifle, Colorado...
AAGGGCGAGGTCCCGGACGCCGTCTATCCGCCCGCCGGCTGCCGGTTCCACCCTCGCTGCCCCGTCGCGCTCTCGACGTGCGGCTGGGAAGGCCAGGATTTCCTGGATTTCCTCGAGGAGCGAAGGCTCGACCCAACGAAGGCGGATGTGGAGGTCCTCGGGCAGATCGCCGAATGGTGGGCCGTCGGTGCAGAGGCGGGTCGACCTGTCGAAGTCGCGGAAGCGCAGGAGGTCATCGCGAGGATCCGCGCGGCCATCGCGGAAGCGCCTGCGCCGCTCGCGGAGGCCGTCATGGACATACGCGAGGAGGAGGGCGAGACGATCGTCCGGTTTCGGACCCCGGATCCCCTCCAGCCCCGTCACGTGGACGGGCGCGAGGTCGAATGCCTCCTCTACTGACGGCGAAGGCTTAAGCGGGCCTTCCTCTTCGGGACGCGCATGGTGGACCTCTCCACCTTCGCGTCGTCCCACCCGCAGTTCTGCGACCCGAAAGCGGTCCGTGTCCCCGGCTACGGCGACGTCCCGTCGCTCGACGGAAGCCGGCCGTTCGAGCTTACCGCCGACAACCTCGCCGCATACCGCGTCGAGGTGCCGAAGGACCCGACCGCCCTGCCGAGGATGCTGAAGATGGGCCCCGAGGCCATCGCCTTCTATGTGAGCTTCCGCCTCGCCCCGGACCGCTGGGGGATCTACGTGCGGGAGGCGGGCCTGCGCGCGCTGAAGGAGGAGTACCACCGAATCATCTGGCGCGACTTGGGCAAGTATGCGGACCAGCCCGTGGAGGACGTCGCGGAGAAGGTCGAGTATACGCTCGTCCTCGATTACCTCCTCGCCCACAACCGCGTCCACTTCCTCGTCGACCGCGTCGCGGCCCGGTGGGAGATGGAGAGCGGTCAGGCGAAGTACTCGCCTTACCAGGCGGCCTGGTACGCCGCCCCGCCGAAGCCCGTGATGCAGCCGGAGGACGTCGGGAACATTGAGGAGGCGCTCGCGAACGTCGAGGCGTTCCGGCAGTACATCAACCCCTCATATGCGGAGGGCGTTGCGCGGCTCGTGGAGGGCCGCCTCGACGAACGCAACGTGAACGAGTGGAAGGCGTTCTTCATCGGTGGCCGCTTCGGCGTTGAGATGGCGAACGTCTTCTCGAGACAGCCGCCGGGCTGGAAGGACTTCGCGAAGTTCCTGAACCGGAAGACGTCCGTCGGATCGACGAACTACGTGCGCATCCAGTATTCGTACAACCCGGAGGCGCTCGAGCGCGGGCAGAAGGAACTGGCGCGGCGCCTCGCTGGCGTGCCCGCCGGCACCCCGGACACGCCGAACGTCTTCAAGACGGAGCCCGCGGACTTCCCGAACGTGTACCTTCTCTGAGGACGCGCGTCTCCCGACGGGCCCAGGTTTTTATCCGACCGCCAACTCCGGCCTGCGTGCAACTCGGGGACCGCTTCGAGCGCGGCTGGGCGCTGCACGTCGCCATGCTCGCCCTCGTCGTCTTCTGGGGCCTCGCGTTCGTCGCGATCAAGCAGGCGCTCGTCCACATGTCCTGGGTCACGCTCACCTTCTTGCGGTTCGCGATCGCGGACGTGTGCTATGCCACATACCTGCTCGCGAAGCCGCAGGCGCGCGTGCGGATCGAGCGGAAGGACTGGCCGGCGCTCGCGCTCCTGGCCTTCTTCGGCTTCACGGGTTACCATCTCTTCCTGAACCTGGGGGAGGCAGACCCGAGTACCTCCGCGGGGACCGCGGCGCTCATCATCGCGTCCGCGCCCGCGTTCATTGCGGTCCTCGCGGTTCCGCTCCTCAAGGAGGGCCTGCGGCCGTTGCGCGCCGCGGGGATCGCACTCGCCTTTGCGGGCCTCGGAGTGATGGTTTTCTTCGCGAACTCGGGCAGCGAGTACGCATTCCGCGTTTCGACGGGAGCCCTTGCGGTCCTGCCGCCCGCGCTCTTCACGGCCCTCTACGCGGTCCTCGGCAAGGGCTACCTGCGGCGATACAAGCCTTTCGTCTTCGTCGCGTGGACCCTCTTCCTCGGCACCCTGCTGACCGTGCCGCTGGTCCTCATCACCGCGGGCGAGTTCGTCTCGGACCTGCAGACGATGGGCTGGGCCGGTTTCTGGCCCGTCCTCTACCTGGGAGTCTTCCCAACGTTCATCGCGTACGGGATCTGGTTCCGCGGACTCGAGCGCATGCCGGCGGCAGCGGCCGGCGCGTACGTGTACCTGAGCACGCTCGTCGCGGTCGTCGGCGGAATCGCGATCCTCGGTGAGACGATTACGAGTGCCGGCCTCCTCGGCGGCGCCATGGTGATCGCGGGAGTCGTCCTCGCCCAGCAGATCGCTCGCCGCTAGGGAGGCCAGTGGCCTGGGCCTACTCATGATAGATATCTTCGGTTGCATGGGACAGCGCGCTCCCCGGCGTCGCACGCCCGGCCCAGGTCAGGAGGCCCGCACACGCAATCGCCGCCAGGAGAATCACGAGAGGCAGCAGTCCGAGGAGGAACCCGCCTTCCGCCGGAGGCAGGAGGCCGCTTTCGAGCGCGAGCAGGACGAGCACGACGTCCGTCATCCCACGACCGACTGTCGCGATCACGACGCGGGTGTCGTGGCCATCGAGGCGGTACGCGCGGCCCAGCCCCAGGGACGTGGGCACGCGGGCGCCGATGAACGCGAGGACGAGGAGGCCCGCGCCGACCAGCGCGGCCAGTGAGAATGACGAGAACTGTATCAAGAGCCCCAGATACACGAAGAAGAACGTACGCAGGCCGAACGTGATTTCCTTCTGGAACGCTTGGAGCCCGGCGCCTTCGATCCCCTCGATCGCCACGGAATGACGCTTGCGGAACCCCAGGACAAGCCCGAAGACGAAGGCCGCGATCGCCCCGTTCCCGCCCACGAGGCCCTCCGCGAATGCGAAGACCACAACCGCGAGGGCGAGGGTCGCGATGTATTGGAACTTGAACGGGAGGAGGGACTCCGTCGCAGTCCTCCAGGCGAGTCCGACGATCAAGGCCATCGAGGCGGACAGGCCAACCTGGGAGAGGAAGGGCACGAGCCCCTCTGCGCCAAGGGGTCCGGGCAACTGCAGGGCCATGAGGACGACGACCGCCGCAACGACGTTGCCGAGCACACCTTCGAGGACGATCGCGCCGAGTGCCTTCTGGCTCAGGCCGATGTGGGGCGCGAAACTCAGGACGATCGAGGCACTCGGGCCGCTGAACGCCGCCGCGAGCACGATCCCGGTGAGATCGCTCAGGCCGAGGACCCGAGTCGCGAGGAACCAGGTCAGGACGATCGTGAGTGCCATGGCCCCGAGGATGTGGCCTGCAAGGACGCCGACCCCCCGGCCGGTGCGAGCGACATTGAGGGAGAGCCCGCCCTCGAACATAATCATCGCGAGGGTGAGCCCGATGAACGCGGGGAGGATCGGTCCGAGGGCGGCGACCATGCCGGATCCGAACGGCTCGACAGGTATGTGCCCAAGGAGCACCCCGAGGAGGAGGAGCATGAAGAAGTCCGGGACCCCGTATCGTTCGAATACGAGGGAGGCCGCGAACCCGACGAGGAGGAGGATGCCGCCGATCAGGAGGGAAATCCATGCGTCGGCCAACGCCGAGCCCCTCCTGCCGGAATCACCGGATGCGCTCGAGCTGGAACGACCCGATCATGAGCGCCTTGTTCGTGAACTTGTACGGCACCCAGTCGTTGGTCTGGACCTCGCCGAGGCCCGCGACCTGGAGCATCGTCTTCTGCTTCTCCGACTTGAAGTGGATCGCGCCGTCGACCATGTGCTCGAGCGCCTCCAGGGTCTGGTCCGTGTGCATCCCGCGCTCGAGCGCCATGAGGCTGACGACCTTCGTCTGCCGGAGGCGGTTCACGAGCCGCTGGAAGAAGTTCATCGCGTCCCGCTCATCGGCCTGGGTGATCGCAGAACTGAGCGTGAGGAACGCGAGCCGGAAGTAGGGGTACTTGCCCTTGAATTCCTCGTCGAGCTGGCTCACGATCTGGTAGATCCCGTCGAAGTCCGTGGGTCCGTTCACCCGCCAGACGTTCTTCTCCCGCACGGTCTTGCCCCCTTGCATCGGGGACGTGCAGTCGATCCACCGCACGAGGCCGAGCTGATCGTACTCGACGAACGTCGGCAGGATCGGGGCGATGTCCCTCGCGATGTCGATCGGGAGTTTCGTCGTCGTGATGATAATCGCCGGGATCCCCTTCTTCAGGCCTTCCGCGACGAAGTTCAGGATCCCGACCTCCTTCCCGACGAACGCCGGGCCGACGAACAGGACGTTCGAGTTGAACGGAATCCCGCCGTACAGGAGGTCGTCCAGGCGCGGGGTCCCCGACTTCACGCGCTCCTTCTTCGTCTCCTCCGCGACGGCCTCTTCGATCGCGGCCTCGGAGACGCCCGTCGTGATGCGGGCCTTCAGGGCGCTCTCCCGCATCTCGTACTCCTTCTCCTTCTGGTAGGTCCGGCGCTTGAACTCCTCCTCGCGCTCCCGGAGCCGCCGTTCCCATTCCTCGAGCTGCTGCTCGCGGCCCATGTCCCGCATCCCTGGCGTCGAACCGGACGCGCGGGCCTCCCGGGCCTGCTGCTCGAGTTCCATTTCCCGCAACTGGAGCTGCGATTCCCGCTCCTCCATCTCCTTCGCCTTCTCCAGGAGTCCTCGGTTCTCTTCGTTGAGCCTCTTGATCTCCATCTGGAGGTTGCCCTGCATGTCCGCGAGCTTCCGTTCCCGCGAGTCGAGGGTCTCCTTCTGCCTCTTGATGTCTTCCGCCCCCGCCCCCGCAGCCGCCTCCTTCATCTTCGTGTCCTTGAACAGCTCGGCATACTTCTTCGTCTTGCCGTCCAACTGGGATTGCGCCTCTTGGACGGACGAGGCGGCCCGCTCGATCTCCGCGGCCCGTTCCCGCAAGGCGGCCTCCTGGTCCGAGATCGTCTTCTCCCGGGAGACGAGTTCCGACTCGCGGTCCTCGAACATCCGCCGTTGAGCCTGGAACTGCTTCTCGATCCGGGTCGCGTTCTCGTATCGCTCCCGCAACTGGTTCTCGAGGGTCCGCAGGTCCACCTCGCGGCTGCCGAGTTCCTTCTCCTTCGCGAGGATCTTCCCCTCCCAGTCCTTCAGCTCCCGGATCCGGGTGGCCTCCGCGGTCGAGTGGGTCGCCTCCGTCTGCTCCATCTTGAGCCGCAGCTCAGACTCCTTCAGCTCAAGCGACTTCTCCTTCTTGAGGAGGGTCGTGCGCTTCTGGTCAAAGGATTTCTCGAGTTCCTGGATCCGCGACTCGCGGTCCTCGATCGACTTGAGCTTGGCCTCCGACGCACGGACCTTCGATGTGATTTCGATCGAGGTGCGCTTGACTTCCTTCTCTCGCTCCGCGAGGGATGCCTCGCGCGCGCCGAGGGCCTGTTTCGTCTTCTCGAGCTCCGTCTTCACGGTCGTCAGGTCCGCGTCCCGCAGGCGCAACTCCTCGACCTTCGCCTCAATCTCCGCCCGGGCGGACGCGACCTTGCGGTCGATGTCCCGGAGCTCCTTCGTGGCCTTCTCGACCGCGACCTCGCGCCCCGTGACGTCCGTGATCTTTGCCTTCAGCTCCCTCGCCTGGTCCTCGAGTTCCTGCTGCAAGGCCTCGAGGTGTGCCTCCCGGCCGCGCAGGGCCCGCTCCTTGTAGTCGAGGGCCTCCCTCTTCCGCTCGTAGTCCTGCTGGACCATCGCGAGTTTCGTGTTGTCCGCCTTGATGATCTCGCGCTTGTAGATGCTCGTCGAGGAGGCGATGATGTGGAGAAGGGACCCGGAAAGTTCCGTCGTCAGGGCTCCGATGAGGAAGATGTCGACGTAGAGGCCTCGGCCCACGTCCGTCGAGGTCGAGAACCCTCCGATGAGGAGCAGGATCGCGAGGAGCGGCATCACGAGGGCGAGGCCGAAGCTCCCGAGCTTTCGGGCCCCGAGGCCCTGCCACGTCATGCCCATCGAGATGATCGTGAGCGGCACGCCCGCAACCGCGATCGGGTAGAGCCAGGGCGCGACCCACGTCGGCAGTCGCTGCTGGATCAGGAAGATGATGGATGCCGCGACAAAGAAGAAGAGGACCATGCCCGCGGTCGAAGCCGCGAAATGGCCCGCGAGGTAGTGCCGGTGGTACGGCTCCCTCTTGAGGCGGACGGCATCCCACGAGGCCACGGCCCCTGCCAGGGCGGGGAGGAGCCACAGGAGGTAGTCGAGCTCCACGCCTGGCGGCAGGGGAGGCGTCTGGCCGGCGACCTGGAGCAGGAGGATTGCGTTGAGGAGGAACGCCACAGCACCCACGATTCCGTAGCCGTGGGCGTGCCGCGCGAAGGTGAGTTGGAGGAGGCCTTGCTGGGCCGCGGCCGCCGCAGGCGATGACGGTGCAGCCTTCGTCGTCTTCGGCTTCTCATAGGACGGCCTGAATGCCGGCTTCGGAGCGCTCGCCGGCTTCCGAGAAGTCGCCTTTCGGGCCATTCAAGTCCTCGCGCGCACCTGCGGCTGGGAGGGTCGATTCAAACGAACCGGCTCAGTTTACTTAAAGGATGCGCCGAGAAATACCAAAGTTGATACTGTTTGCGTACAGGGAGGTGGAGACGAGGATTTCGCGGCGGTCGGTGAGGTTAAATCGCTCGGACGCTTCGGTGATCGCGGTGGACCATGCTCGAGGTCGGTGACAAGGCCCCGAACTTCCGCCTGCCTGCGGACGACGGGCGGACGTACTCGCTCGACGGCCTGCGCGGGAAGAAGATCGTGCTGTACTTCTACCCGAAGGACGACACCACGGGATGCACGAAGGAGGCCTGCAGTTTCCGCGACAACCTCGCGCGTGTCACGTCGAGAGGGGCCGTCCTCTTGGGCGTGAGCCGGGACGATGTGGCGAGCCACGAGAAGTTCCGGGACAAGTTCCACCTCAACTTCCCTCTCCTCGCGGACGTGGATGGGAGGGTCACGGAAGCGTACGGAGTCTGGAAAGAGAAGACCAACTACGGCCGCACGTACTGGGGGATCGAGCGGACGACGTTCCTGATCGACGAGGAGGGCCGCATCTCGCGGATCTGGCCTCGGGTCAAGGTGGACGGACACACGGACCAGGTCCTCGCGGCCCTCGTGTGAGTGGGGAAAGGTTCATCTCGCGCGTGGGATTCGACCCAGGGGCTTCGGATGATCCCGCCGAACGCGCTTCCGCCGAAGACGATCGTGGTCTCGTACCCGGGGGCCGAGGAGAAGGTCCGGAAGCAATACGTGTATCAGGTCTACCTGTCCCCCGAGGAGCGGGACCGGATGAACCTGGTCCCCGGAAACCGCCTCGTCGTGAAGTTCAAAGATGAGGTCGTCGGGGAGGGGCAAGCGATCCTCGTCGAGAAGACGACAATCGAGAGACTCTCCCTGTATGACGCGATGAGTGCGGGATACGAGAACGCGGAGACGCAGAGGACGCACATCCTCGCGACCGTCCTGCGGGAAGCGAAGAAGCAGGAGAAGGCCGAGTTCTGGAAGGTCCTTTTCCGGTGGATGTGACGCCCGCTTTCGTGGCGCCCCCGGAAGCCCTTATCAGGGTCCGTGCGTTGTTCCCTTGAACGAGGGCGATCGAATGAGGCCCGTGAAACCGATGGTCATCAAGATCGGCGAGACGATCGTTCATCCAGAGGCATTGAAGGAGGTGCTCACGCAACTGGGCGTGAGCGAACCCGGCCGGCAGCGGTTCCTGAGCACGCACGGCGCGGACGGCCAGACGCTCGTCGAGTTCGCGGGACGAATCTGCTACGAGTCATACGAGCCGGGGCTGAATCCCAACGTGACACGAATCCGGGAAGATCCCGCGGACTATTTCCGCAACATCCTGCTCCGCGGCGATGGGAGTATCCTGGAACACGGGCAGGTGGTATTCGCCCTCCTGAACCTGAGCCGCATTTGCACGCACGAGATTGTCCGCCATCGCGTCGGCACGGCAATCAGTCAGGAATCGTTGCGCTATGTCCGCCCGCCCGAAATCAAGTTCTGGATCCCGGACGAACTGCATGACGATCAGCGGGTCGCCATGGAGGAGGCCGTCGAAGCCGCGGAACGGTCCTATCGGGATTTGGAGGGTCAGATTCCGTGGGACTCCCTTCCCATGGAAAAGAAGAAGCGACTCACGTCCGCGATCCGTCGCATTCTGCCGGACGGCATCGCGACGAACCTGATCTGGAGCGCGAACCATCGGACGTTGCGCTGGGTCATCGAGATGCGCACGGACCCGGCTGCGGAAGTCGAGATCCGCATGGTGTTCGACCAGATTGCGGAGATCTGTCGCCGCGACTACCCGTACCTGTACGGTGATTTCGAGACGACCGAGCTCCCAGACGGGACCAAGACCTGGAAGCCGAAGTTGCGGAGCAAGGTGTAGCTCAACGCGACGCCACGATGCGCGCGATCATGTCCTCGAAGTCCTTTGGAGAGAACCGCGGTGGACTTCCGAGTGAAGCGCGAATGGCGACGGACGCGAGGAGGCACCAGCCGGCATTCGCGATTGCGGCCCTCGCAGCCATGACCTGCTGCTTTCGCGGGGCACCGGCGTCCCACGTAGTCGAGAAGTCCCACACGGCGTTCAGCACCCGCTTGAACTGACCGACGCCGGAAATTCCTTTTGCCTCCAGGAAGTCCGCCAGCTTCCCCGTGTAGGCCTCGAAGTCCACCTTGCCGGCCTCCCATTCCTCGACATACTCGAAGCATCCTGCGTTCGCACACACGCCGATGGAGGCGCTCGCGATCACGTTCTTACAACGCTCGGCCGCGCGCTGGTACTCGGCCCGGCGCGCGAGCACGGTCGCCGCGGCGAGTCCCCAGGTATGTTCCATCAACTCGAACAGCGATTCTCCGGCGCCCGGCGTGCCGGATCGATCGATCAGGCCCTCCGCGTTTTTCCGGAGCTTGCCCCCGAGGCGCAGCAACCGGTCTGCGTCTTCCGCGTCTCGCCTCAGACTCGAGAGGAGCCTCGTCGGGTCCGCCTTCGGTTGCGCGTGCCACAGATGATCGTGCAGCGCTTCGGTGTCCTTGTTCACGCGTTTGTCCAGCACCGCGAAACCGACGGCCATGGGAGCCCGGTCGGGAAGGCACGTCGTAGCCCTTAAGCATTTCACGCGGCGGCAGGGGCCTACGGGCGGACTTCGTACTGGGTGACCTCCGGAGGCTCCGTCGTGAGCCGGAGGAGGGAGAAGAAATCGCTGCCCATGGCGGGATCCGATCGCAGGCGGACCTCGAGACGACGGAGCTGGTCCTCCGAATCGAAGAGCGCGATCACGACGAATTCCGTCGACGGGTGCTGGCCCTGGCCCACCCACGCATCGCGGCATCCGTCCGCGGACGCGATCCGCTTCGCGTGGTTCCTGAGCACGTCCGAGCCCGCCGCCTCCTGACCCTCCCGGAAGCGGAAACGACTGAAGCGGATCCACACGCGCCGGGAGACACCGCCGACTCCCAAAGAGATTGCGCTGACCGGTAACTTTATGTCAGCCGGCCGTCGTCGCTCCCGGGATGTTCAGCCGGAAGAACATCGGCAGCGAGCCGCAGAAGTGCGAGAAGTGTGGTAGCGAGAAGGTGTTCTTCGTTCAGCACGCTCACGGGAACTATCCCATCCTTGACTACGTCTGCCCGAAGTGCGAGCTGGGCGGCGAGCAGGGGGTCCCCGACTGGTACGTCTCCCCCGAGGGGAAGGATTCCTCGGCTCCGTGAACCTGCGAAGGATGCGTCCATGGGAGACGTCGTGATCCGCGCCTACCGGATCAGCGGATATGTCGAGGGCCCGTGCACGAAGTGCGGGAAGGACGAACGGGGCCTCGTGATGTTCGACGACTACGGCCTCGGCTGGGAGTGCCTTTCCTGCGGGGAGATCGGCAAGGCGGACCGCGTCGAGTGGATCGAGGGGAAGGACCCAGCCCTCGAAAGCCTCAAGGATGAGGACGAGTAATCACAGGAGCCCGCAGGCCGGGCAGATCCCGCGGCCGTAGCAGTTCGCGCACTTGCGTTCCATCCCGAGCCATCGGCGCACGCCTCGGCCCGCGCAGTGAGGGC
>Ga0209002_10005265_pt1 | contig 10050 bp, 13 predicted proteins | sample Rifsed16ft2_FD_184010 | JGI IMG/M metagenome (GOLD analysis project Ga0209002, IMG submission 184010) | Soil microbial communities from Rifle, Colorado, USA - sediment 16ft 2 (version 2) | ecosystem: Environmental > Terrestrial > Deep subsurface > Rock core/Sediment | place: Rifle, Colorado...
CCAAATCCGCGGACTCGGTTGCAATGGCAAAAGCAGGCTCGTCACTATCATGATACGCGGCAGGGAAGAATGGCGCGCCCGCATTTACGTTTGCCAGCGCGGCGAACTGCAAATTGGCGAATCCATTTGGCTCAATCGTCGCGCACTTGACGATCACCTCCGCGCAAGCCTTGACAGCCGTCAGATAAACTTTGGAGTCAGACGGCTTGCCGTCCCGGAAGCCTGCCATCCCACCGCCGAAGAAAATATTCTGCGACACAGCGATTGCATCCGGGATCATCTCATAACTACGCTGTATTTCTGGCAAGGCAGGTCCAAGCGACGCATAGGCAATGTCCACTTGCTGGATTGCTTTTGCAAGCGCTTCAGCGAGTTTTGGTAAGTCATGGATATCCTTTTCGCCAAGCATCTTGGGAAATGGGATCGTTGCCAGTCGCGTTGTCTGCACTTCATATCCCACAGCTTCATACGCGGACCTGGCTTCGTCTAAAAATGTCCCCGCCTTTTGTAAGGCTTTTTCGTCTAATGGATACTTGGGATTACAGAAATAAGTAATTGAGCGGATTTTCATAATCTGACCACTGCCTACTGATCACTGCTCACTGTTTACTGATCTTTGCCTCACTACCTCAAACATCAATACTGACCCTGCCACACCCGCATTGAGCGACTCAACGTTTCCAGGCATCGGGATCGAGATTTTCTGACTTGCCAGTTTCCCCGCTTCTTCGCTTGCGCCCTCCGCTTCGCTGCCGATAACCAAAGCCAATGGCTGACGAAGGTCAGTCTCCCAACAGGATCGTCCATTCATATCGGCTAGATATATTTGCAGTTCTTTTATATGCTCATGAATTTCATCCCATGTCATGGAATGGATTGGCAATTGAAAATGCGCGCCCATTCCAGCGCGGAGGACTTTCGGCGCAAAAGCATCTGTCGTTTCGGGAGGTAATAATGCCGCCTGAACTCCTGCAGCGGCGGCAGTGCGAAGCAACGTGCCGAGATTGCCCGGGTCGCGGATTTGATCCGGGATAAGCATAAAGTTTGGTGAATTGGGAATTGGGAGATTGGAAAGTTGAAGAACTGCAAGAATACCCTGCGGAGTCTCTGTTTCGCTGACATTCTGCAGAAGGTCACCAGATGCTTCTTCCACTTCAATTTGATTTGCGGTTAATGTTTTGACCAATTCCTGCCCGCGCTCGCCTAAACCATCGCTAAATAATACGAATTGAAATTGCCAACTGGTTTTGACTGCTTCTTCCACCAATCGCACACCCTCAATGACAAACATGCCTGCTTCACGGCGCTCTTTCGCGCGCCCAAGCAAGGCACGGACAAGTTTCAGTTTTGGATTCTGGCTGGAGGTGATCATTGTCCCCGCTGATTCTGCCAGGTTTTCATGAACACATCCACACTTGATTGATCAAATAGAACAAGTCTGACAGTCTTTACTGTCGATGACGAGTTCTCAACGAAATATTTCTCAATGGAAGAAAAAATGATCCGCGCGGCGCGGTCCTTTGGAAAACCGAAGATGCCGGTTGAAATGGCCGGTGATGCAATCGATGACAACTTGAGTTCATCAGCGACTCGAAGAGAACCTGTCATTGCATCTGCTAATTTGGCATCCTCATCCCCATCACCCCAGACAGGCCCCACAGCGTGGATCACATACTTCGCAGGCAGGAGTCCGCCCGAAGTCCACGCGGGACGCGCATGAGGGACGAGTCCGTGCTGTCGGATCCATTCATCCGATTCCTTTTGGATGGCTGGTCCGCCTTTTTTTGAGATCGCCCATGCCACGCCTCCACCATGTTGCAGGTGTTCATTCGCCGCGTTGACAATGGCATCCACATTTTCAATTGTGATGTCGCCCTGAATGATCTGGATCGTCTGACCGGTCTGTAAAACGCGCTCCATGAGAACGGTGTTCATGCAAGTATTGTACCCCCCATCAAAAATTTTGGTCGGGATAATCTCCCGACCAAAAAATTACGTTGTTTTTGCAACCACTGCGGCAAATGTCTGCGGGTCGCGGATTGCCAGATCAGACAACATCTTGCGGTTGAGTTCGATGTTTGCCTTTTTCAAGGCGGCCACCAGCTTGCTGTAGGTGGTTCCATTCAAACGAGCCGCGGCGTTGATGCGGGCGATCCATAATTTGCGCAGATCACGCTTGCGCACGCGGCGATCACGGGTCGCGTACCACAGGCTCTTAAGCATGGCCTCGTTGGCACGCTTGAACAGGCGATGTTTGGAACCGCGCTGTCCTTTTGTGATCTTTAAGATTCTCTTGTGACGTAGATGCCCTTGCGGGCCTCCTTTAACACGCATTGTTACTCTCCTGCAGTCTCGCGGGCGTCGGCGTCCTTCGACACGGCTACGCCAGTCAGGATCACCAGTTGCATACACCCGAAAGCCGCAAATAAAATCGGATACGATTGAGGCAGGCGAAGTGATCCTTCGATACGGCTTTGCCAGTCAGGACACCGCTTCGCCTCTACTCCATATTGGGCGCAAGGCGCTTTACACGCTTGATGATCTTGGCGCCCTTCACTTCGTGCATTTCAGATAACTGCGCTTTGGTGCGTTTCGAGGTGCGTCGGCGCAAGTGGCTTTTGCCGCCTTTGGTGCGCATCAACTTGCCGGCACCCGTCAGGCGAAAACGCTTGGAGGTCGCCTTATGGGTCTTCAGCTTGGTTTTGCCAGCCTTTGCTTTGCGAGGCATTCTTAGTTGCTCCTTTCAGACAAAATACATAGTGCTGCGTTAATTTCTAAACTATGATCCAATTTTGTTCCACATACTATCATAAGCTTTGGAGATTACAACAAGCAGCAAAACCGCGGGACTAACCCACGTAGTGGCCCGCGGACATTCACCATCTTTGGAACCTGCGGTGCGTTAGGCTTCCGCTTCTTTCTCAGCCTTGGGTTGCGTGCGACTTTCAGGTTGGTCGCTCTTTTCCTTCTTTTTCGCGCCGCCTTTGCTTGGAGCCAGCACCACGAGCATTGTGCGTCCTTCCATTTGCGGAGCCTGTTCGACGACGCTTACATCAGCCAGCGCCTCAGCGATCTCTTTCAGGTCTTCGAGCGCGATCTCGGGATAATCCATTTCCCGGCCGCGGAACTTGATCGTCACCCGGACTTTATGCCCCTGCAGTAACCAGCGACGGGCATCATCCACTTTGAAACCACGGTGTGCTTCGTTTGTCTTTGGCCGCAGCCGGATCTCCTTGACTTCGATCTTGGTCTGTGACTTCTTGGCTTCGCGCTCTTTCTTGGCACGCTCATAAATGAACTTGCCATAATCAATTACACGGCAGACGGGCGGAGTGGCGTTGGGCGAGACCTCCACAAGATCCAGGTCGGCGTCGCGTGCGATCTGCAGGGCTTGTTTGATGGGAACAACACCGACGTTGCCGCCATCTGGCCCGATCAGTCGGACTTCCGCGACGCGGATGCCCTCATTTACTCGAAATTCTGTAGCGCTGATAAGTTTCTCCTATTTCAAAACAGTTGACCAGCACTCGGCTGGTTTTTGGCGGACAGATAATACCATGAAGGCAGGTGAATCGTCAACAAAATACCCCTATGTCATTGCGAGGAGCGACGCGGCGAGCAAAAGCGAACCGCAAACGACGAAGCAATCCCCTTGCGAAATGAGGAGATTGCTTCGCCTTCGCTCGCAATGACAGGCTACAGCTCTGCCGCCCTTCTTGCAATCCTATCGTTGGCCCGCGCAATAAACTCAATCAGGGGGATATTATTCTGCTGAGAGCCATCGCGCACACGCAGTGAAACCTGTTCAGCCTTCATTTCATTATCGCCAACCACGAGCATATACGGCACTTTCATCAACTGTGCCGAGCGGATCTTGGCGTTCATGCGCTGCGCGCTTAGGTCTGCATGGACACGAATGCCATTCTCGCGCAATTGTTTGGCGATCTTTTCCGCATACTCGTTCTGTCCATCCGTGATTGGGATGACACGTGCCTGCTCAGGCGAGAGCCAGACGGGGAAATTGCCGGCGTAATGCTCGATCAGGAATCCTATCATCCGCTCGTGCGTGGATAACGGCGCACGGTGGATACACAACGGAATTTCTTCATTGCCCTCCTTATTCGTGTACTTCAAGTCGAAGCGGGCAGGCTGGGCAAAGTCCACTTGATTCGTGGCCAGTGAGAATTCCTTTCCGATGACGCTCCAAATCTGCACGTCAATCTTTGGGCCATAGAAAGCGGCCTCGTCCTCGGCCTCAACGTAAGGCACATTGCCATTCACCATGGCACGGCGCACCATATCTTCCGTTTTGAGCCACAGGCGTTCGTTATCCACATACTTCTTGCCAAGACCAGCCTTGCTGTGTAAGCTCAGGCGCATCACGTATTTCTCGATGCCAAACAACTCGAAGTATTTGAGATACAGATCGATCACACCCAGGAATTCCTGTTCGAACTGGTCTTCCGTCACATACATATGGGCATCATTCATCTGCAACGAGCGCACGCGCATCAAGCCAAACAATTCTCCTGACTTCTCATAACGATAGCACGTGCCATATTCCGCAAGACGAATGGGCAAGTCACGATAAGAACGTCCCTTTGAAGCAAATATCTTGTGATGCATCGGGCAGTTCATCGGCTTGACGTAATACTTTACGCCCTCGATTTCCATCGGTGGATACATGCTCTCGGCATAATAGGGCAGGTGACCGGAATGCAGGAACAGGTCTTCTTTGGAAAGGTTTGGCGTGCGGACGCGCAGATAGCCTGCCTTTTCTTCCATCTCTTTGGCGAGTTTTTCCAGCTCTTCGATCATCACGCCGCCGTTTGGCAGCCACAATGGCAAGCCGGGTCCCACTTCATCGTCAAAGATGAAGATCTCCAATTCCTTGCCCAGTTTGCGATGGTCGCGCTTCTTGGCTTCTTCCAACTGCCAGAGATGATCCTTCAGTTGTTGCGCGTTCTCCCAGGCCGTTCCATAAATGCGCTGCAACATCTTGTTGTTCTCATCTCCGCGCCAGTACGCGCCTGCGATGGACATCAGTTTAACGGCATCCGGCTTGATCTGCTTCGTGTTGTCCACGTGCGGGCCGCGGCAAAGGTCCACAAATGAATCGTGTTGGTAGATAGAGATCTCAGGCTTCTCTTTGAGCGGATTCCCGTATTCGTCGAATCCGCCTTTTTCGAGTCCTTCAATTAACTCCAACTTGTAAGGCTGCTCTTTGAAAATCTCACGCGCCTCACCGGCAGAGATGACCTTCTTCCTGAACTCATGCCTGCCTTGAATGATCTGTCTCATGCGCTTTTCAATTTTCTCCAAATCTTCGGGCGTGAGATTGCGTGGCAGGTCAAAATCATAGTAGAAGCCGTTCTCGATGGGTGGACCGATCGTGTATTTAGCCTCAGGAAACATCTCCACTACAGCCTGCGCCATGATATGCGCGGCCGAATGACGGATTCTATAGAGCTGGGACTCTTCGTATTTTTCTTGAACTTGTTGTGACATTCTCGCTTCCTTTCCAGATATTAGGTTTGCTGCCGCTCCGAGTTACATTTCGCGAACCCGGAGAAGCGGCTAACAATCTCCGAGTCGCCGACGAGTGATGGTTGTGTCATCTTTAGTCATAGCGACCTCCTGCCCCCACCCTTCCTCCCCCATTTGCGAAGAAAATGGGGGAGGTGTCCGTTAGGACGGAGGGGGTTAAAATAAAACTCGCCCGAACACGGGGCGAGAATTTGATTCACGCGGTTCCACCCGAATTACGTCACAGACCCTAAAGGTCTCCGAGACCTTTAGGGTCTCATGCGACATATCTCTTAGGGCCTCTAACGGAGCCAACCGTTCAACTTACTTGCTGCCAGCTAATTGCTGAAAGCTTTCTGCTTCACGCTCACGAGTGGTTTTCAGTGATTTTTCCTTGAAGAGGCTCTCAATCCTGGACCTCTTCTCCCTGTCAGGAAGCTGACCACTTACTCGTCCCGGTCATTGCGTTTTTACTTGTATACCTGTTTACCTGTTTACGAACCCAGTGGGCGAGACAGGACTCGAACCTGCGACCTTCGCGATGTCAACGCGATGCTCTAACCAGCTGAGCTACCCGCCCGAAGGATTGACATTATAACGAGTGTGATTAGAAATGACAATCCCTAGGCGAAGACTAACCTGCCCCTTGGTTCGGGGATTTTTCTCCCCAATTCACGCGCAGTTTCAATCCACTCGCGGGCAATAACTTCCACATTTCCGAGAGCCTCCTGGGAAGTTGTTCCGTCTGCCATGCAACCAGGTAACTCAGGCACTTCCGCAATGAAGGCTTGATCTTCTTCACTCCAGTAGATGATGACTTCATATTTAATCATTGTCTTCACCTGCCAACTTGTACTTAACTATAACACTTCTAACTTCTTTTACTTGATACGGCTTCGCCTGGGAACCCTTCGGCTGCAGATTTGGAATTTCAAGAACTCCATCTTTTGTAAAGATCTGGTGATCACCGCGAATTCTTTCGTCGAAACCCAGCAAAATGAGTAAATGACATAAATCTGCAAAGGCAATATTTGTGTCGGACGTTCCGCGCAGAATTTTATCCAGAACTTTGTCGCGTTTGGCCATGCTTCTTGCCTTGATTATACAGGAAACTCATACTCCACGCAGAATGGAATTTCTCTTGCGGTATAATCCCCTCGCCATGCCCAGACGTAAAGCTCCGGAAGACATGTCTGTTGAGGAATTACGCCGTTTGCTCATCGAAAAACGGCGCGGGGCGCGGCGCGAGAGATTGGAGCACTTTAAGAGAACAGGCCGTGTGGTGGATATCGCTCCAGACGCCCTGGCGGCGTCCATTCCAGTGGTGGAAACGCTCGAGGAAACCACAGACCAGCCTCAAGTCCCGGCCTCGAAGCGCAGACAGGTAATGGATCGAGTTCTCCTGGTGGTGGAAGTCCTTGCGGTTGTAGGACTGGTCGGCGTCCTCATCAGCGGATTTGGCATCCTGCGCGATCTAAATGAAGAAGTCGCGGCTGCACTGATACAGGAAACATTCACGCCGACTCCGCTCGTGATGGCAGTCGTGCTTCCATCAGGACATACGCCGCCCGACGCGCAGGGCAACACGCGGCCAAACATCGCGGAAATCCCTGAGCACTTACAGCCTATGGTGCAATCGCTGGAGAATATCCCGATACCCACACCCGCACCCGATCAGGCAATAAGAATTCAGATCCCCGCCATCGACATTGATGCGCCTGTCGTGCAGGGAGATGGATGGGAGCAGCTCAAGAAGGGTGTGGGACAGAACGTTGGCTCTGCAAACCCCGGGCAGACTGGGAACGTGATCTTATCCGCACATAATGATGTGTATGGCGAGATATTCCGTTACCTGGATAAGCTCGTGCCCGGCGATCAGGTCGTTCTATATACACAACAGAGGCAATACGTTTATGTTGTAGATCGCACCGTGTTGGTCGAACCGACTGCGGTGGAAGTGATGGCATCCACAGGAAACCCAACGGTAACGTTGATCTCGTGTTATCCTTATCTTGTGGATAAACAGCGCATTGTGGTATTTGCGCGATTACAAAATTAACCTGTCATTGCGAGGGCTGATGGTTGAGACGTAAACGTCGAAACCCAGCCCGAAGCAATCTCCAAATTGCGAGGAGATTGCTTCGCCACACCTGCCCTCCCACTTCGCTTCGCTTCGGGGACTGTAGTGGCGGGCGGTGCCAGGGAAAAACGGCTCGCAATGACGGAATAAAGGAGTAAAGAAAATGGCTAAGAAAAGCAAAAGAATGACAACCTCTGTAAGCATGGCGCCTTCATCGAGTCGTACCGAGTTCAATCCCGATTACACTTATGTCAAAAAAGACCTGGCTCGTATCGGCACGCTCGCGGGATTCTTCGTCGTCGTGCTGGTTGTCCTCTCGTTCTTCCTTCGATAAATTTTTCGCCACCGATTACACGGATTTCAGGGATAAAAAATCCGCGCCAATCTGTGTAATCCGTGGCTAAAGAGGTTCTCATGCCGCGCATGTTCGTTCCCGGTCCTGTTGATGTTGCCGATGAAGTTTTGCAGGCGCAAGCCGCGCCCATGCTCCCTCATCGAAGCAAGGAATTCGAAGCCATCTTTCGCCGCGCTTCCGAAAAATCGCAAGGACTCTTTTATACAAACTATCGCGTCTTTCTCACCGCCTCCTCCGGCACGGGATTGCAGGAAGCCGCCATTCGCAACTTTGTGGATAAGCGCGTCCTCTCCATTGTCAACGGCGCGTTTGCGGATCGCTGGTACGAGGTCGCTGTATCGAATGGAAAGGATGCAGAGAAACTTTCATTTGAATGGGATGTGCCCGCCTCACCCGACCGAATAGCGGATGCCCTTGGAAAGGGCGGTTTCGAGGCTTTGATCATCGTTCACAACGAGACGTCCACAGGCTTGCAGAACCCCGTTAAAGAAATCGCGGAGGCGGTCCGCGCGGTATCACCGGATACATTGATCTGTGTCGACGCGGTCTCGTCCCTTGCGGGCGCAAAGATCGAAATGGACGCGTGGGGTCTCGACATGGTGCTCACTTCCTCACAAAAGTGCCTTGCGCTCCCACCGGGACTCGCCCTGGGTGCAGTCTCGGATCGCGCCATGAAGAAGGCAGAATCCGTCCAAAATCGCGGCTGGTACTTTGACCTTGTCCGCATGGAGAAGCATCGCAACAAGGACTCTTCTCCTGCCACCCCGGCAATGTCTTTGATCTACGCGCTGGATTATCAGCTTGACCGCATCCTCGCGGAAGGATTGGAGAATCGATTCGCGCGTCACTCTGCGATGGCAAAGCGCGTGCAGGACTGGGCGGAAGCACATGACCAAGCCATTTATGCGCCTGAGGGTTATCGCTCACAGACAGTTACGACAATCAAGAATGACCGCGGTATCAGTGTCTCTGATTTAAATAACTTTCTCAAACAACGCGAGATGCGTATTGCCAATGGTTATGGACCCCTAAAGGATAAAACTTTCCGCATTGCCCACATGGGTGAAACCCAGATGGAAGATGTCGAGGAGTTGCTCCAGGCAATGGAAGAGTTTTTGAAGAAGAACTGAAAAGAGAAACTTACAACATAATCCGATGGCGATGCTATCGGATTTTTTCATTGACAGTTTCTCTTGCAGGATGTATGATTAGTGTGTATAGATCATACACAACAGAGGTTTCGATGGAACTTTACAGAGCTCAAATTCTCCTTGAAAAGTCTCAGCATGAAACACTTTCTCAGATTGCTCGAGAGGAAAATCGCAGTCTGTCTGAAATTGTGCGCGAAATGATTGAGCGTGAGCTTCGATATCGTCAACGCCGCCAGATGATGTTGTCGGCACGTGAACTTCAAGCAGACTACAGCACTGACCCAGCTCTAACTGAATTCACTGCTCTGGATAGCGACGATTTCCTTTTTGAGGATGAGGACAATGCAACGAGGTGAAATCTGGCTGGTGAACCTTGACCCAACTGTGGGATCGGAAATTCGCAAAACTCGGCCCGCAGTAATTGTTAGCAGTGACTTGATTGGCATATTGCCTCTAAAGGTGATTGTTCCGCTTACAGAGTGGAAAGAACGTTATGCTAACGCGCCGTGGATGGTTCGTATTGACTGTGATGATCAAAATGGTTTGAGTAAAACTTCCGCTGCAGATGGATTGCAAGTGCGTTCAGTATCTCATCAAAGATTGGTTAAAAAATTGGGAGTATTACATCACATCCAGGTTGCGCAAATTGTGCAGGCTATTTTGAATGTTCTCCAGCGTTGATACACCAAAAACCCTCGACCTTCTTCTCGAAAAACTCACCTACGGCGGCGATGCAATGGGACGCCTGCCTGACGGCCGCGCAGTCTTTATCCCATTTGGATTGCCGGGTGAGCGCGTCCGCGTCCGTTTGACGGAGCAGAAGCGCAACTTTGCACGCGGAGAGTTGGTGGAAGTACTGGAAGCGTCGCCGCAGAGAATTATTCCACGTTGTAGCCATTTCGGTGTGTGTGGCGGATGTCATTATCAGAATCTTCCGT
>Ga0209002_10005271_pt1 | contig 10045 bp, 7 predicted proteins | sample Rifsed16ft2_FD_184010 | JGI IMG/M metagenome (GOLD analysis project Ga0209002, IMG submission 184010) | Soil microbial communities from Rifle, Colorado, USA - sediment 16ft 2 (version 2) | ecosystem: Environmental > Terrestrial > Deep subsurface > Rock core/Sediment | place: Rifle, Colorado...
CCGCGATCCTCGATGCGGCCCTGCGATGGCTCGTGAGCAACGCGACCTCGACCCTGGATCGCGATCACCCGGACCTGGGCATCACGGCGCCGAACGGGGGCACCTTCGGGGGTCCCTCCATCACGGTGAACTGGACGGCATCCGCGTACGGGACCGGCGTCGGGCTCGCGAACTTCACGCTCGCCTCGAGCGAGGATGTCGGCGTCACCTGGAATCCGATCGTGACCCTCCCGGGGTCCGCTCGGACATACACGTGGGATGTGGGGGCCGTGCCGAACGGGAACCGATACCTCCTGCGCATCGCGGCACAGGACGACGGGACCCCCGTGCTGGGCGCGACGGATGTCACGGACCTGACGTTCGCCATCTCCCGTCCCGGGGGAGATGCTCTCGGGCCGGTGTTTTGGGCGGGGAGTCTCCGGGTGAGCCCGCGGCCGCCCGGGGCGGCCCTCGCGGTCACGTTCGACGGAACGGCGGACGACCGCGCACGAGGCGGGAGCGGGATTGCGGCCGCGGAGCTGTTCCTGGGAATCTCGGCACCCTTGCCCGGAGACACGGGGAGCGGGCGGGCGATGACGCCGACGGACGGCGGCTTCGATGCGACGGTGGAGACCGTCGCCTGGCAGGGAAGCCTCGGGATTGCTCCCGGCGACACCTGCGTCTGGGTCCACGCCCGCGATGCCGTCGGCAACTGGGGACCCCATACATCTCAGTGTTTCGTCGTGATCTTCGCGGGTCCCGACAATGTCCCGCCGGCCGCGACGGCCTCCGACCCCGACAGGCCCTGCAATCGACGAGGAGTAAGGGGAATATAACTCTTGACACATTATTCCCTGGATAGCATAATGCTTCTTGTGGCATGGGAGGTCGAGGGAAGCGACGAATTCGCCGGTTGGTTCACAGGCCTCTCGGGCGAGGAACAGATTAGCGTCGGCCGCGTCGTCGAGCTCCTGGTCGAACACGGTCCGTTGCTACCGTTTCCATATGCATCCGGCGTCGAGAGTTCCCGTCACCGCCACATGCGGGAGCTGCGAATTCAACACGAGGGTCGACCGTATCGGGTCCTGTATGCGTTCGATCCGCGGCGGACGGCGATTCTTTTGCTCGGTGGCGACAAGACCGGCAGCAACCGATGGTACGAGGAGAACGTGCCCAAAGCGGACGCGCTCTACGATGAGTACCTTCGAGAACTGGAACGGGAAGGGCTGATATGAAGCGTCACAAGTGGGTTGACATCAAGTCTCGTGTGAAGCCCGAGGCTCGCGTTCGGATCGAGGCGGAGGCTCGTCGCCTTTCTGAGGAGCTCCACCTGTCTCAGCTTCGAAAGGCTCGAGGTCTGACCCAAGAAGCAATGGCCGATCTGCTTGGGGTTACTCAGGCGGAAGTTTCGAAGATGGAGCGCCGAAGCGAGCTTTACATCGGAACGCTGAAGAAGTTCATCGAAGCGATGAACGGAGAACTGGTGCTGGCGGCACGCTTTGCGGACGGCGTCGAAGTGCCGATCAAGTTGGCCGATGCGGAAGACGTGGCGTGAGCGCGTGAGCCGTCGTCGAGCTGCGGTGAGCCGAAGCGGGTGGAGCGTTCAGCCAGGGGCGGAACCGCCTGGAAAAGCGGCTTTCGAAACCCGCTCGAAATCTTCTTGAAAGAGAGGCCAAATCTCCTTTAGGCTTCGGCCTCGTTGTTCCAGGGAGCTTCAACGCACCTTCCGAAGCTTGCTATGAAGCCCGTCTGCCGCGATCAGAAACCTTCCCCTCCACGGGACCCCCATGGAAACTCACCTTCCAGCTACGATAGGCTACCAGCGATGTTAGCCGTCGGAGTGAGCTCCCGCCGCAAAGAAGGACCGGAGAAACTCTGCGGTGTCGCGAAGTACATCGACGACTACCATCTGCCGGGATGTCTCTTCGGAGTCACGCTCCGCTCCTCTATTCCTCACGGTACGATCAAGAACATTCGCTTCGATCCGAAATTCCCTTGGGACGATTGCGTCATCGCCCGCGCCGCAGATATCCCCGGGCAGAACTACGTCGACCTCATCGAACACGACCAGCCGCTTCTGGCCGAAGAGCGCATCCTGCACGCCATGGAGCCCATCTTGTTGATCGGCCATCCCGTTCGCGCCACCGCCTACCAGGCCCTCGAACACATCGAGGTCGACTATCAGGAGAGTGAGCCCGTCTTGTCCATGGAGGATTCCATCGCCCTTCGGCAAGTTCTCTACCGGTCCGACAACGTCTTCAAGCGCATCTTGATCGAAAAGGGGGACACCGGCGCCGGCATGGCGAAGTCAGACTTCATCGTGGAAGGAGAGTACCGAGTCCCCTATCAGGAACAAGCGTACATCGAGAACAACGGCGTCGCCGCTTGGGAAGAAGACGACGGAACGCTGGTGATCATGGGCTCCATGCAGTGCCCCTATTACGTCCATAAGGCGATGAAGCCTCTCTTCCCACGGCGCGAGGAGAAGATCCGGATTATCCAAACGACGACGGGCGGTGGATTCGGCGGCAAGGAAGAATACCCGAATATGATTGCCGGCCATGCGGCGCTGCTCGCCATCAAGTCAGGACGGCAGGTCAAGATGATCTACGACCGGCACGAGGACATGTTGGCCACCACCAAACGTCATCCCGCCAGAATCCGGCACCGGACCGGCGTCCGCCGTGACGGAACGCTCTTTGCGCAAGAGATCGAGATCGTGATGGATGGAGGGGCCTATGTGACCTTGTCTCCGGTGGTCCTTTCTCGCGGAGCCATCCATGCCAGTGGGCCTTACCAGTGTCCCAACGTGCGGATACTCGCCAAGTCCATGGCCACCAACAACCCCCCCAGCGGAGCCTTCCGCGGATTCGGTGCCCCCCAAACTCTGTTCGCCGCCGAGCTCCACATGGAAAAGATAGCCGCCACGCTCGGCATCGACTCGCTGGCGCTGAGAAGGCGCAACTTGTTCCGCCAGGGATCTGTCACCGCCACCGGCCAAGTCCTTCGGGAGAGCGTCGGGGCATCCGAAGTTCTGGAGCGAGCCGTCCAGCGAGCCAAGTATGTGGAAAGGCGTAAGGAATGCAAGCAGTGGAATCGGCGGAAGGATCGAGCCAGCTGGCGAGGCGTCGGTCTATCGGTAGTCTTTCACGGCGCCGGTTTTACCGGCGCGGGTGAGGTTCATCTGGCAAGCCGAGCAGGACTGTCGCTGACCCGGGAGGGAGAGATCCGCGTCGAAGCCGCATCCACGGAGATTGGTCAGGGGACCAGCAGCATGTTGGCTCAGATCGTGGCAGAGACTCTAGGAGTTCCCTACCAGTGGATCCAGATCGATACGCCAGACACCGCAAGAGTGCCGAACAGCGGGCCCACCGTCGCCAGCCGGACCTGCATGGTGGTGGGAAGTCTTCTGCAGCGCGCGGCGCTCCGCCTGAAGACCGCGGTCGCGGAGTTGCAGGGCACCTTCCCCCATACCCGGGCCGGGCTGAGGACTGCTGCCAGAAAGCTCGCCAACGGTAAGCCGGCGGTCAGCTTCATCGAAGAGTACCGCCAACCCGACGAGATCCAATGGGATGAGGAGAAGTACAAGGGCGATGCCTACGGCGTCTATAGCTATGCGGCCATGGTGGTAGAGCTAGAGATAAACAAGCTGACCCACGAAGTGCGGATCCGCAGACTGACCACCGCGCAGGACATCGGTAAGGCCATCAACCCGGTCCTGGTCGAAGGACAGATCATGGGAGGAACCGCCCAAGCCCTCGGCTACGCGCTTCTGGAGAACGTCATCTTTCAGAACGGTGTGATGCAAAACGCCCAGTTCACGAACTACATCATACCGACTACACTCGATACGCCTCCCATGAGCGTGGAGCTCGTCGAGAAACCGTATTCACGCGGTCCCTTCGGAGCCAAGGGAGTCGGTGAATTGCCGTTCGACGTGCCGGCCCCGGCGGTCGCGGCTGCGGTCTTCCATGCCACCGGACTCTTCATTCCCGAGCTTCCCCTCCTTCCGGAACGGATCTCCCGAGCCAAGCGTGATCAGACTGCGCGTTAACGGCGAGACGCGGCTGCACAAGGGTGAGCCCTTCAAACGACTGATCGACGTTCTGCGTGAGGATTTCCACCTCACCGGAACGAAAGAAGGTTGCGGCGAGGGGGAGTGCGGAGCCTGCACGGTGCTGGTCGACCGAGAGCCGGTCAATAGCTGTCTCATTCCCGTCTGCCAGGTGGCCGGCCGAAGGATCGAGACCGTCGAATCGCTGGGCAAACCGGACTCGTTGAACGTCTTGCAAGACGCCTTCTTGTCCGAAGGTGGGACGCAGTGCGGCATCTGCACGCCCGGTTTTCTGATGACCGCCTGGGCTTACGTACGGCAGGGTGGCAGGGACGATGAGACGTCCATCCGCAAGGCCTTGGCGGGAAACCTGTGTCGTTGCACCGGCTATCAACAGATCGTCAGCTCGGTCATCAAGGCCGTCCGTGAGAGAAACAGGCTCAAGGGATCGCGGCGACGACACCGACGGAAGAAAGCCAAATGAGAGGCGATCCCTCGACCATGGAAGTCTTGCGGCCCAAGGCGGCCCGGGAGGCGGTGCGGCTTCTGGCGCGTCACCCGGAGGCCATCCCCCTGGCGGGAGGGACGGACTTCATGGTCTCCTGGAATGCCGGGCAGCGGAACGGCAAGACCATCCTGGATCTCTCCTCCATCAAAGAATGGGCTCGGATCCGTTCAGTAAAGGACGGCCTCAGGATCGGGACGCTGGTGAATCACTGGCAGCTCCAGAATCATGCCACCGTCCAGAGAGAGTTCCCCCTGCTGGTGGACGCTTGCGCAACCATAGGGGGCGTTCAAATTCAAATCCGTGGCACGCTGGGCGGCAACATCGCCAATGCCTCCCCGGCCGGAGACACCTTTCCTCCCTTGGCGGTCTACCAGGCCTTAGTCCATACCGTATCGCCCGGTGGAGGGCGGACCATCTCTTTTGCGGACATCTTCACGGGAGTGAAGAAGACCTCGCTCGGTCCTTCCGAGCTCATCGAGTCCATCGAGATCCCGGTTCTTCCCAGCCGTCCCCGGCGACAAATGTTTTGGAAGGTCGGAACACGCGCCGCCTCGGCTATCTCGAAGACGGTCGCCGCGGGTCTCCTATGGGTCAAAAAAGACGGCAGCGTCCGCGAGCTACGGTTCGCGCTGGGTAGCATGGCTCCCACCGTTCGCCGCCTGCGCCACGTCGAGGCATTCATCGTCGGCAAGAAGCCAGCCGGCAAGGTCCTCGACCAGGCATGTGCGCTTCTGGAAAAGGACGTGGCGCCCATAGACGATATCCGTTCCACTGCCGCCTACCGACTCGAAGTATCGAAGGGACTGCTTCGCTCCTTCCTCGATCCCAGCTACCGCGGTTAGAACGCCGGTCGTGCTTTCTCGGCTCCGCTCGTCTCGGTGCGCTAATGTATACTCTCCCGGTGGGGCCCGTCGGTCGGCCCCTTCTGTGATTATTAAACGGACACCAGAGACAACAGGAGAGCCCGCCCCATGCGCCGCCACCCGTCATTTTTTATCGTGCCCGTCGCCGCTGTATCACTTTTTTCTTGCCAACCGCCGAGCGGGATCTCTTCACCGGGCGTCGACGCCGCCCTGGCATGCATCCGACCCGAGGCGATCCGGGCTCACATCCGATTCCTGGCCGACGATCTTCTGGAGGGACGCGAGGCGGGGACGCGAGGGTTCGATCTGGCGGCCAAGTACGTCGCCTCGGCCTTCGAATCGATGGGGTTCGAGCCTGCCGGGCTCAACGAAACGTATTTTCAAGAAGTGGCATTCCGTACCGGTGTCGTCGACTTCGGCCAAAGCTCTCTGACCCTCATACGGGACGCGTGGAAAAAGGATCTCGAGATCGGTAAGGACTACATTCTCTCCGCGGACTTCCAACGGGAGAGCGTTCAGTTACGGGCCCCCTTGGTTTTCGTCGGATTCGGTATCAGCGCACCGGAGCTCAACTACGACGACTACGCGGGCGTGAATGCTGAGGGCAAAATTGCGGTCATGCTCCACGGAGCACCGGCCACCTTTCCCAACAGCCAGAGGGCTCACTACTCGGGTTGGCCCAAGCTGGAGAATGCCGTCGCACACGGTGCGGTGGGCGTCCTCAATATCTTGCTTGCCGAGGACGAGAAGCGCATTCCGTGGTCCATGGTGGCGGAAAACGCCAGAGAGCCTGGCATGAAGTGGACCGACGCCGCCGGCCGCCCACGTCCCGTCTGGCCCGAGATCCGCGGCGTCGGCCTCCTCAGCCGAGAAACCGCGGAGGAAATCTTTGCCTATGCTCCCATTTCTTTGCCGGAAGTATTCTCCCATGCCGAAGCCGGGAAGCTCCGGGGCTTCGACATTCCTCTCGAGGCCGAGATGGTCACCGTGACGCATCACGGTGAGGCCCAGAGCCCCAATGTGATCGCCAAACTCCCGGGAACGGATCCTCGTCTTCGCGACGAGTATCTGGTTTACAGCGCGCACTTGGATCACGACGGCATCAAAGAAGCTATGGACGGAGACAACATTTTCAACGGCGCTTACGACAACGCTTCCGGAACCGCGGTCCTGCTGGAGATCGCCCGGGCCTTCAAGTGCCTACCCGATGCCCCCAAACGATCGATCTTGTTTCTGGTCACCACCGCAGAAGAAAAAGGCCTCTTGGGCGCTGACTACTTCGCTCGGCATCCCACCGTGCCGAGGGAGTCCCTGGTGGCCGATATCAATCTCGACATGGCGCTCATGCTCTACCCGATCCGGGATCTGGTGGTCTTCGGAGCCGAGCACTCGAGCCTGGGGGAGACTTACCGGCAAGTGGCCGATCACATGGGTCTCGATCTCAGCCCTGACCCCATGCCGGAAGAGGTTCTCTTCGTCCGCAGTGACCAGTACCCTTTCGTGCGGCAAGGAATTCCCGCCGCCTTCACCATCGTCGGCCTCCAATCGGGCGACCCCGATGTCGACGGGGCGGCCGCCATTCAAGACTGGTTGGCCACCGTCTACCACACGCCCAAGGATGATTTCAGCCAGGACATGAACTTCCAAACCGGCACGACCTACGCGGGTGTGAACCTCTTGGCGGGCTACCTGGTGGCTCAGGCAAGCGAACGACCGGCCTGGAACGAGGGCGATTTCTTCGGAGCAGAGTTCGGCGGGCAGGAAGAGAACTCAAAAAGATGAGCGCCTACCCCATCGTCTTCCGCGACGGCACGCTGGTCGACGGTTCCGGTGCGGCGGCGCGCGCGGCGGACGTGGCCGTCGAGGGAGAATCGATCGCCGCCATCGGGGAAGGCCTGAGGGGTCGCCGCGAGATCGACTGCTCCCATCTGGTCATCGCGCCCGGTTTCATCGATACGCACTCGCACTCCGACTTGAGGGTTCTCACCGAGCCTCTCCTGCCCATGAAGCTCCGGCAAGGCATCACCCTGGAGGTGCTCGGGCAGGACGGGATCAGCGTGGCGCCGGTTCGGCCCCACCACATTCCGGAGACCCGCCAGGCCCTCTCCGGCCTCCTCGGCGACTTGCCGGAAGAGCAGTGGCGTTGGGAACGAGTCCGGGACTACCTGAAGGTTCTCGAGCAATGCCGACCCGCTCTCAATCTCGCCTACCTGGTCCCTCACGGGACCTTGCGAGCCTACGTCATGGGACGAGAGAACCGGAAGCCCACGCGCGCCGAGCTCCAGAGGATGAGCGCCGAGCTGGCCCGCGGTCTGGGCGAGGGAGCCTTGGGGCTCTCCACCGGCCTCGTCTATCCCCCTTGTTGCTACTCCGATACCGATGAGCTGGTTGCGCTCGGACAAGTGCTCGCCCCGCGAAGGGCTCCGCTGGTCGCGCACATGCGTAGTGAATCGGACTTGATCGAGCGCGCGATCGACGAAATGATGGAGGTGGGCCTGCGCTCCCGTTGTCCCGTTCACATCTCGCACTTCAAGGTTGCCGGGCGAGAGAACTTCTCTCGGGCGGCGGGTCTGGTCGGGCGTATCGAGGAGGCGCGACGCCAGGGCGTCTCGGTCACCGGAGACCAATACTGCTATGCTGCCGGCTCCACCCTGCTGGGAGCGATCTTGCCACCTTGGGCGCACGCCGGAGGACCAACGAAAACGCTGGAGCGGCTTCGCGATCCGGCCACCCGGCAAAAGATGCGGGAGGACATCGAGAAGAAGGGCGTCTTGGACTGGGACTCCTTTTGGAAGTGGACGGGTCCGGAGGGTATCGTCATCAGCGGGATAGCGAGCGGCCGGCACCCGGAATGGCTCGGAAAGAGTGTGGCGGAGGGAGCCAAGGCGGCCGGGCGCGAGCCACTGGACTTCGCCTTCGAGCTACTGGAGAGTGAGTCCATGGGAGTCAGCATGATCTCCCGCTCCCAGAGCGAGGAGGTGGTGGAACGATTCATGTCCCTTCCTTACTTGAACGGGTGTACCGACGCGCTTCTAGGAGATCGACCGCACCCGCGCGCCTACGGGACCTTCCCCCGCTTTCTGGGGCACTACGTTCGCGAGAAGAAACTCCTGGGGCTTTCGGAGATGATTCGAAAGCTGACCAGCCAGGCAGCCCACGCCATGAACCTTGCGGACCTCGGCGAGGTGCGGCCAGGGTTCGCCGCCGATCTAGTCGTTTTCGACCCAACATCTATTAAGGATACCGCTACCTACGCCGAGCCTGTTTCATACCCGGAAGGTGTGATTCATGTCATGGTGCGCGGCGAGATGGCGGTCGAGGATTCCGAAATCACCGGAGTCCGTGCGGGACGCGTGGTGCGGCGCGAAAGCGAGTAAAAGGAGTCTCGATCCCATGAGCGTCCGGCTGCGCCTGAACGGAAGCGAGAGGACGATCGATCCCCGTCCAGGGGAATCTCTTCTCCAAGCGCTCCGCAACCAGTGCGGCATCATTTCCACCAAGAACGGCTGCGAGCCACAGGGGCAGTGCGGTTGTTGTCTGGCGTTGATCGATGGCAGCCCCAAGGTGACCTGCGCCATACCGGCCGAGAAAGCCGCGGGCAGAGAGGTTCTCACGCTGGAGGGCATCGACCAGGACGAGCGGGATCTGTACTCGCGCGCCTTCGTTTCGGCCGCCGGCATGCAATGCGGATTCTGTATTCCTGGAATTCTTCTCCGTGCCAAGCATTTGGTGGACGGAAACCCCAATCCTAGCCGTCAGGACATCGCCAAGGCCATCGACGTCAACCTCTGCCGCTGCACCGGGTACGTCAAGATCATCGACGCGGTGGAGCTCATGGCCAAAGCCAAGCGTGGCGAGCCGATTCCCGATCCGGAGAACGACGGACGGGTCGGCCAATCGCTCCGCCGCGTCTCCGGTGAGGCCATGGCGTTGGGAAGCCGGCCCTACGTCGACGACTTGACCCGGCCCCGCCTCCTTCACGGCGCGGTCACTCTCTCCCCGCACGCCCGGGCAAGGGTGAATCGGATCGACACGTCCCAGGCCGAGGCATTGCCGGGTGTGGTGGCGGTGGCCACCGCCAAAGACGTTCCCGGCAACCGTTGGTACGGCCTCATTTACAACGACTGGCCGGGGTTCGTCGCCGAAGGTGAAGAGACGCGGTCGGTAGGCGACGTTCTGGCGGCGGTCGCCGCCGAAGACGAGCTCACCGCGCGGCGGGCGGCGGAGTTGGTGAAAGTCGACTACCAGATCCTGACGCCGGTTCTCGATCCGGAAGAGGCCCTGAGGGAGGGTGCACCGACCGTCAATCCCAACAAGCCGGACAATATTCTCTCTCGCTCCGTGATCCGCCGCGGCGACGCCGACACCGCTCTCGCCAAGAGCGCCCACGTGGTCTCCGGAACCTGGAAGACCCAGCGCATCGAGCATCTCTACCTGGAGCCGGAGGCGGCGCTCGCCGAGCCGCTTCCCGACGGCCGGCTATACCTGGCGACCCAAGGACAAGGCATCTTCGACGATCGGCGACAGGTGGCGGCCTTTCTGGGTGTCTCCCCGGACCGGGTCTTCGTCGAGCTGATCCCGAACGGCGGGGCCTTCGGCGGCAAGGAGGACATGTCGATCCAGGCGCAGACCGCGCTGCTG
>Ga0209002_10005277_pt1 | contig 10041 bp, 5 predicted proteins | sample Rifsed16ft2_FD_184010 | JGI IMG/M metagenome (GOLD analysis project Ga0209002, IMG submission 184010) | Soil microbial communities from Rifle, Colorado, USA - sediment 16ft 2 (version 2) | ecosystem: Environmental > Terrestrial > Deep subsurface > Rock core/Sediment | place: Rifle, Colorado...
TGGTCGCGAGCATCCCGTTTCCTTTGCCGCCGCTTTCTGAGCAAGAACGGATCGTCAGTGAGCTGGACGGCATAATGCAATCAATCGAAGCGGTTGAGACCCGTCTGCGCCCTTGCAGGGAACTGAGTGTCGAAGTCGCTTCGGCGCTAGTAAATGACGTCGCGCCGGACGCGGCTATATAGAGTATTTGAGTTGGAACCCCCGCAGAGCGGCCGCTGTCTGGACTAGGCTCTGCGCCAGCACAATGTGACGTAGTGTTCGGCACCGGGCATAATGCTAGAAGGTGCCCCGATGACTCGCTGTGTTGAAACAGTCCATTCCTGGCCTTCGTAGACGATGTCTCGCAGTAGCACGTCGGTTCCGTTGAGATATGAAACGGGAACTAGGATGGGGAGGAAGCGTGACACCCCAGTTCGTCGCGCGACTTGGTGCGGTGGTCCCTCGCCTCGCCACTTTCGATGAGCCGTTTCCGACAAGCATATGATGAGGAGGTCGGCGCGGTCGTTCTTCAGAAGATCGATATCCTTCTCTAACTGCTTCCCGTCAAGGTTCTTCGTCTTGCCTAACCAGCCACGAGCCTTGAACTCGGTCCGAACATACGAGCCACTCAGGATCGTCCCTCCACCGATTTTCGAATCATTCATGTGCGGTTCGCCCGGATCTCGAGGTAAGATTGTATGTCCGGCAAGTAGCATCTTCGCGGAGCGCCCAATAGCGAGCGCATCTCCTGTTGGGTTCCACCCCTTCAGCCGGCCGGTAGCCTTGTCCACCTCGATGTGCTGAACCTTAGCGCCATGGTAGTTGATCCCAATGCGCAGAAAGTACCGGGAAGCAGCCTCAGGCTCTTCAACTGAGATCAAAGTGAACTCAAGGTAATTCTGCACGTACGCCTCGGACGAGGTTGCAGCTGGATTGAGGGTCAGCAAATCGTGGAGGATTTGGTGGATGCGAGCAACCAGAGAGGCAGGGGGTATGATCGGCATATGGCGTTTGCGGTTCTTAACTGTGAGGAGCGACGAAACGGCGTCCTCCTAGCGCCTCGTCAGACTGGAACCAGACTGGCTGCGCCCCCCAGGGAAAGCGATTTCCAACCTAAGACATCGTGTGATATCATTGGCCTCCCTGTCAAGCATCGGTCATTTTTCTGGTAGGGTCTGTGGAAATTGCCACGTCCTTGTGAAGTCGTGGCTCGTGTACTCTGCCGGCTGCAGTTCCTCTCAGCTCGGGTCGCGCGGTTGCGGGATCAATCGTACCCCCAGTATGCAATTAGATCAGGAAGGACGCACCGCTGAGGTAGGGGTGAGGTCGATTCGGAGCTCATCCATGTGGCGCTCGAGCTCGTGGGGAGGGACACAAGCTAGCAGGTAGGCGACAAGGTCCTCCTGGCGAGGCTGGCCGAACACCATTCGATAGACGGCGAGGGCCCGACGAAGGGCCTCCAGCCATTGCTCGTCGCGGCTCAGCGGGAGAGCGAGAACGTGCCGCTCAATGCGCGCCCCGCCCTCGGGCGCGAACACCCAGAAGGGCACGAGGTCGGTCGGCTGGTCTCGCTGGGCCAGGGCTTCCGTGAAGAGGGCTTCCCAGGGGTCGGGCGTGGAGGCCGTGAGGGCGGCGTGGCCGTACGCGGACGCAACGTTCTTCCGAATGGCGTGGCCCTTGTACCGGTGCACCCGGCCTTCCCGCTGCTCGAGATCGACCGGGTTCGACGGCAGGTTCCAGTGGACGACGGCGTGGCAGTACAGGTGGAAGTCCAGGCCCTCCTGGCCGACGGACGTCGTGGCTAGGACGAAAGGCCAAAACGGGGAGTTGAAGGCCTGGCGGACGAGGTCGCGTCGGGTAGACTCCTCTCCGTCTTCCGAACGATCCTGTTGGAACCGGAGCGCGAAGCGGCCACGCATGCGCAGTGGTTCGAGGACCACGCGGCGCCGGTCCACACTGATGCGGTCAACGCCCAGGTTTGGAGTCCGCAGGGTCAGCGCATCCACAAGGGCATCCTTGATCCCCTCGGCGACCTCTTCGGGAGGCCGATCCTGGAGCCCGAGATACTCGTGCAGCAGGTGCGCAAACTCGTCTAGCGTGGCCTGAAGCCCGCCGGCCGCGCAGTACTCCAAGACGCGCCGCCAGTACGGTTCTTCTGGGTTAAGGCCCCGGATCAGAGCCGTCGCCTCGGGAAGGTTGAACAGGGACCGGAACCCGTGCGCCGCCTGGGCGGCGGCTTCGAGGGCCCAGAGTTGTGACAGGGCAGCGCCTCCACCGCAGACGCGCGAGATGGCGCGGAAGCAGCAGATCGCCGGACCGGCCACGGCGAGCTCTGCTAGCACTTGGCCCAGGTCTGACGGAGGGCGGCCAAAGGACGAGAAGAAGCCTCCCTCGAACGCCACCCTTCGCGCTTCATCGACATGCTCGGCCCAGCGCGACTCCTCGTCGTCGTCTGAGCCCCCTTGCCAGACAGCGGCGAGATTCGATGCCTTCCACCACTCAATCGTCGAGCTTCGATGCTCCAGGAGGTCGAGGAGGATGGGGGCGGCCCAGTACCACGACTCGTCCTCGGGACCGTCCGAGGTCGCAGTGTGTGTGATCTTCGGCAAGAGGGCTTCGATCCGGCTCCGGACGTCCGCGATGGCCTCCTCCAGCGAAGGGGTCGCACCCAGCCGCGACCAGAGGGGGAGGGGGTCACCGATGCGGGCGAGCGCCTGCGAGGGGTAGAGGAGGGCCAGGACGGGCATGCCGGTGAGCCGGCCCTCGCTGCGGGTGAACTGGAGAAGCGGCCGTCTCCGGGCTCGCGCTTCGGGCGTATTCCTGGCTGTCTGCCCGTGCTGACGAAAGATGCGTCGCTCAACCTCGTAGCTGACCAGGCACGTAATGGCCTTGGGGACGACGCGCCAGGAACTGAAGATCAGCCGCTTGGTGAAGTGACGGGTCCCATCCTCGGCGAAGGGCCCCGCCGGGCGGTAGTAGGGTAGCGCGGGTGGGACCCACAGGAGGCGCCAGGCCCCTGAGTCCAGCACGTCGGCCATCAAGGCCCGGAGGCGGGCATTGGCGGGATCCACGGGTTCGTACTGCGTGACATCTTCCCAGGGGAGGAGAAGGCTATTTCCTGCGCGCAGGGACTCCAGGATTTCTCCGTTTCGGGCTTGATCGAGTGCAGTTTCCTCGAAGTCACGCTTGAGCTGGTAGTCGTCCATGAAGTTGAGCAGATATGGAGCGGACTTCCAGTACTCCATGGTGTCCGTGTGCTCGATGGCGCGCGCGACACGCTGGAGCGCGGGATAGGTCTGGAAGTCCTGGGGGGACATGGCGAGCTTTGCCTGGGCCGGGACCTCCACCAGCATTCCCGCGCGATCCCTGGTGACCGCCAGTCGCTCCGTCCGGCACATGACACTTCGCAAGAGTGCCTCCAGGTCGCGCTTGACCTCCGAGAGCCGGTTGCCGGGTTGCCCAAGGCGGTACAGCTCGTCCCCGTAGGCCAGCAGGAGGCGTTGGGCCTGCTCGATTCGCTCAGGCTCCCTAAGGAGGAACCTCAGCGTCTCCAAGAAGTCCTGGTAGTGGTTCTCCGTCCCTGTCTCGTGATGCAGGGTGTACATTTTGTAGGGCGTCGCGGAAAGCAGGAGGACGCGGGGCCTTCGGGCTGACTCTTTCTGGTACTCGAACAGCCCTGTCGCGAGCGCGCCGGCCTCGGTCTCGCTACTGAGGAGGTACTTGAAGCGCTGGAACTCGTCGAGGATGATCAGGTCAGGCTGGAGGGCTTCCAGGCACGATTCTGCCAATAGAGCGCGCAACTCCCCGATAACTCTTCGCCTCTCCTCCCTCTGGTCAGGCGGGAGGAGGTCGTGCCGGCGCTGTCGCCGGAAGCTGTCGCATAAGTTTTCAAAGCGAGATCGGAGGTTCTGGCGTCCCGCTGTGTCCTCCTCCCCCATGCGGCGCTCGAGGGCGTGGGCGAAGCCTTGGGCGAGGTCGTCGTCGATCGCGTAGTCCGGATCGCGCTCCATTTCCCTGATCATGCGCCGGAACCACGTGGCGTCCGAGACCGTCCCTTGGAGCAGGTTGCGGGCGCCGGTCTGCGGGATCGGCCAATTGCGTCTGAGCAGCCGGTAGAGGAGGGTGCGCTCCTGCCACTTCCCCATGGCCGAAGCTAGGTCGAAGGACGTGCTCGACGTGAGGGGGATGAAGTTCACCTTGTTCGTCTTGAGGCTTCGAACAGCGGTGGGGAGCAAGGTAATCCTAGAGAGGAGAGAAACGCCGCTATTGATGATGTCGAGCCGCCTGATGTTCTGGCGAGCGATGTCGGCGTTTGAGCAGATATAGATGATGTCGATTCGATCGATGCTGTCCCAGAGGTGGTCGATGGTCCGGGCGACGACGGCGCGGGCCACGAGCGTCTTCCCCAGCCCTACCTCGTCCGCTACGAGGAATCGGTGCGTCGAGTCCGCGTCCAGGTAGAGGCGTCGGAAGGCGTAATCGGCAGAGGCGCGCTGGAAATCCTTCAGGCCTTGGAGTACTGCGCGTGTGTCCGGTCTGGACTGCCCGCTCAACCGAGTTGCCTCCGTGCTTCCCAGATCGGCTCCCAGATGGTGTCGAAGCCCTCGGGGATGAGCGACCTGCCTTCCGGACTCTGCTTGAGGTCGTCGATCACAGCGGCCACGCGGTCCAGCGTGGCGGGGTTCCGGTCGAGCGCCCGCACGAGGGCTTCGAAGAGAGGGAGCCACCCCGCGGGCGAGTCTGGACTTTCCTGGCCGTCCTGGCCGACCCTTTGCGCGCCAACCTCTAGGATGTGCTCAGCGTCCCCATCCGCGAGCAGGAAGAGCAGGAAGCGCACGAGCCGGTCGCGGTCCTTTAAGATCGACCGCAGGATCCTCTGGTGCCTGTCGGGGGGAGCTCCCTCGAGCGTGAGGTTGAGGGTGAAGCGCTCGATTCGCTGGTGACCCTTCTCCACGGTGTCCATCCTGAAGGCGAAGAAGGACGTGAGTTCCTCGAGGGTCAGCTCAAAGGTGGCGATGGGTTCCCTGTCTTCCAGCAAGGGTTGGGCAAAGGTCTCGCTGACTCGGATCGGCCAGCACCAGACGGTCACCTTTGGCGGGAGACGGAGGCGTCGCACTCTTCCTCGCGTCAGTCGGACGGCGAACTTTTCGCCGTCCAGCGCTTCGACCCAGGCGACCAGACCCGCCTCCGCCAGGACGCGTCTCGTCTTGTCGAGGCGAAGCCTCAGGCGCTCTTCGGTGTCGTCCGGGGGTATCGCCTTGCGCGGCTGATAAGGCACGAGGAGGTTGGCAAAACCGACAGTCCCTTTGGCTTCGCGAAACAGGGCGTCAATCCCAAACTTGCTCTTCTTTCCCTCGAGTTCGACGAGGAACTCCACGTTGCCGCCGAAGGCGATGTCGGTGGCGTTCGCCGAACCGACCCACACGTGCGCCTTCCACCCTGCGTCGCCTACGTAGATCTTCGCGTGCAGCCCGGCGAGGTCCGCTGGGCTCGCGGCCTGCTCGTCTGCCAGGTCCAGGTAGGCGGCGTCATTAAAGGCGAAGATGCGGCCAAAGCCCCTCAGGTCTTTCGGTCCTAGCTCCTGGAGTGCTTCCAACCGTGAGACGAGCACGTCGTCGCCCTTCCCGCCTTCTGCGAGTTCCGACAGGGCCTTCGCGCTGAGAAATGGCGAGATGATGAGCAGCCGTTCGATGCGGGTCTCGAAGGGGTACCGGTTATGCTGGGGAATCCCCAGGGGCCAGAAGCGTGCCCGAGTGAAGCCCTCGGGGAGGTGCCAGCGGACCCGGCGGACCTCCTTCGCCATGCGGGATACTTCGGCCCGGACCGCGGGAGGAAGCGGGGGCGCAGCGAGCGAGGGAAGCGCCCCGACGAAGTCTCCGAGGGGGTGATTCTGACTGAAGGCCCTCACACGGCCCTGGAGGACCTCGCCCTCCAGCATGACGGCCGCATCCCAGCTCCGGTCCGGTGTCAGGTTCCTGGTCATGCAGATGAGCCGGTACCAGGCGGGGGCACCAATGCTCTCGAAGCGCAGGAGCCAGACCTTGGGGTGGAAGAGGGCGTGCCGCGCGGGCGCTCGGGCCTGGAAGACGCACCCTTCCAAATACGCGTAGAGTGGCTGGTCGGGAGGGGGCACCCTAATCTGGCCCGCCTGGCAGAAGATGGCCATCCGGGCCGCGTATCTCCTGAGCGATTCGAACATGGCGAGAGGGTCAGGGCCCTGCTCGCGGTCGCCACCTTCCAGGTCGAAGAGGGCGAAACTAAGCGGGGCGGCGAGGAGCATCGGCAGGTCAAGCGTGAATGTCGTGCCCACCGCCCAGCTCAGCTCGTACCCGTCGGGCGGCCGGAAGGAATCGGTCAGCAGACGGCGGTCCTCAGGTGCGAGCATGGACACCGAGACCCCTAAGGAGGTCATTGGTGGTCGTCTCCGCGACCGGCCAGCGATAGGCCAGTTGAGCCGAGCCAGAGGCGCCGCCCCACCGGCGCAAGGCCTCCTCGTTGTGCAGCCGGGCGCGCTGGCCTTTGAGCTCCCATTCCCTTTGCTTGATGAGGCGCCGGGCCGCGTCGTCCTTCTTGATTCGTCTGGCGGGGCTGGTTCGCAGGACGAGACCGATCCACTCCTCGACGAACCTTCGCGTCGGTCCCGGAACGCGGCCTCCGGCCAGAATGACCATCTCCCATAAGCGTTCCCGATCCCAGTCCTGAATGTCCGTGCGTCGTGACTCGATCCGGCCCGCCCATTCATTGAACAGGAGTGCGAAGTCGGATTCGAGGTCTTCCAGCTTTGCGGCCTCCGACAGCATCAGGTTGTAGAGGAGAGCCGCCCCGTGCATGACCTCCGAGAAGCGCCTGGCCTGCTCGAGCTGCTCGGTCACGTTTGGCGGGAAGTCGGCGTACTGCGGGTGCATCCAGGGGAAGTCGGTGCGGTCCGTCGGTCGACCTCGCGAGACGAGGAAGGCGAGCAAGGTGGTTGGATGGCGCTGGACGATCCGATCTTTGAGGTACTGTGCCTCACTCCTCCTGAGCCCGAATGACGGTTTCGAGGGAAAGTCCGGAGGAGGGGAGGGGATACCGGGATGCCAGTTGGCATAGGCGAGACCTTCGGCCGGCTCACCGTCGTCGGTCCGGAGTGTAGCCCTCGCGGACGCGTAGTAGCGGTCAAGATACCGATGGTATTGCTCCCGAGAACCGGGAAAGAGCCGGACGCCCCATTCGTGGAGCCCGCTCCAGTAGACGTCGCTGGGCAGGCGTTTGAGGGCCGCCCTCGCCTCCTTGCCGATGACGCCGTCGGTGTCGTCGGATTCGAGGAGGGCAACGATGAGCCTAATCTCCTCTCGGCGAGCCCTGGCAGCTACCTCGGCCGACCGGACTCTTCGCCGCTCGAGGTCCAGGTAGATCCAGGGGATGAACAGGAAGTAGCGCGCCCGGGTCTGGATAGTGCTGACCCCCGGGAAGAGCATGTCCGCGAAGGTGTCCCTGATGACCCCGATGCCGAGCTCGTCCAGGGTGTCTTGTTGGCGGAAGAGCTGGATGAGATCCAGGGCCCGCCGACGGTCGGTCTCGGAGTGGTCTAGCCAGCTCAGGTAGGGGGTTAACGCCATCATATCCTCCAGTCGCGGGACGCTTCAGTTCTCCATGCCCGATCTAGGACTTCAGAAGACGCACCGCAACCGATCCGGTTCGGAACATCCGTCTGCTTCCGGTTAGGTCTCCTTCCGGGCACCATGGCCGCTACTAGCCTGTCGAAATCCTGCTTCGCCCAGCCCACCGGTGGGTTCCTTTCATCGGAGCGGAGCTATGCCGGGCTGGAGGAGGACGGCGAGCACAGGCTGGCAAAGAATCAGACGCAGCACTTCCGGTCCCTGGCGCTGCCTTGCTCAGCCTGCAAGGCTTATCCGCTGTTGATCTCACCATACCAAACCGGGGAGGGGTTACGGATGGCCGTTCCCGACTACCAGAGCCTGATGCTGCCGCTCTTGAGGCTCGCCGGGGATCGAGAGGTACGCAGCATCGACTCGGCCGTTGAGGCAACGGCACAGGAGTTCGGGCTGACTGACGAAGACAGGAGGGAGCTGCTTCCCAGCGGAAGGCAGCGAAGATTTGACAACCGGGTCGCGTGGGCCGTGACCTATCTGAAGAAGGCCGGTCTCCTCGAGAGTGCAGGGCGAGGCAGGTTCAAGATCACAGACCGGGGGATGGAAGTCTTGCGGGCGCAGCCCCCGCGGATAGATGTGAGATTCCTTGAGCGGTTCGACGAGTTTAGAGAATTTCGCAACGCCTCACGTACCCGCGATGGCCAGGGCGGTGCAGATGGTGGAGAGGTTGATCAGACACCCGAGGAGATACTTGAAGCCAGCTACCAGCAGTTGAGACAGGCGCTTGAGCAAGAGTTGCTCCAGCGCGTCCTGGTGTGTTCGCCTGCCTTCTTCGAGAAGCTCGTCGTCGATCTGCTGGTCGCTCTTGGCTACGGAGGGTCGCGCAAGGATGCCGGGGAGGCTGTGGGACGCACTGGCGACGATGGGATTGATGGAGTCATCAAGGAGGACAGGCTCGGTCTCGATATCGTGTACATTCAAGCAAAACGTTGGCAAAGGACCGTAGGCCGTCCCGAAGTACAGGCCTTTGCGGGCAGTCTTGAAGGACAGAGAGCCAGAAAGGGCGTCTTCATCACCACATCTCAATTCACCAAAGATGCGATTGACTACGTAGGCAGGATCGAGAAGAAGATTGTTCTAATCGACGGCCCTACCCTTGCTCGGCTCATGGTTGAACACGGGGTGGGCGTGGCCGAAGCAGCTACGTATTCCGTGAGAAGAATCGACCTGGACTACTTTGACGAGGGCGAGGCATAGTTGCCGATGGCAAACCACTGCCATTGCGGCGCGCGCGACCGGCCACCAGGGCGTCGGATCGCGGGTTGACCGTGAGGTGGTATTGTATTGATAGCGGTCGGAGTTGACGTTTCCGCCGAGCGGCGTCTCGACGTAGTCGTTCTTGATGAGTCGAGCCGCATCGTTGAGGCACCTCGGGAGAGGCAGTCGGCCGAAGACCTCGAGGCGGCGCTGTCGCGGCTCCGCCCTGCTGTCGTCGCAATAGACTCTCCTCCCGCCTTTGGCGTCGACGGTAGATCCCGGCTGGCAGAGCGACGACTCATGCAGGTCGGCATCAACATCTATGCTACTCCTTCGGATCCCGCAGCCCGGTCCCGCCCATTCTATCGGTGGATTCTGGCGGGAATGGAAGCCTACGAGGCCGCGGAACGAGCCGGTTTCTTTCTCTATCGTGGCCCCGGCCCTGTCACTGGGCGGGCCATCGAAGTGTTCCCTCATGCGTCCGCGGTGTGCCTCAGGGGAAAGCTGCCGCCTCTTCGTCTCAGACGGAAGTCGCAGAGAGCCCAGTGGCGTAAGGCCGCTCTCGCGTCCCGGGGGGTTGCAGTTGAAACGCTGCACTCCTTGGACCAGGTAGATGCTGCGCTTGCAGCACTGACCGGCCTGCTCGCAGTGAGAGGGATCTTCACCGCGGTCGGATCGCCGCATGAGGGCATAATCGTATTGCCGGTCGCCGAGCTTCCGGAACGCTATTCCCGAGAGGTCGAACCGCTCGCGACGGGTCATGATCAGGGCCTTGAGAGACTCGCGGAGCTGATCCGCCAGAGGAACGCCACGGAGGAGGAAATCTCCCGCATCATTGGGCGGCCAGCTCAGATTGGGCACATCGGAGAGTACATCGCCTCCAGGATTTTCGGCATCACGTTGTCGAGATCCGCGACGGAAGAGGGGATTGACGGAGTATTTGGTGACGGTCCACTCGCAGGCAAGAGCGTCAACATCAAGTGGTACGCAAAGGACGAGGGCATTCTCGATCTCAGCCTGCGAGTCGTGCCCGACTACTACCTGGTCCTAGCAGGGCCACGGTCGGGTGGAGAACCCTCCAAGGAAAGCACGCGTCCTTGGTTGATACGCTCGGTCTACTTGTTCGAAGCGCCGGGGCTCCACGAAGCGCTGAGGGCACGGGGGATTAGGCTGGGTATCGCGACGAGTGTGATCAGTGCTCTGTGGAAAGGTG
>Ga0209002_10005280_pt1 | contig 10036 bp, 18 predicted proteins | sample Rifsed16ft2_FD_184010 | JGI IMG/M metagenome (GOLD analysis project Ga0209002, IMG submission 184010) | Soil microbial communities from Rifle, Colorado, USA - sediment 16ft 2 (version 2) | ecosystem: Environmental > Terrestrial > Deep subsurface > Rock core/Sediment | place: Rifle, Colorado...
CCCGAACCGGAACGCCCGTATCGCGCTGCTCAACTACCTGGACGGGGAGAAGAGGTACATCCTGGCCCCGGTGGGGGTCCGGGTCGATGATCGGCTGGAATCGGGATCCGGCGCAGAGATCCGCCCCGGCAACAGCATCCCCCTGGCAAACATCCCTCTCGGCACGCAGGTGCACAACATTGAGCTGAAGGAGGGACGCGGGGGCCAGTTGGTGCGCTCCGCCGGCACCTCGGCGCAGCTGCTTGGCAAAGAGGGGATCTACGCCGCCCTCCGTCTGCCGTCGGGCGAGGTGCGCCGCGTCCGGCAGACCTGCTACGCCACCGTCGGCGAAGTGGGCAATCCGGATCACAGCAACATCAAGCTGGGCAAAGCGGGGCGCAAGCGGCACATTGGGATCCGGCCGGCAGTGCGGGGGACGGCCATGTCGCCGCGCGATCACCCCCACGGCGGCGGCGAAGGCCGCCAGCCGACTGGCATGCCCGGGCCGAAGAGCCCCTGGGGCAAGCCCACCCGCGGGTATAAGACCCGCCGCAACAAGCAGACGGAGAAGTACGTCATCCGTCACCGGGCCAAGCGGCGTCGCTAGGCCGGAGTCGTCTGGACGTTCGGAGGCAAGGACACGATGTCGCGTTCACTCAAGAAGGGGCCGTACATCAGCCCCAAGCTTCTCAAGAAGATCGAAGGGATGAACCAGCGCGGCGAGAAGAAGGTGATCCGCACCTGGAGCCGCGCCAGCACCGTGTTCCCCCAGATGGTGGGGCACACCGTCGCCGTTCATGACGGAAGACGGCACGTCCCGATCTACATCACTGAGAACATGGTGGGGCACAAGCTGGGCGAGTTTGCCCCCACGCGGACGTTTCGCGGGCACATGACCCGGGAGAAGACGACCACGCCCAAGCCCGCCGTGGCCCCGGCCGCGCCCACGCCCGGACCAACGAAGTAGGCGCCGATGGAAGACCAGGGACATGACATCCGGGCAATTGCCCGCTACATCCCAATGGCGCCTCAGAAGGTGAGGCTGGTTGTGGATCTTATCCGGGGACGGCCGGCCGAGGAGGCGCTGGAAGTGCTCCGCTTCACGCCCAAGGCTGCAGCCCGGCCGATCAGCAAGCTGCTGCGCTCGGCGATCGCCAACGCGGAGGAGAACTACGGCGTGAACCGCGGCGATCTGATGGTGGCCCGGATCTTTGCCGACGAGGCGCCGTCGCGCAAGTGGCGCCGTTTTGGGGCCCGCGGGCGCTTCAAGCCCTTGATCCGTCGTTCGTCGCACATCACGATCGTATTGAAAGAGCGGGAGGCGTCGGCCTAGGCCGGCGGCCCGAGAGGAGCGCACATGGGACGGAAAGTCCATCCGATCGGTTTCCGGCTTGGCATCAACAAGCCGTGGGAGTCGCGCTGGTTCTCTAGGCCCAGCGAGTATGCGAAGAACCTGCACCAGGATCGGGAGATTCGCAATCTGATCACCAAGACCGTCCCGCGCTCGGGCATCGCCCGGGTGGAGATCGAGCGCGATTCCACAAGCGTCCATGTCACCATTCACACCGCCAAGCCGGGGATCGTCATCGGCCGGAAGGGCGCCAACGTCAAAGAGCTGCGGCGCCAGATCCAGACGCTCTCCGGGAACACGGTGAAGCTCGATATTGCCGAGATCAAAGAGCCCGATCTGGACGCCCGTCTGGTGGCCGACAATATCGCCGGCCAATTGGAGCGGCGCATCAGCCACCGGCGCGCCATGCAGCGGGCCATCCAGCAGGCCATGCGCCAGGGAGCCAAAGGAATCAAAGTGATGTGCTCCGGCCGCCTGTCGGGGGTGGAGATGGCCCGCCGGGAGTGGATGCGCGAGGGCCGGGTTCCGGCCCAGACGCTCCGGGCGGATATCGATTTCGCCAAGGCTGAGGCGCTCACCACCTACGGACGGATCGGGGTAAAGGTCTGGATCTACCGCGGCGAGGCACTTCCGGAAGAGATCCAGCAGCCCCAGGCGATGGACGTCTACGTCAGCGAGTAGCCCTGCGGGGGCTGTCGGCGGTCATTGAGGTGCGAGCATGTTGATGCCCAAGCGAGTGATGCGCGGCCGGATGAAGCAGATGCGCGGCCGCATGAAGGGGCGGGAAAGCCGGGGGACGGCGGTCTCTTTCGGCGAGTATGGCTTGCAGGCGCTCGAGCCGGGGTGGGTGACGGCGCGGCAGATCGAGGCCGTCCGCAGGTCGCTCGTGCGCTACATGCGCCGGCGCGGCAAGGTGTGGATCCGGATCTTCCCGGACAAGCCGGTCACGAAGAAGCCCGCCGAGACGCGCATGGGCAAGGGAAAGGGCTCCGTCGATCATTGGGTGGCCGTGGTCCGTCCCGGGCGCGTCTTGTTCGAGATTTCCGGGCTTACCGAGGAGGCGGCTCACGAGGCCCTCCGCCTGGCGGCCCATAAACTTGCCATCAAGACCAAGTTCACCGAACGCATCGAGCAGGTGGGAGGGGAATAGCGATGAAAGTCAGCGAGATCCGGGCCCTCTCCCCCGATGAGATTGCCAGCCGGCTGGACGCGGCCCGCGACGGCTACCGCAAGCTTCGCTTCCAGGCTGCTCTGGGCCAGCTGAAAGACCTGTCGCAGCTCCGGCTTGCCCGGCGCAACATCGCCCGCCTGGAGACGGTCTTGCGGGAGCGCTCGAAGGAGCCGGAAGGGAGGCAGGAGTGACCAACAATCGACGCCGCCTGGTCGGCGTGGTGACCGGAACGAAGATGACGAAGACGGCGAAGGTCCGTGTCGACCGGAGCTACCGCCATCCGCTCTACGGCAAGGTGGTCCGGAGAAGCCGGCAGTTCCTGGCGCACGACGAGATCGGCTGCCATCCGGGCGACCGGGTGACGATCGTGGAGAGCCGGCCGATCTCTAAACTGAAGCGCTGGGTGGTGGAGAACGTGATCGCCCGGGCCAGCGAATCAGAGATCGCCGCCGGCGAGGTGGTGGAGGAATCGCCGCTTGCGGAGGCCGAGGCATGATCCCGCGGCCTGCCACAAAGGCTAAAAGGAGGGCCGCGGGATGATCCCACGGCCTGCCACAAAGGCTAAAAGGAGGGCCGCGGGATGATCCAGCAAGAGACCCGGCTCACCGTCGCGGACAACACGGGCGGCCGTGAGCTGCTGGTGATCCGCGTCTTGGGCGGTTCGAAGCGCCGCTATGGCCACGTGGGCGATGTGGTCGTGGGGACCGTGAAAGCGGCGACGCCGCACGGAGCGGTGCACAAGAGCGACATCGTCAAGGCGGTGATCGTGCGCACGGCCAAGGAATACCGCCGCGAAGACGGGTCGTACATTCGCTTCGACGACAACGCCGCCGTCATCCTCGACGCCGACGGCATCAACCCGAGGGGGACCCGCATCTTCGGCCCCGTGGCCCGGGAGCTGCGCGAGAAGGGATTCACCAAGATCATCTCGCTCGCCCCCGAAGTGCTCTAGGCGGGCGGCAGGAGGCAAGGATCGTGAGGATCAAGAAAGGCGATACGGTGCTGGTGATCGGCGGGCGGAGCAAGGGGGTCCGCGGCGAGGTGATCCGGGTGCTCCCCCGCGACGACCGGCTCGTGGTGCAGGGGGCCAACCTGCGCAAGAAGCACCAGAAGCAGGTGCAGGCCGGCGGCCGGAGGATGAACCCCGGCATCATTCAGTATGAGGCGCCGATGCATGCCTCCCACGTGATGCTCGTCTGCCCTAAGTGCGATAAGCCGACCCGGGTGGGCGTCCAGCGCGAGGAGGGCAAGGCCCGGCGAATCTGCAAGCAGTGCCAGGCGGTCCTGGACTAGGCACCTGGCGCGGGAGCCCGGTTGGATCATGTCTCATCCATTGAAAGAACGCTACCAGAAGGAAGTCGTGCCTTCCCTGATGAAGGAGTTCGGCCTGCAAAACCCGATGCAGGTGCCGCGGGTGGAGAAGGTCGTGCTGAACGTGGGGGTGGGGGAGGCGCTGGATAACGCCAAGGCGCTGGAATCGGCGGTGGCCGACGTCGGAGCCATCTCGGGCCAGAGGCCCGTGATCACCAAGGCCCGCAAGAGCATCGCCAATTTCAAGCTGCGCGAAGGCCGCTCGATTGGCGTAAAGGTGACCTTACGCGGCGAGCGGATGTGGTCGTTTTTCGACCGCCTGGTGAACGTCGCCCTGCCGCGCACGCGCGATTTCCGGGGCGTCCCGCCCGACGGGTTCGACGGCCGGGGGAACTACACCCTGGGCCTCCGGGAGCAGCTTATCTTCCCGGAGATCGAATACGACAAGATCGACAAGATCCGGGGGCTCGAGGTGACGGTGGTCACCACGGCGCCTAACGACGAGCAGGGGCGACGGCTTCTGACCCTGCTCGGGATGCCATTTGTGAGAGGGGCGTAGCCCATGTCGAAGAAGTGCATGCCGATTCGGGAAACCCGGCGCAAGTATCCCACCCGCGTGCGAAATCGCTGCCGTGTCTGCGGCCGGCCGCGCGGGTTTATCCGGCGCTTCGAGCTCTGCAGGATCTGCTTCCGCGAGATGGCGCTGCAGGGCAAGATCCCGGGCGTCGTAAAGTCGTCCTGGTAACGCGGGCGCTGGAGGATAGGCCATGAGCGTATCAGATCCCATTGGTGATATGTTGACCCGAATCCGGAACGCGGTCCTTGCCGGTCATAGGACGGCCGCCATCCCGGGCTCGAAGATGAAGACGGCCATCGCCAGGATCCTTCAAGAGGAAGGATTCATCGAAGGCTTCGAGGAGGTGGTCGTGGAGGGCAAGCCGGGCCGCGGGCTGCGGCTCACCCTCAAGTACGTCGGGGAGCACCGCGAGAAGCGGCCGGTCATCACCGGCCTTTCTCGGGTCAGCCGCCCCGGGCGGCGCGTCTATGCCGGCAAACGCGAGATCCCGTGGGTGAGATCCGGCATGGGCGTGGCCATCCTCTCGACGCCTAAGGGCGTGATGACGGGCGATCGCGCCCGCCATCTCGGCGTCGGCGGCGAGGTCTTGTGTCACATCTGGTGAGCGCATCGCCCAGGGCTGGATAGGAGGTCGTCGTGTCGAGAATCGGTCGCATGCCCGTGAAAGTGCCGGGCGGCGTAAAGGTGGAGATCGAGGGCACGCGGGTGCACGTCCAGGGCCCCAAAGGCGAGCTGGAGAAGACCTTTCCCGCCGAGCTCTCCATCCAGATGCAGGAGGGAGCCGTCGTCGTCTCCCGCCCGGGCGACGCGCCCAGCGTCCGGGCCATCCATGGCATGACCCGGGCGATGATTCAGAACATGGTCCAGGGCGTGAGCCAGGGCTTCGAGAAGACCCTGCAGGTGGAGGGGGTGGGGTATCGGCCGGAGTTGGAGGGGAAGGTCCTGGTGCTGCATCTGGGCTTCTCCCACCCGGTGCGCGTGGAGCCTCCGGCGGGGATCGCCTTCGACATCGACACTCGAGCCCGCACTATTCGCGTCCGTGGGCATGACAAGGAGCAGGTGGGGCAAGTGGCCGCCGACATCCGCAAGATCCGCCCGCCCGAACCCTACAAGGGGAAGGGCATTCGCTACCTGGGCGAGCACGTCCGACACAAGGCCGGCAAAGCCGGCAAGGTGGCTTAGCCATGGCGAAGAAGACCCGCGAAGACATGCGCCGTCACCGGCACCAACGGGTGCGCAAGAAGGTGGCCGGCAGCGCAGGCCGGCCGCGGCTGAACGTCTATCGAAGCCTTTCGGATATCTACGCCCAGGTGATCGACGATGGCGCGGGCCAGACCCTGGTCTCCGCCTCCTCCCTGGATCCCGAGATCCGGCCGCGCCTGACGGGGCTGAGCAAGATCGAGCAGGCCCGGCTCGTCGGCACCCTCATTGCCGAACGGGCCAAGGCGCGCGGCGTGGCGCAGGTGGTGTTCGACCGGGGTGGTTACCGCTATCAGGGCCGGGTACAGGCTCTGGCCGAGGCAGCCCGCAAGGCCGGGCTTGAGTTCTAGCCGCTCGCTCGCCGGGCGCGTCGAGGCGTGGAGAGAGCAAATATGAGACGGGATTTCAGAGATCGTTCGGAAGAGCGCGATGAGTTGGACGAGCGCCTGATCGATATCGCCCGCGTGGCCAAAGTCGTCAAGGGCGGACGGCGGTTTTCCTTCCGGGTGACCGTCGTGGTGGGCGACAACAAGGGACAGGTGGGCCTTGGGATCGGGAAAGCGCGCGGCGTGCCCGAAGCAATCCGCAAAGGCACGGAACGGGCGAAGAAAGACATGCACCGGATCACCTTGGCCGGGAAGACGATCCCGCACGAAGTGACGGCCAAGTTCGGCGGGGCGCTGGTGCTTCTTCGGCCGGCCTCTCCCGGCACCGGCGTGATCGCCGGCGGGCCGGTGCGGGCCGTGCTCGAGGCGGCCGGCGTGCACGATATCCTCACCAAGTCGCTGGGCAGCGCCAACGTCTTGAATGTCGCCCGCGCTACGTTGCGCGGGCTGGAATCCCTCAAGCGAGGCGAGGTCGAGGCGATCCACCGGGGCAAGGAAGCCGCCGCGCTCATGCCCTTCTGGGAGCGGAAGCGCCATGCCCAGTGAAACGGCTCCGTCGAAGGTATTGCGAATCACTCTGGTGCGCAGCCCCATTGGCTATTCGGAGCGCCAGAAGCGGACTGCCCGGGCCCTGGGGCTGCATCGGCTCAATCAGACGGTGGAGCAGGCCGATAGCCCGGCGGTGCGGGGAATGATCTCCAAGATCTCCCATCTGCTTCGGGTGGAGGAGTAGGTAAAGAGATGAAGCTTCACGACCTGAAGCCCAGGCCAGGCGCCCATCGCCGGCCGAAGCGCGTAGGGCGGGGGATCGCCGCAGGCCAGGGAAAAACCGCCGGCCGCGGGACGAAGGGCGAGGGCGCCCGCGCCGGGACCGGCGGCAAGCTCTATCGCCAGGGCGGAAACCTGCCGTTCTATCGCCGGCTGCCCTTCAAGCGGGGCTTTCATAACATCCACCGGACCGAGTGGACCGAGGTGAACGTCGGCAGCCTCTCGCGTTTTCCAGCACAGGCTGAAATCACTCCCGCAACCCTTCTCGAGGCCGGTCTGCTTCGAGACGCTGGAAGCCCGGTGGTGTTGCTGGGTCAGGGAGAGGTCAAGGTGGCGCTGAAGGTCCGTGTCCATCGAGTTTCGCGCGGCGCCCGGGCCAAGATCGAAGCCGCCGGGGGAACGGTCGAGGTCCTCCAGGCATGAAGGCGGAACGGATCGCGGGGAGGAGAGCTGGATGAAGCGTTCACCATTGCGCTTCCTTTGGGTTTCGGCCGACATTCGAAACCGGCTGTTGATCACGCTGGCGCTCCTGGCCATCTACCGCCTGGCAGCCCACGTCCCAGTCCCGGGAGTCGATCGCGCCGCCATCCAGTCGGTCCTGGGCGGAGCCGGCGCCGGCCAGACGATCTTCAATCTCCTGGACCTGCTCTCCGGGGGGACGGTCTCGAACTTCTCCGTGTTGGCAATGGGCGTCTATCCCTACATCACCGCCCAGATCATCCTTCAGCTGCTCGTCCCCATCGTGCCGGCTCTCCAGCGCCGGATGGAGGAGGATCCGCGCGAAGGGCGTAAGTGGATGGAGAAGTGGACCTATTTCCTGGCGCTGCCGATGGCGGCGCTCAATGCCATTGGGCAGATTCAGCTCTTCCGCCAGTTCACGCCGGTCGGATCCGATGTGCTCAACTACACCCTGGGCTTCAACCTTCCCACGGTGACGACCATTGCCACGATGACGGCCGGGACGATGTTCGCCATCTGGCTGGGCGAGCTGATCTCCGAGCACGGGATCCGCAACCAGGGCCTCTCCCTGATCATCTTTGCCGGCATCGTCTCGAGGATCCCCGCCAACATCCTCCAGCTCTTCGCCGACGAGACGCAGCGCATCGGCACCTCGATCTTCCTGCTCTTCATCATGGTGGCGACGATCTTCGCCATCGTCTTCGTTCAGGAAGGCCGGCGCAACGTGCCCGTGATGTACCCCGGACGGCGAGTGGGCAACCGGATGTCGATGCCGGTGAAAGGCACCCTGCCGCTGATGGTCAATATGGCGGGCATGATCCCTCTCATTTTCGCCCAGTCGATCCTGACGCTCCCCGCGGTTGTCGCCCAGTTCTTCGTCAACTCCACCAACGGAACCGTGGCCGCGATCGCTTTGTGGCTGCAGACCAACTTCGGGGGGGCAAGCTCGGCCTACTGGATTCTCTACTTTCTGATGGTAGTGGGCTTCACCTTTTTCTACACCGACACGATCTTCGCCCAGCAGAACTACGGTGAGAACCTGCGGCGTGCAGGCGCTCAGATCCCCGGCGTGACCAAAGGCGCGCCCACCCAGCGCTACCTGACGCGGGTGCTGCGCCGCATCACGCTGCCGGGGGCGGTGTTCCTGGGCGTTGTGGCGGTGATGCCCTTCCTGATCCGATTGATCACTCCAATCGGAGGCTCGAACGCCGGCCTGCTGCTGGTCTCGTCTGCCGGCCTTCTGATTGTGGTGGGTGTAGTTCGGGATGTGTACCGGTCGATCGAGGCGGAACTCAAGCTGCGCGGCTACGACTCGGCGCTCCTGGTTCGATAACCTGCGGGGCCCCCTACGTGGCAGCCTACATCGTGATCTTGGGCCCTCCTGGGGCGGGCAAAGGGACTCAGGCCGCGAGGCTGTGCGAGCGCCTCGGCCTGCTACACGTATCCAGCGGAGATCTATTCCGCGAGCACCTTAAGAATGAAACGCAGCTGGGCAGGCTGGCGCGCGGCTACATCGATCGGGGCGGCCTGGTGCCGGATGACGTCACCATCGCCATGATCCGCGAGCGGCTGAGCCGTCCCGACGCGGCAGCCGGAGCGTTGCTGGATGGCTTCCCTCGCACCCGGCCTCAGGCCGAAGAGCTCGACCGCATGCTGGCCGAACTGGGCGGAAGGATCGACGCCGTGGCCGTCATCCGGGTCTCGATGCCGGTTCTGATCCGGCGGCTGATGGGGCGGCTGATGTGCCGGGCCGGCGGCCACATCTACCACCTGGACTACAACCCGCCGCGGACGCCCGGCGTCTGTGACGTGGACGGCACGGAGCTCTACCAGCGCAGCGACGACGACGAGGCGACCGTGACTCACCGGATCCAAGTGTACCTGGCCGAGACCGCGCCCCTGATTGCGCACTACCGAATGCGAAGAGCTGTGGTCGAAGTGGATGGCGAGCGATCAATCGAAGCCGTGACCGACGATCTGCTGGCAACGCTGCCCAAAGGGCTGGCTCGGTGAGGGCACGGGCCCGGGTGGCGCGGCCGCCACGCTCCGATCTGCGCCCGGCCTGGGGCCGGGGCGTAGTCTTGAAGAGCGGCCGCGAGATCGAGCGGATGCGCCAGGCGGGGCGGGTGACGGCGCTGGCGCTGCAGGCGGCGCGGGAGGTCATCCGGCCTGGGGTGACGACGGCGGAGATCGATGCCGCAGCTCGCGCCGTTCTCCGGAAGCACGGCGCCAAGGCGGCATTCCTGGGTTACGGGGAACCGCCGTTCCCGGCCGTGACGACGGTGAGCGTGAACGAGGAGCTCGTCCACGGGATCCCGGGAAGCCGGCGCCTGCGCGAGGGAGATATCGTCTCGGTGGACTGCGGCGCGATCGTGGACGGTTTTGTCGGTGATGCGGCCTTCACGGTGGGGGTGGGCCAGGTGTCGCCCGAGGCGCAGCGTCTGATTGAGGTCACCGAGCAGGCCCTGTGGGCGGGGATCCGGGAAATGCGGGTCGGCCGCCGGACCGGGGACGTCTCGGCCGCCATCGAACGCACCATCGAGGCGGCGGGGTTCAACGTGGTCCGGGAGTACACGGGGCACGGCGTTGGCCGAAGGATGCATGAGGATCCCCAAGTGCCCAACTACGGCACGCAGGGGAAGGGGATGCCGCTTCGAGAGGGGATGACGATCGCCTTGGAGCCGATGGTCCTGGCTGGCGAGGCCGGGACGCGGGTCCTGGAAGATCTGTGGACGGTCGTCTCGGCCGACGGCCGGCTGACGGCGCACTTTGAACACAGCGTTGCGGTGAGGGACGAAGGACCGCTCATCCTGACCAGCCCCGACGGGCAGGAG
>Ga0209002_10005288_pt1 | contig 10025 bp, 9 predicted proteins | sample Rifsed16ft2_FD_184010 | JGI IMG/M metagenome (GOLD analysis project Ga0209002, IMG submission 184010) | Soil microbial communities from Rifle, Colorado, USA - sediment 16ft 2 (version 2) | ecosystem: Environmental > Terrestrial > Deep subsurface > Rock core/Sediment | place: Rifle, Colorado...
CGGGCCGAAGGGAATCAGGATGCCAGGACCCGCTTTCTTCGTCGTCATGCTGGCGAAGATCGCCGTGGTCTTCGGCCTGATGTTGCTGAGTGTCGCCTACCTGACGTGGTTGGAACGCAAGGTCATCAGCGACTTCCAGGTCCGACTCGGGCCGATGCGGGTCGGCCCCCACGGCCTCCTCCAGCCGATCGCCGACGGAATCAAGTTGATGTTCAAGGAGGATATTATTCCTCAGGCCGCCGACCGTACGATCTACGTCCTGGCCCCTACGCTGGCCCTCATCCCTGCCTTCATCTCCTTCGCCGTGATCCCGTTCGGGGACCGGGTACGTCTCTTCGGCCAGAGCATCGACATGGTGATCAGTGACGTCAACATCGGGCTCCTGTATCTGTTCGGTGTCGCCTCTCTCGGAGTCTATGGGATTGTCTTGGGGGGCTGGGCCTCGAACAATAAGTACGCGCTCCTGGGGGGACTGCGGTCAGCGGCCCAGATGATCAGTTATGAGCTGTCGATGGGTCTCTCGGTGGTCGGGGTCCTGATGCTCTCCGAATCACTGAGTCTGGTGAGAATCGTCGGCGCTCAGTCACAGACATGGTTCATCCTGCTTCAACCGATCGGTTTCTTGATCTTCCTGATCTGCGCGATCGCCGAGACCAATCGTGCCCCCTTCGATCTCCCGGAAGCCGAGACCGAGCTGGTGGCAGGCTTCCACGTGGAGTACAGCTCCATGAAGTTCGCCATGTACTTCATGGCCGAGTACGCCAATATGATCACCGTTGCCGCCCTGGCGACGACCCTTTTCCTGGGCGGCTGGAGGGGGCCGTTCCTGCCACCGGTTGTCTGGTTTCTGGCCAAGCTCTACCTGGTTATTTTTCTCTTTATCTGGATCCGGGCTACCCTGCCGCGCTTCAGGTACGACCAGTTGATGCGATTCGGGTGGAAGGTTCTGCTGCCCCTGGCGCTGGCCAACATCGTGATCACGGCCGCCTTCGTGGCATTGAGGTAGGGATGGAGTGGTTGCTCTTCGTCCCGCTGGCCGTGCTGGCGCTCGCCACTGCTGCGCTGGTCATCCTGCTCCGGAATCCGATCTACTGCGCCCTTGCCCTCGTTGGGACCTTCTTCGCGCTTTCCGGGCTCTATCTCCTCCTGCAGGCTGAGTTCGTCGCTGTGGTGCAGGTCATCATCTATGCCGGAGCGATCATGGTCCTCTTTCTTTTTGTGATTATGTTGCTGGACGTGGGACACGAACCGCCCCCCTGGCTTCGCCAGGATCGGCCCAAGTTAGTGCTGGGGCTCGGCCTGGTCGCTCTTCTGGTTCTTGAGCTGGCTGTCGCCATCGGGTCCTGGATTGCTCCGGGCATCCGGGGACCTTACACATCCGACTATGTCAATGCGGTCGGGAATACCCAGCTCATTGGCCGTCTCCTGTTCACCGAGTTCCTGATCCCCTTCGAGATCACCTCCATCATCCTCCTCATCGCCATCGTTGGGGCGATGGTATTGGCCAGGAGGCAGTGAGGTGCGGTGCGGAGTGCGGAGTGCGGGGTGCGAGGGGCCATGACAGGAACTGTCCCTTTGAACGCGTACCTGATCCTCAGCGCCGCCCTCTTTGCCATCGGGGTGATCGGGGTCGTGATCAGGCGCAACGCTCTCATCATCTTCATGGCGATCGAACTCATGTTGAACGCGGTGAACCTGACCTTCGTTGCATTCTCGAAGTTCCTGGGCTCAATGGATGGCCAGATCATCGTGTTTTTCGTCATGGCCGTGGCCGCCGCCGAGGTGGCGCTTGGGCTGGCCATCATCATTGCGCTCTACAGGAACAAAGAGTCGGTGAATGTGGATGACATCAATCTCCTTAAAGGATAGTTCCGAGTTCCGAGTTCCGAGTTCCGAGTTCCGAGGGGAGGATTGCCTCTATTGCCACGGAACCCGAAACCCGAAACCCGAAACCCGAAACTCGAAATCATGATCTGGCTGATTCCAGTCATCCCGCTTGTGGGGAGCCTCGTCGTCGGCCTGATGGGCCGGTCGATGCGGAGAGGCTCCGTCGCGGCAATCGCCTGTGGGGCGGCGTCGCTGGCCCTGCTGGTCTCCCTGGCTTGTTTCTGGCGCCTCCTGTCGCTGCCGCCGGACGCCAGGGTCCTTCGTCACTCGCTCGGCTCCTGGATCGCTTCTGGAGATTTCTCGGTTGCCTTTGGCTTCCTGTTTGATCCGCTCTCGGCGATTATGGCGTTGGTGGTAACGGGCGTCGGTTTGCTGATCCATGTCTATTCGATCGGCTACATGGGTGAGGATCGCGACTACCACCGCTTCTTCTCGCTGCTCAATCTCTTCCTGGCCGAGATGCTGGTCTTGGTTTTGGCCGATAACTACCTCCTTCTCTTTCTGGGGTGGGAAGGGGTTGGCCTCTGTTCGTACCTCCTGATTGCCTTCTGGTTCGAGCGACCGGCGGCGGCCTCCGCCGGGACCAAGGCCTTTCTGGTGAACCGGATCGGCGACGCGGCCGTTGTGGTGGCGATGATCTGGATGATCCTGTTGTTCGGGACGCTGGACTTCCAGACGATCTTTACGGGAGCGCCGGCAACGCTTTCGCATGGTTCCCTGGCGGCTTCGGTCCTCTCATTGCTTCTCTTCGCCGGGGCGACGGGCAAGTCGGCCCAGCTTCCCCTGTACGTGTGGCTGCCAGATGCGATGGAGGGACCCACGCCGGTCTCGGCGCTCATCCACGCCGCCACCATGGTGACAGCCGGGGTCTATATGGTCGCCCGCTCCGCCCCCCTGTTCCAACTGGCGCCCGTGAGCCTGGAGATCGTCGCATGGGTCGGCGGCATAACCGCCCTTTATGCTGCCGGCATCGCCTTGGTTCAGACCGACATCAAGCGGATCATCGCCTATTCGACCATCTCTCAACTCGGCTATATGTTCTTGGGTTTGGGAGTTGGCGCGTATGCGGCGGGCATCTTCCATCTCATGACCCACGCCTTCTTCAAGGCGCTTCTCTTCCTGGCCGCCGGGTCGGTGATTCATGCGCTGGCAGGCGAACAAGACCTCAGAAGAATGGGCGGCCTGCGGCGGTCCCTCAGGGTGACTGCCGGGTGCTTTCTCGTCGGCGCGCTTGCGAACGCAGGGATTATCCCGTTCGCCGGCTTCTGGAGCAAGGACGAGATCCTTCTCGCCGCGTATGCCTCGGGCCATCGGCTGCTCTGGATCGTTGGAGCGCTGACCGCGGCGGGCACCGGCTTCTACATGTTCCGCCTTTACTTCCTCGCCTTTGAGGGAGAGTCCAGGCTCACGCCCGAGGCGGCCAGTCACCTGCACGAGTCTCCGTGGAGCATGCGTCTGCCGCTCGTGCTGCTGGCCCTCGGATCGGCGACGGTCGGCTTCTTCGGGATCCCACCGGAGTCCGGGTTGTTTCATCGCTTTCTGGGGCCGTCCTTCCCGGTCTCGGGGCATGAAGGAGGCTCGGCCCCGTCCCCCTCCGGGATTGGCCTGGCGCTCGCAGCTCTCGTGATGGCGGGGGCGGGGATCCTCATGGCCTTCCGTTATTATCTTCGGGACCCCAAAGAACCCGAAGCGCTGGCCGAACGGTACCCGACCCTGTACCGAATCCTCGTCCACAAATACTGGGTTGACGAGCTGTATGACGATCTCGTCGTCCGCCCGACCATCGCTGGTGCCCGCTTCGTCTCCGCGTCGTTCGATGCGGGTTTGGTGGACGGCGCGGTCAACGGCATCGGTTCCCTCCTGGGCAGGGCCGGTGCCCTTCTGAGGCGGCTTCAGACCGGCCATGTTCCGGCCTATGTCCTGTCGATCCTGGTGGGGGCAGTCGTGCTTTTGGGGTACCTGGCGTTTCATGGTTGGAGGAGCACTGGATAAGACATGAGCCTGACGGCTGGGCCAATCCTGTCAACCCTCATCGCGCTTCCCCTGCTCGGGGCCATGCTGCTCGTCTTTGTGGATGGGGCGCGGGAGGGGCTCATCAAGCGGATCGCGCTGGCGATCTCCAGCTTCGATTTCTTGCTCTCCGTGGTGGTGTACGCGCGCTTTGACCCCACCGTTCCCGGGATGCAATTTGTAGAGCGTGTCCCTTGGATCAGTTCGATCGGGAGCAGCTATGTCCTCGGAGTGGACGGGATCAGCCTTCCGCTGCTGCTCCTCACCACATTCCTCTCGCCGGTCGCCATTCTCGCGTCCTTCTCCGGCATCCCGCGCAGGCTGAAGGCGTTCATGATCTGCATGCTCCTGTTGGAGGGGGGAATGATCGGTGTTTTTCTGGCCCTGGATCTTCTTCTGTTCTACGTCTTCTGGGAGGGGACGTTGATCCCGATGTATTTTCTGATCGGGATATGGGGCGGCCCTCGGCGTATTTACGCCACCCTGAAGTTCGTGCTATTTACGATGGCCGGGAGCGTCCTGATGTTGCTGGCGATGATCGCGCTGGCGTTCTTGCATCGGGGTACCACGGGTCGGCTGAGCTTTGACCTCTTGGAATTGATCGGCGGCCTGATCCCGTTCGGGCTTCAAGTTTGGCTATTTGCCGCCTTTGCCCTCGCCTTTGCCATCAAGGTGCCGATGTTCCCGTTTCATACCTGGCTTCCCGACGCCCATGTAGAGGCTCCCACCGCGGGAAGCGTGCTGTTAGCGGGGGTCCTTCTAAAGATGGGGACCTATGGCTTCCTCCGGTTCGCGCTCCCGCTCTTCCCGGCAGCGGCCGCCGCCTTCTCCCCACTGATCTCAGTGCTCGCCGTGATCGGCATCCTGTACGGCGCACTGGTCTCGCTGGCGCAGGACGACCTCAAGCGGCTGGTAGCCTATAGTTCGGTGAGCCACCTGGGGTTCGTGATGCTGGGGATCTTTGCCATGAATCTGCAGGCGGTGGAGGGCTCGATCCTTCAAATGGTGAATCATGGTCTTTCCACCGGCGCCCTCTTTCTGTTGGTTGGAATGATCTATGAGCGGCGTCACACCCGGATCATAGGGGAGTTCGGTGGGCTCAGCCGGGTCATGCCCAGGTTTGCTCTCTGCTTCCTGGTCGTGGCGATGTCCTCTATCGGGCTTCCGGGGCTGAACGGGTTTGTGGGGGAGTTCCTGATCCTGGCGGGCACCTTCCGCGTCCACAGAGGGTTCGCGATCCTCGCCACCGTCGGGATCGTCTTGGCGGCGGTCTATATGCTGTGGATGTGGCAGCGCGTGATGTGGGGGGAGAGTCGGCGTTCGCAGAATCTCGATCTTCACGATCTTCGCCCCCGTGAGATGGCGATGTTGGTTCCGATGATCCTGCTCATTCTCTGGATCGGCCTTTTCCCGAATCACCTCCTCAGAAAGATGGATGCCTCAGTGACTCATCTCCTTGGACAGATAGCGGGTGGGTCACAGGCTGAGATGACACTGCTGCTTCGCGGTTCCAGGTTCGAGGTTCCGGGTTCCAGGTTGGAACACAACGCGCGTCTTGTCTTCCACTCGGAATCCTCGGCAAACCACTGGGGCCCCCCTAACCCGAAACCCGAAACCCGAAACTAGGAACTTATCTCGAGCATGGACCTCGTTCTGCCACACATTGAATGGGCTCCCCTGGCCGCGATGTTGCCGGTTGCCTTCGGCGGCCTGGCGGCATTGGTGGGAGATCTCTTTCTGCCCGCAGGACGGAAGCGCCTTATTCCTGCGCTGGGTCTGGCCTCCTTGGCGCTCTCGATCCTTGTCTCCATCGGGCTATGGGGAACGGTTCGCTTCTCAGTGAACGACGCCGTGGTCCTGGATCGGTTGGCGCTCTTCTCTTACCTCGTGTTCGCGCTGGTCTCCATCCTGAGCATCCTGCTCTCGATGGACTACCTCGACGCGAGCGCGCCTGACCAGGGTGAGTATTACAGCCTGGTGCTCTTCTCCACATTGGGGATGATGCTGATGGCCGCGGGTGGCGATCTGATCGTGATCTTCCTGGGGCTGGAAATGCTCTCGTTGGCTCTCTATACGCTGTGCGGCTTCCGAAAGGCCGAGCTTCGCTCGAACGAGGCGGCCTTGAAATATCTGCTCCTGGGAGCCTTCGCCAGCGGCTTTTTCCTCTATGGGATTGCCTTGATCTACGGGGCAACCGGCACGACGGTGCTCCGGAGGATCGTGGCCTTCCTGGCCGATGGGAGGCCTCCGAGCGCACTACTGCTGGTCGGAGCAGGATTGCTTCTCGTCGGATTCGGCTTCAAGGTGGCCTCCGTCCCCTTCCACATGTGGACGCCTGACGTCTACGAGGGCGCCCCGACATCGGTGACCGCGTTCATGATCGCAGGGACCAAGGCCGCAGCCTTTGCCGCTTTGGTGCGCGTGTTCCTGTTGACATTGCCAACCCTTCAGGTGCAGTGGTCAGCGCCCATCTGGGTTCTGGCGGTGCTCACGATGACCTTGGGGAATCTGGTCGCACTGGTCCAGAACAACATCAAGCGGATGCTGGCCTACAGCTCGATCGCCCACGCCGGCTATCTATTGGTCGCCCTCGTCGCCGGGGGGTCGCCCGGCGCCACCAGCATCCTCTTCTATCTCGTCGCCTATGCCTTGATGAACCTCGGGGCCTTTGCGGTGATCATTGCGTTGCAGGCGCGGGGGCAGGAGTTGCTCTCGTTGGCCGACTACGCCGGACTTGGGTTCCGGAGGCCGGTCCTCTCCGCCTGCATGGCCCTCTTCATGTTCTCGCTGGCCGGGCTTCCCCCCACCGCCGGCTTCATGGGGAAGCTCTTCATCTTCAGTGCCGCCGTCGAGGGACATTACCCCGGGCTGGCGGTGATCGGTGTCCTGAACAGCGTGGTCTCGGTCTACTTCTATCTGCGGCCGGTGGTCATCATGTACATGAACGAACCTGCGATCGAGCGGCCGCTGGTCCCGTCGTCGTCCGCGGCGATCTGGGCCGTGGCGTTGTCTGTGCTGGGAACCCTTCAGTTCGGCCTGTTTCCGGGGAGATTGCTTGATCTCGCCCGCCAGTCGGTTGCCGCCCTTGGCGGATAGAGGAGGTCTCCAGATCCTATGAAAGCGATCAAGATTCCCGAAAAGACAGTGACCCGCCTTTCAATCTATCTGAGATGCCTGGAGGAGTTGGAGAACGACGGGGTGGTCAGCATGTCGTCCAAAGAGTTGGCGGAACGGTTCGGCTTGAATTCCGCGCAGGTCCGAAAGGACCTCGCTTACTTTGGCCAGTTCGGCGTTCGCGGTCTGGGCTACTACATCAGCGCACTCCGGAACAACCTGGAGCGGATTCTTGGCCTCAAGCAAGGCTGGGAGGTGGCGCTGGTTGGATTGGGAAACCTCGGCTCCGCACTGATCGCCTACAAAGGGTTTCAGGAGAAGGGGTTCACAATCTCCGCTGTGTTCGATCAGGATCCTGCCAAGATCGGTCGACGGGTGGAGGGGATTCAGGTGATGGGCACCTCAAGGATCGTTCCGGTCATCCGAAAACGAAAGATCAGGATCGGGATATTGGCCGTTCCTGCTGCCAGCGCCCAGGCTGTCCTCAGCCTTCTCGTGGAGGCGGGGGTTGCCGCGGTCCTGAATTTCGTCCCGGCCCAATTGACGGTCCCTGAGTCGGTCAAGCTCCAGAACGTCGATTTATCCGTCCTGCTGAAGACCCTGAGTTACCACATCACCCGAACCGGGCGGCCCTCCGCCCGAAAGGCCTGACCACCTCTCCTGGCGTATCCAAGCAGGCGACCCGTTCTTCGGGACGCGATCAGCTATCAGCGGCTAGCGTCCGGCACTGTTCTCGCTTTGTCCTGCTCTTGCTGAAAGCTGATCGCTGATCGCTCACTCCTTCCTCTTCTTTCCCAGGAGCGCGTCGATGTTCCTTTTGAACTCTTCCTCGGTCATCGCCCCCTCATGCTGTCCGAATAGAGTGCCGTCTTTGTTGATCAGGAAGCTGGCCGGGGTCCCCTCCACCTTGTAACGCCTGCCGATATCCCCGTCTGCGTCCCGGCCCACGCGGTAGGGGACTCCGTACTCTTCAACGAACTTCCGTGCGTCCTGTTCGTTGTCCCATTTCACGTTCACGCCCAGCATGACCAGCCCCTTGCCCTTGTACTGCTTGTAGAGCTTTGCCAGAACGGGAGCCTCCCGTTGACAGTGGCTTCATTTCGAATGAAAGAAGTTGACCAGGACCGGTTTCCCGCGGTAGTCCTTGAGCGAGATCGACTTTCCATCCAGGAGCTGCAGCGAGAAGTCCGGCACAGTGGCCGCTTGGGCGGCCCGGGGAGTCACTGCGCAGAACAGCAGCACGAACAGCCCGGCGATCGCGATCTGTTCCCTCCGGGCCGTCGGTGGTCGTCTCAACGGTTGTTTCATGTGTTGTTCCTCCGAAGATATCAGGGCTGATCAGGGGGCCAGGTGGGTCCTACTCCAGCCCGTACTCTTTCCAGCGGCGAGCAACCAAGGTTGTTGTGTCGGTGTCCATGACCTGCTCCTCGGGCCACTCCCGCGTGAAGCCTTCCTCCTTCCACTTGCGGGTCCCGTCGATCCCCATCTTTGAGCCATACTTGGGCAGGCGAGAAGCGTGGTCGAGGGTTTCGACCGGGCCCATGACAAACTCGATATCGCGCTCCGGGTCGATGTGGTTCAGGACCTTCCAGGTGACCTCCGCCGGGTCGCGGACGTTCACATCCTTATCCACCACGACGATCACCTTCGAGAACATCGCCTGGCCAAGGCCCCAGATCGCGTGCATGACCTTGCGCGCGTGACCGGGATACTGTTTGTCGATGCTCACGATAAAGAGATTGTGGAAGATCCCCTCGAATGGCATGTGGAAATCCACGACCTCAGGCAGTTGCTTCCTCAGGAGGGGGCGAGTCAGCCGTTCCACAGCGGCGCCCATGTGGCAATCTTCCATGGGCGGGCGGCCGACGATGATCGTCTGATAGATCGGGTCGCGTCGGTGGGTGATGGCGGTCAAGTGAAAGACGGGATAGTGATCGGGGAGAGAGTAAAAGCCGGTATGGTCGCCGAAGGGCCCCTCCAGGCGCATCTCGTCGGGCTCCACGTACCCTTCAAGGATGATCTCGGCGTTGGCCGGGACCTCGAGATCCACCGTCTCGCAAGGCACCAGCTCCACCGGGCGCTTCCGGAGAAACCCGGCGATGAGCATCTCGTCGATCCCTTCCGGCGCCGGCATGACCGCTGACAGTGTGGTTGCCGGGTCCGGCCCCAGCGCGACGGCGACCTCCGTGCGGCGGCCAAGGCGTTGGTTCTTTCTGTAGTGTCCGGCTCCGCCGTGATGGATATGCCAGTGCATCCCGGCCGTGCGCCCGTCGAAGATCTGCATCCGGTAGAAGCCGCAGTTTCGCGTGCCGGTCTCAGGGTCTTTCGTAAAGACCAGCGGGAGGGTGATGTACTTTCCCCCGTCGAGGGGCCAGCACTTGATGATCGGCAGCAGGTCGAACGACGGATCTTTGGTGATCATCACCTCCTTGCAGGGGCCATCCTTCACCCGTTTGGGAAGAAAGCTGGCGAATTCCTTGAGCCGTGGAAGCATCCGAAGTTTTTCGAGGAACCCTTCAGGGGTCTTCATCTCCAGGATGCCGTCCAACTCCCTGGCCAAGTCGTCCAGCGAGGCAAGCTGCAGGGCCAGACACATCCGTTCCTCTGTGCCGAAGGCGTTGATCAGAAGCGGCATCGAGGAACCCTTTACCCGCTCGAAGAAGAGCGCAGGGCCGAAGCGCTTGCTCACCCGATCGGTGATCTCGGCGATTTCGAGAACAGGATCGACTTCCACCGTGACGCGTTTCAGGGATCGCTGCCTCTCCAGGGCGGCGATGAAGGCCCGAAGGTCTTCGTAGGCCATAGCGACAATCTCCTAGCCAGCAATCAGCCGTCAGCGGTCATCAAAGAAACCATCAGCCTTCAGCAACCAGCTCTTAGCTGAATGCTGAGCGCTGATGGCTGACGGCAGTTCTCTGTCACTATAACGAAGGGGGGAAGGGTCGGCAAGGGAAAACTCGACTCAAATCCCCTGGTCCGATGCCTGGCGCAGTCCCCGGCATATTGACCTTGAC
>Ga0209002_10005294_pt1 | contig 10020 bp, 9 predicted proteins | sample Rifsed16ft2_FD_184010 | JGI IMG/M metagenome (GOLD analysis project Ga0209002, IMG submission 184010) | Soil microbial communities from Rifle, Colorado, USA - sediment 16ft 2 (version 2) | ecosystem: Environmental > Terrestrial > Deep subsurface > Rock core/Sediment | place: Rifle, Colorado...
CTGGGTGCCCTCGGCTCCTTCGAGCGGCGACGCCACGCGTCCGACACGCACGGCCTCCACGCAGCCGGCGCCGCCCGCGCCGCACTCGCCACCTGCGCCACGAGCACCGGAGCGGCCAACGCCGGAGATGCCGGCGAGGGTCACCGCCCCGCCCGCGCGGAAAAGCTCAATCCCGCCGCCGGAGCCTGTCACCCCCCGGCGCGCTCCCGCTCCCTCGCCGCCGGTTCGTGATACGCGTGCGAGTCGCATCGAGAAGCCGGACGCGACCAAGTCCGATGCCTCCCCAGCGCAGCGAAGAGGCAATCCGGTCGGAACGATGGCCGCGTCCACGCCTCCCGCCAACGGTGACGCGCGCCCGTCGCTCGATGTGGTCGGGAAACTCCGGGTCAAGAGCCGGAGCGGAGCCGAGCGCGACCTCGCGGCTTTGGTGGCGAAGGCCGGAGGGACCACGGTGAGCCGGCAGCGCGGTGACAAGATCACGGTGATCGAGGCCGTGGTGCCGAATCCCAGCTACGGCACGTTTGCCAAAGGATTGAACCGCATCGGCTCATGGCAGATCGAGGCCGGGCGGTCCCGACTGCCCGATCCCGTGCGCGTGACCGTCAGACTGGCCGAGTAGCTCGCGCGCCGCCCTCGCGGCCGCGCGAGCGCTCAGCCGTCGCCCGCGCCGGCGTCGGTGCTCATCGCGTCGCCGAGCAGATCGCTCTCCCGCGCTTCGTGTCGCTCGATGCGATCGGCGAGTGTGCTCGCTTGCGTCCTGAGGGCCGCGACCGGACCCGCGACGCAGGCGCGGATCTCGTCCAGCATGGCGTCGGCGTCGCGTAGGAGCGCCACGTGCTCCTGGCGCAGCTGCTCCACCCGCGCGACATAGAGCCCTGCGCGGTCCCGGATCAGGTCGAAGAACCCGTCCGGCGCTTCCTCGCTGGCGAAGTGGACCTCGAGGATGTCGCGCAGGTGCCTGAGCGACTGGGCGAGCTGCCCCAAGCCCTGCACGCCCCGCAGCGATTGCGCCATGGCCGCGATACGGCGGTCGGCCTCCAATAGCTGCTCCGCTTCGTGAGTTGTGAGACGCTGCCCATCTGCGGTGCTCATCTGCGGCCTCCTCTCCGTGACGGAGCCCTTGCTTCGCCGGCGATCGCCGTCACGGTCGTGTGCGGCTCACACCGTCTCGAATCGCCTCAGGCAGTCCGGCTTGAGCCGCTGGCGGTCACACCCGAGCTCGTCGTACGGCGTGCCCTGCGCGAAGGCCAGGAGCTGGAAGTAGTACAGCGGCGGCGTCCCGAAATTCTCGTCGAACTTCTGTGAGATGCGCACCTGTCCGTAGTCGAACTGCCCGAAGCAGGTCGGACAGATCAGGCACAGGAGGTCCGCTTCTTCGTCCGACACCGAGCGGAGCAGGTCGCGCATCATCGCGGTGGGGATCTCGTCCGACTGACACGCCTTCCCACAGCAGAGACTCCAGTTCTTGTGGCGGACCGGGGTCGCGCCGAGGGCGGCCACGAGCTGCTCCATGACGCTCGGGTCGTTTGGATCGTCGACGCGCATGATGCGGCTCGGCTTCAGCAGATGGCAGCCGTAGTGGATCGCGACCTTGAGGCCGGTGAGCGGGCGCACCACCGAAGCGCGCACGGCATCGTAGCCGACCACGTCGCGGAGCAGCGTCGCGACGTGGCGCACGCTCGTCGTGCCCTGATACGCGCGGCCGATCCGGCCCAGGCGCTCGTTCACGCGCGCGCGAAGCGCCGGATCCTCGAGCAGATGATGCGTCTCGGACAGCGTCGCCGTGCAGCCGGAGCAGTTCGTGAAGACCTGGAGCCCCAGGTTCTCGGCGAGCGTCAGGTTCCGCGCCGCGATCGAGAGCCACGAGAGCTTGTCCTTCGCCTTGAAGTAGATCGGATCTGGGCAACACGACGTGCCCTCGAGGTCGACGATCTCGATGCCGAGCCGTCCGAGCGTCTTCCGGATGGCGACCTCCATCGCGGGGTGGCGCGTCGGGATGAGGCAGCCGGGGAAAAACGCGTAGCGCCGGGTCGTCTTCTCCGTGGCGACCGCTGCGCCGTCGCCGGTGACGGCATGCGTACTGAGAGACGTGTGCGCAGTGCAGGTCACCGCGCCCGCCGCCGCGGCCGATTCGGCCCCGTTTCCCACGAGCTGTTGGATCTCGGCGACGGGGGGCGCGGACAGCGGCGGCAGCCCCAACTCCTCGCGCTGCCGCACGACGGCCGAGGTCATCGGCGTCGTCCGGCCTCCCGCGAGGAACGTCCGGTTCACCTTGTCGGCGGCGGGTGGGACGATGCCGCGGTCCGCGAGCATGTTCTTGAGCGAGACGATCACCTCGACAGGCTTCACCTGCTGCGGGCACCGCTCGTGGCAGTTGTAGCAGTTCGTGCACTGCCACAGCACGTTCCCCTCGCCGAGGAGTTCGTCTTCCAGCCCGTACAGGACCTTCAGCATGAGTTCGCGAGGGTTGAAGGCGCCGTTGCTGTACTGCGCCGCGGGGCAATCGCCGACGCAGGCGCCGCACTGGTAGCAGAAGCTGGCCAGGTTGCCCTCGATCTTCCGTGCAAGCTCGCGCTTGAACGCGAAGTTTACGCGGACGACGTCCGACGTGGCGCTATTCACCGTGCTTCTCCGCGGGCCGCGCGTTCTTGAGATGCCGGATGCTGTTCGAGCGGCAGCGGGGGCAGGAGCGCTCGCGGTCCTCCTCGAGGTCGGTCGTCTCCTGATAGTCGTGCCCGCACATCATGCAGCGGAACCTCTCGACCGTCGCCGCCATGTCCCCTGTTCCTCCTCCGGTCTACGCCGGTACCTCGACCGCGGCGACGGCCTCCGCCTTCGCCGCCCCCTTCTTCGCCTTCGGGACGAGCGCCGTCCGGCCCCGCTCGATCTCGTCCGGCGTCACCGTCTTCCGGATCTCTTCGAGCCGCGTCATGACCTTCGCGAACTTCTGGCCCTCGGCGGCGCTGATCCATTCGAGCTGGAGCCGCTCGGGCCGGATGCCGGCCTTCTCCAGGCGGTCCCACACCTTCTGCACCCGCTTCACCGTCTGGCGGTTGGCGTTGATGTAATGGCAGTCGGCGTAGTGGCAGCCCGACACGAGCACGACCGCCGCGCCGTTCCGGAATCCCTCGAGCATCATCTCCTCGGACACGCGGCCCGAGCACATCGTGCGCACCAGGCGATTGGACGCCGGGTAGGCGAGGCGCGAGATCCCCGCCATGTCCCCGCCGGCGTACGAGCACCAGTTGCACGCGAAGACGAGCACCTTCTGGTGGGGATCCTCGGCGAGCATCGCGCGCACCTGCGCGAAGAGCTGACCGTCCGTAAAGTGCCGCATCGTGACGGCGCCGTACTGGCAGATCGCGCCGCAGTTGCCGCAGCCGGCGCACGCCGCCTCGATCACCGTGGCGACCTCGCCCTTCTTCCAGTGGATCGCCCCGTAGGGGCAGATGGGCGCACACAGGCCGCACTTCTTGCAGGCCACCGCGTCGATCCGGCTGGTCACCGCCTCGATGTGGATCTGGCCGGCGTTCAAGAGCGAGCCCGCGCGCGACGCCGCCGCGCCGGCCTGGCAGACCGTTTCCTTGATGTCCTTCGGGGACTCGCACATGCCGCAGAAGAACACGCCTTTCGTCGGCGCATCCACCGGCCTCAGCTTCGGATGCGACTCCATGAAGAAGCCGTCGGAGGTCTTGCTGAGGGTCAAAAGCTTCGAGATCTTCTTGAGATCCCTCGGCGGGTCGACCCCGACCGAGAGCACCAGCATGTCGAGCTCGTGCCGCTCGACTTTCCCTGAGGTCGTGTTCTCGACCGTCACCCAGAGATTCCTGGTCTTCACATCCTCTTCGACCTCGCCCGGCAGCCCGCGCACGTACCGTGCCCCTGCCTCCTTCGAGCGCTGGTACATGTCCTCGAACGACTTCCCGAAGGCGCGGATGTCCTGGTAGAAGACCACCGTCTCCGTCCCCGGGTAGTGGTCCGCGATCAGCAGACAGTCCTTGACCGTGTTCATGCAGCAGATGTTCGAGCAGTAGGGCCGCCCGATCGCCGGATTGCGCGACCCGACGCACTGCACGAAGCCGATGCGCTTCGGGACCTGGCGATCGCTCGGCCGCATGAAATGCCCGGCGGTCGGGCCGCCCGCCGAGATGAGCCGCTCGAACTCCATCGAGGTGATGACGTTCTCGAAGTGCGAGTACCCGTACTCGTCGAGGGCCCGCGGGTCGAACGGCTCGGCGCCGATCGCCACGATCACCGCCCCGACCTCGCGCGTCACGATCTCGTCGCGATCGTCGTAGTCGATCGCCTGTCTCCCGCAGGCATCGGAGCACTTGCCGCAGGCCAGGGGGTTGTTCCCCAGGCAGTGCTCCATGTCGATCAGGTACGACGACGGCACGGCCTGCGGGAAGGGGATGTAGACCGCCTTCCGCAACGACAGGCCGATCTGGAACTCGTCGGGAACGACGACGGGACACACCTTGGCGCAATCGCCGCAGGAGTTACAGGCCTTCGGGTCCACGTAACGCGCCTTCTTGCGGATGCGCGCCGTGAAGTTCCCGATGTAGCCCGAGACTTCCTCGACTTCGCTGTGCGTCAGCAGCTCGATCCGAGGATGCCGACCGGCATCCATGGCCTTGGGGCCGAGAATTCAGATCGAACAGTCCATCGTGGGGTAGGTCTTGTCCAGCTGGGCCATGATGCCCCCGATGGACGCCTCCTTCTCCACGAGCGTCACGTGGTGTCCGGCGTCGGCCAGCTCCAGCGCCGCCTCGATGCCGGCGACGCCGCCGCCGATCACGAGCGCGCGCCGGGTCACGGGCACGCTGAGCTCCTCTTGAGGGTCGAGGAGCCGCGCCCGGGCGACGGCACCGGCCACGAGGTCCTTGGCTTTCCGGGTCGCGCCGGCGCGATCCGTTCCGTGCACCCACGAGCACTGCTCGCGGAGGTTGGCCATCTCCATGAGATAGGGATTCAACCCGGCATCGCGTACGCACTGGCGGAACGTCGGCTCGTGCTGGCGCGGCGTGCAGGAGGCGACCACCACGCGGTTCAGCCGCTGGTCCCGGATGGCGCGCTGGATCTCGTTCTGTCCCGGGTCGGCGCAGGTGTACTTGTTCCGAACCACGCAGGCGACGTCAGGCAGGCCCTTCGCGAACTCGCTCACCGCGGCGGTGTCCACCGTCCCCGCGATGTTGAGGCCGCAGTCACAGACGAATACGCCGACGCGAACGCCGTCATTCACCCCGGTTGCCATGCTCTTCACCCCCTCGTGGCGGTTCCGGTCGTGGTCGGAGATCGTTCGAGCGCTTCGAGCGCGAGCTGCGCCACGTCGCGCATGGCGATCCCGATTTCCTCTCCGAGGCGCGGATCCTTCATCGCGCAGCGGAAGTGGATCTGGCACTTGGGACAGGCCGTAACCAGCAGCTCGGCACCCGTCGCCCTGGCTTCACGCAGCCGATCCACCTGGATCTTCTTCGCGTACCGGTCACAGTACGACCAGGTGCCTCCGGCGCAGCACGTCGCCGAGGCGCCGTGCTTTCGCATCTCGACGAGCTCGATCTCGGGGAGCGCGCGGAGAACGTCGCGCGGCGCCTCGTAGATTCCGAGATGGCGCGCGAGGCGGCACGGATCCTGATACGTGACGCGTCGGGTCTCGCCCGCGGCACCGTGGCCCGGCGTGAGGCCCAGCTCCCCGGCATGCTCCGCGATGAACTGTGTCACGTGGAGCATCCTGGGCACCTTGCCTCGGAAGTACGGCCGGTAGTCGATCGCCCAGGTGCGCAGGCATTCGGCGCACGAGGTGACCAGCGTCTCGGCGCCGCTCGCCGCGACCAGCTCGACGTTCTGCTTCGCGAGGCGTTCGAAACCCTCGCGATCGCCGTTCCAGAGCAGATCGTGCCCGCAGCAGCGCTCGTCGGGCGACACGACCGGCGTCACTCCGGCGCGGTTCATGAGCGCGACCGCCGCGCGGCTGGCGTCCGTGGCGGCCAGCTCGTACTCGGTGAAGAAGGCGTCGAAGTACGCGGCGCACCCGGCCCAGTAGAAGACGGTACCGGTCGTCCGTTCCGTTCGGAGGTCGGGCCCGATCCAGCCGAGACGGTCCTGCGCCGTCCCGCCGCGCGCCATCATGCGCATGATGGACTGCAGCGCTCCCCCGTGCGGGCAGTCGGGCTCGGGGACCTCTTTTCGCATCACCACGCGAAGCTCGCGCACCAGATCGATGAACGCCACCTCGGCCGGGCAACGCTCTTCGCACAGCGCGCACGTCAGGCACTTCAAGTGCGCGTCGCCTGCCACGAGCGCCTCGCGATCTCCGGCGAGCGCGGCGAGAACCTGGCGGCGCGGGCTGTAGTGACCGCCGGCTCGCGCGATGGGACACGTCGCCGTGCATTTCCCGCAGTCGTAGCAGGCCCAGGACCGGCTGTCGTGGGCGAGCACGGCGAGAGGGGCGCCGCCGTTGACGCTCACGACGAACACCCTGTGCCGCCGGCAAGGGCGTGGGCCTCTGCCGTCAGGTCGAACGGCCCCGGCCCGAGCGCCCGCACCTGATCAATGAATTCGTCGATGATCTTCGCGAAGCGCCCGCCCTCCGCGGCGCTGATCCATTCGAGGCGGACACGTTGCTCGTCGATGCCGAGGACCTTCAGAACGGCCTTCGTCTTCGCGAACTGCTCGACCGCGCGCTCGTTGCCGGACACATAGTGGCAGTCGCCGAAGTGACAGCCGGAGACCAGCACTCCGTGGGCGCCGTTCTCGAAGGCGCGGAACACGAATCCGGGCTGGATCCGTCCGGAGCACATGACCCGGATCATCCGGAAATGCGGCTGGTGCGCGATCCGCGACACCCCGGCCGTGTCCGCGCCGGCGTACGAGCACCAGTTGCAGGCGAACACGACGATGTGGGGATTGAAGGCCCCGTTCGGGGAGCTCATGCCATCGCTCCCTTCAGAACGGCCGCGTCCACCATCGCCCCGAGCTGGCGCGCCGTGAAGTGGCGCGCACTGATGGCGCCCGAGGGGCACCAGCTCGCGCACGTGCCGCAACCCTTGCAGAGCGTCGGGTTGATCGTCGCCACCCACACGCCGTCTCCGGCGTCCACGAGCGAGGGAGCGTTGAAGGCGCACACGTCGGCGCACGTGGCGCAGCCGCGGCACCGCTCCTCGTCCACCACCGCGATCGCGGGATCGAGCCGCACGGTGTCGTGCGCGAGCAGCGCCGCCGCTTTCGCCGCCGCCGCTGAGGCCTGCGCCACGCTGTCGACGATGTCCTTCGGCCCCTGCACGGTGCCGGCGAGGAAGACGCCTTCGGCGACCGTCTCGACCGGAGCCAGCTCGGGGTGGCGTTCGAGGAAGAAGCCGTCGAGGCCGAGGCTCACTTTCAAGAGATGGTGGAACCGCGACGTTTCCGGCTGGCGCGGACGCATCCCGACCGACAGCACCACGAGATCGGCGCTCACTTCGACCGTGCGCCCGAGCAGATCATCGAAGCAGCGCACGGCCTCGGCGCGTCCGGTGCCCAGTACTTCGGGCCTGGCACCGGCGGGTATCCGGACGAACAGGACGCCCATGCCGCGCGCTTCGCGGTACATCTCCTCGGCCCCCGTCGAGACCGTGCGGATATCGCGGTAGAAGATGGTCGTGTCGATGCCCTGCTTCGCCAGGATGATGGCCTGCTTGATCGCGGTGGGGCAGCAGTAGCGCGAGCACCCCTTGAAGCCCTCCGGATCGCGCGATCCCACGCACAGGACGAAGGCCGCGCTTCGGACGGTCGAGCCGCCCGGACTCGCCGGCCCGTCGCGGTGGAAGGCCTCCTCGAGCTCCTGGCTCGTGATGACGTTCGGGAGCTCGCCGTAGCGGTAGACACCGCGTGGATCGTAGAGATCCGCGCCGGTCGCGAGGATGATGGCCCCGACGCGAAGCCGCTCGGTCGTCGATCCCGTGAGCGTGACGTCGAAGGTCCCGACGAACCCCGCGATGTCGTCGACTTCGGTCCCGAGGAGCACGCGAGCGCCGCTCCGCGTCAGCCGGCGGCTCTTCTCCTCGAGCACCTCCGCGGCGAGCCGCATCGTCGGGTAGAGATGCCTGAGCTGCGTTCCGGCCAGTCGACCGCCGAGCCGCGCCTCCTTCTCGACGAGCGTCACCGGAAAACCTTGCTCGGCGAGATCCGTCGCGGCCTGGATGCCGGCGATGCCGCCGCCCACGACGAGGGCCGCCCGACTCATGGGCGAATCGCCTTCCTCGAGCGGCTCGAGGCCGCGCGCGCGCGCCACGCCCATCCGGATCTGGTCGCGCGCCTTCTCCTGCGCGTACGCCGGCGACTGCCCGTGCACCCAGGCGCACTGGTCGCGGATGTTGACCATCTCGAGGAGATAGGGGTTGAGCCCGATGCCCGCGCAGGTGCCGCGGAAGACCGGTTCGTGAGTGCGCGGCGTGCAGGCCGCCACGACGACGCGATTGAGCCCGCGCTGCTTGATGAGGTTCGCGAGCTCCGCCTGGCCCGTCGCCGAGCAGGCGAACAGATGCGTCGCGGCGGCCTCGACACCGGGCAGCTCCGTCGCCGAACGCACGAGGTCATTCACGTCCAGGACGCCGGCGATGTTGATCCCGCACTGGCACACCATCACGCCGACGCGGGGGGGGCCGGACACGTCGAGCGGCTCCACCGGCTCGGGCTTGTCCTCGACGCGCTCGGCGGCGAGAAACCGCCCGGCGCGCGCGGCGGCAGCGGAGGCCTGCGCCACGCAGTCGGGGATGACCTGCGGCCCGACCGCGCTGCCGCAGACGTAGATGCCCTCCCGCGCCGTCTCGACGGCCGAGACGGCAGCGTCCGCGCGGGCCACGAAGCCGTATGCGTCGGTCTCGATGCCGAGGATCCTGGCGAGCTGGGCCGCGCCGTCGTTCGGCGCGGCCGCGACCGACAGGACGACGAGATCGGCGCCGATCCGCTTCGGCTCGTGCGCCAGCGTGTCCTCGACGAAGACCTCGAGCGTGTCGTCCTCCGGAACCCGGACGATCTTGGCCGGGCGGCCGCGCACGTACTTCGCGCTCTCCTCGTCGCGGGAGCGCTGCACGAACTCGTCATAGCCCTTTCCGAACGCCCGCAGGTCCGTGTAGAGGATCGTGACCTCCTCGACCTCGGGGTCGTGCTGGCGGATCAGCATCGAGTCCTTGACGGCGTTCATGCAGCAGAAGCGGCTGCAGTACATGCGTCCGCCTTCGCCCCGCGCGCCCACGCACTGGATGAAGAGGACGCGGCGCGGTGTCGCCCGGTCCGAGGGGCGGATCACGTGGCCGCGCGTGACGCCGGACGGGTTCAACATGCGCTCGAGCTCGAGGCTCGTGATCACGTTGGGGAGCCGGCCGTAGCCGTAGTTCCCGAGCGCCCGGGCGTCGAACTCCTGGAAGCCGATCGCGACCAGGATCGAGCCCACCTCGAGCTCCCTCTCCTCGGGCCGCATGTCGAAGTCGATCGCGTCCACGTCGCAGACGTCCATGCAGTGACCGCAGACGATGAGGCGCGGCGTGTAGGCTGGATCACGCCGCTGCTTCGCCCGCTGGATCTTCTCCAGACGCTCTCGCTGCTTCGCGGACAGGTGCGCGAGGTTCAGGCAGCTCTGCGGATCGATCGTGTAGGTCGACGGCACCGACTGCGGGAAGGGCCGGTAGATCGCCTTGCGCGCCTTGAGCCCGAGATCGAACTCATTGCCCCCGATCTGCGGACAGACGTCCGCGCACAGCCCGCACGCGACGCACCGGTCCTCTCTGACATAGCGCGGGTTCCGCTGCACGCGCACGCGGAAGCTCCCCGGCTCGCCGTCGCAGCCGACCACCTCCGCGTTCGTGATGACCTCGATCAGGGGATGCCGACCGGCATCCATGGCCTTGGGGCCGAGGATTCAGATCGAGCAGTCCATCGTGGGAAAAGTCTTGTCGAGCTGGGCCATGCGGCCCCCCAGCGCCGGCGACTTTTCCAACAGGGTCACGCGGATGCGGCTCGCGGCCAGGTCGAGCGCGGCCTGGA
>Ga0209002_10005295_pt1 | contig 10019 bp, 10 predicted proteins | sample Rifsed16ft2_FD_184010 | JGI IMG/M metagenome (GOLD analysis project Ga0209002, IMG submission 184010) | Soil microbial communities from Rifle, Colorado, USA - sediment 16ft 2 (version 2) | ecosystem: Environmental > Terrestrial > Deep subsurface > Rock core/Sediment | place: Rifle, Colorado...
AGGCCGTCCGGTCGGCGCGCGAGGCGGGCGCTGTGGTCGTCCTTTCCATCCATTGGGGAGCGGAATACCAGGCTGGTGCATCATCCGGTCAGAAGCAGATCGCCGGACAGCTTGCCGAGGCGGGTACAGCACTGATCTGGGGCTACCACCCGCACGTTCTTCAACCTGCCGAATGGATCCGTGATGGCAAGACGCTCGTGCTCTACAGCCTGGGCAATGCGCTCTTCGATCAGTATGGACTCGAGAACACGCGCCGGTCGGCACTCGTTCTCGTGAGGCTTGGTGAAGGCGGCGTGCAGGAACTGCAAGTCATTCCATTTTTGATCGATTTTCGAAACAGCCGCATTGTGGAGGCCGGTGCGGATGATGCTCAGGTCATCATGAAGTATTTCAAGTAATGTTGCAGTGGAATGTCATGACTTATCCCTTGTAAAACAACCCCAACCCATCAATCAATTTGCCAAATGTATTCTCAAACTTGCTGTCATCCGTCCACTCAGAAAATCAAGATTGTCATATTCCATCACCCGCTCCTTGACCCGCTTCGGCCAGGGACTATCCTTCCAGCTATCATCTGGCTTTCGGCATCCTGAATGCCGGTGCACTGACAATGGACATCAATAAGGCACGCGGGATTCAGGAACAGATGCCAACCTGCGCAATCAGCGCGACGCTGCAGACCAATCTCTTTGGAACAACGTAAGCGTGCGCGCGCGGGGATCAAGCCGTTTACGGCGCACACTGGCTGGGCGATTCATGGTTTTGTACGAACCAAACGGTGTCGAAGCCTCCGGACAACAAACCTAACCACCATCACTGCAACAGCGATGAGCAGCAGCACGATGCCCAGCATGACCTTGGCGAGTGCCGGGAAACCCAGTGACACGCTGAAGTCCATCGGCGCGTAGGTGTAGAGCGAGTCATCGGCCACACCGGTGTTGTAGAAGCTGGTCAGCAGGCGTTCGGTGGCTTCCGGTTGCACGTTGAACAAGTCGGCAACTTGATGCCCCCTCTCTGCCAGGATGATCTGCTGGCCATTCGTCAAGTAAGGCAGCAATTCGTCGGTGGCGAACTCCGCTGGGGTCGAGAAGTCGATACTCCCGCTTACCAGCAGTGTCTCCACATCGGAAGGTTGCACCTGTCGAAACTCGGCGCGGATAGGATTCGTTGGCCAGCCCTTTAAACTGCCCGCGAACAGGAGTGACCAGGGTGAGCCCAGGATCGAACCCGGCGGGTCCATTTCGGTCGCATAATCACGCAACGGATCGAAGTCGCCGGCGCTGGCCGCCTTGGCGATAAAGTCGCCCCAAGTGATGGGAGGGGGTAGGAAGTCAGATGCCAGCGACGCCAGCGCCAGCCCGCTGGGGTCGCCCTGTTCGGCGGCGATGTAGGCATCAAACACCAGCGCGGCCGAGTTGGGATTCACAAGGCCGGGGAAGAAGGTACCCATCTTCACTTTACCAGGATCGATCTGCAGGAATAGCCAGCGGCGAGGCATATCGTGGGCCACCTTTCGCATGGTCTCTGCCAGGTCGTTCGTGCGGGTGCTGCACCCGGCATCTTGCGCGCACAGGCGGGCGTAGTATGCCAGTTGTGAGTCAATATTCTCCGGCTCCCAGATGAAATGGCCGGGCGGGTTGACGCCCATCATCACCGAACGATAGATGCGATCGGGGTGCTGCCACGCATAGATCTGAGCCACGCGGGTGCCGTAGCTGGAACTGAGCAGGTTCACGCGCTCGTAACCCAACCCCATGCGGGCGGCTTCCATGTCTTCGACGACTTCAAGCATGGTGTAGCCATCCAGGTCGACCCCTTGGGCCTGCAAGCGTTCGGCGCAGCGCACCATTGCATCGCCCATATTGGCGCGTGACTCCGCGCTCAATAGATCGCCACCCACACCTATAAGCGCCTGGGCCACTTCCGGGCAATCCAGCACGGAGGAACCGTCAACGCCGCGATATCCCACCATCACAATATCATGCTTAAGGAGCAGCCAGGCTGGTGGCTTGAATCCCATGTTGCTATCACCTGGCCCACCTGCCAGCCAGAATATCGGTTCGGTAGGGCTTTCACCAGTGGCACGCACGCGCATGACGGGCAATGCGATCAAGCGTGAATCAGCCTTCGCCCGATTCTCCGGCACGATCAGCGTACCGCAGTCCGCCTCGTACTCAACATCATCCCACTTGAATGTACAGGGTTCGAGCGTGAGGTCGCCCGCCTGCGCGCCCGTGGGCACGGTGAGCACAGTGTCTTTGCCGCCGCAGGCTGTCAATATCAGCCCCAGCGCAGTGAGGACCAGGGCGACGAATGTAAACTCGCGCCGTGTATCTGTCATTTCATCTGCTTTCATGGCTTAACTCCTTACGAGGTGATTACACCTGGAAAACCACGCGACCGCCAGCGTCAGCCGTGTTGCGCCGACATTCATTGACTCGAACACACCAAAATGGGGACTCTACAATAAAGACCGTACAAACTCGTCTATCCGACCAGAAAGTGCCGCATCAAAGTATTCGCCACCTTTCTCTTCGCTCTCACGAAGTATTTGATCCAGTGTTTCGGCGTAGTACTCGGTTGTTATCACAAGTTGAGACTTCGGCAGTCTCGCGTGCAGTGCCTCGGCAGTATGTTGCGGATGTTCTGCACTCTTGCCGGAAAAAACGATGGCAGGGATGTTGATCGTGGCAAGTTGTCCATCGCTCAACCCGGCAAAGTGGGGACGTCCGCCAGCCATCAATGAGCGTGCCCATGCTCTCATCGTCTTGGCAAAGGTCACGGGATTCATAGTCAGGAGTTGCTGTTTCTTCTGAGGGACCCGTTGGAACTGTGCGGGCCAATCGAAGAGACTCCACATTGCATCTACAGCCATAAGAGCTGCATCCATTCCCTTTTTTTCCGCCAAGTCAGAGGATCCCAGAAAGGTGTCCTGTATGATGCTGTTCCATGTTTCTTTATCATCTGTCGGCATACTGATAAGAATAAGCCCTTTGACTTCGGCTGGATAAAGATAGGCGAAATACAGTGATGCAAGGTAGCCGCCCGAACCCCCAGAAATAAATGCCGGCGAGTGTCCGGTGTAGTGGAGCAGTTCGCGCAGTTTGTCTGCCCAGATCTGCAGAAGGTTGTCCCCCTCGAATATTAGCCCTGACTCGCCTGTGTTGGGACGATCCCACAGAAGCACTTTGTATCCAAGTGGACTCAGCCGTTCTGCGACGGCTCGGCCTCTCTCGAGAGTCCAGAAACCGCCGGGCGTGTGCACCATGGGAATCCCTTCCCCATGAATCTCGAAGCGGATGTCGCAGCCGTTGATGTTTACAATCTCTGCCATTGGATAGACCTGTCTTAACCAGCCAGCAATTTTTCTGCTGGCTGGGTATCCATAAATGGATTAGTAGTGGTTGTTATTAAATAACGATCATGGTCGAGGAGAGAACCATGGCGTTTCGGTTGCCCTATCCACCAAGAGCCTTGATCGCCAGGTCAAAAACCTGCTTGAAATCGGATAGGGGGTGCACTTCATACCCGGTCCAGCGCTGAAGGGGATATGTGCTGAGAAACTCATCCTGAAGCAGGTCAGAGCTTTCGGGAACGTTTGCTCTTGCACGATATTTTGCAAAAACGAGGAATTTCATGCTATCTCTCCATTCTGAATGGAAACCATTGGATGCCATTGTTTTACCGATGTAGATGCCGATGAGCAACTCAACTCGCCTGTCGCAATCGGAGACCTACCCAGATGTACCAGATGGGCGCCAGGATGACTCCTCCCAGCCCGGCGACGATCGAGAGGAGTATCCCGATGTTGAACACGAAGCTGACGACTACCAACCAGTATAAAATGGCGACAGCGATCCCTAAATAACTTAGAGTCCTGGGCCATATACTCCCTTGGAGTGCCAGCAGGCTGACCACCAAAACCCACGCGCCGACCGCACCGAAACCGAGCCAGCCCTGTGGGTCGAGCCCTTGGTCCGTCGCCTCAATCGCCGCCCTGGTCGAGGCGTCACCAGCTACGAAGACTGCGGCTCTGAAAGCCTGAAAAGCCCATGTACGGAAGAAGTCTATCGCCAGTACCGCGAAACCAAGGAAAGCCAAATTGGTCGTCCAGCGCACCCAGCCTTCGTGCACAGACCTCACGCCCTCGGAAATCGCTGGCACGGCGCCTAAAGCGACGACTGCACCTAGAGCGAAGATCAGGTAGTAAACTCTGATCAGGGTCGGGTTTTGTGCCACGGATGTATAGAACGCAGCTGGATCATCGCCGGCTTTTTGATCAGCAGGCAGAAGAAGGTACAGCACACCGATCAATACATATGAGATGCCCAGCAGGATAGAGCAAAATCCTCCAAGCTGGTTAAGGGTATTGCTTTTCATTTTTTTCTCCTAGTTTTCTGACAAGTGATTGTGTCCCCGGTTGGAGAGCGTTTTGCTCCACGAGCTCAATTCAAGGCGTTGCCATTTACCCTGCCCTAAATCGGATACAGGATACAGCGCGTCTCCCGCGGAAACAGACTCTTTGGTCGGGTCTCGGCGATCATGCCAGTGGCAGGTAGAATTCGATCTGCTGGCTTTCTATGATCGGTTCGAGGGACTGGCTGAGCGCCTGATGCTCCGTATTGGCAATGGCTGTCTCGTAAGCGGCCTCCACTGCCGCGAAACTTTCCCATTGACGTTCGATAATTAGGGTATCGGTGGTGTGACCACCGACCAGGCTGCGGCAGCGCCTCTTGGGAGGAAAGCCCAGGCGACTCTCGACGGCAGTAAATTGCTTGTCCAGATCCTCCAGTTCTGTCCACTTGCCAGAGCGGACTTTCTGGATCTGACGCTCTATGATAACCATCTTGCACTCCTTTCACGTTTTCATACTCCTCAGCTTTTACGCTGAGTCGGGGCCGATGCTCTCGGCAGGATCAGCGATGGAAGTTCGGCCAGTATCGTTTCGTTTGTTCCTCCTTTCCCATGTCTCCAGCAACTGAAACAGAAGATGGATCGTTATCTAAACCGCGCAAGTATCAAATTGCCAAAACAAGATCAGTAACTGCTGATAACAGCCAATGCTTGGGCGATGTTGGATCACCATCCGTGGTCACCAGGTACAGGTACGTCAAGACGATCTGGAAATGGATTTCCTGTTCTCGCGACAAACAAATATTCTTCTTGGAAAGCAAGCTTGCTTCTCTTTCAAGTGATTTCCGGCTAAATCATATCCACCTATGATCTTGCAGGTTGACGACATGTATTCTTGCTGAATCCAGTATAAGGGTTTTTAGGAGAAAATCAAGTACCTTTGTCAAAATTGCTTTTCTGGCTCGCGACTGTGCTGATTACGCTGCCGAGGACGGTGACGAGAGCGATTCGGATTAAATCCTATCAAGAACTGATCTTACGCTTTGTTCATACTTCAATGTTTCATTCGATACATCCAGCTCCAAGATATGCTCGGCTGGAACAGTTTCAAGCCACTCGTCCAGAAAGGAATTGAACAAAGCTGTATCTTCAGCACTGGCGATGTTGATCCGGTCGCGCGCGACTAAGCGGCCTGCCACCGTTATCTCATCCGCGTGCAGGCGGACGATGAGTTCAGGCCGCGGGAGTAACTCGCGGAGGAGGCCGTAAACGCGCCGGCACAGATCGAACTCGGGGTCAGTGAGCAGGCCGCGGCTGTGAAAGCCCGCGCTGACTGGCGAAGCCGTGTCGAAGTGAGGCGGGTGAATCCGTGGAAGTCGAGATCGAGCCCGCCGTCTATCAATCCAATTCGTGCGGAGGCGTGCCGCAGGAGCTTTTCCTGTTCGGCGCGCAGGAGGAAATAGTCAATTTGGTTGGCAAGCGCGTAATGAGAATCGTTTTTGAAAAGAGCCTGGAAGGGACGTTCCGCGTGTTGCTCATATGCCGTTGCAAATGGGTACACACTACTCAATGCCTGTACGAGCGCGGTTTTTCCAACACCGCTCGCGCCGACGACGGCAATGAGTTTGTTCATATTTGGAATTATAAGATAGTCCAGCAGTTCAATTGTGCAGCACCCCTTTATAGATGCCGGCCTATCGAGAGTGGCTTATTGGCAGAATGCAGGCGCGTCGAAGAATTCCACTGCTGTGATAAACCAGCCGCCATCCAGTTGTTGAATGGTGAGGGTCTGTGGCAGTAACGCCGGTCCATCGCTTTGTATCAATTCGCCATCTGACCGGCGGTAGTTGTTCGTCGTCCAGACTTCACACGTATCAACCTCGATATCTGCATCGCTGATCACACGTATGTCATTGATACAACTCTCGTAATAATCGATTTCCGAAATCGAAACCAGTCCCTGTTGGTTGAGTGAGTCTATATTTGCAGATAAATTATCCAGGACATCGCCAGCCATGATGGACGAGGCAATGGAGGCATCCCCTTGTTGATAGGCTTCGATCTCCAGTTCAATGGCCTGTGTCAAAAATTCGCTGATCTGGCTTTCAAGTTCAGGGGATACATCTGCCTGCCCGGGGAAGAAGGGATCGGTTCCCTGCTCGACTTCCTGGCCATCGCTCACACCATCCCTGTCCATATCACCGTCCAGTGGGTTCATGCGATTGGCGACTTCCACGCCATCCACCAGGCCATCTGCATCGCTATCAGCGTTATTTGGATCCGTGCCTGTGACGAGGACTTCTTCCTGGTCTGCGATTCCATCTCCGTCTGAATCTTGATCTGCGCTGGGAGGGGGTGTGGCATCCTGCGGCGGGGCTTCTGGTGCCTGAGGTGGATCGCCTGCAAATGCCCGTTATGGTAGAATGCCCATTATTAAAGTTATGGGCGAGCCACTTGTCATTGCATCGAACGATTCAATCCTTGCGACTCTGAATTTCAAGCCTTATCGAAGCAAGGTGGAACGGCGCGTCGTCCCTTTTTTGCCGGGTCCCGATGAGCCTCAAACCATGGAGATCAATACTCCCTGGGGCGCACAGTTGACGGCGCGTAAAGGGGATTTTCTTGTGAGCGAAGTGGATATTCCCAATGATTATTGGTCCGTTGACCCCGTAATCTTCGAAGAAAGTTATGTGATTGTGCGTCCCGGGTATTGTGTTAAGAAGGCAGTTACCCTGCTGGTGCCCCTGACTGATATTACGAGGGGCGATCCGGACCAGTCGGTGACCGTCGTCAGCCTGGAAGGGGCTGAGACGGTGAGGGCAGGGGATTTCTGGCTTGCAAAAGGCATCAAGGGTGAGATATGGCCTTATCCCAGGGAAAAAATCGATGATGTCATGGTGCCTGTTGATTAATCAGCAGGCACTTTTTTGTCCAACCATGCGCGGTCATTTCTTCTTTACCGGTTTCCTTCTTTTTCTGGGTTTTCCTCCTCTGCTTTTGTTTCCAGCGCAAAGATCAAGGCGCCGCGCAATTCAGGTAACAAGCCGCGAACCCATTGGATCTCCGGATCAGGTTCCTCTTTGTCGTCGTACTTATCTGCCAGGTGAACCAGGATCGTTCCAAGCGTCAGGGCATTGATGCCGGGATAGAACTCCTTCAAGTCAACCCGATAACCCTTTAGGTAGGTTTCAAAGGATTTGAGCAGCCAGTGATAGGACTCGAGTGCCGTTTGCAGCCGCAGTTCCTTCTCCTGTATCCCTTTCCAGGACTCGTGCCACATTGCCTTGTATATGCGCCCAAGGAGGGCAATTGCTTCCGTATCGGTGGGGACATCCGCCAGCAGTTTTTCGATCTTGACAATCGCTTCATCGGCGCGGCCCAGTCGATTAAGATGCAAGGCTTCTTCACGTCTGAAGGTCAGGTTTCGCGGGTTTACTTCAAGTCCTTTGCGATACTGGCTCAGCGCAAGCTCATTGCGACCCAGGCTCGCGAGCGCTTTGCCCGCTTCGCCAATTGCCTCTTCCTTGATCAACGGGTTCTTGATCTCTTCCGTCAGCAGCAGGATATCGCCGATCCGCTTTTGTCGTTGGGCAACAGTGATTCGCTCTTTCCACTCATTATGTTGACGCCAGGAACCGGTCGCGAGCGGCGTATGCAGGGCTCTTCGATCTGGTTCGACCAGGCCGGTTAACAAATCGAATATTGGGCTGTGAACGCGCTCCGGTTCAGACGCCCACGTGGCACGGCACACCCGCGCGATGACCGCTTTATCTTTTTCCAAAAACTCCGGGTCCGGCACTCCCTCAGGAGTAATGTGATAAGGAATGGTACGCACATTGAAAACGTCGAACGGCATGTAGGCGCGTCCTGCCTGGATATGCACCACACCGCGTTTGCGGAAGGTCAACCCAAAAACGCGGCCGGATCAAACAGGGTCCGGCTCGGAATCTGCTCAATGAATTCAAACTCCACAAAGGGGCGGTGCTGGCGTTCTTGTATGATTTTAAGGTTCCCTTCGATAACAATCAGGCGGAGCGCGATATCCGCATGATGAAGGTCAAGTAAAAAATATCCGGGTGCTTTCGTTCAACATCAGTGCTGAGATCGTCTGCCTCATCCGTGGTTACCTTTCCACCGCTCGCAAGAATGGACAACAGATCCTGGATGTTCTGCGCCTTGCCTTTACAGGCACTTCTTACTTGCCTGCTTTCGTCTTATCTGCATGAGCAGTTACAAAAAAGTGACAAATGTCATAATTGTATTCCACTCAAATACCATTATGATAAAAATCAGATAAATTTTCTAGGATTACTACCTGATAAAATATATGGGTTTTGAAATATCCAGGAAGGAGAGTTTCATATGAGCAAGAAAGTATTTCTCGGAGGAACCTGTAGTGATTCGAAATGGCGGGAGGAAATCAAGCCACTATTGAAAATTGACTATTACGACCCGGTTTGCGATGGTGAATGGACTCAAGAAGCATATCTGCGTGAAATTCATGAGCGGGAAACTTCAGATTTTGTCGCGTATGTCATTACACCAAAAATGGGAGGCGTATATTCCGTAGCCGAAGTGATTGACGACAGCAATAAGCGACCAGAAAAAACATTGTTCTGTTTCCTTGCAAAAGATGAAGGAGATGTTTTTACCAAAGCCGAAATAAAATCTTTGAATGCAGTAGCAAAGATGGTGAAAAATAATGGCGGAAAAGTTTTTGACAATCTACAAAATATGATAGTATTTTTGAATAGTTTTTACTGAGCCAAATGAAATTGAGTGTCCAGAAAAAGAAATATTGATGTATATAAGACTCCTCCGCCAGACGGCATAAAACCTTGTTGGTTTCGTTCTTATCTTTGTAGAGAGGATTCAACAACTCTATATTGCGCTTTGTAAGTGTTTGCAATGAGGAATGATCAAAGAATGGAACATGCAATAATGTGCCCCCAATGCAATGCTCCACTCGCGCCACACCACTTCGCGCGATCCATTGTTTGTTCCTATTGTGGGACTACTGTTCAATTGGATGAATCCTCAGTTTCGGCAGCTATATTTCACGAGGCGTTCCGTGTTTGGAACTCCCCGGAGTCTTATCATATTCCATCCTGGGTCTCAATTGGCGAAACTCATTGGGCGTTAGATAAATGCATCGCGCATGGCGAGATCTCGGATGTATATACCGGGCGGCGCGCACGATGGCCAACGGAACTTGTGATCGTGAAACTGCTGCGTGATCGGCAGGGTACAGCCCTTTTTGACAATGAATGGGAAGCCCTGCAAGTACTCCACCGTAGTGACGCGCCTGGTGCGGACACTTTCACTACGCTTATCCCTCAACCTATAATGCACGGCGATATTATCACCGGGCCACACGCCGGTAAACGCGCTAATATATTCCGTTGGGCGAGTGGATTTCGTCATACTTTTGACGAAGTCCTCCAGACTTACCCGCAAGGGATTCCCCCAAGAGCCTCGATCTGGATCTGGCGACGAATTTTGGAGGTTCTCTCGTTCATTCACAACTCGGGAATGGTTCATGGCGCAGTTCTGCCCTCGCATCTGCTTGTCCAGGAGAACGAACACGGCGTGCTGTTGGTGGGATACAGCTCTCCCGGGCATTCTGGCGAAAAGCTTCGCACCAGATTCGATCATTTCGAGTCTTT
>Ga0209002_10005296_pt1 | contig 10019 bp, 16 predicted proteins | sample Rifsed16ft2_FD_184010 | JGI IMG/M metagenome (GOLD analysis project Ga0209002, IMG submission 184010) | Soil microbial communities from Rifle, Colorado, USA - sediment 16ft 2 (version 2) | ecosystem: Environmental > Terrestrial > Deep subsurface > Rock core/Sediment | place: Rifle, Colorado...
CATCGCGGTCGTGGGAATGCTCGGGCGCATCGCCTCAAGTCGATTGTAGAAATCATCCGCCGTGATATCGGCAGAGTTCACCTCGCCTTCCGGGAATTGAATGAACAATGGCGCCTGGGTCACATCCAGTTGTTCCAGTTCTTTGGTGGACATATCCGCCGCGCAATCGGTTACGATTTTCATGTTAGTCTCCTTTTTTGATATGTCATTGCGAGCGTTCTTGGCGAAGCAATCTCCCAAAAAGTTGTGGATTGCTTCGTCGCCAAAAGGCGGCTCCTCGCAATGACGATCATTTCTTTTTATCCAAAAACCACTTCACCGTATCTTTGATACTTTCATACAACGAGCGTGGTTGATATTCAAGTTCACGCGTCGCTTTGGCGTGGCTGATGTTTGAATTACTCCTCAACACTTCCAGCGCATAAGGTGTGAAACGTGGGGTTACGTTTGCGAAGCCATAATACATGGGTGCAAATAGTGCTGCAAATTTTGCCAGATCGAACGGTATCTTCACTTTGAAGAAGTATTTTCCTGTGATCTCACGCACTGTTTCAAGCAAATATCTCACAGAGATCTTGTGACCGGAAAGAATATAACTTTCGCCGCGCCTGCCTTTTTCTGCCGCGGTGATCAGACCTTCCGCCACATCGCGCACATCAACGAAATCGTACGCGCCATCCACGTACAAGGTCGAATTGGCGATTGCCGCTTCACGGATCACATTTCCCATCAGAGAGCCGCGAAAATCATAAGGACCAATTACACCAGTGGGGCAGGCGATCACAGCCTCAAGTCCCGCGTGAGCCGCCTCCTGTACTTCCAGGGTTGCCTTGGCTTTGGCGCGGTCATATTCGCCGTAAGGATTGGCGGCGTCGTACGGCAACGTCTCATCGATAATTCCCTCTTCCACGCGCTTGATTGCATGTATCGAACTTGTGTACACGAACTTTCCCACGTTCATTTCTTTTGCAACATGCAAAATGTTGTTCGTGCCTTCGATATTCACGCGGCGGACCAGTTCATCTGACCCAGGCATGATGGAAATGACTCCCGCAAGATGAAAGATTCCCTTGATCCCGCGCATGGACTGGAACAACGAATCCACATTTAAGACATCGCCCTCCACCGCTTCCACATCCAGGCCTTGAATTGGCGCGCGACATTCGTTTGGTGGGATCAACGCCCGAACCTTTTCCCCGCGCTCGATAAGCTTTCGTACAAGGACATTTCCAATGTGCCCCGTGGCACCTGTTACCAACCACATGTTTTTATTGCCTCACTTTTTCAATAGACTATTAACCAGCATGGTTGTACTTTCGCGCGCGACCTTTTCCCATTTTGCGCCCTTGGGGTCGAGCAGGCTCTGCAACAACAACCCCATTGCTGTGGATATGATCATGCGTGAAGCAAGTTCTGGATTCACTTCCACGAACGAGCCTTCTTCCACGCCTTTTTTTATGAGAGAAGTGAAATGTTTGTGATAGCGACGGTAGGGGGCAATGCTTGCCTGCCATATTTTGTCGTCGCGGCTGGCTTGCAGCCAGAATTCAAGGAACATCGGCAAGCCTGCACCTGCAGTTTGAAAAATATATGGGAAGGCTTCGGTCATTTGCGTGAATGTTTCAGGAACCGTTTTATCTTTGGATGCTTCAATAGCGTTGTCTATTGTTTGCAGCCAGCCATCGAGCAGGGCCAGGAAAAGCGCCTGTTTGCTTTTAAAATGATGATAGAACGCGCCTTTGCTGATGCCAGCATCTTTGCAAATATCATCCACGCTCGCGGCATTGTATCCGCGTGTGGAAAACAACTTGATGGCTGAAGAGATGATCTTTGAACGTGTTTCTTCGCTGCGTTGCTGCATTTTGCCTCTCGTCGATAAAAACCGACCAGTCAGTTTGTTTTTACCTCCGATAGATTGCACTGTCAAGATGATGGAAATCACAAGGTTGTTAAACTAAAACGGGACAGCGACAGCCGTCCCGTTTTGTAAAAAATAGATTTTGTTATGCAGGTTTGTGAGCCGTGATCTTCGCGCTGTACACTGCTTTGTAGACATCATCCCGTGAAATGGTTTTCAGGTCAATTGCATCGCCCATATCGGCGAGCGCGGAGTCAACAGTTTCCTTGTCAAAGAAAACTGGTTTGATGGAAATATCTGTAAAGCCGACCGATTTCATCATGCCAATATAAACTTCAGCTTCCACCGCGCCAGCCACACATCCGGCCCAGGCACTCAGGCTTTGCTTGATCGATTCAGGCAATGGCCCATCGGTGACGATATCGGATACCGCCAGTTTGCCTCCGGGCTTCAGAACACGGAATGCCTCGCCAAAGACTTTGGATTTATCCGGCGAAAGGTTGATTACGCAGTTCGAGATAATGACATCCACCGTATTGGAATCAACAGGAAGGTCTTCGAGATAACCCTGACGGAATTCCACGTTGGTCAGGTTCAACCGCTTCGCACTGAACCTGGCGCGTTCGATCATCTCCGGAGTCATGTCTACGCCGATGACGTGTCCCTTCTCGCCGACTTTCTTTGCCGCGAAGAAACAATCGAGGCCCGCGCCGGAGCCGAGGTCGAGGATGGTTTGCCCGGGCTGCAACGATGCGAGCGTGATCGGGTCACCGCAGCCGTAGCTGATAGCGGATTCCCCGCCGGGAAGTGTGGCAAGCAAATCTGCCGGGTAGAGACTGCTTTCGGCACTGCAGCAATCTGAGGCGCCGTCCTGCGACTGAAAGGAGTGCCGAAGGGGTTCACAGCAAGAGGCGTTGCCCTTCGACTGGCTCAGGGTGGCACTCCTGATCCGTTCCGCATAATGTTCGCGAACAACTTCATGGATGGGGGTATTTGTGGTCATTGTCTATCTCCTTTATATAGATATTTGTCTATATGTTCTGGCAAAAATTAACGGGATGCCGCCCAGGATGGCATCCCGCGGTTAACTTTGGATCACTTGCTTGACGGTGAGAGTAGTTTGTGATTCGGGTGCGAATTTCAACATGATCTGCCCACAGCAGACTGCGACGCGTTCCTGATTAAGCGTGTAAAACGTTTGTTTGCCTTCTTCGCGGATATTGACGAGACCTGCTTCGCGCAGGATGGCGAGATGATGTGAGACGGTAGGTTGGGACACTTCCATCTTGTCGACAATCTCACCCACAGATAACCAGCAACAACAGCACTCGCTCATGATCTTCTGGCGGGTTTCATCGGCAATAGCTTTGGCAAAGAGGACTGGATCAAAAGTTGTTTTCATAGGAATGCTTCACTTCCGCTTGCGCGGTACTCTGTAAACTCGGCGCGCAGAAATTCTTGTGTACCTTCCGGGCCTGTCAGGAATAGAGAGATTGGCGCAGTACTGGATGTGATCTTCAGCGTAAACCCCAGGAATGGACAGCATCGCCGCTCGTTTGAAATAAATTCCCCCAGTTTTGTAATGATCCCTGTTTCGTTGGGGAAAATAAATCCATAACCGTTTTCCACTTCGTGAATATCTTGCATAGATCGATAAAGCCGGGTCGTAGACTGAATGTGGTTTTCACGTTCGCCGGGCGTAAACACACCCATATTGCAGACGAGGGGAGTATCTGAGACATTCGAGTTCATATAGATAACCATCTATTCGTTATTATATCGATGTTTGTCTATTTGTCAAGAGTGGAGGGATAGATTTCTTTCCGAACTCTTCAGTAAGCCGTTGAGCATCCTGCGTCTTCCGCACGCTCCCAAACACGCGGAATCCGCGTTGGACGAGAACTTTGGTGATGCCCCAGCTCTTGAATGGCGCGGCGCATAGTTTGCAGCGCGGATTTGACGGAAGCAAGCCATAAAGATGATAGAGGTGACCGTTGGTCGGCTCGCCCTCGGTCAACATTTGGTACCACTGTTCCTCGACCGTAGGTTCCGTGGGCATAGCTTTCTCCAGGCGTAATTATGCGATGGAAGCCATTTTGACGTTCCCCGGGTCGCAGTGAAACGTTTTCAGACTATTTGCATACTGCGTATAACAAAAACGGACCTTTTTCATCCTGTCCTTCTTTTTCGAATGTCATACCTGTCTTAGTTGCCACCCTGATCGAAGCCTGATTCTCTCGGTCAATCAGGCAGATCAAGCGGGATAATTGCAGTTGCTCGAAAGCATGGTGAAGAATCGCTCGAGCCGCCTCTGTCGCCAACCCCCGTCCCCAATACTTCTTATCCAACAGATAGGCAACTTCCACTTCAAGGCTCTGGACAATCGTCCACGGAAGCAACCCACAACGACCAATGAACTGACCCGTTTCTTTGTAGATCGTTGCCCAGAGTCCCAATTCAGGGTGAGTCGGATGTCCGTTTAGAAACCACTCCAATTCTTCCCTCGTCTCCTCATAGGTCAGAGTACCTTCGGGGAAATACTGTCGGGTTTGCTTGTCACGGTAAAGCGCAAATAGAGCATCCAGGTCATCCATGACAAGGTGCCTGAGCAGAAGTCTCCTGGTTTCAAGAATTACTGTATCAGAATCAGCCATCATATTTGTTGTTTGCGATTCATCGTCACCGTCTTGGGCAGGTCCCTCGGGAAATCAAGTTCTCCCTGCCAGCGACCTACTCATCCGCGCCGCGCATGAGACGTGTATGGTCTGGGGGTGTTGTCTCAGCAAGTTTGATCGAGCATGGTTTCAATGTTCACTCGGTGAAGGCGCGTATTCCTCAAGCAATTGTTCCACTTCTTTTGCTTTGTCTGCAATCTCATGGCTTTCAAACTGCTTGATCTCGAACAGGTGAGATAGTTGCCTGTATAACGCGGGCAATCCTAATATCTCTTCCACCTGTTCTCGAATCCATTTGTTGTAAGCAATCGGATAGGTTCGGCGCGCGATGAATAAGGCTTGCAAAAACTCGCGGTATGCATTGTAAAGCCGGTCAAAGGACTGGAAATAAAGACCTCGTTCAACATAAAGTGGAATGTGATGCAGATTGTTGAGACAATAATGCCTCACCATATTCAGCCTTTGTTGGCGCAGGTCCTCGTTGTAGTATGGGAGCCATTGTCCCTTGAGCTGTGTCAGATAATCACTGCCTTGCCACAAAGGAACGCTATATGCCAGAAAGTTTCCAATTTCCAGTTCAAAATCGTCCGGTCCAGCCGCCTCGTCGCGCTCCCGGGGCGTAAACGCGCCATCCGTAAAGCCAGAATGCACAACTGAATACCTGCCAGCTTTATACAAGGCTTTGATGGTCTGATTCACTTTCTCAAATTCCTCCCAACCGGTTTCCATTAGGCTCAATTGTGATTGCCACTGTTCTGGTTGGGCCAGCACAACGATATCAAGACAGCTATCGCGAGTCGCTTTGCCACGCGCACAGGAGTTGACAAGTAATACAGCGTCAATTTTGTAATTGGATACGAAGAAATCAACGATGACATCCGCAGCTGCCTGATGTTCCGGAGTTGGATAAGTTGCTTGTAGTAGCATAGCCTCTCTCTACAGGGTGATAGTTTCCGTGATTGTACAGGATTACGGGTAATCCGTTATGTTGATATCCCACAAACTGACTTGTTCCACCTTGCCGCGTATGAGAAAAGAACAAGCCCCGAAGGAAATTGGGGCTTGTCTTTATGAATATTAGGAACCCTGACTGCAATGATCGTCTGAACTGGATTAGGGTTTTCTATTTATCTATATGTGGCTCAGTAAAATAGGTACCAAGTTGATCTTTTACAAGGATCCATCCGGTGGCATATCCTTTTACAGGTGGGAAGAGCCTGACTTCCGCCCATACCTTCCAATGACTGTCCATGATAACGGAGTTTGTTCTGTAATACCACGTCGTCTTATTCAAAGCTGATGCGATGATTGCGCCACCGGGCTCACTCCGAACATACAACCCATGTTTATAGGCAATTTTCAGGGTTGAAAGGGAATCAACAGGAGGAGGTGGATAGTTAGGATGTTTAGGAGGATGATCATAAACGGGAGGGGGAACCCCAACGCCAGCGGGCAAATTGATCACTTGCCCGGCATAAATCAAGCTGGGGTTCCAAATCTGCGGGTTAACAGCCAGGATGTCACGCCAGCTAACTCCCATTCTCGCCGCAATTTTGCCGAGGGTATCTCCCCGCTGTACCACGTAGGTGCCGCCGTAGGTTGGGTAGGAAACGGGGGTGTACCCCGTTGGGATGCATAACACCTGGCCTGCGTAAACCCACCATCCAAGCCCCGGGTTCGCGGCTCGAATGGCTTCGACGGTGGTGCCGCAGGTTGCCGCGATGCCACTCAAGGTATCGCCCCATTGGACAGTGATATAGCTGGCACAGCCAGACCATGCCAACGCACCGCCGGTTGAGGCAAAAGATGTAACCAGAATTGCGAGGACCACCACCAATTGGAAAAATCTTTTAGCAGTCATTGCATTCTCTCTTGTGTTTCACAGCCTGAATTTGAATAAACGCCACTGAAGACAAAACCTGGCAATCAGTATCTATAGAATACTCAAAAAAAAATCTCTTGTCAATAGACAATTATTGGATTTTCTCAACCGCGCCGCGCATGAGACAGCCTTCGGCAGGTCCTTCGCAATCTCTTTCCCAACCCCATCTTGTCCCAAACTTTGCTTGGATTTTGTGCAATCATAATCCTTGACATGTGTATCAATTATGGTACACTACCATCATGGACGAAGACGATAACGAACCAATCCTGGATGTAGTTTTCTACAAAACCGAAGCAGGGAATGAGCCTGTTCGCGAGTGGCTTAAGAGTCTGCCACGCGAAGACCGCAAAGCAATTGGCGAAGACATCAAGACCGCGCAATATGGCTGGCCATTGGGAATGCCACTAATCCGCAAAATGGAGCGTGGACTTTGGGAAGTGCGTTCCAATATCAGTACAGGGATTGGAAGAGTGGTTTTCACGGTCAAGGGCGCGGTGATGATTCTTCTGCACGGGTTTGTGAAGAAATCCCAGAAAACCCCGCCAAATGAATTGGACACTGCCCGTCGCAGATTGAATAATTTAGAGAAGGACTAGACTATGAACAAAAAACATATCGGAAGCAAATTTGACGACTTCCTCAAAGAAGAAAATCTCTTGGAGCAGGTGCAAGCCGCCGCGATCAAGCGCGTAATTGCATTTCAAATTGAGCAAGAGATGAAACTCAAAAAACTGACAAAGACTGAAATGGCAAGCCGCATGAAGACCAGCCGCGCTGCATTGGAGCGTTTGCTTGACCCCGACAATGCCTCGATTACTTTAATCACTTTGGAGCGCGCCGCAGCTGCTTTAGGGAAGAAGTTGAAAGTGGAGTTGGCGTAAGATCAAAGACGAATTTTGAAGGATGAACATAAATTCTTTATCCTTCCTTTGGACTAAAGTCCTCCCTCAGCACATGGAAGCCCTCGGGCTAATTACGCCAGTCCGCTTTAGCGGACTTCCACGAACTGAGGCAGGGACTGGCGTCCCGCCGAACCCCGCCGTTCACCCGCCCCGCCCATGTGACATCCCTTCGGCAACTCCTTCGCAATCTCTTTCCAACCGCAATTTACACAAACACTGCGCTTGAAACTCTGAATTTCTCCGCCAGTGAGCGGACTTGACGAACATTCAACTCGCGCTTGCCATTCAAAATTTCAGAAACCACGCCCTGTGAACCCACCTCTGGCAGGTCTGATTGAGTCAAGCCGTGTTCATCCATAAGGAAGCGTAATACTTCCGCGCCAGTGACATCGGGAATCGAATGGTGTTCTTCCTCATACGCATGGACTAACGTGCCAAGCGTATCCAGCAAACTATAAAGTGGATGTTTCTCGTTATCCCCAATCTCATCCAGCAATTCATTGAGTCGTTTTGTTGCCGCGTTATATTCACGCTCGTTGCGGATGGTCAGCAGGGGAGCGATGTTCGTCCAATGGATTTGAAGTTCTTCATTTACGAGTGTCATTTTTCCAATCTCCTCGGTCATATTCTGCATGTGTCAGAATATGACGGATATAAACTTTGCCGCGATTGAAATGAAAGGAAGTGATCAACCTGTATTTGTTGCCGCCGATATTGAAAATGATCCAGTGATCCAATTTATCGGCGGACGGGAAAACCTGCCTCAATTCGGCAAAACCATTGAATTCAGTCTTTTGCACGATCTTGAACCAGCGCATTAACGCCGTCTGGCTTTCGGGATGTTTCTCCCAAAACCGGATCAGCGTTTTTCGGGTGATGATGTGCATGAAGTGAGTTTATCTCAATTTGAGATAATAGGCAAGGGATTAAAAAAGACTTCGGAAGTCTTCGAGACTTCCGAAGTCTGGACTTACCTCACCCACCCCGCCCATGTGACATGGACAGCTCCTCCGCAACCTCTTCCCCCGTGCGGACTAAAGTCCTCCCTTAGCACATGGAAGCCCTTCGGGCTGATTACGCCAGTCCGCTTCGAGCGGCCTTCCATGAACTGAGGCGGGGATTTATCCCGCCGATTCCCGCCCCGCCCATGAGACATGGACAACTCCTTCGCAATCTCTTCAGCAACTACATCGTGTCTCAAACCAGGCTTTGCCGACTATCTTTGATGTTCCTGCATATAAGCGCGTAACAGCAGGTTGATTCTTGTCTGGTATCCCCGTCCTTGCTTTTTGAACCAATCCAATACGTCGCTATCCACGCGCAAAGTCAATTGTGTTTTTGTGCGTGGTTTGAGACCGCGTCGCACAATTGCCTTTGCGAACATTTCAGGCGTCATTGCGGGCGCGTCGGAATAATCAATATCCTCGTCCTTCATTTTATCTAGACGGGCGAAGTCAGTCTTGGATTTCACTGAAGTAGATTTTTTCTTCATATTGGTTTGCCTTTCTAGCGGAGATAATACGGATAATAGTTTCTGATTCGGTATGGACGACCATGATGACGCGGGCTGTTAGCAATCCGAGTGTTTGATAGCGTATTTCGCCGTATTCAAAGCGGTCGTCAATAACGGTGACAGTATCGAGTTCGAATATTGCAGGGACATCAGCAAAGTCAATACCGTGTTTGCGAATGTTACTCAACTGTTTCTTTTCGTCCCATACGAATCGCATATAACAATTGTAGTGTCAAATTGTCAATACGTCAAATCGGGATTTTGAAGTAATCAAGTTCCTCGCGAAATCTTTTCACCCCGCAAACGGACCTTGCCCAACCGCCCCGCCTATGAGACATCCCTTCGGCACTTCCTTCGCAATCTCTTTCCCAACCCCATCTAACCCCAAGCTTTGCTTGTTACAGATTGCTCTTCAACCAACGGACAAAATCCGCAAACGCCATTTCTTCCGTCAAGTACAAACGCGTTTTGTCTTCCCGATGTGAATGTGGGATATTTTCTCCTGCATGTTCTTTCCCTATTTTCCCATATTTCAGACGAATCGCACGCGGATCGGGACTGTTGTCGAATCCCGCTTCCACCCAATTGCCGCGCATTACGTAATAGCGATATTTTCGTAGCCCATCACTGAACAATTCTGTTACAAGGATTTGATATTCCCCGTATTCTGCTTCGATCCGCAGGATTGCCCGATTGGGAGTCGTATCAATCTCGTATACGACGTTTTCAAAAACGGACTGGGCGAGTTCGATTATTTCAGCAAAATGTCTTGAAGCTTTTTCGTCCAATCTTCAACCCCCTTATGGCAAAATTCCCAATCAGCCAAATCCACTTCCCATGTTTTGCTGATGCTGACTTCCACGTGTTTTACGAATTCCTCGTCTTCTCCTGTATGTTTGGCAAAGGCGGAGTATTCCAGCCCGTATTTCTTTTGATATGCCTCATCCTTCTGACGGAGTTGATTGATCTTTGTCGTGATCTGGTCTATGGCGTAGCGCTGCAAAGCCGCGTTGACAGACTCTTGCAGGTCTCCCAAAGAGGCAAGGATTTCGGTAAATTTGTCATGGACTGTTACTGTAGTCATTTTTGCTCTTTTCAACAATTCTTGTTGGTATTTTACTACACATAGCGGACTAAAGTCCTCCCTCAGCACATGGAAGCGGTTTCGACACGGTGAGCGACGAAG
>Ga0209002_10005297_pt1 | contig 10018 bp, 9 predicted proteins | sample Rifsed16ft2_FD_184010 | JGI IMG/M metagenome (GOLD analysis project Ga0209002, IMG submission 184010) | Soil microbial communities from Rifle, Colorado, USA - sediment 16ft 2 (version 2) | ecosystem: Environmental > Terrestrial > Deep subsurface > Rock core/Sediment | place: Rifle, Colorado...
CCCCCGGCGTAATTCGTCCGATGAAGGCGAGACCGAGGCCGCTGCCGCGCTCCGAGCTCTCGCGTCCGCGGTACGACCACAGCTCGCGGCCGCCGCTCTTGGTGCACGTCCCGGACACCTCGATGCGACCGACCCCGTCCTCCCGGAGCTGCGCCACGTTCGCCTTCCAGAGGTCGAACACGAGCTCGCCGTCGCGCTCGACGATCGTGCCGCCGCCGAGGTCGCCCAGGCGCTCCTGGACGACCCGCGCGCGCTCGCCGCCGATCGTGTAGCAGCACGGTCCGATCGATGGCCCGAGGGCCGCGACGATCCGCGAGGGGTCCGCGCCCGCCGCGCGAAGCGACCCGATGAGCCGCCGCGCGATCTGCCGGCTCGTGCCCTCCCATCCCGCGTGGGCGGCGCCGATGCGCCCCTCGTCGTCGGCGGCGAGGACCGCGACGCAATCGGCCGCCACGATGCCGAGGAGGACCCCGGCACGGCCGGTCCACATGCCGTCCGCCTCGGGCCAGGTCTCGAACGGGCCGTCGGCGCGCACGACGGTCTCGCCGTGGACCTGCTTCGTGCGCACGACGGCGTCGAAGCCGAGACGCGCCGCGACCGCGGCGCGACGCTCGCTCGCCTCGTCCGGGGGCGTCGCGCGGCCGCCCATGCTGCCGAGCGCGCGGGTCGTGAACCCCGCCACGACCCCGCGCGACGCCAGGGCCGGGGAGAAGAGGATGCCGGCCCGCTCCTCCCACTCCGCCTGCTCGACCGTGGCGCCGCTCGCCATCGGCGTCATCCGATCGGCGTCCCGAACGCGAGCACCGCGGCGACGATCCCCATTAGAGCGGCGATGAGCCAGAAGCGGATCGTCACCTTCTCTTCCGGCCAGCCGATGAGCTCGAAATGGTTGTGCAGCGGGGACATCCGGAAGATGCGCTTCCCCCGGAGCTTGAAGCTGCCGACCTGCAGGATCACCGCGACCGTCTCCGCGACGAAGATGATGCCCGCGATCGGAAGCAGCGCGATGAACCCCGTCACGAGTGCGACGCTTGCGAGGCTTGCACCGAACGCGAGTGACCCCGTGTCACCCATGATGAAGTCGGCTGGGTGCACGTTGAACCACAGGAACGCAAGCAGTGCACCCGTCATTGCAAGACAGAACACGGTCAGCCAGGGGAACCCACGGGCCGTCGCAATGAATCCAAATGAGAGGAACGCAAAGACCAGCGTTCCGCCCGCGAGGCCATCCATGCCATCTGTCAGGTTCACCCCATTGGAGGTCCCCACGATCGCGATAGCGGCCAGGGCGATGAATGCGGTCGCGCCGATCTCCCACTCGCCGACGAGCGGGATGAAGATCCCGGTGACGCCGAAGTGTCGCTGGATGTAGACGGCGCCTGCGACCGCGACGATCGTCTGCCAGACGAGCTTGTGGCGCCCGCGGATCCCGAAGCCGTACGCGACGTTCACGAGGTCGTCGATCATCCCGAGCAGGCCGACCGCGAGCAGCGCGCCCATCGGGACGATCGTCTGCGGGATGAAGTCGTCCCGCTGATCGTCTGGAAGGAACGCGAGCAGGACGCCCCAAAGAATGAAGGCCACGGCGATCACCAGCGCGCCCCCCATCGTGGGGATGCCCTGTTTCACGAAGTCCCGTTGTGGTCCTTCGCTTCGGATGTTCTGGCCGATCCGAAGATCGCGCAGGAGCCGGATGTAGGGCCCGCCGAGCGCAAGACCGAACAGGAACGCAACGAGCATGAGGCCGAGTCCGAGCTTGAGGCTGTCCATTCCTAGGCAGCGCCCCGCCGCACCGCCGAGCCGGACGCGAGCGCGTCGGCGACCGAGTCGAGGCCGATGACACGGGAGCCCTTCACCAGGACCGTGTCACCGGGACGCAGCACGCGCCGCAGGATCACGATGGCCTCCGCCGCGTCGCCGGCGTGGTACGCCTCCCCCATCCCCGCGCCGCGCGCGGACCTCACCAGCGTCGCGGCCAGCTCCCCCACGCCGACGAGGACGTCGGCGCTCCGCGCCGCGTCCCGCCCGGCATCCACGTGCGCGGCCTCGGACAGCGAGCCGAGCTCGCGCATGTCGCCCACGACGGCGACCCGGCGCCCGGGAGCTCCGCGGAGCAGCGCGAGCGCGGCCTCGACCGCGGCGGGGCTGGCGTTGTACGAGTCGTCCAGGACCGTGACCTCCCCTCCGCTGCGCACGGTCATGCGGTGCGCCGGCGGCTCCATCGTCCCGAGCGCGAGGGCGGCCTCGTCGAGCGGCACGCCCGTCTCGACCGCCGCGCCGATGGCGGCGAGGCCGGCGACCAAGAAGTGGCGACCCGGCATGGGCATGACCGCCTCCGCGTGCTCGCCTCGATAGCGGACCGTGAGCTGGAGGGGACCGAGCCCCTCCTGGCGCACGTCCGTCGCTCGCAGCGCCGCGTCCTGGGCCTCGCCGAACAGCACGACCCGGGCGTTCGTGCGCGGCGCGAGGGCCCGCACCCGCGGGTCGTCCGCGTTCAGAAGGGCCACGCCGTCCGCGGGGAGGGCCTCGATGAGCTCCGCCTTGCCCGAGGCGATCGCCTCGACGCTCGGCGTCCGCGAGTAGTGCACCGGCCGCTCGGGGATGGCGGTGATCACGCCGATCCGCGGGCGCACCAAGCGGCACAGGTCGGTGATCTCGCCGGGCACGTAGAAGCCGAGCTCGATGACCGCCACCTCGTGCGTCGGCTCCTGTGCCAGGAACGTGAGCGGCACCCCGATCTCGTTGTTGTACGAGCTGGCCGACGCCAGCACCCGGAAGCGCGCGCCCAGCGTCGCGACCGCGGCCTGCTTGGCCGTGGTCTTCCCGACGTTCCCCGTGATGCCGATGGCCGGGATCTCGCGCTCCGCGCGGATCGCCTCCGCCAGGCGGCGCAGCGCGTGCGGGACCGAGCCGACCTCTACCAGCAGGGCATCGTCGGGGACGCCCCCCGGCACGCGCTCGACGACGGCGCCGGCCGCGCCGCGCGCGATCGCGTCCGCCACGAAGTCGTGGCCGTCCCGCTGGTCGCGCAGCGCGAAGAAGAGCGTTCCCGGCTCCAGGATGCGCGAGTCGAAGGCGCCGCCGCGGAAGGTCAGCGACGGATCGGCGGTGCCGCGCACGACGCGCCCCGCGCTCGCGTCGAGGAGGCGACCGAGCGTGAACACCTCGGGGGCGATGCTAGACGCCTCACGGCCGATCGGGCTGGATCCGCGCGTAGCGGAGCGAGCCCTGCGCGACGTCGCGGAAGATCCGCATCGCCGTCACGGTGCCAAGGAGCTTCGATGCCGGGCGCTCCAGCACGACGACGATGACGAGGTGCGGATCCGTCGCGGGCACGGATCCTGCGAACGAGCTGATGTACTCGTCGTCGACGTATCGCCCATCGGGTGACGGGATCTGCGCCGTCCCCGTCTTCCCGGCGACGCTGAAGCCTGGCACGCGCGCGCCCTGCGCGAGGCCGTGGTCCACCGCCGAGGTGAGCATCTCGCGCAGGCTCGCGGCGGTCCGCTCCGACGCCACGCGTCGCAGCGGGGCAGGCGCGGTGCGGTGCTCCCCGTCCGCATCGCGCCAGCCCGCCACGACATGGGGCCGGTAGAGCGTCCCGCCGTTCGCGATGGCCGCGTAGGCCGCGGCGAGCTGCAGCGGGGTGACCGTGAGCCCCTGCCCGAAGGCCGCGGTCCCGACGTCGACCGGGTACCACTCGGCGAGCGGGCGGACCGTGCCGGACATCTCGCCCGCGAGGTCGACGCCCGTCGGGATGCCGAAGCCGAAGCGCAGGAGGGCGTCGTAGAGCCGCTGGTCGCCGAGCTTCGCGGCGACGAAGACGGCGCCCGCGTTCGCCGAGCGCTCGAGGACCTGCGTCATCGTCGTCGGACCGTGCGCCCTTCCGAGCGCGTTGAGCAGGCGCCGGCCGCCGATGTCCGCGTAGCCGGTGTCCTCGTACGTCGTCGTGGGCGTGACGACGCCGCTGTCCAGACCCGCGGCCATCGTGATCGCCTTCATCGTCGAGCCAGGCTCGAACGACCAGGAGATCGTGCGGTCGCGCAGCGACTCGGGCTTCGCCGCCGCCACCCCGCCCGGGTGATAGGTGGGATACGACGCCATCGCGCGAATGGCCCCATCGCGCGGGTCGAGCGCGACGATGGCGCCGCTCGCGGCGCCCTCGTCCGCGATCGCGGAGCGCAGCGTGAGCTCGGCCACGCTCTGGACGGCGAGGTCGATGGTCAGCGTCAGGTCGGCGCCGTCGCGTGCCGGCATGGCCTCGCGCAGGCCGATAGCGATGGTGCGATCCGCGGGATCGCGCTCGGCCACGAGCGTGCCGTCGATGCCGCGCAGCAGCTCGTCGTAGCGGCCCTCGACGCCGCCCTGCCCGTCGCCATCGTCGCTGACGAACCCGAGCGCGTGAGCGGCGAGGTCGCCGTTCGGATAGAGGCGCTTCGACTCGAGGATGGCCCCGAGGCCGGGGATGCCGAGGGCCAGGACCGCGTCGGCCGTCGTCTCGGGCATGCGCCGGTGGATGAACACCCACTCGGCCCCGCTGTTCAGGCGCTCGAGGATCGCCGCGGGATCGCGGCCGAGGAGCACCCCCAGCTGCTGCGCCGCGGCGGCGCGGTCCGGTATGCGCGATGGAACGGCGTAGAGCGACCGGAGCTCGACGCTCGTGGCGAGGATCGTGCCGGACCGGTCGAGGATCGTGCCGCGCCTCGCGTGCAGGACCTCGTCGCTACGGACCTGCTCGGTCGCCCGGAGGAGGAGCTGATCGCGGCCGACGGTCTGCCAGTAGCCAACGCGGACGGAGAGGACGATGGAGAGGACCGCGAAGAGGGCGAAGAGAGCGCGCAGGCGCGCGGCCGAGACGGCCATGGGCTAGCGCCCCGCTGCGAGCGGATCCGCCGGGACGACCGGCACGAAGGCGAGGCGCTCGAGGCCCAGCCGGCGTGCTTCGAGCTCGATCCGGGCCGGGGACGCCAGCGTGGCGAGCTCCACGTCGAGGAGCGCGTTCTGCCTGCGGAGCTCGTCGCGCCGCGCCTCCAGGCGCTGCGCCTCGTAGCCCGCGGAGGCGACGCCGGTCGAGCTCCCGAGATATGCGAGCGCCAGGACGAAGGCGGCGAGGATCGCCGCGGAGGCCGCGCCGAACGACCTGACCTCCCAGGTCACGTTCGTTCGACGGGCCGCGTCGGCCCGCCGGACCGCGGGGCGCACGGGACGGTGTGAACTGCGCGCGGGGGCGTGGCGCCGCGCCGGCGCGGCGGCGTGGCGACGGCGCGGTGCACGCGCCCCCGCGCGCGCCCAGGGGAGGGCCAGGGTCATGCCGCGAGCTTTTCGGCTACGCGGAGCCGTGCGCTGCGGGCGCGCGGGTTGCGCTCGACCTCGGCGGCGTCCGGGGAGACCGGGCGCCGGAGGACGAGACGCAGACCCGCGCGATGCCCGCAGACGCAGGTGGGGAGGTGGGGAGGACAGATGCAGTCGCGCGACTCGCGGGCCATGAAGGTCTTCACGACCCGGTCCTCGAGCGAGTGGAACGAGATGACCGCGAGCCGTCCGCCGGGGCGAAGGACGTCGAGGGCCGCGCCGAGACCGCGCTCCAGGTTCCCGAGCTCGTCGTTGACGGCGATGCGCAGCGCCTGGAACACGTGCGTCGCGGGATCGATGCCGCCGCGGCGCTTTGTCTTGACGCCCGCGACGAACCGCGCGAGGTCGCCGGCGGTCTCGAACGGGCGTGTGGACCGGCGGCGGGCGATGGCCGCCGCGACGCGGCCGGCCTCGGCCTCACCGCCGAGCTCGCCGAACATCTGGCGCAGCTCGCGCTCCGAGCGTGTCTTCACGAGGTCGGCCGCGGTCTCGCCGAGCGTCGGGTCGGCCCTCATGTCCAGGGGACCCTCCGAGCGAAAGCTGAACCCGCGCCGCTCGTCGGCGAGCTGTATCGACGAGAGCCCGAGGTCGAGGACGACCGCGTCGAGAGGAGCGAACCCGTGCTCCCGCGCCACCACGTCGCAAAGCGCGAAGTTGGAGCGGACGAGGACGCACCGGTCGCCGAAACGCGCCAGCTCCCGTCCCGCGATCTCGAGGGCCGCAGGATCGACGTCGAGACCCAGGAGCCGCCCGTCCGGGGCGCTCCGCTCGAGGATGGCGGCGGCGTGGCCACCCGCGCCCACCGTCCCGTCGAGGTACCGCCCACCGGCGCGGGGACCTGTGTGCGCGACGACCGCTTCGAGAAGTACTGGTTCATGGGCCCTAGATCCCAAGGTCCGCGAGCTTCTCGCCGATGGAGGGCTCGACCTGGGCGAGCCGCTCGCGCCAGCGCGCGGGCTCCCAGACCTCGAGGTTGCTCGAGGCCCCGACCACGACCGCTTCACCCGCCAGCCCGGCGAACTCGCGGAGGTGCGACGGCAGCACCAGCCGGCCCTGGCCGTCGAGCTCCGTCTCGTGGGCACCGGAGACCAGGAAATGGACGAAGTGCTGGCGCAGCGGGTCCGTGCGTGGCCGCTTGCGGATCTCGCCGTTGATGGACTCCCACTCGTCGACCGGGAAGATGGCCAGGCACTCCCCTATCCAACGGGTCACGACCGCTCCTTCTTTGAAGCGGCCGCGGAACTTGGCCGGGACCGCGAGCCGACCCTTCTCGTCCACGCTGTGGGCGAATTCGCCGGCAAAGTGCTTTTCCAAGTACCCATCCGTTTCGCGGGGACGGTTCCCCACCGTCCCCCACTACTCACCACGCGGACGGGACTTTACGCCACAGGGGGCTGCTGTCAAGGCCTCTGGGCGGTCAATTTCAGGGAAGGACGCTTGCGGTCGCTCCTCCGGCCGGTCTTGGCCGGCCCGTGGCGTGCTACTACGCTGCCGTAGTGATCAGGCCGGCCGGAGGGGTCGCGACGTGATCCGGGTCCAGGACGAGGTCGTTCCGCGGGCCCATCGCCGCCAGCTCCTGCGCCTCGGGTTCCTCGGCCTCGCGGGTCTCGCCGTGACCGAGATGGCCGCCGTGTTCGCGCCCTTCTTCCGGGTCACGCGGATCGCGGGCCTGGGCGCGCAGGTCACCGTCCCCGAGCCGAAGAGCGCCATCCTCGCACGCTTCGCCGCGTCGAATGACGAGCCGATCCTCTACTCGCAGTGGCGCTTCTTCCTCATCCACGCGCCAGGCGGCATCGCCGCCGCTTACCGCAAGTGCACGCACCTCGGATGCGCGGTCCCCTTCAACAAGAGCGAGGACCAGTTCCACTGCGTCTGCCACCAGTCCATCTACGAGAAGCGAACGGCCCTCCTGACATCAGGACCGGCGCCGCACGGCCTCGACCTCTTCCGCATCCGCGAGGAGGGCGACCACCTCGTCGTCGACACGAACCCGCTGAACCTGCTCGTCCGCGAGGACAACAAGTGGCATGACGAGCATCTTGAGGTGCAGGGCTAGGAAGGCGCGCCGCGTCTAGACCGGGCGAACGCGATCCACGAGATCTTCGAGCTGGCGCGCGGCGCGGTCGACGATGCTCTTCTCGCGGCGGTCCGGGATCGGCACGCCCCACCACTCCAGGACGGACGCCCCCCAGGTGAAGCCGCCGCCGAACGCGGCGAGCAGGACGCGGTCGCCCTTCTTGAGGCGTCCCTGCTCGGCGGCCTCGGCGATGGCGATGGGAATGGAGGCCGCCGACGTGTTCCCGTAGCGCTGGATGTTCACGAAGACCTTGTCCGCGGGGAACCGCAGGCGCTTCACCACCGCGTCGATGATCCTCATGTTCGCCTGGTGCGGGATCATGAGGTCGATGTCGTCCGCCGTGACGCCGGCCTCGACGAGCGCCTCCTCCGCGGCGTCGGACATCGACTTCACGGCGAGCTTGAAGGTCTCGCCGCCCTCCATGCGGATGTAGTGCTTCCCCTGCGCGATCGTCTCGTTCGACGCCGGGACCCGCGAGCCGCCGCCTTCGACCCAGAGCAGGCCGGCCTTCGACCCGTCCGAGTGCAGGACCGCGGACTCGATCCCGACCGACGCGTTCGAGGCCTCGAGGACGACGGCCCCCGCGCCGTCGCCGAAGAGGACACAGGTCGTGCGGTCCTTGAAGTCGAGCAGGCGCGAGAGGCATTCGGCGCCGATGACCAGCGCGTTGCGGGCCGTCCCGGCGAGGATCATCCCGTTCGCGACCGCCAGCGCCGACACGAAAGACGTGCAGGCCGCCTCGATGTCGAACGCGCCCGCGCGCTCGGCCCCGAGCGCGGTCTGGACGAGGCACGCGGTCGCCGGGAAGAGGTAGTCCGGCGAGCAGGTGCCGACGATGATGAGGTCGACGTCCTGGGGGCGCAGGCGCGCGCGCTCGAGCGCGATGCGCGCGGCGCGCGTCGACATGGACGAGGTCGTCTCGCCCTCGGCGGCGAACCGCCGCTCCTTGATGCCGGTGCGGCTGGTGATCCACTCGTCGGACGTGTCGACGAACTTCTCGAGGTCGAAGTTGGTGACCACCCGTGCCGGCGCGTAGAAGCCGTAGCCGGTGATGACCGCGTTCTGTTTCGCCACCTCGGGTGGCTAGGCGCGCCGCGCTAGACGGCGCGTCTGTGAGCGCTTGAACAGCGCGGCCACGTCGCTGGTGTGCGCGCGGAGCGTCTCGTGCGCGTCCAGGACGTCGTCCGCGGTGATCGGCGGACGACGCCGGCGCGGGGGCTCCTCCTTGACTCGGCTGACCGCCGGCTCGTCCTCGCCCTTGAGCATCACCAGGAGCTTGAAGGCGGTCTTGCATTGCGAGCAGGTGACCCGCACGACGTAGGAGCGCTCGATCTTCCCCACCAGGCGGATCTCGGAGCGCGCGTGGTTCGCGCCGCAGACGCTGCAGTCGTAGTCCTTGGCGTGCTCGCGGAGCATGCGCAGGATGTTCACCGGTCCCGTCACTTTAGCCTGCCACGAGGCCCAGTCGCCATGCGAGGAAGCCGGTCATGTCCGCGAGGTCGTCGACCTGCTTGTCGAGCGGCTTCCCGATGCCGTGGCCGGCGTCGCGGTCGACCCGGAGCAGCACGAGCCCGTCGGTGTCCGACTGGAGGAGGGCGGCCATCTTCCGCGCGTGCATGGGGTCGACGCGGCTGTCGCCGTCGGCCGTCGTGAACAGGACCGGCGGGTAGCGCGTGCCGGCTCGCACATTGTGATAGGGCGAGTACGCGCGCAGCCAGCGGATCTGCATGGGATCCTCGGACGAGCCGTATTCCGCGATCCAGAACCTCGCGATCAGCAGGTGCTGGTAGCGGAGCATGTCGAGCAGCGGGACGGCGCAGGCCACGGCGCCGTAGAGGTCGGGGCGCTGCGTCATCGCGGCGCCGACGAGGAGCCCGCCGTTGGACCCGCCCTGGATCCCGAGGCGCTCGGTCCGCGTCCAGCCGCTCCGGACGAGGTGCTCGGCCGCCGCGTGGAAGTCGTCGAAGACGTTCTGCTTGCTCCCGAGCATCCCGGCGCGGTGCCAGCCCTCGCCGTACTCTCCCCCGCCGCGCAGGTTCGGGAGCGCGTAGAGCCCGCCCGACTCCGCCCAGAGGACGGCCGCGGCCGAGTAGAGCGGCGTACGTGACACGTTGAACCCGCCGTAGCCGGTGAGGAGCGTGGGAACGTCTGCCGTGGGCCGCACGTCGGCGCGGTGGACGAGGAACATGGTCACCTCGGTCCCGTCCTTCGAGCGGTAGCGCGTCTGATCGACCGTGACCTCGGGGATGCCCTCCGGGCGCGGTAGCCGCACGAGCTCGCGCTGCGTGCCCGTGCGCGCGTCCACGGCGTACGACGCGGGTGGCCGCGCGAAGGACTGGAACGTGTACGTGACGACGTCGCCGCGCTCGTCGCTGGACAGCCCGATGTCGTTGCCCGAGCCGCTGAGCGCGCCGAGCTCCGGCAGCTCGACCTCGCGCTCCTTCCTGCCGTCCAGCGTCCAGAGCGCCAGGCGCGACGTGGCGAGCTCGAGCGTGTGCACCGCGATCCGGTCGCGCGTGAGCCGGAAGCCCTCGATCGCGTGCGGCCCTTCGGCGACGACCGTCGTCCAGCGCGATGGATCAGACGGGT
>Ga0209002_10005298_pt1 | contig 10017 bp, 3 predicted proteins | sample Rifsed16ft2_FD_184010 | JGI IMG/M metagenome (GOLD analysis project Ga0209002, IMG submission 184010) | Soil microbial communities from Rifle, Colorado, USA - sediment 16ft 2 (version 2) | ecosystem: Environmental > Terrestrial > Deep subsurface > Rock core/Sediment | place: Rifle, Colorado...
CCTCCCTCGGTCACACACCTCACCCACCGTCATCCCGCCAAGAAAGCGCTCCTTCCCGCCTCCCTCTGCTTGCCCAACACGTTGATTCTTCCTATTCTTTACACACCAGGGTCCGATGTACTGGCAGCCCGCGTGCGTGCGGGGAGGAGACGCCAAATGCCTCACCATCGTTCGGCGATCGCGGCCGCTGGCCTCGTGGTTGTCGCGTGCGCGATCGGATCGGCGTCCGCGATCTCGCAGCAGGAAAGCGGTTTGACCAACCCGGGAGCCAAGTGGACCGACGAGCAGCTTCGGCAAGCCGTCGCGCCGGCCCGCGTCGGCCGCAAGCTGACGCCACGAAAGTGGCCGAACAACGCCCGCGTCGCTGTTTGTCTCAGCTTCGACGTGGACAACGAGTCCTACCTGCTCGCGCAGGGTGAAACGTCTCCGACGACGCTGTCGGCGGCTGACTTCGGTGCAGAAACAGGCTTGGCGCGGATTCTTGCACTCCTCGATCGTCACCAGATAGCGGCCTCCTTCTTCATCCCGGCCGTGAGCGCGCTGATTCACCCCCAGCAGATTCCGGCAATCATGAAGTCCGGCCGCCATGAAATCGCAGTCCACGGCTGGATTCACGAGTGGCTGCCGACCATCAACGACGCTGCCGAAGAGGAGCGGTTGCTCAACAAAGCGATCGATTACCTGACCGAGGCGACCGGGAAGCGTCCGGTAGGGTATCGCGCGCCGTCGTGGGCGTTCAGTCCACACACGCTCGACCTGATCCGCAAAGCCGGTTTCCTCTACGACAGCAGCCTCATGGCCATGGACGAACCGTACGAGGTGATGTCGAACGGCCAGGCCACCGGCCTCGTCGAGTTGGCGATCGACTGGACGTTGACCGAAACGCCGTACCTCGGTCGCGGCGGCACGCTGCCGTCACCGGACAGGCTGTTCCAGTTGTACAAAGAGGAATTCGACGGTGCGTACGAAGAGGGGACGCTGTTCGTGCTCACGCTCCATCCGCACGTCACCGGGCACCGCGCCCCGATGCGGTACCTCGACGAGTTGATCCGTTACATGAAGTCGAAGCCGGGCGTGTGGTTCGCGACCGGAGAGCAGATCGCGCGCTACGTGAAGACGGCTGAGCTCAGGTGATGGGACGCCGAGCGTGAAGAGGCGTCAGTCGCGTGCGCCGCGACCGTAGGTCAATCCGACTCAGGGCCGCTCGATTCTGGTGATGAGCGGTGCGATGCGCGCGATCTCGCTTCTGTAACGATCGGGTGGTGCGTCCGCAACGAACCGCTTCAGGTACGGGAGCGCTTCCCGAGGCTCCGGCGACTCCGCGAGCACGATGCCCAGATTGAAGAGCGTGTCGAAATCGAGAGGGTCGAGCGTCACGGCGCGTTCCCACGCCTGGATGGCCCCGGCCACGTCGGTGGCCACGAGCGCCACGCCCAGGCCTTGCCAGGCTGCCGCGTAGTCGGGATCGGCGGTCACCGCCTGTCGAAAGGCATCGGCAGCGCCTGGTCGATTGGCGGCATTCATCTCGAGGATCCCGAGATTGTTCCAGACCGCAGCCGCGCGCGGATCGGTCCGGAGAACCTGCCGGAACACTCGCCTGCCGTCCTCGAAGCGACCCAGCCGGGAGTAGATGACACCGAGCGAGTTGAGCGTCTGGGCGTCATCCCCGCGCAGCCGGACGGCAGCTTCGAGGTGTTTCGCCGCCTCGACCGGGTTACCGCTGGCTTCGAACGCGAGGCCGAGTTGCGTCTGCACCGTCGGGGACCGAGCGGCTCCCGGTGCAGATTGAAGCAGCAGAATCGCGTCGGCCGGGCGACCGACGCTGCTGAGAATGGCGGCGGCGCTCACGCGCGCGGCGACGAAATCCGGCCGCGCCGCCACGACGGCGGCGAGCTTCGTCAGCGCCGACTCTGACTGGCCCTCGCGCTGGTCGTTGATGGCGGTGTAGAACGCTTCGTTCAGCGCGACCAGGTTCTTGGGATCGTCTGCCTCCGAGAACGTACGGTTTTCGGTCGTGTCCACGGAGCTGAGATAACCGAGCGACGTCAACCGCTGGCTGGTCTCGGCATCGATCAGAGCGCGGGCTGTCTCGGCCGGTCTGCGGCCCGAGACCATATCCTTCAACCTCGCCTGCAGCACACGGGATCGCTCCCGCTCGCGCGCGGCCAGATTGTGCATCTCGCCGGGATCGTGCTCCAGGTCGTACAGCTCGGGAATCGGGAGCTCGATGAATTTCCAGCCGTCGACCATGACGCCCGTGAGCGGCGCCCACCCTCGCGTCAGGTTCGCGTCCAGCGCCTCCAGATACAGGGCCCGCGGGTCGCGCGTTCCGGGGTCTCGCGCAGCAAGAAGAGATCGACCGTCCAGCCCGGACGGAATTGCGATCCCTAGGAGATCCAACACCGTCGGCACCAGATCCATGCTCGCGACCGGTGTCCGTACTGCCTGGGCCCGAATGCCCGGTGCGGTCACGATCATCGGCACCCGCAAGGTCGATTCGTAGGCGAAGAGTCCGTGCGACGCTTCGCCGTGTTCGCCGAGCGCCTCGCCATGATCGGCGACGACGAGGACGATCGTGCGATCGAGTTGTCCGGCAGCCCGGAGCTCATCGAGACCACGGCCGATCATCGCGTCGGTATAGGCCACCTCGGCGTCGTAGGGCGTGCGCCCGACGCGGTAGTCGGCTGGAGCTTGATACGGAGCGTGCGGGTCGTACAGGTGGATCCATACGAACCACGGGCGCGCACGGAACGATCCGTTCGAAGCCGGATCCGCTGAACCGGTCGCCGGCGCCCCTCGGAGGATCCAATCTGTGGCGGGTCGGATCACGCGATCGGCAGGACGCTCGGCCATCGGAACATCTGCGGCGTCACCGCCGCGGCCGAAGCGATCGTCGTAGACGTCGAAGTCGCGATCGAGGCCGAAGCCCGCGTTCAGCACCAACGCCCCCACGAACGCCCCGGTCCGGTATCCAGCGCTCTTCAACATCGTGGCGAGCGTCGGGGTCTGACCGAGCCTCGACGCCGTGTTGTTGCGGATGCCGTGAGCGAATGGCTCGAGGCCGGTGAGGATGGAAGCATGAGCCGGCAGCGTCATCGGCGCCGGCGTGTATGCCGATTCGAAGCGGATGCCGCTGTCGGCGAGGCGGTCGAGCGTCGGCGTCAGACCCGATCGGTTGCCATAGGCGCCGACGCGATCGGCGCGGAGGGTATCGATCGTGATGAGCAGGACGTTGCTGCCGGCGGCCGATCCCCGAGGGACCTGCGGCGGATATCGGACGCGCTCGAGGAGCCACAGACCGACCGCGACGAACGCCAGCAAGGCCGCGACGAGCGCAAGGGCGACGGGCCGGAGCCGAGGCGGGCGCTGGTCTTTCTGTGGCGACTTCTTGGCGCGACTCCTCAAGGCTACGGTGACTTGGGAGTCGGTGTCGGCTCCGGCTTGGGCGGCCTTGGCCGGTCCAGCCTCATCGCGGCTCCGCCAAAGAACGAAGTCCCCTTGCGCTCGACGACGTGCTTCCCATCGAGCAGATACTGGAGAAGCGCCTTGTCCCACTGCAGGCCCATGGTCGCCACCAGTTTAAGCCAGTCGCCGTAGGCGGTTTCGTCCGGCGCCTCGGTGACGCCATACCAGACGGTGATGTCCGGCTGACGCACCATGAAGTCGTCATCGATGTTGGCGCGCGTGCCGGTATCGGCCCGGTCGCCCTTGATGTCCGTGTAGACCAGCACCCCATTCGTGAAATCCATCTTGAAATTCTCGTCGTCGAATTGGAACCCGTACCGGCGATATCGATCGTAGGAGCGCTGGTTGAGCGCGCGCACCTCGGGCACGGCATTGATGTTGGTGGTGATCATCTCGCGGATCTTGAACGCCGCTTCCTTGTTTCGCGGGTACTTCGGATCGTCCAGATAGTTGAACCCGGGAATGAACCACCCGCGCATCTGCTGCCAGTCGCGCGCCTCGGTGACGCGGTTCCGAACCCAGGCGGCGTACTCGGAGAAGATCTGCACCCATTCGTGGGATGGATACCCGTGCGGGTTCAGGAAAATGTCGGGCAACCAGGTCTTCCACAGCTTCACCCTGACCTTGGATTCGGGATAGATCGGATCGCTGTCCCACCGCGTCACCAGACTCACCCCGAGGGGACCCAGATAGCCCGGATGGAGCAGGTAGTCGGGCGTGATCTTGTACAGGTCGTACGCCAGCTGCGCGCCGTCGGGATTGGTGAACGGATGAAACACGACGTTCACTTTCTTCAACGCGTCCTTGAACGCCGGATCCGTCAGGAGCATCTCGGCGAGCTTGAGCGTGTGGCTGGTGGACGACACCTCGTTCGCATCCTGCCGAGCCGAATACACCACCGTGGGCTTCAGCGTGGTGGCCTTGGCCTGGGACCAGTGCGACGCCTCGATGGGCGGCATCAGGTCCATCGCCCAGATGTCCTTGCCGAGATAGCTCTCCCCGATCTTGTAGACCGTCGCCTCCTTGAAGGCCGACATCTTCGCGAGCATCGCGTGGCCTTCCGGCGGCGGAATCGGTGTGTCCCACTGGACGATCGGCTCACCGTGATAGCTGTAGCCGGCCGGAATCATCTTCTTCGGATCGGGGAAAGGCGCAGGCGCCCCGTTGGGATCGACCGCGTTCACCCTCTCGGTCGATTCGTCGGACGTCCAGGTCCAAGCGGCGGCGACTTGCAGGCCGCCCAGATCGTGGTACGCGAGCGTATCTTTGTACAGGCCGCCGCCGCGCAGTTGTCCCAGGTTCGCAAGAATCGCCGAGACCTGTTCCGCGGACATGATTCGCCGGTCCACGGATTCCGCGCGCGCTCGCTTGACGAGCTCTGCGCGTTCGTCCTTCTCCGTATCGACCTTCACCCGCAGGTCGAGTCGTTCGATACCGTCCTGTCCATCCCGTACGATCGCCGCCAGCGCCTCGGGAGCTTCGAGCTCCACCTTGGGGATGTCCAAGCGAGCCACCCCCGTGCCTCCGCCGCGTTCGCGGTACGTGACCACGACCGCGGGCCGGTCGGTCGCGAACCCGGTGAACGCGATCTGGGCGTGCCCCGCCGTGCCGTCTGCTTTCGGATGGACCACGGGGATCACGCGACCGATATAGTCGAGCGACGGCCCTCGTGCTTCACGACCCAGCAGGTCGAAGAAATGAAGCGTATTGAAGTAGATCTCTTCCTGCACGGATTCGAGCGGCGCGATGAGCTCGTTGTCGATGCCGAGCTTGTAGCTCGGTTCGCTGAGCGTGAGATCGACGCGGAGCTCCCCGAAATATGGCGCGTCCTCAGCGCGCGGCTTGCCCCTGGAAATCGCCATCTCATAGTCGTAGATGGCGGGCAGGGTCTCGGCCTGGAAGTGATCCCAGAAGCGCTCCGCATCGGTTTCAATCCGTTGATCCGTGAGCGTGCGGGGGCCGGAGGTGGCTCGCAGCCAGCCGGTCTCGACGCGCACCTTTTCATAGGAAGGAAACTTGTCGAAGAAATCGCGGATCACGATTCGCGGCTCGAACGTCTGGTGGAAGATTGGCGCACCGTCCGATCCGGTCACCTTGGCTTCGTACGCCGGCGCTCCGATCGGCGCCTCCTCGATCTGGATCTTCTGCAAGTCAATCTTCAGATCGCGAGCCAGGACGTCCGCGATGGGATAGATTTCGAGCAGCCACCGCGTCGGCGAGAACATGGCCTGCTGCTTCCATTCCGGCGGCGGCCCTATGCGGGCGAAGCGAATGGTGATGCTCCCAATCGACTTACCGGCGATTGCGGGGCGCATCACGTCGTAGAGCCAGCTGTAGCCCTGCTTGTACGCGCAGAGCACCGTCACCGACGTCCCGGAGTCGGCCGCGCCGGCCTTGAGCAGCTCTGCCCGTGCGTCCTTCTCGATCTGGGCCCGCATCTCCGGCGACTCGCTCAGGCCTGCCTCCACCACCACGGGCTGCTTCTTCTTCACGGCAGGCAGCACCTTGCTTCGGAACTGCTTCCAGAACTCGTCCACTTCCGACGGGATGTCGAAACTCTCGTCGAAGATCGTCTTCGCATGCTGCACGTCACGGTTATCGACGACCACGTTCACCGGATCCGCCTTGATCTTCGCGGCGCGCTGCCGGACGACCTCGGCGAAGCCGTCTGCGGGCTTTTCCACCGACACCACGACCTCTGCTGACTCCAGATCCTTGCCGGCAAGACTCCCGGCGATCTGGTCCAGCTTGTACAGGGCCGTCGCCGCCTGACCAGCCGGCGTGCGTCCGGACAGGAGGCGTCGGGCATCGTCCTGAATGTCGTCGAGCGTCGTGCGATCCTTTCCCCGCGCCCACACCTGCGGGAGCCGTTCGGCCGCTTCGCGAAGGGCCCTGGCAAGGCCCCGCTCGTCGGCACCGGTGATGACCAGCGCGCTCTTGTCACCAAAGGCCTTCTTGACGACCTGGATGAGTCCTTGTCCCGGCTGCAGCGCCGGCTGCTCGAATTTCTTCTCCTTCACCAACTGATCGACGAGGGGATGCGCGGTTCCGATCAGGACGAGCGTGGGTTCGTCCTCCGGCTTTTCCAGGCGGTCCGGAGGGAGCGCGACGGGGATGGAGATTCCCGTCGATTCGAGACCGAGCCGGGCCGCAAGCTCAACCGTGCCTTCGATTCCGTCGCCGGATGGACAGAGCAGCATGTCGAAGCGGTCGACGATGCGATTGCTGTCCGAGTCGCCCAGCAAACCATCGCTGGTGAAGATGTTCGCAAGCGTCAGTTTTTCTTTCGCATCCGAACCGGGACGCGGCGGTACCGGCCGGGGTCGCGATCTCTCGATGCGGGGGATCTCGACGAGCATGGGCCTCGGGGGCCTCGCACCGGCGGCGGCGATTTCGATCCGAATCATCGCCGCGCCCGGATAGGAGAGCGCACCCGCTGGTCGAGTCGATGGAGAAGCGATCAGTCGGCGGAGCGTTTGCGCGGCGCTCGCCGCGGCGGCGGCGGTCGGCACCGTCACGGTAACGTCGATCGCCCGGATTTCATCTGCGCCCGCTCGCACGGTTACGGCCGGAATGGTGACGCTTCCGACGGCACTTCCGCCGCCGACCAGGACCGCCCTGACGTCGCTCGCCACCTCCGAGAGCGAGGGGCCATCCGGATCCCACACATGGGGCAGGCGGCCAGCCAACAGTTCCGCCGCCGCCATCGTACCCGCGGCGTCCGCACCCGCGACGATGACCGCCGGTGCATCGGACGCAGTGGTCGTCACGATCATTCCGTCGCCAGGACCGAGCGATGCCATCGCCTTCGGCGGCGTGGCGCCCGTCCGCCGCACGCCGTCCAATCCGACGATGAGCGCGGTCGCGCCCCCTTCCGGAGTGGCCGACAACGGCAGGTCCATCGCCATCGTCTCGAAGCCGAGCCGCGCGGCCAGGTCCGCCGCCGCGGACACGTCCGCGGCACTCGGCCGTTCACCCAACACCACCCGCGCGTTGACGAAATCGATCACGCCGTCGCCATTGCGATCCTGCAGGAGACCGCCGGGCGCGAACAGCGCGGCCAGGTCAGCGGAAGTGCCCGGTGCCGGCTGGGCTTGCGCCTCACCGCACGGCGCCATCAACGCGATGGCGCCAAAGACACCGATGGCGCACCACCCTCTAGCGATGGCTCGCATGACGAGACTCCTTTACTCGAAGATGGCGCGTTGCCGGATGCGCCGACGCCGCCGTTTACCAGGCGAGGCGTATCGCCAACTCCGCCTGCTGCCTCGGCTTGGCGGTGAGAATCCTCCCGAAGCTGTCGGACAGGGCACTGGTCACCTGTCCGCCGCTGAACGGCGCGTTCAGGTTGTCGGTGCCGAGAAGGTTGAACACCTGGGCAATCAACTCCAGCCTGGTATCTCCACCAAACATGATCGCCTTCGAGAGGCGAACGTCTATGCTGCTGAACCGGTCGCTCTCGATCTGGCTCTCGGAAATGGCTCCGAAGCCGTTCTCGGCCCTGTACTGGTTGACCGCGGCGAGATTCAGGTCGCGGTTGCCCTGGTTGCGGGACGTGCCCGGCACGTACTGTCGTTGCCCATCGACATTGAAGATCGCGGAGTACGCGATGAACGGCGCCGAGGACCTGAGCGTCCAGACCGCGCCCAGAGTCATGTCCCAGGGAAGTAGTGCGGTGCCGCTGGCGACCAGCGTGTGTCGTCGATCGGCGTCCGATGGACCCTTGTCGAGATCGTAGTTGCTCGGATCGGTAATATGGAAGAAGCCTCCGGTGTTACTCGCCCGTGCCCCGAAGTCGTCCGTCTTGGCGAGCGTGTACGACACCAGATACGTGTACTTGTGGCTCAGGCGCTTCTCGAACCGGACGTACATCGCTTTGTAGTGCGCGAGGCCGATGGACTGATCCTCGTCGATGAAGCCATACCGCGTATCCGGCCGGATCCCCGTCACCGGATCCGGAAGGTTCCGGTCGATCTTGATCCGATCCCCGCTGCTGTGCACGTACACGCCGTCGACGTGAAGCGTCATATCCGGCGTGATGAGCTGACTCCAGCCGACGGTGTACTGCTCCGAGCTCGGGTTTCGGAAATCGTTCGCCAGGATGTTGAGATTGGGCGGTGCCGTCGAGGCGAAGGTCAACGGATCCTGTCCCAGATAAGGATCCGGGTACGGCGGATTCGGAATCGAGATGGTGTACTGGGTAAAGTTGCGCCACTCGCCGATGATGTTGTTCAGCGTCCGTATGTTGTCGTAGTAGACCCCGGCCCCGGCTCGGAAAATTGATTTACCCTCGCCGCGCATGTCCCAAGTAAAACCTAGACGGGGACCGAAATTGTTCGAGTCGCCGCGCGATGGCGGATCGGCGAAGGGAACGCGCGGATCCGGAGTCAGTCGTTCGTTGAACGACCCGAACTGCTTGTCCCAGCGCAAGCCGATATCGAGCATGGCGTTCGAGGAAACCCTCCAGCTGTCCTGGACGAACAAGGCCAGATGCTGCGTCGGCACGCTGGTGTTGACGGCCGGGAGCGACGCCCCGAAAAACACCGGGTCCCTCAGGTTGGCGATCGAGGCGTCGCTGCCGTCGATGAACTGGTCCGTCCCGAAAACGTAATAACCGTTGAGATTGTACAGGGCGTCATCGGCGAACGGGATGTGACTGAAATCCACGCCGAACTTGACGGTGTGATTCTCGCGGCTGAGGGTGAGGGTGTCCTTGAACTGGAACCGCTTCTCGGGTCCGAGCTCGTCGAAGCCATTCCCGTACGTCAAGCTCGGGAGGTACAGCGCTCTCTCGATCCGGTCGATACTGATCCGCTCCGGCGGGTAGTCGCCGACCGTGGTGAACGCTTCCTTTCCGCCGGGAATGACCTGATACTCGGCGTAGGCGTACTGGAACCGGATCTCGTTCAACAGACGCGGGGAGACGACCCAGGTGTGCCCCACCGCCGTCGAGTAGGCAGGCTTCTGGAAATCGAACCCCGAATACCCGGTGCCGCCGCATCCCAGGCAGGTCTTCTTCCCCCCCTCTTGCCCGTAACGGACGAACAGGGACTGGTCCGTATTGATCTGGTGATCCAGGCGAGCGACGAAGAGGTTGCTGTCGGTCGGCTTCTTGTAGGTTCCTTCCAGCGCCGAATAGAACTCTGGTTTGCCGGTGCTGACGGTGTAGAACTCGTCGGTCTGCGTGCGCTCGGCTGACACGAAGAAGTGCGTTCGATCCTTGACGATCGGTCCGCCGAGCGAGAACCCGAACTGGTTGCGGCGGAAGTCGGGCTTGGGAGCGCCGTCCTGACACTCGAACTTGTTGCACGCGTTCAGGCTCTTGTCGCGGAAGTATTCGAAGGCCTCGCCATTGATCTGGTTCGTCCCGCTCTTGGTGACGATCTGGATGAAGCCGCCCGACGCCAGGCCCATCTCGGCGGCATCGACCCCGAGGGCATCGATGGCGGCCGATGTCAGCAGCGCGAAGCCTGCCAGGCGCGCCGCCGCCGCCGCCTCGCCCTTGAGCAGCCGATGGACGAGGATGACATCGGTCCCTGACAGCTCGTCCCG
>Ga0209002_10005300_pt1 | contig 10012 bp, 10 predicted proteins | sample Rifsed16ft2_FD_184010 | JGI IMG/M metagenome (GOLD analysis project Ga0209002, IMG submission 184010) | Soil microbial communities from Rifle, Colorado, USA - sediment 16ft 2 (version 2) | ecosystem: Environmental > Terrestrial > Deep subsurface > Rock core/Sediment | place: Rifle, Colorado...
GAGCCGTGACATCCTCAATGGATATCCCGACTCTTTCCGCAGCGATCTCTTGGGTTGTCTTCGCCATTATTCAATTCCTTCAATCGAGGGTTTCTTGAGGTCCTTGTGTAGCTGCTCTAATTTCTTTAGCGCATTGAAGGCAGAATCGAACCTTTCCTTCGTCATATTGCTTTTGTTCGCTTTGATGAAGTCATACCCTTTCTTAACTGAATCGGGGTTCTCATAATCGATGATACTGAGACCGGGGATGGCTGGGATATCTCCAAAGGTGATCCTTCGCGGACTCTCTTTAAGCGCACGAGTATAAGCCTCCTCGATATTCATGCCATCCCTGTAAACAAGATCAGTGAATCGGACTCTAGCCCTCGCGCCCCTGATCTTGTCATCGTTAGAAGAGAAGTCTCCCGTGATTGGACTCAATGCCGTTCCCATTTGCTGATAAAGAAGCCTTTTTCTCTCATCGAATCTCTTGTTCTCTTCTGGGCTTCGGCTGGCCCTCCCTTTCTGGAGCGTGTCTAGGTACTTGAACGCCTCCCTAGCATGGGGGCGGCTTAGTGCTGGAGGACCATCACCGGGGGTCGGCTCACTCATGAGTTTAAGTACGTCATTCCTAACCTGGCTGATGGGGTTCCTGGCGTCCGTGGCCTTCGCAACAACGAGCGTATACGCAAGCTCACTGGTGGCGTCCGATAGCTCTTTCCTGATTCCGACCAGGGCAGTATTATGCTGATCCGAAAGTTTACCGGCGGCGTGGTATATCTTCACTTCAGTCTCAACGTTCTCGCCGTCGTACTGTCTGCCGAGGAAGTTACGGAAGTTGGTTTCTCTCTCCGCTTCCTGCTTCCTGGTCATGCGTTCGTTCTGAATGCCCTCGATCCTGATATCATCATTGAGCTTGCCCATCCGGATGTCACGGATCTGATTGATAAGGGCCTGGTGGTTTTCTGCCCCAACCAATCGACCTATATTCGACTGTGGATCAAGTAATTCTTTGCGAGCAAGCTCTGGCTTCCCTTGGGTAGCTCGTCCGAGAATATAATTCGTCGCCATCTTCTGATACACTTTTCTTCTGGCGGACGGTATCATGTCATTCCTGACGATTCCTTCCATCATCCTGATGTGCCCTTCTGCACTTTCAAAATATTCTTTGTAAGCATCTGGGTTGCTGAAAACGGAATGAGCTTTCTGGTCTACTAATTCCTCAGTAACCAACACAGCATTTTGGACAAAGAGAACATTGGACTCATTATAGAGTTTTTGACGATATTGAACGCCGATCTCTTGCCCACGAGCCTTCGCGAGACGTTTGGCTTCCGGGTTGGTAACGCGATCTAGAATTGCGGCAGAATCTTCACCGTAAGCTTCATTGAACCTCGGAACCAGATCCTTTCCGGATGGCTCCTTGCCTGGGTCGGCAAGTCGTTCTTCGCTCCGCCTCTGGGCGGCCTCTGTCTGCGCCGCCTCCGCCTCCTGGTACTGGATCTGGGCTTCCTTGTCCTTCTTGAACCGCTCAACGCGGTATAGATCGGCGAATCCCTGGCTTGCGCGCTGGACGCCCTGCCCGAAAGCGGCGAGACCCTCACCGAACTCTCTACCAGCCGTCGTCTCGACCTGCTGGACGGGGGCGCGCTGTTCGAGGACTTGGGATTCCTGGAGCTTCGGGATGATCGGCATTATTTAGTCCCGCCCGATGATGAAGGAGCAGGAGATGAGCCGTCTCCGCCGCCGGGGCCACCGCTTGGCTTCGAGCCTTCCGGGATGGAAGCGTATGTCGAGGCGGCCTGACCGCCCGCGCCCAGCATTCCACCAATAAACTTCCAGGTGCCAGCCTCATCGATAGCGTCAGCCGCTTTCTGTGCCTGATTCGCCCTGGCAATCGCGAGGGCCTGGTTCTGATAGCCCATCTGCTTGATGGCATCGATCTGGCGATTCCGGCGCTCCATCGTCTGACCAATCAGGAGCATGGGAGACCCCTCCATCGTGACGCCAGCGCGCCCGAAGCTAGAGATCTGCCGACCAATAAGGTCGTCTGTGTCGTGGGTGAAGATGTCGATCTCCCGCTGAGTCGCCAGCGCGGAATTTGCGGCCTGTTCGCGGTAATAGTCGCGGTTCTGAAGGATATTCTCCTGCGTGGCCTTGTCGGCGATGTCATTACCGATGGCATTCATCACACCACCGAATATCATCCCAACTGCTGCTGCTGCCGCCATCTAGGTTATCCTCGCGTAACGGTAGAAGTCTTTGCCGTCTGGACCATATTTTACCATGATGCCTTCAAGATCAAAACCGAGGGACTCGGCCCACTTTCTGCCTTCCTCGAATTCCTTCCTCACCGCCATCTGTGTGCGGCTTACGCCGAGGAGTCTCTCATGATAGATAAGGCTCGCCAACACGCATTTATGGAACGATATCGGTGCCTTCTTCGCGGCCTCCGAGATAACAGTCCAGACCTCAGCTACCCCCTTCCAAAGAAGGACCATCCCGAGAACGGCCACGGGCTCATCTTCGAGCATTACCGTCTCCATGTAGGAGTATGGGATGCCGACGAATCTATCGATGGACTCGACCTCCATCTGAGAGAACTGCTTCCTCGGCTTCAGGAGATTCGCGTGCTCGGGAAGGTACGGGACCCTCCTACACATCATTGACCACGAATCTTTCCGAAATGGAGGAGATGGTCATGGGGAAGACTGAGTCGTTCACGATGAGCATCTGCCCCTCGCGGTCGTATCCGTTCGGCAGATCAACGAACTTGTCGCCGGTGAAGAGGGGAAACGGGGCGCTTTCCGGGAGGTCATAGTCCCGGAAGATGAGATCGATGAGGTTGTCGTCGTTCGTCCCGACCTTCGCCCCGCCCGTTCGCACGAAGCGAATGTTCGACTTGTCCGCTCGCTTGATCGCGCCCATGGCGCTACCGATCCCGCTGCCGCCCTCCATCATGGTGGGCTTCACTCGTGATTCGTAGGAATACCCGGCCAGGATGGCGACGCAGAGAACCGGCGTTGTTATGACACCCCCGGCACTGACCAGCAGCTCCCCAAGGTAGGCAGAGCCGCCCACAGAGGTCGTGGCGAAGACAGAGACAGTCTCCCCAGCTAGGTGCGAGAACCCCGGCCAGGTGACCGTGGCGGCTGCTGTGGCGAACTTAGAGCAGTCCTGATACCAGGCGTCGAAGAAGGGGACATAGGAATCAAAAGCATATTCCTCAGTCATATACTCAAGATAGAACTGCGTCACACCATTGATTGTGCGCTGCACGCACATCCAAAGCCTGTCGCGCGAGCCTCCGGCGCTGGAGGATGGGATCCCCTGAGTGGGGACAACGCACATGGACTCGATTATCGGGGCGATGCCAACCCCAGACTGCCCGCCAAGCTCGTGGGTGTGCCAGGCCGTTATCTGCTGCTGCTGATCGCGCGTGATCCCATCGAGCTGTCCAAAATCGGAGAGCGCCCAGATGACGGAGTTCGGGAATTCCTGATGGGCGAGGAGTTTCTTCCGATTCGCCAGGTGTTCTCCCAGATGCGAGATATCGGTCGCCACATAGGAGTCCGAATTGAAGTCAAACGTGAGTTCCCTGAGCCTCGATTTCGAGCGCTGGATGAAGACCACAACGTAGGCGATCCGGAGCGCCATTGCTTTTCTCGACCCGTGAAAGGTCTCGGCCTCGGCGACGAAATTCTCCGTCCCGAGCGAGAGCGCCTGATCCGGAGCGAGAACAATTACTTCTCCGCCAATGGTCCCGACAGCAAGCGTCTTTCCTGGACTCATCCATTGGATGCGATTCACGCGGCTTGAGGCGAGCGTTCGCTGAAATGCCGAGGCATTCGTTTGCGACGGGAATGCGGCAGTGTTTGTCGCCATGCCGCGCCCATCGAGATTGAAGAAGTTCTCTGACTTTGAGAACCACATCGTATCAGGCTGCGAAGCATTCCCGCCATAACCAAGCCTGCCTTGATGGAGACAGATAATGCCTGGCCTACCGCGAAACGATGACCATGCTTCTTCTTCCCAGTCAGAGGAAGCCGTAGTGTTGACAAAGTTCAGATCAACATTGATGACGGCCACCGTCGGAGACGTGATGCTGACTATGGTGAATACGCCGGTCGTAAGTAGCCCGGCCTGAATCTGAGTGAGTTTATATTTCGACCCCACCATCCCGGCGACGAACCAATTTATACTCGAGACCATGTTGATGCCAATGCCAGATGTGGCTGATGGTGAGAATGTGTGCGCGGAATTTGTGTTCGGAGACCTCCATGGCCGCGAAGCGAAATCACCTTCATTGTGAAGCGCGGAATTAAATGTCGTATAGACCTGAGCCGTGAAGGAATTGACTGCTGTCCTCGCAATGGCGAGCGGCAGGAAGCTCTCGTGCACAAGGAAGAGAATATCCGCTGATTGACAGAACTGGATCTCATCGAGGATTGCCGCCGAGAATACGAATGGACCCCCGAGACCGGCTGTCGGCGTAGAAACAAAGAACGTGTTATTGTTCACGATCCGCATCGAGTCTTCTGTCAGTTCGAGAACGTAGGACTCATCATTCGAGAAGATGAACGGGATGGTGACACACTTCTTATTGCCCTCCACCTGCTTCATCCATCTCGTGCCTGGCCTTCGCGTGGACCCACCCTGCGGCATGACGATCATGTTCTTCAGTTCTTCGAAGGAGTGATTGTATTGCGGGAGATCCGTCCGGCCCCAAGACTTCTCGCTGATCTCTCCGGCGAGGAAAGAGCTTCGGACATGATTCACTCTCGGCATCTTAGAGCCTCGAATTCAGCCATGAGCTTGCGGTGATCCTGTCGGGCCTTCCCTCTTGGGCATCGAAAGATCTCGCTTGGCTTATGGCGAGCGCGAATTGTTTCGCGCAGTTATCGGCGACGGTGATGGACTGGGTGAAGGAATATGCGAGTTCGCCCGCAAGCCGCCAGGCAAGGGCGTTGTCGAAGTAGGGGCGGAACTTCGTGGTATCCGTGATCCTCCGAATGTAGAGAATCTTCAGGAATTCCGCGTCACACAGGATCGCATCGTGCTCGACCTTGAAGTCGTCCTCCACAAGCAGGTCGGTCTTTAGGACCCGAAGACAATCAGCCGGGAGCTGGAAAGCGCGGCTAAATCCCCACTCGGGGCTGGCCGCAAGCTCTCCGAGAAGATCCGACCGAACCAGTGCGAAATTCCAGGGGTGCGAGGCCAGCATCTCGTCGCGGATTGGCTCATAGCGCTGCTTGCAGAGCAGGCCCGTCTTCGAGTTGTCATCGAGAGAGAGAATGCGCTCCTGCCCGATCTTGATGAGGGCGGAATTGCAGAGTTCGACCGGTGATGCCGCCATAAATGAAATCCCCCCTATTCCATTTCTAGAATAGGGGGAACCTTGAGATTAGTCTAGGGCGTAGAAGATCGCGAGCTTGATCGTACCGGTCACGGCGTCCGTGTCGCCAACAACCGTAACGATAACATCAGCATCGCCTTCGACTTCATAGCCGAAACCGACCATGTTGTTCTGCTCGATCATGCCGACCGTGCCTGCCGATGTCACGTCCACAGCCGCGAGGAACGCATCTGGATCGTCCACGAGTAGCGCATCTGCGTACTCATAGCCGACATCGACCGTACCGCCCGCAGCATCGAGGTCGTCGAAGGCCAAGATCGCATCATAGACAATCGCCCCCTTCGGGAGCTTGCCCATGAAGATCTTGTCCGTCGCCGCGAGGTCGCCAGAGAGTGCGAACGAGTCGAACATCACCCTCATGCGACCGCCCCACTTGGACACGTCCACCTTGTTAGAGGGGACGACCTGAATCGCGTTGTTGTAATTTACACCAAATTTAGATGCCATATGTCATTACCCCTTATTGAGCACAGGCGATGTCGACGACCATTGCGTCTTCAAGCCGGGTTGCACCGATCGACATACAGGCGTAAACCTGCATGGCGTAAGATTTGTCGACGCGAGGGTCGATCTTGCCCTGCATGTCCTTGCCGACAGACAGGAGAACTCCGTCTTTCGCCCAGGCCAGCATGTGCTTCGCATTCGCGAGCGTCGATCCGGGAGCGGCGAGAATATCGCCGGTCACGCCCTCGAAAAAAACCGACTCAGAAGCCAGCCGCTCAAGCCGGATGAACTTGAAACCCATGAAGGTATCGAGTTCGCCCTGAACGAGAGCTTTCACGGTGTTGAAGTCCGCGCTGGTCACAGCCGTTTCCTTGAGGAGCGACTGGAGAGCACTCGAATTGAGCGCGAAGTAGCGCTCGATCGAGGGGTCAACATCGGCTGCGTCAAGAACACCTTTGGCGCGGCGCAGAGTGTCCACGTTGAGGTTGGTCGGCGTGCCCGGAACGGCATCCGTATGCGCCAGGAGCTTCTGCGCGAGGGGGAGAGCGACGATCGTACCGGCCTCTTCACCCGCGAAGGCATTCCCGCGCATCGCTGCGATCAGAACGTCGTCCATCGAACGACCCATGGCCCAGGCAGCAGCCTGTGCATACGGATTCGTCGGATCGATGAGCGTTCGGATCTTGTCCTGTTCGTCCACGAGGTCGGCCCACTCGAAGTCCTCCATCGTCACGGCCCTGCGGCTGTGAGCGGAGTCGACGAGCGGCGTATCGGAGTGACGGCTCAGCTTTTTAATGGCTGCCGTTGCACCCAGACGCTCGTAATAAGCGCGTTTCCCGACCTGCGATTCTGACCTTACGGCCATGCGCAATCGGCTGCCTTTTTGCTGCGAAAGATGGAAGATATTCGCCTTATATTGCTGGACGAATGCTTCCGTGATCTGCATAGACATGCAAAACCCCCTAGAAGTTGAATAAATTGTTCTGGTTTTCGGTGAATTATCCCCGAGGGGGTTCTGCCTCGGCAGTTAAGGTCTGCCTATGACCGGGTGTCCTGGACCCTCAAGAGATGGGGTCCGAAAGGATTATCCCACAACCTGCATTAAACAGATTGTGGGATGCTATACAGCCCTATGTCAATAGCCTTTCGGCTTTTTGGGCTTCTTCGGCTTCTTCGGCATCACTTCCTCCTTCCTGTCGCGACCTGTTCATTCAATTTCGCGACGTGTTTAACAAAGTAATCGTGTTGGGCATTGTCCTTGTTGTAATAGGCGTGCTTCGAGTCGCCCATGATCCCGAGAAGCTCCTTCTCGGCGGCCTCGATGGAAAGACCGATGTGCGCCGTCTGATCGCCTCTGAACTTGTCCTCCGAGAGACCCTCGCCGATCTTCGCGAAAACCTTGATTAGCGCCGGATGATTTCCCATCCCGGACTCCTCGAAGAACTTCGTGAGAGCATCATCGCCGAACTCTTTCAGGGCCAGGTTGGCCCGACCGATCTTGGGCTTATACTGTTCGCCCCATTCGGTCTTGAGGTCATCGAGCCCCTTCTGGACGCCGTTCTTGAACGTGTCGGTAGCGACCTTCATCTGATCGCTCATGGCCTTTGAATACCAGGAGAAGAGGTTCTGGACCTGGCCGGGAAGGAGACCGGACTTGTGCGCGGCCTCGCGGAAGCCCTTCATGATGCCATCGTCGAGCTTTACGTCTACGCCTTCAGTGGGCTTGATCTCGTACTTATCCGGAGTCTCAGGTCTGCCGAGTTTGGTGAATACGTTCTCCCAATCTTTCTCGGTGGCATTTTTCGGATTCGGTACGGCGATCTTGTCGGAGCCGACGTGTTTCTCAAGGTTGAGGTAGCTGGCGGCAAGCTGTCCCACATCCTTGAATTTAGCGAAGGAGGGCGCTGCGCGAATATCTTCTGGAACAAGCGAAAGCCACTGGGATTCCCCTTTACCGTCACCGACGCTGCCGCCAGAGTTAGCGCCAGCGCCGGAACCCTTGGTATCGCCGACTGCCGGTGGAGCGCCTCCGCCGTCAGGAGGAGCGCCGCCAGCAGCGCCGGTGGCAGGAGGAGCGCCACCTTTATCATCTGTCCCTGAAGTGAGTACTGTTGGCATCTTCTCTCCTTTTCTGTTCCATGGTTTCGATCCTGGCGGCAATCTCCGCAGGACTTGTGTTTAAAATCTTGAGGATGCGGAGAACGACATTCCGCTCTCCCTCCATGAATGCGCTCTCGTTCGGATCGCCCTTGACGAACGCCGGGTCAAGGAAATGGCACTGGAGCATGAGGTCGTTCATAACCCTCTCTCCTGCCTGGCACTTGAAGATCTGTTTATAGTCTTTGATCTTGGCGACTAATTTATGTTCCTTGCCCGCCATTTGTCATCTCCTGTTTTACTGCGGCGGCAACTGGGGCGAGATTTTTCGCTCCCTCGGTGGCGCGCAGCTCTTGTTCTTGTTGCATCTGCATCTGCTGAACCTTCGCTATCTCCGCGCGCATCTTCGCGATAGCCCTCTTATCGCGGATCACGCGGGTCGGGGCGCCGTACATCCCCGCTGTCCAGCGGGCAATCTCGTCGGCATCGTACACCTGCATCGCCTGCGGATCGGCCTGGATGAAGGGAGAAGCGACCTGGAAGGCACGGAGAAGATTCTGAACCTCCGTGGATCTCTGAGCCTTCGCGATGGTCGAGGTGTATTGCACATCCACCTTTGTCCCGCGCAGGACATCGGGCGGCTCTTTAATGATGCCTTTCCGGAAAAGGATCTCGAACAGGCGATCGATCATGGGCCGGAGAAGCTCGGGCTGCTGCCGACCAAGAACGGGACCGATGAGCCGCATCGATTCTTCCGTGCGCTGGTTCACCTCGGTCGCCGTCATCTGCGGTCCCTGAGCGAGCTGGAGCTGATTGATATGGTAGGCGTCGCGAATGCGTTTCCGCACGTCGTCCATGACCTGATAGCCGAAGTCGATCCGGGCGTCATTCCCGAACGGCTGAATCCTATCCTGGGAGCCTGCCCGGTAATAGTTCAGACCCGCAGGGGTCGTATCCACCGGGAGGATGAAGCCGTCGTCCGGGACCATGAGCGGCGGGTCCATGACCTTCTGGGCTGCGCTGATGGTCGTCTTCATCATCTCGTTGATCATCTTGATGTCGGGCAGGGCCTTCATCGTGGGGGATCTGCCGTAGATCTCGCCCGTGGATTTTGTCCATCGAGGAACAGCGTATGGGAAAGACCTATATCCACTGGACGTAAGAAGCGTCGAGCTGTCGACCAAGATATAGTCGGAAGCGAACTTCATATTGCCGGGATTCTTCATCCGCGAGTCGCGCTCAATTCTCGGATAGACGGCATGAAGGATCTCGATGTCCTGCTCCTGGCTCGACATATACTTTTCCAGCGGCTCGATCTTCCCCCACTCCTGAACGGCCTGGCGGACCTTCCACTTGAAAGAGCGATAGACGGTATCGATAACGCCGAGGTTGTTCTCGGCCACATAGATCCCGCCCATGTGGCGCGAGGCAAATCGGATATGGAGATCGTCATCCTCTTCCATCGAGAGGCAGGCCGTGCCGATAGAACAGAGGTCGACATAGATCTCATGGATCTCTGTCTGAAAGTTCGAGTTGTTGAGGACGTGGAACATCGTCTCGGCGCTTTCCTTCAGCCAGACGCGAACATCGTCCTCGTCGTCCAGGAATTTATCGCCGGTCGTAAGCTCGAAGAAGATCACCGTGAGATTCGTAAGCATCGAATAGAGCGCGCTCGCGAGCATCTCGTTCGCTTGCTCTGCCGTGGAATCGAAAAGATGGAGGTTCCTTTTATCGCCAGGATAATGCGTCCGCGTGATGTCGGCTTTCCGGGGAACGGCGTAGTCGAGACATTCTTGCCAGTGAGATTCCGTCGTGCCGCGCGTGGACCTCATCTGCCCGAGGCGCTCTACGTGCTTCTTCGCATTCATCGCCACGGATTACTCCATGCCCATGATATATGGATAGGGGGTTCCGGTTTCCGGAAGCTCATCGAATAGTCCGCCGGTAAGTTCTGTTTTCTTTTTCTTGCCGCGCCTCGGCTCTTGCGGAACGAGAGCCGCTTCCGTTTTTACGCTTCCGGCCACGGGAGCCGGTGCGGCGGGTGGGGCACGAGTACCTCTTCCAGACGCTGGCCCA
>Ga0209002_10005303_pt1 | contig 10010 bp, 7 predicted proteins | sample Rifsed16ft2_FD_184010 | JGI IMG/M metagenome (GOLD analysis project Ga0209002, IMG submission 184010) | Soil microbial communities from Rifle, Colorado, USA - sediment 16ft 2 (version 2) | ecosystem: Environmental > Terrestrial > Deep subsurface > Rock core/Sediment | place: Rifle, Colorado...
ATCTACAGCCCAGGCGCCTGGGACTACGACCACCTCTTCAACATCTTCAAGGGCACCCTGGGTGCTGGCATCACCCAGCTCGAGGCCACCCAGCCTGGTCAGGGCGGCGGCGCCTAAGCCCCGCCCGTAAGCGGGTTGGTGAACACGCAGATACAGAGGAGGGCCGACGTGCTCGGCCCTCCCTCTTCTCCCTACAACGAGGCACGATGCTCGCTCGCCTGATCGCGCTCTTTTCCGAATCTGGTCGGCGGGCCCTGGTCCTAGCAACGCTGGCCGTTGTGGTGTACATGGCGGCGCTCATCGCGGCCAAGACGCTGGAAACTTATGCCATACAGCAAGAGGCCGCGCAGCTCCGCGCCGATATCGACCGGCTACAGGAGCATTACACCGATCTTGAGGCCCTGCGCGACTACGAGCTCACCGACGATTTCGTCGAGCAGATCGCGCGCCGGCAGCTCAACCTGATCAAGCCGGGCGAGACCGCGGTCGTCGTGGTTGCTCCGCCCGCCATCGCCCCTGACCCACCACCAGCGCCGGCCTCGCCGCGCCCCTGGTGGCGTTCAGCGCTGGCGCGATTGTTGCCGCAGACGCCCTGAGCGGCGCCCAGACGGCATCACCACCTCCGAGCGAGGCATCTCCCGAACGGTCACGCTCCGCGTAAACCGCTGGTTTCCCCGCTGCACGACGATGGGGACCACTTCGTCCACCTGACGCCGCGCGATGGCCCTGCGCAGGTCGACCTCGTTCGCGACCGGCTCGCCGCCGAACCCCACGATGATGTCGCTGGCCTGCAGGCCCACCTCCGCCGCTGGCCCACCCCCCTCGACGCCCACGACGAGCGCCCCCTGGGCGAGCGGTAGCTTGTACTGAGCTTGCAGCGCCGGCGTCGCCGTCGTGACGGCCACGCCGAGGTACAGACGGATGATTCGCCCGTGCCGATAGAGGCTTTCGATGACGGGGCGGATGGAGTTGACGGCGATCGCGAAGCCGATCCCTTCCGCCCCCGCTACCACCGCCGTATTCAGGCCTATCACCTCTCCGCGGAGGTTTACCAGCGGCCCTCCAGAGTTGCCCGGGTTGATCGCCGCGTCTGTCTGAATCAAGTCGTAGAGCGCGACGCCGTTCGGCTCCTGTATGGTGCGCCCCGTGGCGCTGACCACGCCGCGGCTTACCGTCGGGCCGCCCGGCAGACCGAGGGCGTTGCCGATGGCGATGATCGTCTCGCCGATCTCGAGCTGGTCCGAGTCCCCGAGAAGGGCCATGGGCAGCCCGGTCGCCTCCACGCGCACCACCGCGAGATCGCTGCGCGGGTCGCTGTCCAGCAGGCTGCCGGTAAAGGCACGGCCGTCGGCGAGCGCCACCGTCAGCGAGGGCCCAGCGCTGGCCACATGGTAGTTGGTCAGGACATACGTGGTCGTTTCCCGCTGGTCGAAGATGACGCCGCTGCCGGCGCCCGCCCTCGGCACGGGCCGCGAAAACACGTCGTAACTGACGCCCTGGGTGAGGATCTGCACCACCGATGGGCGCGCCTTACGCACTGCGCCAACGACGCTATCTTCCGTTGCCACCCTGACGAGGGCCTCCTGCCCCGGTCCCTGTGCGCCTCTATGGCCCGAGAAGGGCCCGCAGCTCTGCCATGCCTGCCACCATGCCGGCGTCTTGATAAGGCGTAGCAGTACCGGCCTGGCCGGCGGCGGCTTGATGGGCGGCCCAAGCCGCCTGCCAGCGTCCGAGATGTTGCTCCGCTAATAATCTTAGCACGGGCTCAGCGCGCTCCGCTTCCCGCCACCGCTCGGCATAGAACAGCGCTGCCACCTGGTGCTCCAGGGTCTCGACGAGGCTGCGCTCGTACGCCAGGTCGCGGCCTACCTGGTCGGCAAGCTGTCCATCCAAGAGCGGCCGCGCTGCCGCCAGGTCCCCCTGCATCGCCGTCACCAGGGACACGGCCTGGCGCTTCTCCGTCAGCGAGCGCTGGAAGGCGGAGCCCCCGCGACTCTGCGCGTACAGGGCCCGCAGCGGTCCCGTGCCGCCGATCTGGTCGTCCCGCACCCAGAGCCGGTTCGGGGCCCAGGGGCCCACCGCCTCCGCCGCGGTCCCGATGTAGAAGGCGAGACGCGCAGCCTCACCGGAACGCATCAGCAGTCGAGCCATGTGCTCGGCTGCGCCCCGGCCGAAGCGGAGCGTCGCCCACTCTCGTGCCAGTTGCTCCGGCGACGCGTCCGGCTCCCAGGCCAGGCGGGCGAGGGCGTAGACGTTGGCCTCGTTCCAAAGCGAGGAGGCAGGCTTGGGCCCACCCCAGCCACCCCCTGTCGGCCAGGCCCACAGCGCGCTCACGCCGCGCGCGACGAAGCCTGCCAGGCCATCCCCCGGCGCCTCGGGAGCGCCACCGGTGTAAACGGGCCCCAGATAGTTCGGGAATGCCCCCTTGCCCTCATACTCGCGGGCGGCCTGGAACTCCACCATCTCTCGAAATCCACTGCTGCCAAGGTTCGGATTGGGCGGGTTGTACCGCCAGAAGTCCGTCTGCGTGTGCTTGAACGAGAGCAGCACGTCGGCAGAGGGCGGTCGGCGCGCAGCGAGGGCCTGCACTACGCCAGGTGAGGCGTGCAGGCCCTCGCTGCCCAGGTCCCAGGCTCGGAAGATCACTTGTCGCCCGTGCGCTCGCGCCATCTCGCTGGTCACCGTCATCGCCTCCGCCACCGCAGACACGTAGCCTCCGCCAACCGTCTGTCCGTGGTCCAGACAGTCGGGTAACCGCGTCCCGGTCAAGGGGCCGAGGGGATAGTTCTCCCCGACGCGCACCATCACATAGTCGATGGATGGAAAGTCGCGCAATACCTCGTCCAGCCCGGCCCGCACGAGGCTCCGCACTCGCGGTTGACTCAGGCAGACTTGCGCTTCGTTGTCGACGGCCTGTTGCGGCAGGCTCGGCAGATCGCCGGGGGCCACGACCTGCAGGTGGAGCCGCTTCGCAGCGGCGATGCGCTCGCCGGCGCGGCGGCGCTGCTCCTCCACCCACGCTCGGGGACCCGGCTGCGCGGCAGGGTCGTATAAGCTGGGATCGGCATCGCTGTAGAGCGCGAGCGCAGGCCACGGGTGGATGGCGACGGCGTTGAAGCCAAGGCGCAAGGCCTCTTCCGGCGAGGGGGTCTCGGCACTGAGCGGGTCGGCCAGCAGGCGCAGCGCCATCGCCGGTGCGGCCTGGCGCTTCCAGACCCGCTCGTCAGGAGCGATGCGCACCAGTTCGGCCAGGCGGAATAGGCCATACGCCGCCCCAAGCGGGTCGGTCGCCGCCACGAGCCAGCGTTGCCCGCTTGGTTGCGGTGCCGCTTCCAGATAGTATCCCTCGGCAGGCACAGTGCCCGGGGCCCAGGGCGCGCCTACACCTCCCACCAAGACAGCACTCGTTGGCGTGGTGGCAACGGTGCTCGACGGCTGGATCGGCGCCTCGCTGCCGTAGGTCGCCCTCAGCGCGGCGCCGAGCTCGTCAGCGCCTAGCCGGACCGCCGGGTCCTCCCACCAGTCGTTGGGGAGCACGATCGGCACCGATGCCGGCAGCACCAACCGCGGCAGGCCCGGCGCGCCGACCGCCAGGCCCGTGAGGGCGCCCATGGGCACGACGATGACCAGCAGCGCAAACGAGGCGTAGCGTAGACGACGCAGAGCCTGCTGCCTATCGCGCCCAGGAGCCGCCAAGGGCGTCGCTCTAGCGGACGAGCCGCATGCGGGCGACAAGGGCCACAGGGATGCCGGGGAAGTTAGCCCGGGAGAAGGGCCGCTCCGGCCGGGGGCCCGCAGCATCTGCCGGCTCCTCGAGACCATCGAGCACGAAGCCTGCGCCTGCGTCTCGCACGCGAGCGCTTGCAGACTGCTGTGCGTCCTGCTCGGTGCTCATGAGTTCGTCACCTATTCCACCTCGGCGCGGCAGGTTGTCATTGCAAGCCTCGGCAGGTGGTCAGGCTTGATGTCATGCGCAGCTCTGGGGGAGGTCAAAGGGGTCATCACTCTGATGGGGGTCTGGGGTGTCCCCCCTCCAAGTCAGTCGCCGCAGCAGGGCACCACGTCTCCCCCAGGCCGGAAGAAGGCGCGGGCCGTAGGCCGGAAGGCCGCGCTCAGCGTGGGTGAGGCGAATAGCATCTCCTGCAGGTCGAGCAGCGTGAGTCGGCCGCGCAGGGCCAGCGCCGCGGCATTGATGAGCTCGTCCGCGTGCGGGGCAACGATGTGCGCCCCCAGCAGCAGCTCGGTGCCACCTTCAGCTACGAGCTTGACCATCCCTTGAGCGTTTCCCTCAGCGATCGCGGCCGGGAACGAGCTCAGCGGCAGGGCGATGCTCTTCGCCTTGAAGCCGGCCTCCCACGCCTCCGCCTCCCCGAGTCCTACCCGGGCCACCCGCGGGTCCGTGTTGATCACGCTCGGCACCAGGCTGAGGTCTCGCTGCCTGTCCGCCTTCCGATAGACGTTCTCCACCACGACTACGCCATCCTGCGCCGCCACGCTCGAAAGGAACGGCCCACCCACCACGTCGCCGCCGCCCCAGACCCAGTCGACCGCGGTGCGAAGCTGGGAGTCGACCGGCAGGTAGCCGTCAGCGTTGGCTGAAAGGCCGACGGCCTCCAAGCCCAAAGCTTCGGTATTGCCCCGTCGCCCACCGGCCACCACCACCTCCGCCCTCAGCTCGCTGCGGAAGGTCGTCTCGCGCTCCTTGTCTTCCTCCTCAAGGATGGCCACGCACTCCGCACCCTCGCGACGCAGCGCAACGAGTCGGACGCCGGTCCACACCTCCACGCCATCGCTTTCCAACAGGGCGGTAAGGGCTTGCGAGACGTCACGTTCCTGCTCCGGCGCCAGTCGCTCGCCCGTTTCCACCACCGCGACCTGCACGCCGAACCGGGCGAGTATCTGGGCTGCCTCGAGGCAGCGCCCCTCGCTGCCCAGCACGAGCATGGATCGCGGAAGCGAAGGAAGCGCCAGCGCCGCCGCCGGCGAGATGGCCCCCACCGCCTCCTGCTCCGGCGTGAAGGCCGGTCGCGCGCCCGTGGCGACAAGCACGTTCGCTACCGTAAGCACCTCATCGCCGACCGCGACCTGGTGCGGCCCCACGAAGCGCCCAGATTCCGGGAACCACTTCATGGCGAAGTAACCACTGAGCACGCGGGCGTCCTGCTCCCGGAGCAGCGCCAAGCGCGCCTCCTTCGCCGCCAGCACCGCTGGCCAGTCCAGCTGCCCGTTCGGGCTCTCGCGCCACAGTCTCGCGGCCTCGCGCAGATAATGCACCGGATAGCATCCCCAGTTGAGGCAGGTCCCGCCCAATGGCGGCGGAGCGATCGCGGCGATGCGCCCGCCGATCGCTTTGGCGTGCTGCGCCGCGCTTAGGCCGGCAGGCCCGCCGCCGAGGATCGCGATCGTGTAAGGGAGAGTGGCCATGAAGAATCTGGGGTTACAAGATCTGAACGCCCGTGCCAGAAATCCTACGAGCGCCCGCTACTACTGTCAAACGATTGCCCGATCCATTGCCCCCCGCCGCCGGCGTGAGTATGCGACCATCGCGTTCGTTGTTCCAGCCCGCCTCGGGTGGACCTGAGATCCTTCTCGATCGATGCCGCCGGACGATGGGACGTTCTTCCCTCTCTGCGGTCTCCGCGCCCTCTGCAGTGAGCCGTTTCCCTGCCACATCACCCCCGCCGCAGCTCGAGCAGCCGTACGGCCCCTTCCTCCGCCCTCAGCCGCGGCGCCAGCACCGGCAGCCGCGCCGCCGTCGCCGGATCGTCCCCTTGCATCACCGACAACCACACCGTCGCCTCCGGCAGCCAGCCGATCGCCACTCGGTCCACCGCGACTCGCACCGCGTCGCCCGCCTGCCACAGGCGCATCGGGTGCCAGGCCGTTGCCGCAAACGTGTGGTACTGCTCGAAGACCGTCCCATCGGGCTGGCGCACCTGGACCAGGAGTCGCGGGTCGCCCTCGATGGGGCCCAAGCCTCGGAAGTATAGGACGAGGCGCGCGTAAGGGTCGGCGCCGTGCAGCGTGGCGCCAGGCTCCAGGTCGTAGCCCAGCAGCTGCAGGCCGGGGCCGAAGTTCGCCTGGGTCGCCACCCTCGGCTTGGGCGTCGTCACCCGCGTGAAGCTGAAGAACCTGTCTGGCAGGTCCTTCGCCGCGTGGCCGCGTTTCAAGAGCACGACGCCGTCGTCGCCGGCGATGACCCCCCACTCTCCTTGCAGCAGTTGCTGCACATGGTACCACTGAGAGCCTGGGTCCAGAGGATACGGCGTGCCCGTGACATCGATGGCGATGTAGTCGGCTTCACCAAGGTCGGGGAAGCGGCTAAGCCGCTCCCGCTGGCTCAGGTGAGGGTTCAGGCCCGACGTGGCCGCCACCGCCGCGTCCTTCGGCAGTTGCGCCAGTACCGACGTCGCTCGGCGCTCGTGCTGGGTCACGCGGGGCGTGTGGTCGAGCAGAGGCGCCCAGATGTGACGGGCGGCGCTCTGCAGGCTCAGGGCCAGCACGACCAGCGCGAGGAACACCGCCGCGGCGCGAGATGAGCCGCCGCGCAGCAGGCGCGCCAGGGCGCCCGCTCCCAGTATCGCGCTGATGACCAGGAACGGCGCCACCACGGCCCCGTAGTGCGCCTGGAAGCCATACTGGGCCGGGAAGTTGCTCAAGAGGTTCAGCGCGACGTCGGGCAACGCCATGGCCAGAGTCGCTGGACTCAATAACGGCAGGAACCCCAGCGGCGCAAGCAGCGTTGCGAGGTAGCGCAGGCGGTTCGGCTCGAGGAGGAGCTCGAAGGGTGCCTTCGGCTCCGTGACGACGGTGCGCGCGACTTCCAACGGCGAGCTTCCCAGGCTCGTGTAGCGGTCCAGGTAGGGCGAGGCCCCCTGAGGATTGTGCGACGGCAACACGATGACAAAGGCGACGGTCAGCCACGTCAGCGCCAGCGCGACCGTCGTCAGCCCCAGGGCCTTTCGGCCATGCTGCCAGGCGTACCAGCCCATGACAGCAACGCCGAGCGGCACGTGCTCCTTCGTGGTCATGGCCAGCGAGGCCGCGACCAGGAAGGGCACCGGCCAGCCACGGTCGAGGAAATCGAAGGCGAACAACAGCAGCGGCGCCGCCAGCGCCACCGGGTGGAACTCGGCGAGGTTCGCCGCCTCCAGCGCTGGATAGAAGAGATAAGCCGCCGCCAGGGCCACGGCTGCCGCGTCGCTCTGCAGCCGGCGGCGCGCCAGCCAGGCAGCGGGCAGCGCCCCGAGGGCCATCGCTACCCCCTGAACGAGCAGCAGCATCTTCGGCGAGGCCCACAGGCCGTAGAGCGGCGCGATCAGCAGCAGGCTCGGCTCAACGTGCGCGGCAAGGCGGCTCGTGCCGCCCTCCCAGTTGCTGAACTGGAACGGCCGCCCCTGCCAGGTGTTCCAGACCGCCTGGTCGAAGTTGCCCAGATCGAACGCATCGGTCTGGAAGGCATCGTGCAGCCGGAAGGAGATGGTCGTGAATGTCAGCGCGTAGAGCGCCACGAGCACGAGCGTTAGGCGGGTCGCGCGTCCCGAGCCGCTCCCCGCCGGTTGGAGTCCGCGTCGCCGCTGTCGCAGCTCCTGCCAGCCGAGTGGGCCCGTCGGGCCCAGCGCCCGCTCATCTGCCGCCGCCGAACGACGCGGACCTTCCCGCCGCGGCGGGGCTTCTATGACGGCGCGCGCCAGCCCGCTCATCGCCACGCTGTCGTCACCCGGTTCTCGTCGCTGTGAGGATGCACTGCCCACTGGCGAGCTATTGGGGAGCCCAGCGGAGCCTTGCCCCTTTGGCGGGGCTTGGGCCTGTCCTGAGTGTAGCCGAAGGAGTGTCCCCAAAACGTCTCAGGGTCGGTGGGTGGGACAAGCAAAGTCACTCTTGCAGGGTCAGCAAGCATGCTATCTTTCACCCTGTGGTCCGCGGACCTCGCTCAGCGCGAGCAGCCACGGAAACGAATACCGCACCGAGCGGACTTCGAAACGCTCCCCGATGAGCGCGAGGAACTGGCTCGGCGTCCAGCGCCAGAGGTGCTCCAGGTCGTCGCCCCAGTTGGACCAGTTCTTGCCGCGGAGCAGGTTGGCCACCGAGAACCACGGCTGGTGCGGCACGGTGAACAAGACGAATGCCCGTCTCGCCGACGAGAGAGGCTTGGCCACGCGTGCGATCTCTGTCAGGGCCGCCTGAGGATCAGGAAGATGTTCCAGCACTTCCGCCCCAATCACGAAAGGGGCCGAGGCCGTGCGCACCGGCAGCCGCCCGGCATCGCCGAGGACGAGGGAGGCAGCGACCTGCCGGGCAGCCCATGCGAGTGCGCTCCCGCTAAAATCGAGTCCATAGAGGCGTGCTTGCGGCCAGCGCTCCCGCAGGACACGCAGCACGAACCCCTCCCCACAACCTACCTCCAGGATGCTCGGTGTGACGTCAGGTCCAATGGCTTCCTCGGTCAACGCCACGAGCGTCCGATGGAAACGCCCCAGCAGCCAGCGCTCCAGCGGGTTCCTGCTGGTGTGCTTCCGCAGGTTCCCGCTGGACGCTGTCCTCGGGTCGCGGGCCAGGCCGCTCGTTTTCGGCTGTTGGAGCACAGCGCTTACCTTATCGCGTGATATGGCATCTTATCGCACGGGGACTGACTAATACAAGGACTCGGACTGTCGTCGGTGCGGGGGCGCCGTGTGAACGGGCAGGCTCGCTCTCTCTGTGCTACCCTAACAAACATTCGAGAGAGGAGAACCTACGCCATGCCTGGGCCGCTTGAGGGAATCCGCATACTCGACCTGACCTGGGTCCTCTCGGGCCCCTACGCCAGCATGGTCCTGAGCGACCTTGGCGCCGAAGTGGTCAAGGTAGAGCGCCCCCCGTTCGGCGACATCGCACGCACCAACGGCCCCTTCATCAACGGCGAGTCGTGCTACTTCTTCAGCATCAACCGCGGCAAGCAGTCCATCGCCATCGACCTGGGCCGGCAGGCCGGCCGCGATCTCTTCCTGCGCTTGGTTGATGAAGCAGACGTGGTCATGGAGAACTTCACGCCCGGCGTCATGGACCGCCTCGGCCTTGGCTACGAGGCGTTGCGTCGGCGCAACCCGCGCCTCGTCTACGCCGCCGTCTCCGGCTTCGGACAGACGGGGCCGTATCGAGAACGCCCCGCCCTCGATGTCATCGTCCAGGGCATGGGCGGCATCATGAGCATCACCGGCCAGCCCGGCGGCCCTCCCATCCGCCCCGGCGCCTCCTATGGCGACATCGTTGCCGGCCTGTTCGCCGCCGTGGGCGTCCTCGCCGCCCTCCAGGAGCGCACGCGCTCGGGCCTAGGGCAGCTTGTGGACGTGAGTATGCTCGATTGCCAGATCGCCGCGCTCGAGAACGCCTTCATGCGCTATTTCGCCACCGGCCAGGTGCCCGGCCCCTTGGGCACCCGCCACCCCACGTCAACGCCGTTCCAGGCCTTCGAGACCAAGGACGGCCACATCGTCATCGCCCTCTCGTGGAACGTGGAGAGCCAGTGGGAGGTGTTGTGCGGCCTCATCGGCTGCCCTGAGCTCATCGACGACCCGCGCTTCACCACCAGCGCCCTCCGCACCGAGCATCACGCCGCGCTCGAGCCCATCCTGGCTGCTGCCCTGCGCCGGCGGACCACCGCCGAGTGGCTCGCTGAGTTCGGTCCTCTCGACCTGCCATGTGGCCCGGTGAACACCATCGCTGAGGCCGCCGCCGACCCTCAGGTGGCCGCCCGCGAGATGCTCGTGGATGTCGATCACCCCGTCATCGGGCCCCTCAAGCTCGCCAACACGCCGGTCAGGCTCTCGCGCACGCCCGGGGCCATCCGCGGCCCCTCGCCCGCCGTCGGCGAGCACACGGAGACCGCGCTTGAGACCTGGCTGGGCTTGGACCCGGACGAGATCGTGTCCCTGCACCGCGACGGCGCCATACCCTGACTCCGCCTTGGCTATCGCTGCTGCCAGCACCTGCCTGTTGACCAATGAGCATCGACCAGCGCCTCGCCGAGC
>Ga0209002_10005310_pt1 | contig 10003 bp, 12 predicted proteins | sample Rifsed16ft2_FD_184010 | JGI IMG/M metagenome (GOLD analysis project Ga0209002, IMG submission 184010) | Soil microbial communities from Rifle, Colorado, USA - sediment 16ft 2 (version 2) | ecosystem: Environmental > Terrestrial > Deep subsurface > Rock core/Sediment | place: Rifle, Colorado...
TCAGGTCGATGACGTGGCCGAACGTCCCTGTACCCGAATGGCCGATGGAGCCGTGCATCGACGCGCCCCGGACGATGAGCAACTCCGGGTCAAGATCAACCGTGTGCGGCCCGCGTCCGACGAGCACGATCTTCCCGCCAGGCGCGACCGAGCATCACCGCACAAGCCCGCGACAGGCCGGGGCGCCGATGCCGTGGCGGGCGGGAGGCCCGATCGGCGCCGTTAGCCCATGAACTGCGTGACCGGGCTGACGCTGGCGTGAGCCCGGCGGAACGCGGGCAACAGGAAGCGCGTGATCGACTCCTGGTCGTCGGCTTCGACGAGGAAGTAGAGGACGTGCTCGGCGAAGGCGCCGTAGGCCGCTACGACGCGCAGGCCGGCCACGCTCTTCGGATCGGCGTGGAGCGCTTCCGTTCCGCCGGCCTCGAGCGGGCAATCCTCGGGTGCATGATCCTGAGTGATTAGGAAGAGCATTTTCGGACCTCCCATCGCCGGCTCGACCAGGCCCGCACCGATGGCCGCCGACTCATGGCAGACCCGACGTGCTTGCCATGTCATCGCGAGCCGGACGATCCCTAAATGTCGGCCGTCCCCCGTCCATCGACCAGTGCCATTTGGCAGGTCCGGCGGCGAGTCCCAGACGGGCCGACAGGCCGCTCGGCCAACACGTGATGCCCGCCGACGATCGCGCCCGCCATTCGCCCCCGGTCGGTCCCCGTGCCGGTCGTTGACGCCAGCGTCGTCGTTGACTGGGTCGCCCCGGGCGCCGACCCCGATCTTCCGGCACTCGCGTTGCTGGCGCGGCTGGCGGCGGACGATGCCGAGCTTCTGGCACCGCGGCTGCTCATCGAGGAGGTCTCGAACGCGCTCCTGACCGGGGTGCGGCGCGGACGCTGGAGCGGCGCCGCGGCGGACGCCGGGCACGACCTGCTGCGCCGGCTGCCCGTGCGCCTGATCGATACGCCCCGAGACCTCGACCGCGCCTGGGATCTGGCTCGTCGGTACGACAACCACCCCATCTACGACCTGCTCTACATGGCGCTTGCCGAGCGACGGGGTACGCAGCTCATCACGGCCGACTCGACCCTCCGGCAGACGCTCGTGGGGTTCGACTGGGTGGTCGCGCCCGAAGAGCTTCTCCGCTGATCTTGTTGCGGAGGCTTCGGCGTGATCGACCGGCTGCCCCGCGCCACCGCGCGATAACTCCGTGCCCTTCGGTTAGCCTCCCACGCTCACTCCCACAGCGCTCGGCTCGAAATGCCTCCGAAGCAGAAGGCCGTGGGTTCGAGGCCCGCCGGGCGCGCCAGTTCCTGAAGTCCTATCGGCAAGCCTCGAAACGACGGCTCCTATCGACCCAACCACAGGCGCACGGACAGCCAGACCACCCATGCGGACGCAAACCCGAGGGCACCGAGGATGAGGACGTCGAGCGGCCCGATTCCCTCCACCGGCGTGCGCCCGCTGAGTCCGGTCCTCAGGCTGTAGCCCAGAGCGCCCAGACCTCCCACCGCCGCGAACCACGCGAAGGCTCTGCCTTCGGCGCGTACGAGCCAGGCGACCCCGATCAGCCAGACCCCGTACAGCATCAGCTCGAGCGTCCCCCACAGGCCCACGTAGACGCTGGTGCCCAGCGCCGCGAACGTCACGTGCGCCGCGGCCTCGACCGCCGGATCCCCGCCTGCAGCATGCAAGAGCGCGGGCCCGACCGACGCCATGAGCACCGCCCCAACGGCGCCCACGAGGACGAAGCCGAGGCCGCAGAAGGCCAGCACCCCGACCAACCACCCGCGGGCGGGCCGCCCGGGCGCGGCGGCCTCGAATCGGCCGTGCAGGTAGACGACGACCGGCGCCAGTGCCAGGTAGCCGACCATGTCGATCAAGGCGGCCATGCGCAAGATATCGGCGACGGCAGGTCCGCGATCGACCAGGGACCCGCGATCGGCGAACGTCCCGATGTCGAAGCCGTAGACGGCGAGGAACAGCAGGCTGGCCAGCGCGTTGTTGAGGACGATGAAGGCGAGCGCGGCCAGGGCCACGAGCGGCTCCCGCCCCTCGAAGATGCGCATGCGCGCGGAGAGTACGCTTCCGACGCCCGACCTGGTATGGGCGATGCGCGACGCGAGGGACGCGCGGGGGAGAGCACGGGAGGGATCAGCCATGACCGACGAGCGGACCCTGCGCCGCCTCGCCCTGGGCGGCGTCGTCCTGGCGGTCGTCATCAGCGTGCCGGCCAGCGTCGTCTTCCTGGTGCCGTACGGGATGGACATGGATCGGCTTCTCTCGGAGCCCGGCTCCATCGTCGCCAGCGGGCCACAGAGCGCGACCCTCTTCCGCCTGGGGGCCGTCGGCGACCTGCTCTACTCGTATGTGCTGCTCGCGCCCCTCGCGCTCTACCTCCACCGGCTCCTGCGGCCGCGCGGGGCGGCCCTGGCCGACCTCGGGCTCCTCGCAGCGGTCGCCTACATCGCCATCGGGGCGACCGGCGCCGCCATCCTCGCCGCGGCCGGTGCGCCGCTCATCGAGGCTCACGCCGCGGCTGCGGCCTCCGAGCGGGTCGTCATCGCCACGGCGTTCGACACCCTGGCGCGGGCGGTCTTTCACGGCATGTGGCAGACCACTCATCCGTTCACGCTGGGGACGTGGATCCTGACCACCGGCTGGCTCATCCGCGATAAGCGCCGGAAGCTCGGGAGGCTGGTGATCGTCGTGGGGGTCGGCCTCTTCCTGACGAGCCTTCGCACGGTCTTCGGCAAGTACGGGGTCGACCTAATCCTCGCGGGCGGGGCGGCGCTCCTGCTGGTGTGGCTCGCGTGGGTCGCGTTCGACCGAGGCAACCGGAGGACCACGGCCGGCGTCTCCGGCGTGTGAAGCGGCGACTCGCCCTGCTCCTCGTCCTGGCCCTCGTATCGACCGCCGCGTGCTCCGGCGGCGGTCCCGGCCCGATCGGACCGGGGGTCGCCATCGCGGTCTCCGACGTCCCGCGCGCCTCGGCCGACCCCGCCGCGGCGAGTGACGCGGCGCGGGCCATTGAAGCCTTCGGGTTCGACCTGTACCGGCAACTCGCCCGCGGTGCCGGCAGCGCCGACATCGTCGTCTCTCCGGCGAGCATCGCGATCGCCCTCGCGATGGCCCGTGCGGGCGCACGCGGTGAGACGGCCGCCCAGATGGACGCGGTCCTGCGGTCGATCGGATCGGACGAAGGTGCCGCCGCCATCAACGCCCTCGACCAGGCGCTCACCGGGCGGAGCGGGAGCTTCAGGGCCAGGGACGGCAAGTCCTACGACCTGGCCCTCCGCATCGCCAACGCGCCGTTCGCCCAGCGCGACCTGAAGCTCGAGCCGGCGTTCCTCGACGCGCTCGCCTCGCGCTTCGGAGCGGGCGTGCGGCTCGTGGACTACAAGACCGACGCCGAGGGGGCGCGCCGCCTCATCAACGGCTGGGTCGACGAGCAGACTGAGCAACGGATCCCGGAGCTGCTCGCCCCCGGCATCCTCGACGCCCTGACCCGGCTCGTCCTGGTCAACGCCATCTACCTGAAGGCGCCGTGGGAGGTGGCCTTCCCCGAAGCGTCCACGAAGCCCGGTCCGTTCACGCTCCCGGACGGCTCGACCGTGGACGTCCCGATGATGTCCGTCGCGGAATCCTTCGCCTATGCAGAGGGGGCGGGCTGGCGGGCCGTCGAGCTGCCCTACGTGGGTGAGGCGCTGGCGCTGACGATCATCGTCCCGGACGACTTCGCGGACTTCGAGGGCAGGCTCGGGGCCGACACCTTCGCGCTGGTGACCGCCGCGCTGGCGCCGCACCAGGTCGACCTTGCCATGCCGCGCTTCGAGACCGAGACGAAGGCCGACCTGGCCGACCTTCTCATCGCCCTGGGCATGCCGCTCGCGTTCGATCCCTTCATGGCCGACTTCTCGGGCATCACGACCGAGGAGCAGCTGTTCATCTCGAACGTCATCCACCAGGCCAACATCAGCGTCGACGAGAAGGGCACCGAGGCGGCGGCCGCGACGGCGGTCGTCATGCGGACCACATCGGCGCCCGGCGAGCGGGTCGAGCTGCGGGTCGATCGCCCCTTCCTCTTCGTCCTCCGCGACGTGCCGACCGGCGCCGTCCTCTTCCTGGGCCGGATCCTCGACCCGTCCTGAGGGCGCCCCGCGCGGGCCCTGTGGGGACGGACCCCACGGCAGCGTCGCCGCTGCTAGGCTCCCGGCCAGCGTGACCAGCTTCCCCAACCCCCTCCCATAGACGCGGTGGGCCAGCCGGGGGCCGCCCTCGCCCGATCCAGGAGCGCCCGCATCGTCGCCGGTGCGGCGATCGGCCTGGTCCTCCTGGCGGTCACGATCGCGCGCGTCGACCTGGGCGCGGTCGTGGCGGTCCTCGCCGGTGCCGCCGCGCCGACCCTGCTCGTCGCCGCGGCGGTCGTCCTGTTCGACCTCGCCATCAGGGGCGCTCGTTGGCAGGTCCTCCTGCGCGGCGTGCGGTCGGAGGAGCGACCGGCGCCGGATGATCGCGCGCCGCTCCGCCTGGCGATCGCGTACCTGACCATCGGCTATCTCGCCAACGTGCTGCTCCCCGCCCGGCTCGGCGATCTCGCCCGCGCATACCTCGCGGGCGCGGCGTTCCGTCTGCCCCGCCTGCCGACCCTCGGGACGATCATGGTCGAGCGCGTGGCCGACGGCGGGACGATGCTCGGCCTGGCGGTCCTCTCGAGCCTGGTCGTGGCGGGGATCGCGGCGGTGCGGACCCTGGCTCTCTTTGGCCTCGTGGTTGCCGCGGCCGGGTTCGGCGCGATTGCGCTGGCGTGGTGGCTGATCGTTCGGACCCCCTTCGGGCGGACGTCGCCCGGGCTGGTCGCGCGGGACCTCGCGGCCCGCCTCTCCGCGGGGATGGCTGCCGCGCGCACCCCGACCGGCGCCGTGCTCATCGCCGCCGCTACCCTCGCCGCGGCCGGGACCGCGATCCTCGTGGCCTGGCTTGTCTCGGGTGCGGTGGGGATCGCCCTCAGCCCCGCCGAGGCGACCCTGTTCATGAGCGCGATCGCGCTCTCCCTCGCCATCCCCGCCGCGCCCGGATCGCTCGGGACCTACGAGTTCGTGGGCGTGGTCGTGCTGACCAGCCTCGGCCACAGCGCGGAACGGGCGTTCGCCACGATCGTGCTCATGCGCGCCGTATCCACGTTCCCGCCCATCGCGCTCGGCATCCTCTCGACGTGGGGCCTCCATCTGCGCCCGGCGGCCATCCTCGAGACGGCCGATGCGCTCTCACCGTCGGGGACCGGAGGGACGGCGTCCTCGTGACGGAGGTGGAGCTCTCGCTCGTGCTGCCTGCCTTCGACTGCGCGCCCTACATCGGCACCAGCGTGCGGCGGGCGCTGGGCTACTTCGAGGAGCACGGGATCCAGGGCGAGGTCGTCGTGGCCGACGACGGCAGCACGGATGGGACCGCGGACGCCGTCCCGGCGGCGCCCAACGTGCGCGTCCTGCGGCTGCAGCATCGGGGCAAGGGCGGCGCCCTGCGTGCCGGGATGACCGCGGCCGACGGCCGCATCCGGGCCTTCACCGACGCGGACCTGCCATATGGGCTCGAGCCGCTGAAGCGCGCCAGCCGGCTGATCGCCGAAAGCGGTGCCCACGCGGTCATCGGCGACCGGACACTGCCCGGCTCGGAGTACCGCAGCACCCCTCTGCGACGGGCCCTCTCGGGCTTCGCCGGACTGGCCTTCCGGACCCTCGTCGTCGGCGAGATCCGCGACACCCAGTGCGGCTTCAAGTGCTTCCGCGGGGACGTGGCGGTCGAGCTATTCCGGCTGGCGCGGGTCGACGGGTTCGCCATCGACATCGAGGTCCTCTTCCTCCTCCTGCGATACGGCCTCGACGTGCAGCGGATCCCCGTGCGCCTCGAGGGCGACTCGCTGAGCTCGGTCCAGGTGCTGCGCGATTCCATACGTGCCGCCCGAGACGTCGTCGCCATCCGCCTCGGCTGGACCAGGGGTCGTTATCGCAGCACTGTCCTGCCGGGGATCGCGACCCAGGGTCCGCCCGGACCGACGTCCCCGCGGGACCGCCCCGGCTGATACGCTCGCACGGGATCCACCGGTAGCTGGTGCCAGGGAGGCAGACGGCCCCATGACCGCGTCTCACGGCGACCCCGTCATCCGCACGGCGGGACTGACCCGCCATTACGGCCCCGTGGTCGCGCTCTCGGGCCTGGATCTCGACGTCGTGCGCGGAGAGGTCTTCGGCTACCTGGGCCCGAACGCGGCCGGCAAGACGACGACGATCCGGATCCTCCTCGACCTCATCCGCCCGACCGCGGGCGCCGCCTTCCTCTTCGGTCGGGACAGCCGGCGAGAGGGCCTGGCCATCCGCCGCCGTGTGGGGTACCTGCCGGGGGAGATGACGCTCTACGAGAACCTCACTGGGCGCCAGTTCCTGTCGTACTTCGCGGCGCTCCGCGGCGGCGTCGAGTGGGCCTACGTCGACCGCCTGGCCGAGCGCTTCGCGGCCGATCTCGGGCCGCGGATCCGGACGCTCTCCCATGGCAACCGCCAGAAGCTCGGCCTCATCCAGGCCTTCATGCACCGTCCCGAGCTGCTGATCCTGGACGAGCCCACGGTCGGTCTCGATCCCCTCATGCAGCAGGAGTTCTACGCGCTCATCGCGGACGCTCGTGCCGCCGGGCAGACAGTCTTCGTCTCGTCGCACGTGATCCCCGAGGTGGAGCGCACGTGCGATCGGGTCGGCATCCTGCGCAATGGGCGGCTGCTCACCGTCGAGCGCATCAGCGCCCTCAAGGCCAAGGCCATCCGCCACGTGGAGATCCGCTTCGCCGAGCCGGTCCCCGCCGATGCCTTCGCGTGGCTGCCGGGCACCCGTGACATGCGCGTCGACGGCGACGTCGTGCGCTGCGCGGTCGTCGGCGCGATCGACCAGCTGGTGAAGGCGGCCGCGCGCTTCGAGGTGGTCGAGATCAACAGCGCGGAGCCGAGCCTCGAGGAGCTCTTCCTCACCTACTACGAGCCGGCCCAACCGGCCGCAGCCCAGGTCACGGAGCCCACACCGCCACCGCGAGCGGCCGAACCCTCCCCGCCACCCCCGGGGGAGGCCCCCTTGCCGCAGGAGCCCGCGAGTGAGAGGGCGAAGGACGACCATGTGGTGGCGTAGCATCGGCCTCAAGGCCTTCTACGATCAGTCGCGGGCCACCCTCGGGCTCGCCCTCTTCATGGCCGCCTACGCCGGGCTGATCATGGGGATCTACCCGTCGATCTCGGGGATCATCGAGATCGGCCCCCTGTTCGAGCGGCTGCCCGAGGCGTTCCGCGTCATGTTCGCGCCGGGCGGCCTCGACATCACGACCCCGGAAGGGTTCGTCGCGGCCGAGTTCTTCTCGATCATCGGACCGCTCCTCTTCTTCGCGTACACGATCGGGATCGGCGGGTCGGCCACGGCGGGGGAGGAGGAGCGGGGCACCATCGACCTCCTCATGTCACTCCCGATCCCGCGCTGGCGGGTCGTCCTCGAGAAGTACGTCACCGTGGTGGTCGGCACGGTCGTCCTCGGCGCCGCCCTGGTGATGGGCATGGCCGCGGGGGCCTTCGCAGGCGGGATCGACCTCCGCTACGACGGCATCGGGGCGATCGTCGCCAGCGCGATCCTCCTCGGACTGCTGTTCGGCGCCCTTGCCCTCTTCGTCGGTGCGCTCACCGGCCGCCGGACGTTCAGCATCGGGGTCGCGTTCGCCCTGGCCGTCGCCTCGTATCTCGTGTACAGCCTCTCCGCGCTCGTCGACCTCATCAAGCCGCTGCGCCCCTTCTCCCCGTTCACCTACTACATCGGCGGCAATCCGCTCTCGAACGGGCTGAACGCCGTGGACGCCGGCATCCTCGCGGGGGCGACCATCGTCCTGGTGGTCCTCGCCGTGGTCGCTTTTCGGCGGCGCGATCTGCGCGTGTGAGCCGACCCGTCACCCTCGTCTGGATCGATTCCCGCTCGGCGGTCGTGCTGCGCTGGCACGACGGTCCGCGCGTGACGCGGCACGAGCTCGCGGTACCGCCCCACGAGAAGTCCGTGGGACACGTGCGCCACGACCCTTCGCGCCACGGCGGCGGGAGAGCGCAAACCGGCCTCGAGACGCACCGCCTGGAGCACCTGCGCCAGGGCCTCGAGCGCGTCGCAGCGGACATACCGGGCGACGAGGACGTGGTGGTCCTCGGTCCCGGCACCGTCCGCGAGCGCCTCGCCGCCCACCTCCGTGGGGAGGACGAGAAGTCCGGGCGAACCGGCATGGTGCGCGGCCAGACCGTCCGTGCGATCCGCAGCGAGGCGGCCCAGCGGATGACGGAGGCGCAGCTCGTCGAGCGCCTGCGGGAGCTCGTCGGCGAGCCGCCCCGCCGCGTTCGCTGAAGGCGCGAGCGGAACGGGCTCAGGACCTCGTAACGACGCCCACCGGCGAGCCCGCCGCCGCCAGGCCCTCGTCGAAGGCGCGCAACTCGAGGTCGAGCAGCTCGGGCCGCTTCCCGACGAGGTGACGAAGCGCCTCCCGGGTCGCCTCGGGGGAGACGATCCCCAACGCCCCGACCAGGGCGCCGAGGGCCACGATGCTCGCGAGTGCCTCGTCCCCGGCAGCCCGGGCGAGGGCGCCGCAGGCGATCCGCAGCTCGGTCAGGTCCTCGCGCCCGGATGACGCCTCGATGAGCGTCTCGTTGACGACGAGCACGCCGCCCGGCCGGACGAGGGGAGCGAACTTCGCGAGGGACGGCGGATTCATGACGACCGCGCCGTCGGCCCGGTCCACCACCGGCGAGCCGATCTCCTCGTCGGCCACGATCACCGTGCAGGACGCGGTCCCGCCGCGCATCTCCGGGCCGTAGGAAGGGATCCACAGCACCTCGCGGCCCTCGAGCATCGCCGCCTGGGCGGCGACCTGGCCGGCGAAGAGGATGCCCTGGCCGCCGAAGCCGGCGAAGATGGCCGACGCTTCCACGGACTAGCCCCCGCGCCCCGGCCCGTGCGCCCGCGGGGAGCCGGCGGCGCCGGGTGCCGCGGGTCCTTCGGGGGCACCCTTCAGGCGATCGACCAGCACACCGGGCGGATAGGCCTCGGCCATGGGGCCCTTGAGCCAGGCGATCGACTCCCGCGCCGTCATGCCCCACCCGACCGGGCAGTTCGAGATGACCTCGACGATGGCGAATCCAGCCCGCGCCAGCTGCACCTCGCATGCGCGGCGGATGTAGCCCTTGGTGCGCCCGATCCAGGCCGGGTCCCCGACCGAGCCGCGCGCCGCGTAGGCCACGCCGGGCAGCTGGGCGAGCATCTCGGTGATGCGGATCGGGTAGCCGGCCAGCCCCGCCTCGCGGCCCGTCGGAGTGGAGGTGGTGCGCTGGCCGAGGAGGGTCGTGGGCGCCATCTGCCCGCCGGTCATGCCGTAGATCGCGTTGTTGACGAAGATCGCGGTGATCGCCTCGCCCCGCGCGGCCGCGTGGACGATCTCGGCGGTCCCGATGGCGGCCAGGTCGCCGTCGCCCTGGTACGTGAACACCACACTGTCGGGCCGCACGCGTTTGATTCCGGTCGCCATGGCGGGCGCGCGCCCGTGCGGCGCTTCGGCGACCTCACCGTCGACCCGGCGGCCGGTCGGGCGCTCCTGCGCGCGGATGGCCACGGTCGCCTCGAATCCGCTCGAGCGATGTTCGAGAAGGCCGCCGGCGACGGAGTCGACGATCCCGCGCCGCACGAATACCTGGGTCTGATTGACGCCGCAACGGGCGACGTCGAACGCGCTCCGAACTGAATGTCGAAGGAGAGATCGTGATGCGTGCGATTCCATCGTTTTGGCTGCCATCGGTCTTTCTAGTCGTGATCGGCGTCGGCGTGCCTGTCGGCGACGCCGGCGCTCAGTCGCGTGAACCGGCGTGCTGCGGCGTCGTGAGCGTCGATTCGCGGGCCGGCGTCGCCACAGCGCGTGTCAACGAGACGGGGAGCGTGTTCGAGTTCAGGGCCAG
>Ga0209002_10005313_pt1 | contig 10002 bp, 10 predicted proteins | sample Rifsed16ft2_FD_184010 | JGI IMG/M metagenome (GOLD analysis project Ga0209002, IMG submission 184010) | Soil microbial communities from Rifle, Colorado, USA - sediment 16ft 2 (version 2) | ecosystem: Environmental > Terrestrial > Deep subsurface > Rock core/Sediment | place: Rifle, Colorado...
GGCGGCCGCAGCCTCAGCCGTCTTCCCGATCTCGGCAAGATAAGCCTTCTGGAAAAGTGGCGGCGAGAACCAAATGAATCCGACCACCATGCTCGCCACGGCGGAGACGAGCACCGCAATCCAGTTCACGTTGGCCAAGAGCATTCTCTCCTCCAATCAGCGTCTGGAGCCGATCGCTCCGATCTAGTAGCCCGTAGAACACCGTTGAGGGCTGGAGGTCGCGGCCGAAAAGGCCGGAAACAACCTGCGTTATGATTCGTTCCGAAAGACACGATGTTGGGGGCGTGCGGGGGTCCGATTCTCCCCCTTCCTCGCAGGCATGCGCCCAGGCCGACCCATCCCGAAGGAGCTCAAACCATGAGGATCGGACTTCAGGTACCGCGCTTCACCTGGGCGGGAGGGGCACCCCGGATCAGAGAGGCCCTGGCCGAGATCGCCCGCGCCGCCGACGAGGCCGGGTTCTACAGTCTGTGGGTAATGGATCATTTCTTCCAAATCCGCGGGGTTGGAGAGATCGACGAGCCGATGCTCGAAGGTTACACGACCCTGGCCTACATGGCCGGGCTGACCGAGAAGGTCAAGCTGGGGACGCTAGTCTCAGGCGTCGTGTATCGAAAGCCGGGTCTGGTCGTCAAGGAAGCCACGACTCTCGATGTTCTCAGTGGTGGCCGTGCGTACCTGGGTATCGGTGCAGCCTGGAATGAGCGCGAAGCTCTCGGATTGGGTTTCGACTTCCCACCGCGGAAGGTGCGCTTCGAGTGGCTGGAAGAAACCTTGCGCATCGCCCACCTGCTTTGGTCGGGCCAGGTTGGTGTCTTTCACGGGAAGCACTTCCGCCTCGAGGAGACATTGAACAGCCCGCAGCCGATTTCGAAGCCGCACCCACCGATCATGGTGGGAGGCGGCGGCGAGCGAAAGACACTGCGCCTGGCGGCCCAATACGGCGACGCCTGCAATCTGTTCTCGGGCCAGGGCCTGGAGACCCTCAAGCACAAGCTCGATGTCCTGAAGCATCATTGTGAGGAACTCGGGCGGGCCTACAACGAGATCGAGAAAACGACTCTCGGCACGATCCACCTGGCGCCGGGCGCGATGAGCGCGACCGGGGTGGTCGCGCTCTGTCGTGATCTAGCCGGCGTGGGCATCCAGCACGCCATATTCAATTTGCCCAATGTACATGAGATTGTGCCGCTGAGGACTTTTGCCCGCGAGATCATCCCTGAAGTGGCGGCTTTCTGAAGCGTAATACACTGAGGCAGGGTGCCAGCGCGTTTGATGCGAATGCACTACAATGCTCAGTCGATGCAGAGATGCCATGGCATCTGCCAGCCAGCGCACGTGAGAATGCCGTCCGCTCGAGTGATCATCCGAAGGAGTGGGAGATGAACCTCCGGAAGGACCTGTCGAATCTCAACTTTGTCGGAAGAGTGCAAGGGAAACGCCAGACATATTATGTGTTTGATGGAGGCGAGAGGTACTTGATCGCATCCGCCGCCAAGTCCAAACCCAACGCCGGCTACTTCAACATGGTCGAGAAGGGGGTAGTCGAGTACGTCCTGAAGCGCATCGCCGGGGAACCCGGGATTACGTCGCAACAACTGGTGCAACGGGCGCGGCGGACGAAGCGTATCGTCGATTCGCTGCACGCATTGAACATCCTGTACGTCCTTGTCGCCCTACGGAAGGCCGAAATCGATCGGAAGCGTGAGGGGGTTAAGCTGTATTTCGACATCCGGGCCGCCTAAGGTCCGTTCGCCGCTCGAATTCATGGCCGTTCACTGGGGCGTCATTGCGACGCCCTGATGAAGGCTTCGAAGAACCCTGCGAGTCCAAGCCCTCTCGGTTTCACATGCAACGTACTGCGTCCATAAGACTCCTGTTCCCTTTGCCTTCTCCCGCGGTGTCCTTCACGCTGTGGTGACCCCCCAAAGCACGAGCCCTTTTCGGGCTCTTGAAGGGGCAAAGGGGCTGGGGGCCCGCTGTTCACCCCCTGTCGAGCCTCGAATCCGTCCGGCAATCATCGCCCACGGCAGATGGCGGCGCAGCCTGGCGCGAGTGAGATTAGCCCGATCCAGGAGCCTGCACAGAGGTATGCTGTCGCGGCGGTGGTCGCGACCCAGACTGGCATGAGAACCCTCCGGTAGGCTGCACCCCGCTTCAACCACTTTTGTCTCGCCTGCCTGCCCCGTGTCCCATCGGCTCGGCCCGAGCCCGTGGCCTCCCAGTTCATCTGTGCGCGCCGCCACGCAGGCAATGCCTCCGTTCAGGATGCGACGGGTATCCGTACTTCGGGCACGCTACTGTCGCAGACGTGGAAGCTGCCGGCAAAGTCGTCGAGTCTGTTCTTATCGCGCCGTACAGACTTGCACTATCGCCTACTCCGGGAGGCGCAAGGAAGATGGAGCAAGCCGGGCAACGGGCTACACCTGAGCTTGGCGATAAGCTCAAGGCCTCTCACCCAGAAGGCAGTCCAGAGTCCAGTGAACCTGACTTGGCCATCCCGAACACATCCCCCTGCCGGTACTAAGGTCCATAGAGTTGTCTTCATCCGCGTCCTGATCCTGAAGCCGTGTCGGCCACATGCCGGCCTCTTAGGGAGACCTCATGGTGTGCCAGGCCAGACCCCAACCCATAGGCCAAATGGCCGGTAACCACACCCGCAGGCCGACGCTTGGACAGGCCCTCGCCTGACGATAGACTCCCGGTAGGTGAGGCGGGCGGCCTCCAAGCGTAATGGCGTGCTCAAGTCAGTGAAAGGCGGCCCCAAGATGGCGCTAGACACCCGAGGATCCAGACGCGTCTCAATCAGCGAGTGGTTCAAGGAACGACTTGGCCTGGAGGACTTGGCGTATCCTGTCCCAGCACACGCCAATAGCCTGCTCTACTCCCTTGGTGGTATCTCGTTCGCCGGCTTCATGCTCCTCTTCATCACCGGGATTTATCTGGCGCAGTTCTACCATCCGCACCCTATCGATGCCCACGCCAGCGTCGTGTACATGATCACCCGTGCACCTTTCGGGGATCTTGTACGATCGGTGCACTTCTGGACAGCCCAGATCGTCACGCTCGCCGTCCTGATTCACCTGCTGCGGGTCCTGTTCACCGGGGCCTACAAGCGACCTCGCGAAGTGAACTGGTACGTCGGGCTTGGCCTACTGGCTCTCACTCTGGGGCTCGTCTTCACCGGGTCGGTCCTGAAGTTCGACCAGGAGGGTCTTGAGGCACTCCAGCACAACGGGGAAGCCGCCGAGGTCATCGGGGCGCTCGGCGGCTGGTTCTCGGCCGAGTTCTCCTTGAGTGTCCCCATGCTGACGCGCTTGTTCAACGGGCATGTGACCATCCTGCCACTCCTCTTCGGCCTGTTGGTCGCGGCCCATGCTTTCCTGGTGAAGCAGCATGGGATCTCCCCCCGGCCCACCGTTGAGGCCGTCTCCCGGGGGACCGCCGGCGAGGGCGAGTCAAGTTTCTCCGTCCACTTGCGACGGATGGCCGGATACGGCCTAGTGATGTTGGCGCTGGCGCTGGTGTTGAGTGTGGTATGGCCCGCTCCGCTGGGGCAGCCCGGAGTGGCCGGGGCCGAGGTCACGAAGCCTGGGTGGATGTTCGTGTGGCTCTTTCCGGCAGAGGAAGCGTGGGGGTCACGGGCGCTAGCGGTGGTGCCGGTCATCCTCGGCCTGCTTCTGGCGCTCGTCCCGATCATTGATCGCAGCCCTTACCTGAGTCCGGCGCGCCGCAAAGGCTTGCTGCTCGCCGCGGCGATCATCCTGCTGGCCCTGGTCGTCAGCGGAGTGGTCGCAACTCTCAGCCCAGTTGAAGCCCACCTTCAGTAGGAGCGGCAGGATGAGTACTCGAGTCCGATCGCGTCTGTACTTGGCCGTGACACTGCTCATCCTGGTTCCCGTGGCGACGGCGTTCGCTCATGGGGAGCCGGTCATCACGGTTGAGCCGTCCGTGGCCGCAGCGGGCAGCTCGATCACCATCAGCGGCGTTGGAATGGAGCCTGGGGAGGTCTTCGACCTGTTCCTCGAGAACGCCTCGGTTTCGGTCGATCTGGGCAAGGCCACCGCCGAGGGGGAGGGGGAGGAGGGCGGCTTTGTTGTCGTATTGGCTCTGCCCTCCGACCTCCAACCGGGTTCGTACATCTTGCGCGCCTCGACCGAGGAGGGCGAGTCCGCCGTAACAGATCTGACCATCACTTCCCCGTCGGAAGAAGCCAAAGCCGGGCCGGTCACTGTGCCAGAGCCGAGCAACGAGCCCCATGTCCTCGACAGGAGGAAACCAACCTCCCAAGTAGTTGGGGGGCTGGCGTTGGCGCTGTCCAGCGCCGTAGTGGGGATTTGGCTATTACGAAGGCCGTGATGATCGGTTCGTGAGGCCTCCGTCTCAAATGAAGAACAAGCACGCGCCGCATTCGGCTGCCGGGCTGTCTCCGACCGGAGTCTTGACCTTGGCCGATGAGGGCACGTGATTCATGCGCATGGTAGCGGGCGAAGAGGAAAGGGAGCCGGGACCCGCATAGGCGCCATCATGGCGGCCATCATGTTCGTCTTGGCAGTCTTTCTGCTCGTCAAGGGCGGCTGGGGGGTTCTGGTCCCGTTCGGCTTCGCTCTCATCATCTTTGGGGTGATCATGGCGTTTGTCCGTGCAGTGGGCCGACCCCACAGGTGATGAAGGGCCGTTTGGCCCCCATCCCTCCGCGCTAAGTGACGCTGGCCCGGATCGAGTCCAAATCATACACTCGACGCAGGTGAACTTACGATGCAAGAACCCGTGGTGATCTATGGTGGCGGCGAAGCGGCGGTCCAGGCGTTGACCTCTGCCCTGAACCAGCAAGGTGTCCACGTTCTCCGCAGCTTCGACCTTCGCCAGGCGATCGCGGCGCATGACGAAGAATGCGACTGCCCGTATCACGGCTCGATCCATTGCACCTGCCAATACATTGTCCTGCTTGCCTACGACGATGACTCGGATCCGGTCGTGATCACCGCCCACACCCGTGCAGATGTGACGCACCTCCGTACTCTGCCGAGAGCGGGAACGCCGGCAAAGCTCGCATTCCTCGCCTGCCTCGAAGCCACCCTGCGTTCCCTGGGCCGGACTCGGCCCTCCGTCACGGTAGAGCCTCCACTGTCGGAGACGTCGTGATACGAAGACTCTTCAAGACCCTGCCGTTTCGTGGAACCGTAACCTCGAGGGGCCGACGGCTTTCGTCTGATTCAGATTCACCGGTATTCGCCATCTGGATTTGCACACTCTCCCTTCTGGGGCTGCTTTTCATCTCTGGCTTCGGGATCTCTCCCCCGATAGGGATGACGCTCTTCCTGCTGGTCGTCATGTTCGCGGTGTGTTGTCGCATGGTCGGCCTGCAACCTCAGAATCCTTGAGGGATCCGTGACATCGTCAAAGCCCGGACGGGTTAATCTCCTTACGGCACGGACACGCCTCATGAGTGAGCGAGGAGCGATTGGCGAGCCTCGTCGAATGGTCTCGGCCTTCGATCCCGCGGCGGACGAGCTTGGCCTGCTCGACCTGTATATCTCGCTCAAGGCCAAGCCGATAGCTCTCCTGCGGGGGCCGGCCGGATCCGGCAAGCTTGTAGCCTGTCGATATCTGGCGAGGGAGCTCACCGTCGGGGCCCCACTGGCTTTCCAAGAGATGATCGGCCATGCCTGGTCTGCGGCTGGCTCACCCGGCATCGCGCTGCTCACCGAAGCGCAGAGCCGCTTCAACGCAGAAAAGCTGAGGGCTCTGGTTGAGGAGGCCCGCGATCGCCAGAATCACAAACACGTCTATGCGGCCCTGCTGGCCCGCATCAGCCCGGCCGAGCTGGATCTCCTGTCCGAGCTGGCATCCGAAACTCACCGGGGTGGCAGCCACTCGATGGATGACCGCAATCCGGGTCGACCGCAGCTCTTGCCCCGGAATGTTCTACTCCTGGCGACGTTGGACGGAGTCGGGCGCAATCGTTGGGACACGGACCTTATGGCATGCGCATCGATCATCACCTGGCCAGGCCGGAGGGGGGATGAGTCGAGCACGCGTGTTGGAAGGTCGATCACTCGCCTGAATGAGGTGGACTTCGTGCGATCGGCGATCCGACACCCGAAGCCTGCGCTCCGGCGACTCCGTCGGTTCAATGGCTGGCACACAGCGTCCCTGAGGCCCTTGTACGCGACGTGGCGGATCCTCGAGGCTTACGGCCTGCCTGAGACCCGCCGGACATTGGGTGAGGCGCTCATCTACATTGCCAATGCCTGGATGCCGGATGGATCCGGTATCTTCGACCGATCGTTTCCCGGTAACATCTGGCGAGCCCTCGATTTCGCTCTCGTCAGCACGGTTCTCCCCCGGTTGGAGGCCTGGGACGGGCCGGTTGATAAGGTTGCTGACGATCTCGCCCCTGTTCTTAGACACCGGTACCTTCGGATGGCGAGATCTCTGGATTGGCTCGTTGATGCGTCGGGAGTGTCGAGGTACACAGTGCAGGTCGCCATGACTTGACACACTCCCCCAAGGCTTCGGGATCGCCGTGTGCCCCTATCCTACAGAGAAGGAGGTGATTCGATATGGTCAAGGACCCCGTGTGTGGGATGGTAATCGAACCTGCGAGCGCCGCCGGCAAGGCGGAGCACGCAGGCGAGACGTACTACTTCTGCTCTCCGGGCTGTAAGAAGTCCTTCGAGAAGGATCCGCAGAAATACGTCTCTCACCAGCACGACCACTCGCAGCATCACTAGGAGGTTGCCGGAAAAGACGTCTGCGGAGAGAGGGATTCGTGTTCTGGGGTGGCTAGGGCGGAGGCCCAACCACCCCAGAATGGGGGACTTCTCCTCTCCCTCGCTTCTTTCACTGCAGACTGATAGGCGGTGCGGGTAGAGTGGACCCGGGAGCTCCGGGTCGACCTTGCCGGCCGATGCGCGAGGCATCCATCGAATGATAACGATCAATATCGACCCGGTCATCTTTCAGGTGGGGCATTTCGCCCTGCGCTGGTATGGTGTGATCCTGGCTTCGTCGATTGGGTTGGGGACGTGGCTGGCATCGCGCGAGGCGAAACGTAAAGGCGTTCGGGACACGGACTTCCAGGACGTGCTCACCTGGGTGATCGCCGCCGGGCTGGTCGGCGCGCGGCTATTCCATGTCGTCGATCACTGGCCCCACGAGTACGCCGCCGACCCAGTTCGCGCCCTTTACGTGTGGGAGGGAGGTTTGGCCATCTGGGGAGGCGTCGTCGGCGGCTTCCTGGCACTGGCCGTATTCGCCAAGCGCCGCGCCCTGAACCTGGCGCGACTGGCCGACATCGCCGCTCCCGGCCTCGTGCTGGCGCAGGGTCTGGGTCGCATCGCCTGTATCATCACCGGCGATGCCATGGGCAAGCCTACCGATGGCCCGTTCGGTTTCGCCTATGCCAACGCCGGGGCCATGGTCCCTAAGCTCGGCGTGTATTACACCCCGATGCCCGTGTATGAGCTCATCCTGAATGTGGGCATCTTCGCGATCCTGTGGCAGCTGCGGAAGAGACAATGGCCGGACGGGGCTCTGTTCCTACTCTACCTTGGCCTTTACAGTACCGAGCGCTTCCTGCTGGCCTACGTAAGCTCCTATCAAATCATCGCGTTCGGCCTGACCCAGTCGCAGCTGGTCGCCCTCCTTGCCTTGGCGGTGGCACTCCCGCTTGGACTCAGAACCCTCTTGCGGGCCCGAGGTTCCGTGGCCGCCTGAGAACTCACCCTGTGATTGGCCCGGCTGGGGTGGTACACGCGTACCGGAGCCTGCACCGCTTGCAGGCGCGCTCTTTGGCGTACGCGACACTGCTTACTGTGAAAGGGGTAGATCAGCGCTGTCCAGTTTGGCGACCTTCGCGTATACCTGGGGAATGTAAGCCTTGGACCACGTTCAACCCAGGAAGGTGGAACCATGCAGGTAAAGGATCCCGTATGCGGCATGCCCGTTGATCCGGGAGGGGCCTATGCCTCACGGGTGTTTCGGGGAGAGACGTTCTACCTCTGCTCGGCTGAATGCGCGGCCACATTCGACGCCGATCCGGCAGGCTACGCCTCGCCGGTCTCGGCGACGACGGGTGTGGCGCCGCTCATCAACGGCCGGGTCCGCATCGATCTCCCCCTCCGCGGGCTGAATCGCTCAGGCGGGCCGGCCCTCGCCGCCGCCCTTTCGGCAGTCCCGGGGGTGAGCGAGGCCCGGGTCAACGTGAGTCACGGTCTGGCGGCGGTAGTCTATGACCCGACGCGCGCCAAAGTCAGCGACTTCATGGATTCCATTCGCCGCGCCGGGTACGCCGTCGAAGGACAAGTGGCGCGCCTCAAGGTCAGCGGGCTGTACTGCGCCGAGTGTGTCCAGCGCATCGAGGAGGCACTCCTCAACGTCCCGGGTGTCTACGCGGCGACAATGAATGCTGCGACCCTCGAAGTTCGCGTGGAATTCTCGCCGGCGATCGGCGATTTGGCCGGCTTGACGCGGGCCGTGGAGAGCGCCGGCCCTTACAGGGCGGCGCGGGCGGCGGAGGCCACCGAGGCCGAGTACGACAAGGAGGCCCGGGCTACTCAGCGAGAGTATCGTTCGCTGATGCTCAAGTGGTGGTTTGGGGCCGCCGTCGGTGTCCCGACGATGATCCTGTCCTACCCGTGGCTATTCCCCATCCTGCAGGACTGGTTCCCTCGAGGAAGCGACAACTTGAGATTCATTTGGTATGCCATGGGTGTGGCCAGCCTGGCCGTGCTGGTCTACTCCGGGAGCCAGTTCTTCGTGGGCATGTGGGAAGGCCTGAAGAGGCGCTCCGCCAACATGCACACGCTCATCGCCATGGGCACCGGCGTCGCCTGGCTGTACTCCACTGTCGCGCTGCTGTTCCCTCAGCTCTTCCCTTCGGCTGAGTTCACCGACGTCTATTATGACGTCACCGTAGTCGTGACGGCGCTGGTCGTGCTGGGACTGGCCATGGAGATCAAGGCAAAAGGTCGGACCTCAGAAGCGATCAAGAAATTGATCGGTCTCCAGCCCAAGACCGCCCGCGTGATCCGCGATGGAACTGAGGTTGACCTCCCGGTCGAAGAGGTGCTGGTTAACGACATAGTGGTGGTCCGACCGGGAGAGAAGATCCCCGTCGATGGCGAGGTGATCGAGGGGCAGTCGGCGGTGGATGAGTCGATGATCACCGGCGAGTCGTTGCCCGTCTCCAAGAAGTTCGGTGAGGAGGTCATTGGAGCCACGATCAACAAGACCGGCTCCTTCAAGTTCCGCGCCACCAAGGTCGGCAAGGATACGGCGTTGGCCAACATCATCCGCTTGGTCCAGGACGCCCAGGGGAGTAAGGTGCCCATCCAACGCATTGTCGACCGGGTCTCAGCTTACTTCACCCCGGCGGTCATGATCCTGGCCATTCTTGGGTTCGTCATCTGGTATGACTTCGGCCCGGCGCCGGCCATCACCTACGCCCTGATCGTCGCCGTCACAACGCTGATCATCGCCTGTCCATGCGCGCTCGGCATGGCGACTCCGATGAGCCTGACGACCGGCATCGGGCTGGGGGCGCAGAACGGCATTCTCATCCGCTCCGGCGACGCTCTGCAGACGGCGGAGAAACTGAACTCCGTGATCCTCGACAAGACCGGGACAATCACCTTCGGGAAACCTGCATTGACCGATGTGGTACTCGCTCCAGGCTACGATGAGCCCGAGTTACTGCGGCTGGCGGCTTCGGTCGAGCGATCCTCCGAACACCCACTTGCACTGGCGATCGTTGAGGCGGGGCAGGCGCGCGCGCTGAAGCTCGGCGTGGTGCAGTCCTTCGATGCCATCCCTGGGCACGGTGTCTCGGCCGAGGTCGATGGGCGTCGCGTGCTCATCGGAAACCTGAAGTTGATGATCCGTGAAGGCATCGCGCTCGGAGATCTTGAGGAGCGATCCGAGTCGCTGGCGGACGACGGCAAGACGCCGATGTACATCGCCCTCGATGGCAGGGCGGCCGGAATCCTGGCCGTGGCT
>Ga0209002_10005317_pt1 | contig 10000 bp, 6 predicted proteins | sample Rifsed16ft2_FD_184010 | JGI IMG/M metagenome (GOLD analysis project Ga0209002, IMG submission 184010) | Soil microbial communities from Rifle, Colorado, USA - sediment 16ft 2 (version 2) | ecosystem: Environmental > Terrestrial > Deep subsurface > Rock core/Sediment | place: Rifle, Colorado...
CCACCGTGACCGGGACTTCGGGCACCATCAGCGCCAGCACGACCGTGGCCCGCGGTACGGTCAACAACCCGATCGTGAGCTCCGTCTTCCCGAGCTCGGGCGCGCCGGGTCAGACGCTCAACGTGACGATCACCGGACTGAACTTCCTGCCGGGAGCTTCGGTCAGCTTCGAACAGGGCATCGCGGTCAACAGTGTGAGCTTCATCAGTAGCACACAGCTCGTCGTGAACATCACCATCGACCAGAACGCTCGAATCGAAACACAGGGCCGCACGGTCACGGTGACGAACCCCGATGGCTCGAGCGGCAGCCTAGCCGATGCATTCCTGGTCATAACTCCAGGAGCGGCGCCCTCACCGCAAATCACTTCGGTCTCGATACCGTCCAGTGCGCTCCGCGATCCCACCTCGATCACTTTCACCGTAAACGGCACGAACTTCCAGAATGGAGCGGTGGTCGGCTTTTCTCCAGGTGGGATCGTTGTCAACAACGTGACGTTCAACTCGAGTACACAATTGACCGTAACGTTCACCGTCGACATAACTGTAACTGCCGGGACTTCATTTGATGTGACCGTGATCAATCCCGACGGAGGCACGGGGACCCTCACGAACGGGTTCACAGCGCTTTAAGCCATGTTGAGATACTCCGCCTTCATCTGCATGCTCGTTGGCCTTTTCGCGGCATCCTGCGATGAGCTCAAGGAGCCACTGCCCGCCGCCCCGAATCCCATCCCTCCGCCCGCAGCCAGTGATTTCCTCATCCAGGGGCACTGGGAAGCCGAATCGACGCAGGGGCGGCGCATCGCCTTCGACGTCAACCCGAATGGCAAAGTTTTCAACGGCCGCATCAACGTCCACCACGAATGCCAGAGCGGAAGGTGGCGGGTGACCTTCGACGGCTTCGAGGCGCAGGTCGTGGACAACGCGTTCCTCGTCACGGTGAACTGGGAGAATCATGATGGCCGTGTGACGCGAGTCGGAAGCTACACCGTCTCCGGGCGCTTCGAGGGTCGCAACCTGATGCGCGGCGGTTTCATCAGCAGCGTCAACGACGTCCGCAAGAAGAACGAGCAGCCGAACGGTGACGTCTGCACAACCGTGCAGGTCTCCTTCGAGGGAATCAAGGAAGAGTAGCGAGCAGTGAAGGCAAGGCTCGCTGTTCTTTCCCTGGCGCTATCTCTGGCGGCAGCCCCCGAGGCCGGCGCCGAGATCGCGGTCATGACCAGCGGCAAGATCCTCTACATCGATCGCTACCACCGGGAGGACGATCTCGTCACTCTCTTTCTCAGCGAAGGGGGCGAGGTCACCGTCTCGCCCGAGCTGGTGGCCAATATCGTTCCCAACGAGATCGCCTCGGAGCCGGAGCTCGCCGCGCTCCCCTTGCTCCCTCATCTCGCTACACTCATCGAACCGGCCGCCGAGCGGCACGGTCTAGACTCTCGATTGATCGCCGCCGTCATCTGGGTCGAGTCGAGCGGCGACCCGAACGCCATCTCCCGCAAGGGAGCGAAGGGATTGATGCAGCTCATGCCGGAAACGGCGCGCGCGATGGGAGTCGCCGATGCGCTCGATCCGGAGCAGAACGTGGCCGGCGGCGTCCGTTACCTTCGCCAGATGCTCGACCGATACGACCCGGATCTCGGTCTCGCGCTCGCCGCCTACAATGCCGGAACCTCGGCAGTGGAGCGTCACCGCGGCATTCCTCCTTTCTCCGAGACAAGGCGCTACGTTCGCCGCGTTCTCGACCTCTTCCGCCAGGCGGGCGGAACGTGGGAGGTAGCCTCCGGACTATGAGCACGCGTCACCGCCAGCAAGAGAAGGGATACGTCCTTCTCGGTATCGCGATTGGCATTGTCATCCTGGGCATATTCATGGGCGCGGCGGTGCCGGTGTGGCAGCACGTGATGCAGCGCGAGCGGGAAGAAGAGCTCATGTGGAGGGGCATGCAGTACGTCGGGGCCATAGAGCGCTATCAGAAGAAATTCCCCGGCGCCTACCCGCCCACGGTCGAGATCCTCGTGGAGCAAAAGTTCCTCCGCAGGGCCTACAAGGATCCGATGACCGAGGACGGCGAGTGGCGCATCATCCGCCAGCTTTCGCCCGAGGTCCGCGTGCTTCCCGGAAGCGTTGGCCCTCAGGGCCAGCCGGCGGGAATGGGCAGTGGTACGCGCGGAGGGACACGAGGCGGTCAGCGTGGACAGGGCGGATCGGGTTTCGGAGATCGACGGGGTGGCGCCGGGAGTTTCGGAGGCCAGCAAGGTGGCCCTTCTTCCTTCTCGGGTACGGGAGGTTTCGAGAGCCGCGGGAAAGATGATCTCGGCCTGGGTGGCATGGTGGGCGTGGCGAGCCGAAGCACCGAGAAGTCCATCAAGCTCTGGGACGGGAAGGAGACCTACGATCAGTGGCTCTTCATTTCCCTTCCCCAGGCCGCTCAGAGGCCGGGCGGCATCGCACCCGGAGCCCCGGGACCACCCGGTCGCTCGGGAGGATTTCCGGGTGCGCGCGGAGGAGGTGCCGGTGGCCGCCAGCGCCAGCCGGGCGCCGGTGGGCCGGGGGTCCCCTTGACCACGCCCGAGCCGAGCGAGGAGCGAGGCCGCCAATGAGGAAGGGTGGGGTCCCCGCGACCACTGAGAACAGCCTTGAGCCCGAGCGAAGCGCGAACGAAGTGAGTCGCGCAGCGAGAGGCGCTGGAGGTGGGGCCCCAGCGCCGCTGAGAACCGATGCGCATCGGCATTGACGCCCATCACCTCAACGGTAAACCCCAGGGAAGCCGCACCTATCTTCTGAGCCTGATTCAAGAGCTCGCTCGGATCGCGCCCGACGATCGGTTCTTCATCTATAGCTTCGAGCCGGAAGAGACTCGCCGACTCCTTGGCCTCCCTGGTCTCACCCACCGCCGAGTCTTCCCCGCCTCGGCTCGCCTTCGCCTGCCCTTGGTGGTCCCGGCGCTCGAGATCTTGGATCGCCTGTCGCTCTTTCATTCCCAATACATATGCCCGCCTTTCTCGTCTGTCCCCGAAGTGGTGAGCATCCATGACATCCTTTTCGAGACACACCCCGATCTCTTCGTGGGAGCCTTCTCCCGCGCCTCGGTGTGGCTCATTCGGCGCTCGGCCCGGCGAGCGCGGCGAGTCTTGACCGGCTCGGAGTTCTCCCGCCTCTCCATTCTCGAACGCTATCGTCTTCCCGAAGAAAGGGTCGTCGCCATACCCGATGCGGTGGACCGCCTGCGGTTTCACCCTCTCGCCGGGGACCAGGACCAGAACGATTTGCTCCGAGTCAAGAAGCGCTATGCTCTCACGACCCCTTACGTTCTGAACGTGGGGAGGATCGAGCCCCGAAAGAACCTGGTGCGGCTCATTCGTGCCTTCCGCCGGGTCCGCGAGAGGCTGGACCCCGGCCTTCAGTTGCTGCTGGTCGGAAAGAAGGACTTCCGCTTCGAAGAGATCGACGAAGAGATTCGGAGATCGCCGGAAGCCGGCGTGCGACTGCTGGGTCCGGTACCGGACGAAGACCTGCCCGCGCTCTACCACTTGGCCAGCGTCTTCGCTTTCCCCTCTTTGGTGGAAGGCTTCGGAATGCCGATTCTGGAGTCCATGGCATGCGGGACACCGGTGGTGGCTTCCCGGCGAGGGTCGCTTCCCGAGGTGGGGGGGGACGCCGTCGCCTGGGTAGAACCGGAAGACGAGGATGCGATCGCCACCGCCCTCTCCGAGATTCTGACCGATACCGACCGCGCCGCTCGTTTGCGGAAGGAAGGACTTCTCAGGGCCGAACGGTTCAGTTGGGAGAAGACCGCCCGACAAACGCTCACGGTCTATCGCCAGTGCGCTTGAGCCGGCGCTCTTTGACAAGCGGGGAGCACGGGTGCTAGGTTGAGAAGAGGTTCTCCTATGTACAAGCTGGGTCTCTTTGTCGCGGCGCTCCTGGCGTTTGCCGGGGTCGCGGACGCGCAATCCCTGTCGGTTTCCTACCACCAGAACCTCATCACCGTCCGCTGCAACAACGTCGCGCTGGTCGAGGTCTTCGAGGAGATAGGATCCGCCACCGGTCTGGTTCTCTTTCTCGAGGATCCGGTCAAGGGCAAGCGTCTCACCGCCGACATCGAGGCGCAGCCCCTCCATCGGGCGGTGGAGCGATTACTGGCGGGGGTCGGCGTCAATTACGCGATGATGTTCGACCAGGCGGATTGGCAACGGGTCGCCAAGATCTTCATCGGAGAGGGTGGGGGCGCGGTGGCATCCAGCCAATCATCCCCCGAGGTCGGCTCTCGTCGCGCTCCGGTGAGGGGAGCCGCACCGGCAGTCGACGAAGCCTACCAAGAAGAACCCTATGATGAAGCCTACCCGGCGGAGCCGGAGGAAGAGTTCGAGACCGCCGAGGAGGAAATCGACCCGGACGAAACCGGCGAGGTCGATGAAAGCATCGAAGCAGAGCAGCCCGAGGGCCAGGACTATCTGCCTCCTCCCCCTTCCTTCCCCAGGAGCTCCTTCACGCCGGGGTTGGAATCCTCGCCCTTTGGAACCGCCACAACGGAGCAGCCGTCAACAGGAACCCCTTCCAGGCCCGGAAGAGCGACACGACCTCCCGCCTACTACCCCTTCACCGATCAGTTCGGCCGGCCCATTCCAGTCCCGGGGAATCCAAACCAACCGCTAGAACAAGACCCGCAAGAACAGCAGGAAGAGGAACAACCGCAGCAGTAGTCCACTGCCGATCTTCCCCTAGCATCGACAGTTCTGCTAATTTGGAGCGATGCCAAGGAAACGGCCGAAGTCCAAGTCGATCGACGCCTATCGCGACAAGCGCGACTTCGGGAGAACTCCCGAGCCTCCTCCCGGGAAGCCCACTCTGCGCCCCGGCGCCCCGGTCTTCGTCGTCCACCGGCACGAGGCGCGACGGCTTCACTACGACCTGCGCCTGGAAATGGACGGCGTTCTCAAATCGTGGGCGGTGCCGCGCGGCTTCTCCTACGATCCCACCGTCAAGCGATTAGCCGTCCGCACCGAAGATCACCCCCTGGAGTACGAGCACTTCCACGGCGTGATCCCCAAGGACGCCTACGGGGCGGGCACCATGACCATCTGGGATCACGGTAACTACCGGCTCACCAAGAGCGACGAAAAGGGACACGGGGTCGCGGAGGGCAAGCTGGAGCTCGTCATGTACGGCAAGAAGCTTCGCGGGGAATGGCATCTGGTCCGGACCAAGTCCGAAAAGGATGAATGGCTTCTCTTCAAGGCGAGAGATCACTACGCGCGGAAAGACGAGGAGCCCCCTCCTTTCTTCGATCTAACGGCCGCGGTGGAGAGTCCGGTACCGGAGAAAGTGGAGCCCATGGAGATCGGCGAGGAGGCCCAGCCCTTCTCCGACCCGGGCTGGGTCTTCGAGATGAAGTTCCTGGGTCACCGCGCGATGCTGGTGAAGCGCACCGAGGACATTCAGCTCGTCACCGTCTCCAGCGAGCCCGTCAAGGAGACGCTGGCCGATCTCACCGCGGAAGCCCGAAAGCTCCGAGCGGAGAACGCCGTCCTCGACGGAGTCCTGGTGGCGCTCGATGCTGCCCGCCGCCCCTCGGAGGAAGCACTTCAGGAGCGCCTGAAGAGTGGCGGCGATGAGCCGGTCTTCTTCTACGCCTTCGATTTGCTCCACTACGATGACTGGGACATTCGAGGCCTGCCCCTTCTGGAAAGGAAGAAGATTCTCGCCTCGGTGCTCCCCAAGCTTCCTCATCTTCTCTATGTCGATCACGTCGAGGGTCGGGGCGAGGATCTGGTGGAGGTCACGTCCGCCGGGGGACTCCCCGGGGTGGTGGCCAAGGAGGCCTCCGGAACCTATGTCTCCGGGCCCTCGCCGAGCTGGCGAGAGATCCCCGCGCAGCCTACCGGCGGCGCAGAGAAGCGGGATCTTCTGGAAGCACTGAAAGACGGCGCGCCTCGAACGAGCAGACACAGGATCAAGTTCAGCAACCTGGAGAAGGTCTACTGGCCCAAGGAGGGAATTACCAAGGGGGATCTCATCGACTACTACGACAGGGTCGCGGAGCTCGTCCTCCCCTATCTGCACGAGCGACCGGTTCACATGCTCCGCTATCCGGACGGCATCGAGGGGAAGGCCTTCTACCAGAAGGATGCGCCGGAGCACATGGCGGATTGGATTACCCTCGAGCCCATCGAGTCGGAGAGCAAGGGGCGGCCCATCCGATTCATCATCTGCAACGACCGCGACACGCTCCTCTACATGGTCAATCTGGGGAGCATCGACCTCCACCCCTGGCTTTCCCGGCGGGGCAGTCTCGATTCCCCCGACTGGGCCATTCTGGATCTGGATCCCGACGGCTCACCGTTTCCTTATGTGGTGCGGGTGGCACGCGCCATCGGAAAGGTCCTGCGGGGGATCGGTCTCAGGCCCTACCTCAAGACCTCCGGGGCCAGCGGCCTTCATGTCTACGTTCCGCTCAGGCCCGGCTACACCTACGATCACGCCGCACATTTTTGCGAGGGAATCGCCCGCCTGGTGGCCCAGGACCATCCGGACATCGCAACCGTGGAACGCGTGGTCAATCGACGCGCGGGGAAAGTCTACATCGATTATCTGCAAAACCGCCGCGGGCAGACCGTGGTGCCACCTTACGTGGCGCGCCCGGTGCCGGGAGCTTCCGTCTCGGCCCCGCTCGACTGGGACGAGCTCGACTCCGAGCTCCATCCCTCGATGTTCACCATGGTGACCGTGCTGCCTCGCATCGCGCGACTCGGCGATATCTTTCGGGGAACGCTCACCGATCAGCAGGACTTGCTACCCGCCATCGAGGCCCTTCGGAAGAACTACATCAAGAAGCGCTGACTACTCGATTTCGTTCGCGCTCATTCCGCCCGAAAAGCTCCCGGGGGCGGGGCGCCCCCGGGAGCTCGAGGTTAAACCTTCGATCGACTTACGGCAGGAGCACCGGGCAGTCGGGAGCGGTAGCGCCGTTAGCGTCCGTGCAGACAATCCGACCCTGGATGGCCGGGCTGACCGGTGTATTGGCAGAGATGTGGTCGGCCAGGACCTCATCCATGAAGTCCTGGGTCGTGATGCGCGACACGAAGTTCGGGTAGCCGTCGCCGCCGTTGGCCATGAAGTCGTTGATGGAAAGCGTGTAACTCGAAGCGGCCGTAAGGTCGATCGGTGCTCCGGTACAGGTTCCATCTGCCGCCTGCCGCACGGGACCCGTGACTCTGCTTCCGGCCGCGGCTGTAATCTCATACGTGAAGCAGAGCCCCGAGACCTGCGGGAAGCGCCCATTGGCAGCCGGCATCAGCGACACGCCATTCTCCAGGTACGTCTTGAGCTCGGCTCCGTTGATGGTGAGAGTGGCGACGATGTTGCCAAACGGGAGGACGGTCAGCACCTGCCCGCGGGTGATGGGGAAGTGCGGAGGCGTGAACGGCGGGCAGAAGTCGGTCGGGTTGTCGGTTGTGGGACACGTGAGGTCGGCTCTCAACCCTCCGGAATTCGTGATGGCGAAATCCGTGGTGTAGGTCGTCCGCATGGAGTCGGTCGTGATGTTGCCAACCAGGGATTCGCAAAGTCGGCCATCGGACCGGCCGCAGGCATCGGATCGCGGGATGGAGACCGTCGAGTTGCCGATGACGGTACTGAAGAGGGGAGCGAGCAGCGCGTTGAGAGCGTCGATCTGAGCCTGAATCGCCGGATCGGGCGCAACACCGATGTCCCATGGCTTGTGGAAGTCCGCGGTCTTGTAGATGACGGCCTTGGTGTTGGTGTCCACGGTGAGTCTCACCCGGGTGAAGCGGATTCCCTTGCTCCGGTTCTCGGTGATGAGGGCTCCGTTGGTCCGTGTGGCGATGACCTGGAAGTCGGTATGGTCGCCGAGAACGGCGTCGACGCCGACCAGGCTGTCCGCGAGGCTGACGAGAGGCCCGGTGGGGTTGGTGAGCGTACCGGCGGTCGCGCCCTCGTGACCGATGGCGATGATGGCGTTCACCTTGCTCTTCGAGCGCAGTCGAGCCGCTTCGGCGTTGATCGCTGTTGTGGCATTGGTGACCACGAACGGATCCAGGTTCCCCGGGAAGATGAGCGACGTGAGGTCCGCGTTCGAGAAGCCGATGACCCCCAGCCTGAACCCTTTGAATTTGAAGACTGCAGATGGCTTCCACCCGGCCGGCGTCTTGCCGGTAGCCGGATTGACGATGTTCGCCGAGAGGTACCGGAACTTCGCCAGCGGAATGAGCTCGGTGCGGAGATAGACCTGACCGCGATCGAAGTTGTGGTTGCCGAGACCGTCGGCCCCGAAGCCCATCCGGTTCATGATGTGGATGGTGGGCGTGTCCCCGAAGAAGTTCGAGATGGGAGGCGTGGCCCCGACCGAGTCGCCGCCGGCCAGGGTGAGAGAGCGGTCTCTCGCCTCGGAGCGGTAGACATCGAACCAGGGCTTGAGGAAAGCGGAGCCACCGATGCCAAACGTCGGATTACTGGCGCCGCCGCCACTCAGGGTGTCCGCTGCTTCGGAGAGAGGCACGAGCTGTCCGTGGTAGTCACTGATCTGAATGATGGTTGCTTCTTTCATCTGTCCGGGCGATGGGAAGAGGCGATAGAGGATCTTGCCCCGGGCGTTCTGCGGGCCGGGAATGCCCATCAGGAACGCGATCGTCGGCGCCACGTCGATGGCCCGGATGCCGTCTTCGTCACTATCGTCGTCACTATCGTCACTATCGTCGTCGTCACTATCGTCGTCGCTATCGTCGTCACTATCGTCATCATCATCAATGCCCCCCACGGGACCCCGATGGCGGATGCCGGGACCCGAGGCCACGAACGTGCCATGCATGTTGATGCTGTTGTCCAGATCGACCAGCTCGGGAAGGTAGCCGTGCTGGCCAAAGAACTGGGAGAAGGCAATGGTCACGCCTGGAGTCGCGGCGTCGGTCTGGTAGGGCGGACGGAAGACGACCACGACGTCACCGCTTCGGTTCGGGTGAAGAGAGTCGCTTCCGTCGATGTCTCGCAGCTCCTCTTTCTTGAAGACCGCAGCCACGACCTGCTTCCCGGGATTCGCCGGATCGATCAGGTTCTCAAAAGCGGCGATGATCTGGTTACGTACAGTCTCGTAGTCGCCTGCGGGGACGACGCCGCCCGGATCGCGCCCGGCGAGGCTCACGTAGATCTGCGCCGTACCCCCGGCCCAGCAGGACTTGGCCTTCGTGGGCGCGCCCCCCACTCGACAATTGGAGGTTTGTTCGGTGGCCTGAAGCCCGGCGTTCTTGAGGACGGTTCCCGTATTCACCGCGAGCCACTGCGGGGCGAAGCCATGGTCAGAGGAGGCGAACACCGTTGTGCCAGCTCCCATGAGATCGAGACCAAGTTCGAGGGTGGCATCGGCTTCCTGGTAGGCCGAGCGGATGTAGCCCTCGCGAACGTCGAGTCGACCATCCGGGATGTCGTCGTTGGTGGCATCGTCGAAGTAGGGGTTGGGATCGCCATCGGCATCGGTGGGGACGATGAGAGCGAGGAACTGGTGGCTGAACTCGTCAGTGACCGGGGTTCCGATGAGAAGGAGGTCCGTGTCCGGCTGAACCGTCTCGAGAATGTAGCTCAATGCAGGAAAGTGGAAATCGGCCCACATCAGCCCTTGCTCGACGTACGTATCCTCATCAACGATCCCGGCCTCGAGAGGCGCAAAGTCGGCGGCGGTGCTGGTGGGGAACTGGTCGACGAGCGTGCTCTCGAAGTTTGGATCGCAATCGCAGGCGGCTATGGCCCGGGTGACCGAAGTGAAGTACAGCTTGAAGGAGCTCACGCTGCCCCCGCTTCCGGCAAGGTTAATGAGCTTGGTGTAGAAGCCGGCTGTCTGGCCGGTGCGAGCGCCGATCAATCCATCCGCTCCGACCAGCCTGACATCGGCCCAGTCGCCCACCAGCGCGTCGTCCGGGCGCGGGCGGCAGATGAGGTGGACACTGGTGGCGAGGGCGGCGGATTCGCGGGCGCGGAGGCGCGTC
>Ga0209002_10005320_pt1 | contig 9998 bp, 8 predicted proteins | sample Rifsed16ft2_FD_184010 | JGI IMG/M metagenome (GOLD analysis project Ga0209002, IMG submission 184010) | Soil microbial communities from Rifle, Colorado, USA - sediment 16ft 2 (version 2) | ecosystem: Environmental > Terrestrial > Deep subsurface > Rock core/Sediment | place: Rifle, Colorado...
AGCACGTTGCGCTGCTTCAGGATGTCCCTCCCCCAGGCCGAGAGGGCCAGCGCTCGCCACGACTGCGTCCGTGCCGGCGCGCCCGTCCCCTCCTGGACCGTCGTGACCAGGATCACCATGGTCGCCACTTCGATCACGCCCAGCGCCAGGACCGAGATGGGCTCGCTCATGAAGTTCGGTCCGGCGGTGGCGATGCCGACGCCGGCGATGGTGCCCAGGGTCAGCATCAGCCCCATCAGGCCGCTGGCGATCCCAACCTGTCGGGCCGGAACGAGGTCGGGGACATACCCCTGGAACGGCCCCTGTGCGAAGTTCGAGCTGACCTGCAGCAGGAAGTAGAAGGCGACCATGGCCACGAAGGAGTTCGAGAAGGCGAGGCCCGCCAGGAACACGACATCGAGCAGCGTGCCGATGACGATGTATGGCTTACGGCGTCCCCAGCGGCTCACCGTGTAGTCGCTGATGACGCCGACCGTCGGCTGGATGATGATCGGCGCGATGGCGCCGATCACGAAGATGACCGCCAGCATCGTCCCCGACGTGGCTCGGCTGATGTCGTCGAAGCGGCCGGGCAGCACCACCACGCCCAGGCCGCCCCAGATCGTCTGGATCCCGAACCAGTAGACCGACAGGGAGAGCAACTGCGCCAGTGGCAAGTCGCGGCGAGTGGGCTCGCCGGTCGGTGTGGCCTGGGTCATCGGGTCCGCCTCCATGCCTGCACGACGCGGACGATACTCGGCCCGCTCCCCGTGCGATAGCACCTTGCCGTACGAGACCTGCGGCAAGACTGCGGTCGATGTCAGCCGGGTCACAGCCGCCCCGGCCGAGCGGCGGGGTATCATCCGCCGGTGATTGACCCGATCGCCCTTCGGCTGGGGCCCCTCGAGATCCACTGGTACGGAATCATCATCGCCAGCGCCATCCTGGGCGCCGCGACGTTCGGCACGCGCGAGGTCCGCCGCCGCGGCGAGGATATCGATGCCGGCTGGTCGATGCTCCTGTGGGTGATCCTGTTCGGTGTGCTGGGGGCGCGGATCTACCACGTGATCCACGAGTGGGGGACCATCTACTCGGCCCACCCCGAGCTGATCCTGCAGGTCTGGAAGGGCGGCCTCGGCATCCCGGGCGCGATCGCCGGCGGCGCCGCGACGCTGTGGATCTACACGCGCCGGACGGGCATGGCTACCGGCAGCTGGCTCGACATCTTCGCCATCTCCATTCCGCTCGGGCAGGCGATCGGCCGGCTCGGCAACTTCGTGAACCAGGAGCTCTACGGCCCGCCCACCGACCTGTCCTGGGGGATCCCGATCGACGCCGCCCACCGCATCGGTGAGTGGACGAACCTGTCCACCTTCCCGGTCGACACGACCCGGTTCCATCCGCTCTTCGCCTATGAGGCGCTCCTCTCGCTCCTGACCCTCGGGGTGCTGTTCTGGGCGAGCCGTCGCCTCGCGGCGTGGCTGTACGACGGTGATCTGCTGCTCATCTACCTGATGGGCTACGGCGCGTCGCGGGCGTACCTGGAGACCTTCCGTGTCGAGAACTGGACGATCGGCGGCCTGCCAACGGCCATCTGGCTGGGACTCGCCGCGGTGGTGTTGGCTGGCGGCTTCCTCATCCTTCGGCACATGCGCGGCTGGGGGACGCCCGGGGCGTGGATGGAGCGCCTCCAGGCCCGGGCCGATGCCGCCGCGGCGGCGGCGGATGAACCCGCAGCGGATCCCGCGGAGGCCGGCGCTGGCTGATCGGCCGGGCATCGCGCCCGATGTGACCGCGGCCATCGGCGGCACGCCTCTGGTGGCGCTCGACCGGCTGGCCGCCGGGCTCACGCCTCGCCTCGTGGCGAAGCTGGAGCACATGAATCCGGGCGGATCGGTCAAGGACCGGATCGCCATGCCGATGATCGAGGCCGCTGAACGCGCGGGGCTGCTCAAGCCTGGCGGGGTGATCGTGGAGCCGACCAGCGGCAACACCGGCGTGGGGCTGGCCATGGCGGCCGCGGTGAAGGGATATCGGTGCATCTTCGTGATGGCCGACAAGCAGTCGGAGGAGAAGCGCGCGCTGCTACGGGCCTACGGCGCGGAGGTGGTGGTCTGCCCCACCGATGTAGATCCGGCGGATGAGCGCTCCTACTACCGGGTCTCCGATCGCCTGGCCCGCGAGACGCCCGGCGCCTGGAAGCCGGACCAGTACGCCAACCTCGCCAACCCGGAGGCTCATTACCTGACCACCGGTCCGGAGATCTGGGAGGCGACCGCAGGGAAGATCACGCATTTCGTGGCCGGGATCGGTACCGGTGGAACCATCAGCGGCATCGGGCGATATTTGCGGGAGCAGAAGCCGGGGATCGTGGTGGTCGGTGCCGATACCGTCGGAAGCGTCTTTTCTGGCGGTCCGCCGCACCCGTACCTGACCGAGGGCGTCGGCGAGGACTTCTGGCCGGTCACCTACGACACCGATGTCTGCGACCTGATCGTGCGGGTCTCCGACCGCAACTCGATGCTCACCGCGCGCCAGGCGACGGCCGCCGAGGGGATCCTGATGGGCGAGTCGTGTGGCACCGCGTTGTGGGCCGCGCTCCAGGTTGCGCGGGAGACGGACGACGGCGAGGCGCTGTTCGTCGTGTTGCTGCCGGATTCCGGGCGCAACTACATCGGCAAGCTCTACAACGACGCCTGGCTGCGCGAGGTGGGACTCCTCCGCGACGGCGAGCAGATCGCCGACTACGACTGGCGCGCAACGCAGCTTGGCGTGGTCGCACGGAACGACCGCACGGAATAGCCACCGTGGCCCGGATGGGCGCGCCGGGAATCATGACAGGCGGCCGATGCCCGCCGATGCCCGCCGATGCCTGTCCGTAATTCTCCGCGCCGGAGGCTTACGCCAGTGAAGCGGCCGCGATCGTCTCTGCCGGATGGCTGACTCTCACCCAGTGAGGATTACGCCGCGCCGGCCGGCGAATGAGCGCACTCGCCTCCCATCGGTCTCCGCCGCTGAGAAATAGGCGACGAAGGCCAGATCGCCCCACGCAACGACGACATGCGCGACCGGGCTCTTCGATGGTTGTGCGGCGGGAGCGCACAGCCTAGGCTGACGGCGATGCAGACGGACGGGAGCACCACGGCGCGGCGAATCGGCCCGCGACTCGCGGTGAAGCCCTGGGTTCGGGGGCTGGGCTGGGGTGTCCTCTCGCTGATCAGTTGCATTGCGGCGTTGCTGCTGCTCGTCTGGCCGATTGGGCAGTTGGTGAACCTGTTCAACGCGCCACACCCGGAGGTGCTGGGCTTGTGGGCATTTGCGTGGGTAGCCGTGTCTGGCCCACTAACGCTCGCCACGGCCCGGGTGGCACTCGGCAGTTGGCCAGGGGCGCACCCCATGGCGTGGGTCGTGTTGCTGATTGGTGCCGTCGTGAGTGCGGGGCACATCGTGGTCCTCGGGAACTGGTCCATCGCGCGCTTTGGCTTCGTCGAGCCGGACTACCTGTGGCCGACCTCTCTCCTCTTCGCAGTCGTGGGGGGCATGGCGGTGGCCGGATTCGGGGCCCAGGTCGCGCCACGCTGGGCCGTCCGCGCGCCGCTGCTGGCGGCCGGCGGCGGTGTCTTGCTGTGCGTCTGGATCGTGTCCGCGAATGTCCCGGGACTGAGCGACGGTCTGCAGCCGTACAGCTGGCCGTTAGCGGGATGGACAACTGCTGCCGCGCTGTACATCGGCGCCGTGGGAGTCCTCTCGCTCGTGCGTCAGCGACGCGGCTGAGCCGCCTCGGCCAGGGCCGCAGACGGCCACAGATAGGCAATGGCCGCTCCGGCGCGGTACCCTTGCGGCTCATGCACCACGGAGCCGCTCTCTCATGACCACCCTCACCACGCCGAGCGTCGGCACCGGCGCTCGGACCACCGAACGCGTCAACCACTGGATCAACGGGCAGCGCGTACCCGGGACCTCGGGGCGCAGCGGTCCGGTCTTCAACCCCGCCACGGGCGAGACCGCACGCGAGGTTGACTTCGCATCGGTTGAAGAGGTGAATGCGGCGGTCGCCGCAGCCAAGGCTGCCTTCCCGGCCTGGCGCGCGACCAGCATCAGCAAGCGGACCGAGATCATGTTCCGCATTCGCAACCTGGTCGAGGTTCACCGCAAGGAGATCGCGGCACACCTGACCGCCGAGCATGGCAAGGTGCCATCCGACGCGCAGGGGGAGGTCGCCCGCGGCCTCGAGAACCTGGAGTTCGCGACGGGCATTCCGCACCTGCTCAAGGGCGGATTCTCCGAGCAGGTCTCAACCGGCATCGACGTCTACCAGATCCGCCAGCCGCTCGGGGTGGTGGCGGGCATCACGCCCTTCAACTTCCCGGCCATGGTGCCGATGTGGATGTTCGGCAACGCCATCGCCTGCGGCAACACCTTCATCCTGAAGCCGTCCGAGAAGGACCCGTCGGCATCGGTCTACCTGGCTGAGCTCCTCAAGGAGGCCGGCCTGCCCGATGGGGTCTTCAACGTCGTTCACGGCGACAAGGTGGCGGTCGACGGGATCCTGAACCATCCCGATATCGCGGCGGTCAGCTTCGTCGGCTCCACCCCGATCGCGCGCTACATCTACGAGACCGGCACGAAGGCCGGTAAGCGGGTGCAGGCGCTGGGCGGCGCCAAGAACCACATGGTCGTCCTGCCCGATGCCGATATCGGCATGGCGGCCGATGCCGCGGTCTCGGCCGCGTATGGCTCCGCCGGAGAGCGCTGCATGGCGATCAGCGTGGTGGTGGCCGTTGGCGATGTGGCCGATCCACTTGTGGCGGCCATCAAGGAGCGCCTGCCCAGGATCAAGGTCGGCCCCGGGACCGATGCGGACGCGGAGATGGGCCCGCTCATCACCCGCGAGCATCGCGACAAGGTGACCACCTACCTGGAGAGCGGCCCGGCGCAGGGCGCCGACCTGGTCGTCGACGGGCGGCAGCATGTCCTCTACCAGGAGGGCAAGGGCTTCTTCCTGGGCGTCTCGCTGCTCGATCGCGTGACTCCTGAGATGGACTGCTACCGCAACGAGATCTTCGGCCCTGTGCTGGAGGTGATGCGCGTCCCGACCTATACCGCTGCGATGCGCGTCATCGACGACAACCCGTACGCCAACGGGACGGCCATCTTCACCCGCGACGGCGGCGCCGCGCGCCAGTTCCAGTTCGACGTGAACGTGGGCATGGTGGGCATCAACGTGCCGATCCCCGTGCCGGTCGCCTACTACAGCTTCGGCGGCTGGAAGGCCTCGCTCTTCGGCGACCTGCACATGTACGGTCCCGAGGGGGTGCAGTTCTACACCCGTGCCAAGGTGGTCACCAGCCGCTGGCCCGATCCGGCCACCTCGAAGGTCGATCTCGGCTTCCCGCGCACCCGCTGATCGGGATTCCCCGCCGGCGCCGAGGGCGGTGCTCGGCATCGGAGCCTATGGACCGAGATACCCTCGAATCCCAGCCGGATTCCCGGCATCCGAGCGGGAGGGCCGGGATATCGGACCTGAATCGGTGAATCCCTGTCGGTGTGCTCCGATGCCGAGCAGGCCGTGACTCGCGACGTCCGACCCGTGACACAATGTCGCCTCATGACTGATCGCATCGAAACGCTGGCTGTCCACGCGGGCGCGGAGCCCGATGAGCTGAGCGGCGGCGTCTCGCCGGCGATCCAGATGAGCTCGACCTTCAAGCAGGATGCCGTTGGCCAGACCCGCGGCGGGTTCGAGTACGGGCGCAGCGACAACCCGACCCGCCACCGCCTGGAGGCGGCGATTGCGGAGCTCGAGGGCGGAACGCACGGCCTCGCCTACGCATCGGGGCTGGCGGCCACCCAGAACCTGCTCTACCTGCTCGACCCCGGCGACCGGCTGCTGATGAGCGACGACGTGTACGGCGGCACATGGCGCCTGGCCGACAAGGTCTGGAAGCGGTACGGCGTGGAGACCGACACCGTCGACATGCGCGACCTCGATGCGGTGGCCGCCGCGCTGACCTCCCCGCCGGCGGCTCGCATGGTCTGGATCGAGACGCCCACCAACCCGCTCCTCAAGGTGGTCGACATCAGCGCGGTGGTGGCGCTGGCCGCGACGACCGGCGCGCTGACGGTTGTCGACAACACGTTCGCCACGCCGTACCTCCAGCGGCCGTTGGAGCTGGGCGCGGACGTGGTGATGCATTCGGCAACCAAGTACCTCGCCGGTCACTCCGACGTGATCAGCGGCCTGCTGGCGATCCGGCGCGAGGATGTCGCCGAGCGGCTGCGCTTCCATCAGAACGCGGCTGGCGCAGTCCCATCGCCGTTCGATTGCTGGCTGGTGATGCGTGGCATGCGCACGCTGGCGGTCCGCATGGAGCGGGCATCGCAGAATGCGGCGCATATCGCGGGCTGGCTGACCGGCCGGTCCGAGGTCTCTCGCGTCCACTACCCGGGCCTGGCGGACAACCCGCAGCGCGAGCTCGTCGAGCGCCAGATGCGGCTGCCCGGCGCCATGGTCAGCTTCGAGCTCGCCGGCGGCGAGGCGAAGGCTCGCAAGGTCGCCGAGGCGACCCGCCTCTTCACGCTGGCGGAGTCGCTCGGTGCGGTCGAGTCGTTGATCGAGCTGCCCGCCGCGATGACCCACGCCTCGGTCGCTGGGTCTCCACTCGAGGTTCCCGCCGGACTGGTGCGCCTGTCGGTGGGGATCGAATCGGTCGAGGACCTCGTCGCGGACCTGGAGCATGCACTCCGCGCATGACCGGCACCGATCCATCGCAGCTCCCCGAGGACGGACCCACCGAGCTGGTGGAGGGGCGCGACGGCGAGCTGGTCGAGCGCCTCTCCGGGGGCACCGCGACGCTGCTGCTGGTCTGGCTGGTCGGCGTTGGCGCCGGAACGGCGCTCCTCGGCGCCTGGCTGCTGGCGGCGTTGGTCCTCGACGTGCGCCTCGGCGGCGAGCACCTCTTCGGGGCCCCGGGGCTGTACACGGCCCTCTATGGCTCCACCGGACCCACCGTGCTGTGGCTGGCCGGGCGGGCGCAGGGGCATGGACTTGGCTGGTTCGTGTGGACCGCGGCCAAGATCGGGCTGGTGATGGCCGCCATCCTGGTCGGGGGAGCCGTGATGGTCACCGCGGTGATGGGCGCCACCCCGGGAAGCGGCTTCGCGCTGGTTGCCGCGGCCGTGGTCGGCATCACGCTCGTGGCATCGGTGCTGTGGGGGCTGGCCACCTGGGCCGCCGACCGGTACATCGCCCGGGCGCGGGTGGAAGGCGATCAGACCTCGTAGGTGCGGAGCGGCTCGGCGACCTCCACGTCCCCGTCGTAGGCGGCCCGCGCCTCGGAGAGCGCCCAGTCGGTGCCGTCCGTGACGGGGATGTGGGTCATCAGCAGGCGTTTGACGCCGGCGGCGCGCGCCGCCTCGCCCGCCTCCGACGGGAGCAGGTGACCGCGGCTGTGCGGCTCGGGGTCATCCTCCTTCAGCGAGCGCAGGGCCGCCTCGCAGAGGAACAGATCAGCCGTCTCGGCGATCCGCGAGAGGGCGTCGCACGGTCCGGAATCGGCTGAATAGGCGAGGACCCTGTTCGGGTCCTCATCGGTCCCGTTGGCGGTGATCCGGAAGCCCCAGGTACGCACGTAGTGCTGCGTCTCCTCCGGCTCCAGACGCAGGTTGCCGATCTCGATCGGGCGCCTGCCGTCGTGCTCCACGAAGACGAAGCTCTTGTCGAAGAAGTTGGCGTACCCGGCGCCCAGAGCGAGATCAGAGAGCTGGCCCATGCTCCCCGGCGGCACGATGACGGTGAGTCGATGCTTCGCCACGTCGATCCACGGGTAGCTGTAGCGCAGCGTGATGAGGTCGAGGCAGTGGTCGGTGTGCATGTGGCTGATCACCACCGCGTCGAGCTCGTCGGGGGTGTTGCGTCGCAGCAGCTGCGCCACCACCCCCGGCCCGACGTCCACCAGGATCCGTGAATTGCCGCCTTCGACGACGTAGCCGGCGCAGGCTTCACCGGGGTTGGGGCGCGCAGGGCTGCGGCCCAGGACGGTCAGCCGCATGTCTGTGCGGTTATGCCCGAGATTCGCGTGGCGTGTCTGTCACAGATGCGACTCGTCGGCGATGTCACGCGCCGCGAGCATCGATCGCGGTGTAGTCGCGTGCCGGTGCACCGACGTAGACCTGCCGCGGTCGGCCGATCTTGGTGGCCGGGTCCTCGATCATCTCCTTCCAGTGGGCGATCCAGCCCGGGAGGCGACCGATGGCGAACATGGCCGTGAACATGGTGTTCGGGAAGCCAATCGCCCGGTAGATCAGCCCGGAGTAGAAGTCCACGTTCGGGTAGAGCTTGCGCTCGACGAAGTACTCGTCGTGGAGCGCAACCTCCTCGAGCTTCTCGGCGATCTCGAACAGCGCGTCGTCGCTGCCCATGGCATGGAGGACGCGATCGGCGGCGGCCTTGATGATCTTGGCCCGCGGGTCGAAGTTGCGGTAGACCCGGTGCCCAAAGCCCATCAGCCGGAAGTGATCGTCCTTGTCCTTGGCGCGTGCAACGTACTTCGTCACGTCGCCGCCATCGGCCGCGATCTGCTCCAGCATCTCGATCACCGCCTGGTTGGCGCCGCCGTGCAGCGGGCCCCACAGGGCGGTCATGCCGGCGCTGACGCTGGCGAACAGGTTGGCATGGCTCGAGCCGACCATCCGTACCGTGGAGGTGGAGCAGTTCTGCTCGTGGTCCGCGTGGAGGATCAGCAGCAGGTCGAGCGCCTCGGCGACGACCGGGTTCACCTCGTATGGCTCGGCCGGCACGCTGTGCATCATGTTCAGGAAGTTGGACGCGTAATCGAGCTGGTTCTGCGGGTAGACGTACGGCTGGCCGATGCTCTTCTTGTACGCCCAGGCGGCGATGGTCGGGATCTTGGCCAGCAGCCGATGCGTGCTGATCTCGACGTGCTGGGGGTTGAACGGGTCGTGGCTGTCCTGGTAGAAGGTCGACAGCGCGCTCGATCCGGCCGACAGCACCGCCATCGGGTGCGCCTCCTTCGGGAAGCTGTCGAAGAAGCGCCGCATCTCCTCGTGGATCAGCGTGTGGTGCGTGATGCTGTCCACGAATTCATCCAGTTGGCCGCGCGTCGGCAGCTCCCCGTAGATCAGAAGGTAGGCGACCTCCAGGAAGGTGCTCTGCCCGGCGAGCTGCTCGATCGGGTAGCCGCGATAGCGCAACACCCCGGACTCCCCGTCAAGGTAGGTGATAGCGCTGGCGCACGACCCGGTGTTGCCGAAGCCGTTGTCCAGCGTCACCAACCCGGTCTGCGCCCGCAGCTGACCGATATCGATCCCGGCGTCGCCATCGGTCGGGTGGACGATCGGCATCTCGACGCTGCGTCCATCGTGGGTGAGGGTGGCGGTCTTGGCGGCCGTCAGTGTCTCGTTCGTCATCAGATCAACTCCTTGACCGCGTCACGCTCCTCGAGGAGCTCGGCGAGCGTGGCGTTGACCTTTGCCTGTGCCCATCCATTGTGCTTCATTCCCTGCACCACTTCGACCCGGCCCGGGACGGTCGCGCGAAGCGGATAGCCAAAGACGAGTCCGGCCGGGACCCCATAGCCGGTCTCGGCCGGGGCGGGAATCGCCGCGCTGAAGATCTCGCCGGTCGGCTGGGTGACATTGCGCACCGTGTCGATCACCGCGTTGGCGGCACTCGCGGCGCTCGACTGGCCGCGCGCCGCGATGATCGCCGCGCCCCGTTGCTGCACGGTGGCGATGAACTCGCCCTGCAGCCACGCCTCGCCGCCGATCACCTCGACCGCCGGCTTGCCGGAGATGGTCGCGTGGTAGAAGTCGGGGAACTGGGTGCTGGAGTGGTTGCCCCAGATCGCCAGGTCGCGCACCTCCTCGACCGCCACGCCGGCCTTCGCGGCGAGCTGCGAGCGGCCGCGGTTCTCGTCGAGCATGGTCATTGCGAACCACCGGTCGGCCGGCACCTCGGGCGCGTTGGCCGTGGCGATCAGGCAGTTGGTGTTGCACGG
>Ga0209002_10005324_pt1 | contig 9995 bp, 8 predicted proteins | sample Rifsed16ft2_FD_184010 | JGI IMG/M metagenome (GOLD analysis project Ga0209002, IMG submission 184010) | Soil microbial communities from Rifle, Colorado, USA - sediment 16ft 2 (version 2) | ecosystem: Environmental > Terrestrial > Deep subsurface > Rock core/Sediment | place: Rifle, Colorado...
CAGATATTCCAGCAGCGTTTGGAAACCATTTTCAACCGGATTCTTTTACAGCCAAGTCCGGAATAAATGCCTATAATAAGGTTCAATCGTCCATACAGGCCTAAATGGGGACACCATGTCTGCAATGACCCACGACCTGCTGGTGCGCGGCGTCGCGGCAGCCAAGTCAGGCGACAAATCTGATGCAAAGCGTTATTTAACCCGGCTGCTCGGGTTGGAGCCAACTCCGGAGGAACAATCCGAAGCCTGGCTGTGGTTGGCTGAATTAAGCGAAAATCCGGCTGAACAACGGGGTTACCTGGGCGAGGTTCTGGCGCGCAACCCGGGAGATGCCCGCGCGCGTCGAAAGATGGCTGAGATTACCGGCGCATTGAATCCTGCCGAAATCATTAATCCCGATAAACTCCAACCCCGGATAGCTGCCGAGCCAATCCAATCTCAGGCACGGCGCTTCTCCTGCCCGGCCTGTGGTGCGCGGATGATCTACTCCGCCGACGGCAAAGAATTACAGTGTGAAAACTGCGGCTCAAAGCGCGCCGTTGGCGGGCTCAAGAATCGGATTTCGCAGCACTCTGATGCAAACTTTACGGCTGCCATGGCCACATCCGTCGGTCATTTGACGCCGAATCGTGCCAGTATCACGACCTGTCAGGGTTGTGGGGCGGAATTTCACATGCCAGCCCGGGTGCTCAGCACAAATTGCCCATACTGCGGATCCAGCTACGCCTCCGGGATGACCGGAGAAAAAGAAATTATTCAACCAGCGAGATTGATTCCTTTCAAAATTTCTTTGAAACAGGTCCGCGAGAGGCTAATTGCCTGGTTTAGCAGTGCAAAATTCGAAGAACCGCCGTCGGTGGATGTCCCGGCTGGAATTTACGTTCCGGTATGGAAATTTGTGGTCGGCGGGCAGCTCTCCTGGGCTTGCAGCATTCAAAAAAACAAGATATGGACACCAATCCATGATTCCAAAATCTTGAATCGACCGGATATTATGGTTTATGCAACCCGGCACATTCCGGAAGTTGCTGGAATCATGCTGTGTATGTATGATCTAAAGGATTTGGTGCCATATGATCCACATTATTTGTCCGATTGGCTGGCTGAAACCTACCAGATACCGGTCGGCGACGCATCGCTCAGCGCCAGACAGCAGGTTCTGGAAAATGAGAAAGAGCGCATCGCACTGCAATATGACAGCCGAATTACGAACCTGCGAGTAAACCCTGCAAACATGGCGGTTGACTCATATGAGTTGGTTTTATTACCTCTGTGGATCACCCACTACACACTCGAAGACGAGGTGTTTGACGTGGTTGTGAACGGTCAAACCGGAGAGGTGACCGGTCAAAAGCCCGCCGGCGGCATGTCGGAATGGATCAGCAATTTCTTTTCTCCTAACCGGTAAATGGCCTTATTGAAGACCATTAATAATTATTCAATCATTTTTCTTTGTAAGGAGGATTTATGGCAGCGCAACCAAAAAGAACAATCACAGCTGAAGATTTATACAAGTTCCAGGTATTGTCCTCTCCCCGCATTGATCCAACCGGGCAATATGTCATCTATTCGGTCCAGCGAGTGGAGCAAAAAACCGAGAAGAAATTTACCAACTTATGGCTGGTGGCTACCGCGCCAGGCAGTCAGCCGCGCCAATACACCTTTGGCGACCAATCCGATGGCAGCCCGTTGTGGTCGCCGGACGGAAAGCAAATCGCCTTCATCTCCAACCGCGGGGACAAGGAAAAACCCGCCCAGATCTATTTGATCGACACCAGCGGTGGCGAAGCCCGCCCTTTGTCTAAAATCGAAGGGGAAATCAATAATATTATGTGGGCACCGGATGGCAAGAACTTTCTGTGTACCATCCGAAAAACCGATGCTGACGTCCTGGCACGCGAGAAAAATCCCGATTTGAAGAAATTGAGCACGCCAGCCCGGCATTATGACCGGTTATTCTACAAATTGGACGGTTACGGCTACCTGCCGCAGGAGCGAGTCCATCTTTGGTCTGTGGACGCAAAAACCGGCAGAGCCAAACAACTGACCGACCATCCGGTGCATGACCAGCAAGATGCCAATATTTCTCCGGACGGAAAATGGATTGTGTATATCTCCAATATCACCGCTGAGCCGGATGCCAACCCGGATTACGACGATCTGTTCATCCTGCCTTTCGCTGGCGGCGATGCGAAAAAAATTGAGACTCCACTTGGCTCGAAAGGCGCGCCGGTTTTTTCGACGGACGGGAAATCGATCGCTTATTATGGTCAGGAAGGCGTCGGCGAAGGCTGGAGAAATGCCTGCGTCTGGGTGGTGCCAGCGGATGGCTCTGGCTCGGCAGTCAATTTGACCGCAGCCAGCGACACACACGCCAGTGCCTGGACGATCAACGACATTGGGCAGGCCGAAACCCGACCGGTTGTCTGGTCGAAGGATGGGAAAACGATATTTTTCCCGGTTCAGCTCAACGGCTCATCGTTCTTTTATCAGGTCGACGTCAAAACCAAAAAAGTCAGTCCATGGTTAGCGCCTGAGGGAGTGTTTTCTGGATGGTCTTTTAATGCTGATCAGACTAAATTGGCTTACAAATTCGGCACAATGGACGACCCGGCTCAAATATTTGTGGTGGATATCAAGTCCGGCAAACCAGGCACACCCCGCCAGCTGACCCGCCTCAACCGCGATTGGTTAGACAAGGTCGACCTTGGCAGCATTGAGGATGTTTGGTTCAAAGGCGGAGATGGCAACAAGCTGCAGGGCTGGATCCTCAAACCGCCGCACTTTGACCCTGCCAGGAAATATCCGTCCATCATGGAAATCCACGGCGGACCGCTGACCCAGTACGGATTCCTGTTCATGCATGAGTTCTACTACCTGGCTTCACAGGGATTTGTGGTTTATTTCTGCAATCCACGCGGTGGACGCGGTTACGGCGAAAAACACGCCGGAGCTATCGCCCGCAACTGGGGCAGCGCCGATTATGGGGACTTGATGGCCTGGGCGGACTATGCTGCCAAACTGCCGTATATTGATCGCAATTGTATGGGCGTCACCGGCGGAAGTTACGGCGGTTATATGACCGTTTGGATCATCGGGCATACTCAGCGCTTTAAAGCCGCGGTCACGCAGCGCTGTGTCTCCAACTTTGTATCGATGTGGGGCTCGAGCGATTTCAACTGGGCGTTCCAGCAAGAGCTCAGTGACAAAGCTCCATACGAAGACCTGCAATATTACTGGGACCGATCACCGATCGCTTATATCGGCAACGCCAAGACTCCGACCCTGGTGCTGCATAACGAAATGGACCTGCGCTGTCCGATCGAGCAAGGCGAACAGGTCTTTGTGGCGCTAAAACGGCAAGGCGTTGATACCGAGTTCGTGCGCTTCCCCGAGGAGTTCCACGGTCTGTCGCGAAACGGGCGTACCGACCGTCGTATCATCCGGCTTAACCACATCGTGCGCTGGTTCAAGAAATATCTTCAGGAAGCCTGACCGGGTACCTGGCATGGTTAATCCCCATCTCCCGCTGATTGACCTGCACCGTCATCTCGACGGCGCCATCCGTCTGGAAACGGTGATCGACCTGGGCCGCCAGCACAATATCCCCCTGCCAGCCGGGGATGTCGAAGGACTGCGTCCGCACGTTCAGGTCACCGAACCTCAGCCGGGTGTAATGGCGTTTCTCGAAAAATTCAAATGGTTGACGGCAATATTGGTGGATTACAACGCCTGCCGCCGGATCGCCTATGAAAATGTACAGGACTTGCTGCAGGAAGGCATCGACTACGCCGAGCTGCGCTTCAGCCCGTGGTTTATGGCAGCACGCCATGGATTGGACGCAGCTGGCGTGGTGGAAGCCGTGGTAGACGGCGTAGAAGCCGGAGTGCGCGACTTCAGCGTCCCGGTGCAGTTAATCGGCATCCTGTCGCGCACATACGGCGTCGAAGTGGCAGCCCGCGAGTTAGAATCCATTCTCAGCTTCAGCGACCATCTGATTGGGCTGGATCTGGCAGGTGACGAAGCCAATTTCCCGGCAGAACTCTTCACCCCGCATTTCAAAAAGGCTCGGGATGCTGGACTGCACATCACCGCTCACGCGGGCGAATCGGACGGCGCTGCCAGCATTCGCACCGCGGTCGAGCAGTTGGGGGCGGAGCGCATTGGGCATGCCGTGCGTTTATTCGAAGACCCTTTGGTGGTTGACCTGCTGCTCGAACGGCAGATTGGCATCGAAGCCAATCTCACCAGCAACCTACAAACCTCAACCGTGCCCACCTTCGACGCACACCCGCTGCGCCGTATGCTGGAGGCTGGGCTGTTGGCAACCATCAACACCGATGACCCTGGGATCAGCGGCATTACGCTGAAACACGAGTATGAGGTTGCCGCACCGGCTGCCGGATTGACAGACCGCCAGATTTCTCAAGCTCAGGCGAACGCGCTGGAAACAGCTTTTCTGCACCCTCTGGATAAGCAAACTTTGCTGGCAGCCAAACAGGATTAATCCACTGCGGGATTAACGATACCAGCCGGTTTCATGTCGCGTTCGTTCAGAGCACGCATCACGAGGCGGCTGCGCCACCACAACCAGGACATTTGGGCAACATTGGCGACCATCAGCCCGCCGATGGCGAAAAATAAACCCGGCTGGGTCTGCAGGCGCACGCCAATGCCATAGACAATCAAAAGTGTGACCAGCATGATGGTCACCGACTCGGACACCGCCCGGGTTTTGTGGCTGACCAGAATCGCCCCCTGGAACCAGCTCTGCAACACCGTCATAGCTGAGAGCGGCAGCGCCAGCCAGAAAGCCTGCCATCCCATTCTGGCCAGAGGAGGTTCAAGCGCTGAAATGTTAAAAAACCACAAACTTGCCAGCGGAGTAACGACTAATACCAGGTGTGTCAGACCGATGGCACCGGAAAGGAAACCAGTGGCCTTTCTCATGGACTGCAAGGAACCGGGTTTGTCGAGCAGCGCGACTGTCACCTCATTGAAAGCATACCCGGACGAACGCAAAATTGCCACCAGACCTGCCAGCGCCGGCCAGGTCGCCAGTGATTCAATCGGCAGCGGCATACGGCTCATGGCAGCGGATCCGAGCGGCTGCCACAATAATGTGATGAACGAGGTCAACGCCAGCGGCGTATAAAAATTGATAAATTTCTTCCAGGTCAAGGTTTCGACCGGCGCAGCTGGCTTGAGCTGGTACTGGATCACCGGTCTGACTTTCACGCTGGTGTAAATTGCCTCAGCAATTACCGCCAATGCCTGCGCCGTCGCGCCAACCACCACGCCGGCGAAGCCTTTATGCCAGTAACCGAGCATTAAAATGACGCCTGCGACCGCCAAACGCAGCATGGTTCCAGTGCCAATGGCGTTCGAATGGCCAAAACGGATCAATACACCCTGGTTGAAGCGGCGGTAAGCAATCGCCCAGGTCCACGGCAGCATAATCGCCAGCCCGACCCGCCCGGGTTCAATGATGGCTTCCGGCACGCTCATAATCTTGGTCACAACCACGTAATACAGCGGCGTAAAGGTGACCACCGCGTGCACCCCGGTCAACACCGCGCCGGAAATAAGCATAAACTTGTTGAGTTTTTGGTACGAAGCCCAATCCTTGCTCAGAGCCGTCGAAGCTGCCAGCAGCATGATGATCGGCGCTTCGATGATCAACGCCACCGGCCAAATCACTCCGCTGTAAGCTGCCAGATTGATTTCCGGATTCGCCAGCCGGGCCATCACCGCGCTGAGTGCCGGCAGTTCAGCGCTCATCAGCACCCAGCTGAAAGCCAGAGGCCACCAGGTTTTGAAGATGGTTCGGTAGGATAGTGTTGAGGATGGTTTGGCGGCAGTCGGCAGCATGGTTGACCTGTAAGAACGGACGGTAGTATAGCACGTTCAAGCAAGAATGATGATCCTGCTCTCTTCGGGTATAAAATTACAACGTAAGCGGTTTTGCTTATTCAATGATGCGTTTTTTACGCAAATCCCATTTTTCCCCAGACGATCGCAATTTGATAGGAAACACCTTGCCCAAGAGAGCCCTGGAATTACCCGACAGACAAAAACCGTACATAATGGCCCATCGCGGCAACCGGGTCCACTGCCCGGAAAACACGCTGGCAGCTTTTAAGTGGGCGTTCAATGAAGGCGCGGATATCCTGGAAACCGACCTGCATCTTTCGGCTGACGGCGTTTTGGTCTGCATCCATGACGCTGCCGTTGACCGCACTACCAATGGTAGCGGACCCGTCAGCAGCAAGACCCTGGCAGAATTGAAAGCACTCTCAGCTTCATACGGCCGGCCTGAATACGCGGAGGAACGCATTCCCACCCTGGATGAGACGTGTGCCATCCTGCCCGAGGGCGTGGCACTGGCTTTAGAGCTCAAGACCAATCGCTTCCTCGAACCGGCAGTTGGGAGGCAGCTGGTAGATCAATTGCGGGCTGCCGGCGTTTTTGACCGCACGGTGCTGCTTTCTTTCCACCTGGACTACTTGCAGGCCGTCCAACATGAATCGCCAGACCTGCCGATCGGGAAAATCTCCATGGGTAATCCATTTCCCCGTAAAGGCGTGCAGTTGAACGGCTCATTTTGGCCTGTATTGTTATTCAACCCCTTCTACGCGCGCATGGCGCACAGTTACGGTCAGGCGACCTGTCCGCTCGATCCGACGCCGGATTCACGCTTGAAGTGGTACCGCTGGATGGGTTTTGACGCCATTTTGAGCGACGATCCGGGGAGCACCCTGGCCAAAATGCGTCAGCTTGGCATACGGTCTTAGAGCCAGCCGCGCAGCCGGTACATCCACAACCCAAAATATTCTTTCAGGCTGCTGGTAGTCTGCGAAAGCGAGCCGACGTTGGGCACCAGATTGATCACCTGCGAGAGAATATCGCCGCGCCACAGGTCCTGCCAGACATAATCCGGTACGCTGTAGTCGGCCGGGGCTGGAATCACCTCGATCCCCTGCTTTTCGAACAGCGCTTTGGAGCGCGGCATGTGCGCGGCAGAAGTGACCAGCACAACCCGGTCAACCCCCTCCTGTTTGAGCAATTTGGCCGAGAACAGCGCATCTTCATAGGTGTTTTGTGAATCAGGCTGCAGCCACAGTGCGCTCTCCGGCACATCCAAAAAGAGCAGCACCTCTTTCATTTCCTCAGCAGGCGTGCTGGGACGGCTGCCCAGCCAGGTGATGTTCCCGCCGCTCAACAACAGGCGCGGCGCGATGCCGTCGCGGTACAGGCGCGCGGCATACAGTACCCGGTCGCCCGCGCCGTTCAATTCGACTGAAGTCCTCGGTAGGCCATATGATTCAGTCCCGCCGCCTAAGACCACGATCACATCTGCAGGAGGGATCGCCTGCGGCGCTTGAACCTGCACCTCCAGCGAGCGCGCCAAACTGGTAGACACCCAGCGATTTCCGCCAACTATCAACAGGAATAAGGCGCCACCTAACAGCCAGGAGCGCAGCACCCGTTTTTTGGGAAAAATCAACCCCCCGATAATCAATATACATGCCAGACCCAGCGGATAAACCAGCTGCGGTAAAAATTTTGAAAGAAAAACAAACATAATTCCCTCGCTTGGTTCGTCGAATGATGCCAGAGGAAATTATAACTGCCATAAGGGGTGTTATTTTGTTCTGCCATTGGCGCGCTGACACAACAAAGAAATTCTTCGTTACAATTAAAGTATCTCTAATCCGAGGGGAATCCAATGAACAAATGGCGATTGATCAATGCATTGACGTTGGCAGGTATGCTGGTGGTGAATGCGCTGGCAAATTCACTGCCGCTAAACGGGAAAACGACGGCAGATATTTCGGCTGCCTATCCGGTATTGTTCACACCGGCTGGCTACGTCTTTTCGATCTGGGGACTGATTTATCTGGCTTTGATCGGATTTACCGTATTTCAAGCTCTGCCAGCCCAAAGCGGCAATAAACGCATTGACAGGATAGGCGGGTGGTTCGCCCTGGCGAACGTTTTGAATACCCTCTGGCTGTTTGCCTGGCATTGGGAGGTTCTCTGGGTGTCGGTACTGTTGATGTTGGGGCTATTGGCCAGTTTGCTGGTCATCTACAACCGCCTCGAAATTGGACTGCACGAGCGTTTAAGTCCCCAGGAGCAGACGCTGGTTGATTTTCCATTCTCGCTCTACCTGGGTTGGATTTCTGTGGCAACTATCGCAAATGTGAGCGCTGCCCTTTACGCCAGCGGCTGGAACGGTCTTGGACTGGCGGACGAGACATGGGCAATCATCATGATTGGTGTGACCGCGATTCTCGGATTGCTGATGATTCGACGGCGCAATGCATTTGCTTACCCGGTTGTGCTAATCTGGGCCTTAATCGGCATTCGAGTGCGCCTGGATCAGATTGCATCGGTTGGCACTGCCGCGGCAGCTGTTGCCTTTATTCTGCTCCTTTACCTGGTTTTCCGCCTGCTGCGCGCCCGCCAGTTGGAGTTCCTTCGCGCCCGAGGGACGCGTCCTACCGATTGAAACCAACTTGTTTGTGCAGACTGTCACAAAGTTGATTGTCAGGTATAATCTGACAATTATTCCGATTAAAAAGCACTAATTTGGGAGGCATTTCCAATGATTGAAAACTTGGTCCTGGTCCGCCACGGACAATCCACCTGGAACCTGGATAACCGCTTCACCGGTTGGACGGATGTCGATTTGACCGACACCGGCCGCGAGGAAGCCCGCCAGGCTGGCATGCTCATGCTGCAGGAAAAGTATGCCTTCGACTATGTCTTTACCTCGGTGCTCAAGCGCGCCATCCGCACACTTTGGATTGCCATGGACGCCATGGACGCCATGTGGCTGCCGGTTGAACGCGCCTGGCAGCTCAACGAACGGCATTACGGCGATCTGCAGGGACTGAATAAAGCCGAAACTGCGCAGAAATTCGGCAACGATCAGGTCCACATCTGGCGGCGCAGTTTCGACACCCCGCCGCCCGCGTTATCCATGGATGATGCCCGTCATCCACGCTTCGACCCGCGCTATGCCAAGGTCGATCCTGCTCTGCTGCCAGCTACCGAGTCCTTAAAAATCACGCTGGCACGCGTGATGCCATTTTGGGAACAATCCATCGCGCCGCGCCTGATGGCTGGTGAAAAAATTCTGGTGGTAGCCCACGGCAACAGCTTGCGCGCTATGGTCAAGTTCCTCGACCATGTTTCAGATCATGACATCATCGAGCTCAATATCCCCACCGGCGTTCCGCTGGCATACGCCCTCGACGATAAATTCAATGTGCTCTCCCGCCGCTACCTGGGCGACCCCGAAGCCATTAAAGCGGCTGCGGAAGCCGTGGCTCGCCAGGGAATGGCGAAATCCTAGATTGTCTGTGATTAAAATCAAAACGGGACCTTTCGGTCCCGTTTTTTCATTAATACAGGCTTGCTTATTCTTGATCTGCCGCTTGAGCGTCAACTGCCGGGTCGGGCACAACCGGTTCAACTTCGATTTCGGGCGTAAATGCGACGGCTGACTCGGCAGGCGTTACCGGTTCAACCGGCGTCGCCGCGACGGCGACCGGAGTTGACTGGGCAGACGCGCGTTTATTGCCAAGCATCACCTTGGCGAACTGACCGGAAACCCATGCCAATCCATTGAAAATATGCAGCGAAACAAAAAGCAGAGCCAATCCAACTACAAAACACACCGAAGCCTCTGCCAGGGTATCAACTACGATCGAGGTGTTGTTCCATAAATCCACTACCGGGTTGAAAAAGGGGAATACGATCGGCGCAGAAATCAGGACCACCGTTGTGACGGTTAATGTCACCAGGACAACGAACGACAGGATTCCCAATGGGAATTTGACCAAAAGGTATGCCAATCCCTTCCAGGTAACCGGATTGGAAAGGTAAGCGCCCAACTTTGCCAGCGAAGTATCGGCTATCTCGGTCTTGTCTGTCGACATCGGCGGGATGTCAACTTTCAACAGGCTCATCGCCATCACCCGCTC
>Ga0209002_10005326_pt1 | contig 9993 bp, 13 predicted proteins | sample Rifsed16ft2_FD_184010 | JGI IMG/M metagenome (GOLD analysis project Ga0209002, IMG submission 184010) | Soil microbial communities from Rifle, Colorado, USA - sediment 16ft 2 (version 2) | ecosystem: Environmental > Terrestrial > Deep subsurface > Rock core/Sediment | place: Rifle, Colorado...
ATCCTGGGCCGAGAACCGTGAGGTTCGCGGCAGTCGCGCCTGCAAGTGAAGCGATGGTGGCAGTTCAAAGACGCCAAGTCGATGCAGGTGAGTTAACTAGCCAGCATGCGCCGACGAGTTAACAGAACCTTCTTTGCTATGCATAGCCTCTACGAGGGCTGTCATAAGCGCTCTCTGGCTGCGCATGTAAAGCAAGAGGCCTTTCTCGAAGAATCGGGTCAGTATGGCGCTGCGGGTGGCCTTTGTGAGCTTGGCGTAGAGGTCGATCTTATTGACAAAACCTGGAGGTAGCCGAACTTTCATCAGCTCGGATCCTTCAATGTGCGGTCTGTTACGGCCAGGTCCACTCACAATAAGACTCATGGTGTGGGCAAGGGATATCAATGTCTCCCTCAACGGATTCTCTTCGTCCACCCCATCTGCGCTTTTGTTCATTCGTGCAGCAGAGACGAATTCTCCGAGATGGGCGGCATTTTCAAAGGGTATGTATTCAAAGATCGAACCCGTCAAAATCATGACCTGACAGAGCTCAGCTAACGTGCTCCCCATGCCATCCGCAATGTCACACACGAGCGTAAACATGGCTTTTCTCACCCGGAATGTAACGCGTCGAGCACGCCGCCGATTCATATCAATCCCAGAAATTTGAATGAGGGCCAAATGGCCCACACTCGAGATGCCAGCGTCGCATCCCAATATTCGCAGAACATTCACGTCGGCCAGGGCAGGGGACTAAAAGTAATCGAAAACGGTGGATTGGCGCCGGGGGTGGGATTTGAACAAGCAAGGATGCAAATCTTGAAGAGCTTATAGGAGCGTCAACAGTATTCCCAATTGGGTAATGGAAACTTGGCGCTGAAATTGCGAGATGTTAGGACTGAAATAATTCGCGAGGATGATGGGACCTACGCTATTGTGTGTTCAGCGCTTGGCGTGTATTCTGTAGGGAAGACAATCAAGGAGGCCAAGCGGAATTTTAAGGGGGCGCTTGACCTACATCTATCTGTACTGAGAGAAAAGGCAACGAAAGAGATCGCGACTATCATAGCCCATTGATATTAGTGTAAATCGTTGCCTCGTCTCCGTCCAATCGATGGTAGAGAACTCATTAAGATACTATGTAACAAGTACGGTTTTGTGAAAGTCCGGCAGAAGGGCAGTCACGTAACGGTGCAACGCGATGGCACTTTCATTACAGTGCCTTTGAAGGAAATTCGGGTAGGTCTCCTCAACAGAATTCTGAGAGACTGCAATATACCAAGAGCCGTCTTTCTGGCGGCGTTATGATTTCGCTCGAATTAAGCTGGCGGCGGGGGTGGGATTTGAACCCACGAGGCCAAGCCGAATCATCAAGCGAGGACAGATGCACGCATCACGACGAGCCCGACTATGCTATCTTTGGAGTCGAGGGACGCCATGATCATGCCATCCGCATCCAGAGGCTTGGAGTCAACAATCTTGGCATGAGAGAATCTTGCGTACAAGACATCGGCTTGTTCGTCGTAGTCAACGGAAACAATCTTTCCTAAGCGAAGTGGCTTCCTAGCTTTCTTAACCGCAGCGGCTATTACGCGGAATGGATCCACTGCCATCGTCACCTCAGTCTTTGCCAATTCCCAAACTTCCTTCGCATTCTCCATTCAGATATTGGGAATGCGGTCACTATAAAGCCATCTTGATCCGAAACTTCCTTGTAGTGCACAACTAGGTTGGGAGCTATGCCGAGTTTGAGTAGCTCTGAATGCTTTGCTACCGCGGCGAAATCTCTAGTGGCAGCGAAAAAGAACAATCGGTCAGGTTTAGTGACCGTCTTCGAAACTAACCTGCGCAAGCGCTTGAGTTCAGGGTGGTGTTTAGCGATATGGAACCATCTTTCCTCGGTCAGACGTATTGGAATGCCTTTCACAGACAGAACAACATATGGAAAAGGCAGCTTGTATCGATCCTCCTACTTTTTGTTATTTGTTATCTGATCAAGACTTGAGGGCAGCTAAACTGGGGCCGGGGGTGGGATTTGAACCCACGAGGCCCAGAGGACCAACAGCTGTCTTGGCCCAGCTGCGACAGCATGTCTTGAAGATCAATGCATTTTGTATTGTCCTTAGAGATATCGATGCAGACTACGCAATTGGCCATCTAACTATTACGTAATTTAATGACTAAGCCTTTAGGGTGGTTTGTTGCAGTAAACGTAGAGCGACCCACAATGGGCATGCAAACATATCATGTTGCTCTGGAAGAAGAGGGTGGCTGGTACGTAGTTCAATGCGTTGAGCTGCCAGGAGCCATCAGTCAAGGTCGCACAAGAGAAGAGGCCATTGCCAATATCAAGGAGGCCATCGAGCTTCTTTTGGAGCATCGAGCCAGCAAGTTCGCTGGCCAGAGAGTAGAAGAGGTTGTCGTCTCAGCGTAAGCTGCCGATCTTATCTTGGCGTGATGTCGTCAAAGCGCTTTCGAAAGTAGGTTTTCAACCAGTAAGGCAACGCGGCAGTCACATCGTGCTTGAATCAGGCGATAGGTCACTGACTGTGCCGCGGCACGACGAGATTCGAAGAGGCACACTATTACGTATAATCGAAGAGGCAGGACTCACGAAGGAAGAGTTCCTCAAATTCCTCGATTGATCCAGTGCAATCGTTGAACCACCTGGAACATGAATGTGTTGGCGCCGGGGGTGGGATTTGAATCCACGAGGCCCAGAGGACCAACAGCTGTCTTAGCCCAGTTCTGTGACAGCGGTTTGAGGGTGTTGAATCTCCGATTTCGCAATTCTTGAGGGATTGTTCAGGCGGGACAGCTAAGACCGAGCGATGTGGGTCGCCATTTTCCGGAAAGGAGGGAGTTCTTGAGGGATTTTGTGGGACCAGAACCCCAATTATCGGTACCGGAAAATCCTAGCCGTCGTGGCTGAATTCTCGGGTTCGGCACCTCGCTCAACGCTGATCCGATAGTTCGAATTGTTGGCGCCGGGGTAGATCTGAACCTAGGCGCTAGGTATGAGGCCGAAGATATCATTCAACGTCTGCGACCGCTCGTCCTTAACTTGAAACTTGGAATGGTTATCCCGACCAGCTCGTTCTCTCTGAACCGGTAGATCACGTCATTTACTTCCTCGCTGTCGTCCGCCGCTTGCGGCCGACCGAAGCTTATGTAGAGAACGTCCGCTTCTTCATCGTAGTCTATGTCTAATCCTCTGTCCTTTGGAAGGTTCACAGCTATCACTTCCTTTGCCATGCGATACCTCTCCTAATCACGTTCCCTACGTCAGAGCTTATTCTTGCCGTAATGATAAACCCATCATCAGGTCCGACTTCCTTGTATACAACAATGAGGTATCTCGGACCCATTGGCAGGTCAGCACACAGCTTGGCCACCTTGCCCTGAGTACGTCTAGCCACAAAATCAGGATTGGTTGCAGTTTCGATAGCTCGAGATCCCAAATCCTTTGGTGCTCACACTAGGCACGTTAGGCACGTAACGAGCCACTGCTGCTCGGCAGGTGCAAAGAGATTAACTAATCCGCTACTGTATTGAGTTATCTAATGACTAATGAGAGAGAACAGCGGTGCAGAGATTATCTGAAGATCTTAGGCAGAAAATCATTCCACTTCTAAAGGAGCACGGCGTGACTCGCGCTGCTGCCTTTGGATCTTTAGCGAAAGGGTTAGCATACGAAGGAAGCGACCTTGATATTCTCGTGGAGTTTGACGGCGAGAGGAGCCTCCTCGACTTATCGGCCTTGAGGTTGGATTTGCAGAAGGCCTTAGGACGAGACGTTGACGTCCTCACGTACCGATCAATCCATCCTCAGATAAGGGAGCAAGTGCTCAGAGAGCGTGTGCCGATTCTGTGAGCAAGGATGTCCGCGTCTTCATAGAACACATGCTAGATAGCATCCGCCTTGTCAAAAGCTATACGAGTCAGCTACCGTACGATAATTTCTTGGCTTCGCCACAAGTGCAGGATGCTGTCATTCGAAGAATCGAGATAATCGGAGAGGCAGCGAAGAACCTGCCGACCGAGTTTAAGGATCGTTATCCTGAAGTACGGTGGCGACAGATCGGAGGGATGAGGGACGTGTTGGTCCATGCATACTTCGGCGTGGATCTGGATTTGCTTTGGAAGACGATACAAAAGGACTTACCGTTACTGGAGAGTAGCCTCTTGACAATTCTCGAAGATCGCAATAAGCGCCCCTGAACTTGAGATCCTTTTCTGCAAGAAGCATGGTCGCGACCCGTGCCCCTTAGCGCGGGTGGGAAATCGCATTTCGGACTTATGTCAGCTCACAATCGCCCGTCTGATCGATGAAAAGTCTCCAAGCTGTATCGGAGAGGTGTGAAGCTAGTGGCGCCGGGGGTGGGATTTGAACCCACGAGGCCCAGAGGACCAACAGCTGTCTTGGCCCAACTTTGACAGCAGATCTCGAGGTTCAACGTCACCATTTGCATTTCTAACGGAGACTCTGTCGCCTTACCTAGCTAGGCTACCCCGGCTGCCAGTTAATCCGTAATCACAGATTGTATTAAGCCTGAAGAGAGCGGCGTCCACTAGAAACAACGTGTCATCCACGAGCCGCGACTCAGGGATGCTACGGTACAAGCAAGTCAGATTCTCGGGAACAAACTCGCAATGAAACGACGCCGGTACGGGTTCACCTTGCTTCGAAGCAGATCTGTGAGCACGTAGAAACTTGTTTCAAACTCGGCCAGCGAGTTATTTCTGAATTTCATAACGGGCATGGTTGTTGGCGGATTCTCCCAAGACTTGTCCCAAGCTTCCACAACTCCTTCCATATCCCGTTGGCGATTTCTGCCTTCCAACTCGTTTTTGTCGACGACGAAAACGACAACGAGTCTGATCACACCCTCGACCCTAGTGTTGAGGAGAAGCCGGCGGGTTGTGTTCCTCGGTGCAGTCGAATCTAGAACAACACTCCGTCCACTTCTCAGCACAAGATCTCTCAGGGTAACGAGGGAGTTGTATACGAACTCCTCTTCTTTCGGTGGCTCAACTGGGCCGAAAAACATGTTACGCAAATCGTCAACACTCAAACGCACAAAATTCCGATTCTCAGAAACAAGACGCCGCGCCAGCACCGTCTTTCCACATCCTGGATAACCACTCAACACGAGATTCCAAAGTGGCATCGGTCCCAGCACTCACTTAACGGGTTTCATGGCTGCACTTTTGTCCTGCGGCTTTTAAACGCGGAGTCCATGACGTGGGGTGATAACCAATTACGGGCGAGCCTCGATTGAAGCCTAAGATCTACGTTACAAGATTATTGCCGAAGGAGGGAATGGATCGAATCCGATCCTTCTGCGACACCGAAGTCTGGGAAGGAGACCTACCACCCCCAAGGGAAACGCTTCTCCAGAAAGTCCGGGAGGCCGAAGGCTTAGTGTGCCTACTCACTGACCGGATCGACGCAGAGCTGCTGAACGAAGCTCCGAGATTGCGCGTAATTAGCAACTACGCAGTTGGATTTGATAACATAGACCTCGAAGAAGCCACGCGCAGAGGTATCATCGTCGGAAACACACCCGATGTACTAACCGAGACAACCGCCGACTTCACCTTCGCCCTGATGTTGGCGGCTGCGCGGCGCCTAGTTGAGGGTGAAAGGAATGTGAAGGCTGGCGTTTGGAAAACGTGGGGACCATTGATCCTTCAAGGGCAGGACGTTCATGGAGCCACACTTGGGATCATAGGCTTAGGAAGGATTGGGACGGCGGTTGCACGACGCGCGCAAGGATTCGGAATGAAGACTCTCTACACGAATCCAACCAGGCGAAAGTCTTTGGAAAGTGAGCTCGGATTACACTATCGTGACTTCCACACGCTCCTAGCAGAGTCCGATTTCATAACGATACACGTGAACCTCTCACCAAAAACCCACCATCTCATCGGCGAGAAAGAACTTGAGAAAATGAAGGGCACATGTATTCTCGTAAACACATCAAGAGGGCAAGTCGTCGACAACATGGCGCTCTATGAGGCCCTTCGGGACCGCAAGATAGCCTACGCGGCGCTTGACGTAACCGACCCAGAACCCATCCCCATCAACCATCCACTCCTGACTCTTGACAACGTAATCATCACACCCCATATTGCAAGCGCCTCAGTAGCAACCAGAACCAAAATGGCGCTGATGGCCGCTGAGAACTTGATCGCCGGCCTCAAAGGAGAACTGCCGCCCCACCCGGTCAACCCGGAAGTCCTGAAGAACGCTGACGCATGAAGAGAACAGAGGTTGAAACACCAAAGCCTCATGTTGATTGATTACTCGAGACTTAATTACTCTGAAAATCTTCTATCGTAGGATTTCCGTTGAAGATCGTCGTGAACATCCCCGCCGCACTACGACAGTACACTGGGAACAACTCCGAAGTCGACGTAGACGCGTCTACGGTGGAGGAGGTTCTTGTGAAGCTCGACCTGCTTTTTCCAGGCCTCAGGGCTTTCATGCTCGATGAGAGTCGGGGGCTGAGGCGGTACGTGAACATATTCGTGAACGAGCATGACATACGTTCGGAGGAGGGGTTAAAGACAAAGCTCAAAGACGGTGACCAAGTACATATCATACCAGCAATTGCAGGAGGCTCCTAAAATTGGTCACAAAGAAAGCGGACGTCTACGTGCTACTTGGAACCAGGAAGGGCGCGTTCATGCTACACTCCGACTCACGACGACGGAACTGGAAGATGAAAGGCCCATTCTTCGAGAACTCCCCAGTCTTCCACATGGCGTTTGACAAACGAGACGGGAAAACCATCTACGCAGCAGTGAACAGCGGCCACTTCGGTCCAACAGTCTTCAGAAGCAAGAACTTCGGTCGAACCTGGGAAAACTCCAAGAACCCCCCACGCTTCCCCGAAACCTCAGGCCTCAAGGTTGAACATCTTTGGCATATTGAGCCAGGTCACCCAAACGAGCCTGAAGTTGTCTACGCTGGCGTTGCGCCCGCGGCGCTCTTCAGAAGCGAAGACGGAGGCGAGAACTGGAAGATCAACGAGAACCTGAGCAGTCATCCCACCCGACCAAAATGGGAACCGGGTGCTGGTGGCTTGTGCCTTCATTCAATAGTCATCGATCCACGCAACCCGAAACGAATGTACCTAGGAATCTCAGCCGTGGGCACATTCAAAACAGAGGATCACGGCGAAACATGGACGCCAAAAAACAAGAACGTGAGGGCAGACTTCTTGCCTGAGAAATATCCAGAGTTCGGTCAGTGCGTCCATAAACTCGTCATGGACCCTGCGAAGTCAGACCATCTATACCAACAGAACCACTGCGGCGTCTACAGGTCCCAAAATGCCGCCGAGGACTGGATCGAGATCTCCAAGGGACTTCCAAGCGGATTTGGTTTCCCGATGGCTGTACATCCACAAGAATCCGAAACCTTCTACGTCGTCCCAGAGCAAGGCGACTTCTTCCGTGTAGCAGCAAACAAAGAATTCTCAGTCTACACGACATCAAATGCTGGCAAGACCTGGAGGAAACTCAGCAAAGGACTACCAACAAAGAACGCTTACCTCGGTTGCTATCGAGAAGGATTGGCGACCGATCAACTCGACCCCGCGGGGATCTACGTGGGCACGCGGATGGGCCATCTGTTCTCAAGCGTCAACGAAGGCAAAACATGGCAACTCTCTGCCCAATGGCTCCCACCAATCTACTCGGTCTCAACAGCCACTGTAACAACCTAGCCCCCAATCACACAGAAAATTCGAGTGTTACGACCGACGGCTTAATTCAGAACTTCTAGGGTCAAATTGTCACCGCTGACTCTCATGGTGAACTGCAGGAACGTTAAGGAATCCTTCTCCAAGTCGTTGATGGCTGGGATTTTGGAATTTCACTGCTTCGAACATTCTCCGCGACGATCTCAGCTTCTCAATCCAACGCCTGAAACTCAATTACCCCACCTCGTGAATAAGTTAGACTCGACTCCAAGCGAATCTAGGACTTTCCCGACCACGTGGTTCACAAGGTCGTCTATCGTCTTCGGATTATGGTAGAATCCCGGGCTGGCAGGCAGAATCGTGACCCCTAACCTCGCAAGCTTCAACATGTTCTCCAGATGAATCGCGTTGAGCGGAGTCTCACGCACCACTAAAACCAGTTTCCTATGCTCCTTCAACGCCACGTCGGCGTTTCTGCAGATCAGGTTGTCCGCGTAACCATTCGCAATAGCCGACAAGGTCTTCATCGAGCAAGGACAAATCACGGTTGCATCGAACTTAGCCGAGCCGGATGAAACGTCCGCATCAATATCATGTTCGGATAGAATTCTGCCGCACCTAGAAAGTTGTTCGGTGGCTTGAGGGGCTTCGTTTGCCATGACCTTTCTCGCGGCGTCTGATATGACGATTGTGAGTTCAGTTCCACTCTTCTCCAGCTCCGCAGCAAGCCTCACACCGTAAATTACACCAGACGCACCAGTAATCCCAAGGACAACTCTCAAGCATGGACCCCAAACTACAGGAAAATTCAACCCTCATCCCCTTTAAGCACTCAGCTTACTCCCCGACCATGAAACCAGAACGACCCCACGAAGCATTGCGAGGTTCTCCACAAGACGAACAGGCACCCCAGACCTTGCGCTTCACCTCATTCCGCATTTCCTCATCTCGACCGGTTCGAAATTGTCCAAACCTTATATGACGCCCATCCCTCAAATCCGCCATCACAATCAAAACTCGGTGTACGAATTGAGAAGTTTCCTCCTCGTTAAAACGAAGCCAGGCCTAGAACAGGAAATCCTAGGCCGCTTCAAGGCCATGCCAGAAGTTCGCGAAATCCACCTGATAACTGGCAAATTCGACCTCCTCATCACCCTAGAATCCGAGGAAACCGAACTCGACCCCAGACAGAAAATAGTCGAGCTCGTCGTCGACAGAGTGAGAAAAGCCGGAGGCATCATCGACACGCGCACCATCATTCCCATAACCTCCCAAACCCGACCACCAACACTCACCGACCGCCCAACCGTCAAAGCCTTCGTCTTCATCCAAAGTGAAGCAGGCAAAGAAAAAGACCTCATGACCCGCCTCCTCCAACTCCCGGAAGTGACAGGCGTGCACCTACTCTTCGGTAAAGCAGACCTACTCACCGAGATCAACGCCGAGAAAAGCTTCGTCCACCCACCCCCACAACACATAGCCAACCTCGTCCAAACAAAAATCAGCAAACTAAACGGCGTACACGACACCGACACTTACGTGCCACTAGAATCAATCATGAAAAACCAGTAAAGTGGAACCCTTCGCTAAGGCAGACTTGTTCAGAGAATCATTCTGCACGTGACCGGCGCTTGTTCTCATCGGCCAACAGGCTCTGTCCTCCGAGTTTGCGACACTCGTCCAACCTCTCAACCGTCGTAGTCGTTGAAATCCATAGTTGAGGTGGATGTGGTCGGGGAGGTCGGGAAGGTCGTGCAAGTGGTGGTGGTTGTTGCGGAGGTCGTCTGCGTGTAAGAGATTACCGGATGATAGTATCATCTCATTCATCTTCTCACGGTAACGCCTGAACTCCTCCAGTGCGTCGTGCATGGTCTAATCCCCAGTACAAGCAGTATTGGCATTCGAAGGAAAGTGTGTTGCGAACACTCCAGAAACCTGAGAAAGATAGGAGAGAAAAGCCGTGAAGCCCTGCCGGGGAGCTTCATCAGCAATCTAGAGTGTGAGTTTTCTTGAAATCCTATCCGACGTGAATGCAGTAGACAGGAAGAGCATTGAGAGCACGATTGTCACTGACGACGCCAGGAGAACGGCTGGGGCAGCTAGGATCTCTCCAACCACCAGAGCAGCAAGCCCGACAAGCAGGATAGCGGCAAGTGACTTTTCAAGAACCACCTGTGCCTTCCCTGCCTGCAAGCGACGTATCTTGGCCCGAACTAGGCTTAACGGTAATCCCAAGTAGAATCCACCGATCAACGAGCTTGCTACAAGCCCTGACAGAAGCGCAGCCAACTCAGGGAAGGCG
>Ga0209002_10005335_pt1 | contig 9985 bp, 7 predicted proteins | sample Rifsed16ft2_FD_184010 | JGI IMG/M metagenome (GOLD analysis project Ga0209002, IMG submission 184010) | Soil microbial communities from Rifle, Colorado, USA - sediment 16ft 2 (version 2) | ecosystem: Environmental > Terrestrial > Deep subsurface > Rock core/Sediment | place: Rifle, Colorado...
TCGCCAAGGATTACGGCGTGCTGATCATCGACGGCCCGCTCGCCGGCGTCACCGCGCGCGCGGTGGTGGTGATTGATGAGAACGACAAGGTGAAGTACACGGAACTGGTGCCGGAGATCAAGCAGGAACCGAATTACGACAAGGCGCTGGCGGCATTGAAGTGAGAGTTATATGAATTTTCAACGCACAATTTTGCCGGGAGCAAAATTGGTCGCGCTTCAGCGCGCCCGCAGGGGGCGCGCCATGGATGGCGCGCAACAAAGACGGTCGCTCCCGCGCATCCCTGCGCTCGCGACATTCGTACGTCCTGTACAGCACAAAGGACGCAAAGAAAAGAAATGGAAATTAGTAAATGTAGGGTGGGCATTGCCCACCAAACAAATTTGTAGCCCGGATGGAGCGTAGCGCAATCCGGGAGGCGGCTGTTGTCGAGCGGCCTGCGGCCGCGTGTAACTTGTGGGTGGCTGACCCACGGGAATCCAATTTAGCGTGCGCTCCGCGCACGATTCAAAAGCAAATTGTGGGTGACTCCGCCTCCCAAAACGTCGTCATTCCCGCGAAGGCGGGAATCCAGGTTTTAAATGTCTCGCGCGCTTTGCGCGCGATCTCAAAATCTAATTGCGGGTGGCTCCGCCCCTGCGCCCTGGGTGACTTTTCTTTGTCCGGCCAAAGAAAAGTCACCAAAAGAAAGGCCGCCCGAATGGCACGCTTTCCTGCGCTTCGCGCCTTTGGCCCCCAAGCTTGCGCAACGCGACGTCCCTGTCGCGTGCGCAAGGCGCGGACCTCCTGGTCCGCGCCCCTGTCGGGCTTGCCGGCCAAAGGCTGGCGATGCTCGGGCGCGCCATACGGGGATTCGAAAACTGCACCACAGCCGAACATCTTTCTTTCGCGAAGGACGTGCCAGTGAAACCAATCTTCACAATTCACGCCGGTGAATATCTGGTTGGTTCTTACATTGAAAGCAAGTTCAAAAACCTGAATGTGTGGTTGCCGACGAAGGATACAGGTATCGACCTGTTGGTTACTGACAGCAAAAACAAAAAAGTAGTTTCGATTCAGGTCAAGTTTTCAAAAGATTTCTTGGTTGAAAATAAATCCGATGCACTCAGGCGCGGATTGAAAGCAGCTGGTTGGTGGTCTCTCAAGCGAGAGAAGATATTGAAATCCAACGCAGACCTGTGGGTTTTTGTCTTGTATTCCTTTGATCAGAAGAAAATCGATTTCATAATAATTCCGCCTCATGAATTGCTAAAAAGACTGGATGTGGTTCATAAGCAAGAAAAGGTAAAGGTTGTACAAACATATTTCTATGTAACCAAGAAGAACAAGTGCTGGGAGACGCGAGGCTTGGGGATAGCCGATCAAGTGTTAGTTGCTGAGGGCATGTACTCGAACAAACGGAGAGACTTTACGAAATATCTCAATAACTGGAATTTGGTTATTACATCTCTTCGATAGTGGAACATTTGTAATCAAATTTATTTTGACGGGAAAACTATGCTGATTTTCGAACAGTCACAAACGAATCGCCGAAACCCATCCCAAGCCCCGCTCGTGAAAGCGGAGGTGAAGGACATTCCGGAAAAATTCCGCCGCAAGAAGCGTCCGTTGCTGCCGGAAGTGTCCGAAATGCAGGCGGTGCGGCATTACACGAAACTGTCGCAGCTGAACTTCTCGATCGACACGCATTTCTATCCGCTCGGTTCCTGCACCATGAAATACAACCCGCGCGCCTGCAACAAGCTGGCGATGCTGCCGAACCTGCTCGGGCGCCATCCGTACGCGCCGGAATCCACCGGCCAGGGCTTCCTCGCCTGTATGTACGAATTGCAGGAAATGCTGAAAGACGTCACCGGCATGAAGGCCGTGTCGCTCACGCCGCTCGCCGGGGCGCAGGGCGAGTTTGCCGGCGTGGCCATGATTCGCGCGTATCACGATTCGCGTGGTGACAAGGGCCGTACTGAAATTCTTGTCCCGGATGCCGCGCACGGCACCAACCCGGCCACGGCGGTGATGTGCGGTTATACCGTGCGCGAGATTCCCACGGATGGCAACGGCGACGTGGATATCGAATCGCTCAAAGCGGCAGTTGGGCCGCAGACGGCTGGGCTCATGCTGACCAACCCTTCGACGCTAGGCGTGTTCGAACGCGAGATTACCGAGATCGCCAAGATCGTGCACGACGCCGGCGGCCTGCTGTATTACGACGGCGCCAATCTGAACGCCATTCTCGGGCGCGTGAAGCCGGGTGACATGGGCTTCGACGTGATCCACCTGAACCTGCACAAGACCTTTTCCACGCCGCACGGCGGCGGCGGACCGGGCGCGGGGCCGGTGGCGGCGAGCAGCCGGCTCGAGCCGTTCCTGCCGGTACCGATCGTGGGCAAGGTGCAGGACAAATATCTTTGGGAAACCGAAAAAACCCGTCCCAAAACGATAGGCCGGCTTTCCGCCAACATGGGCAACGCCGGCGTGCTGCTGCGCGCCTATGTGTACGCACGGCTGCTGGGACGCGAAGGCATGCACCGCGTGGCCGAGTTCTCCACGCTGAACGCCAACTACATCATGGCCGAGCTTGCAAAGCGCGGTTTTGATATGGCGTTCCCGAAACGCCGCGCCACGCACGAGTTTGTGTTGACCTTCAAGAAGCTCAAGGACGAGACCGGCGTGAGCGCGATGGATTTTGCGAAACGACTGCTCGACAAGGGCTTCCACGCGCCGACGACCTACTTTCCCCTGCTGGTGCCGGAGTGTTTCCTGATCGAGCCGACCGAGACCGAGGCCAAGGAAGAGCTTGATCGGTTCATCGCCGCCATGGAGGAAATATTGAAGGAGGCGCGCACCAATGCCGAAATCGTCAAAGGCGCGCCGCATACCTTGCCCGTGAAACGCCTGGACGACGTCCGTGCCGCGCGTGAACTCGACCTCGTTTGGAAACGGACCGGCTGACGGAGGATAGCGCTGATGAAAGACCTGTTTAATCTGGGCCGGGTGTGGCGCGCGGCGGGTTATTCCTTCGCCGGCTTCAGGGCGGCGCTGAAAAACGAGACAGCGTTCCGCCAGGAGCTGGCGCTGTTTATTGTCCTGGCGCCGCTCGGATGGTGGCTGGGGCGCGACGGGGTGGAGCGGTCACTGCTGGTCGGCAGCCTGATGCTGGTGCTGCTGGTCGAGTTGCTGAATTCGGCGATCGAGGCGGTGGTCAATCGTGTCGGACGGGATCCGCACGAACTGTCCGGGCAGGCCAAGGATATCGCCTCGGCGGCGGTGTTTGTTTCTCTGGTTCTCGTCGTGGTGGTCTGGGCGCTGGTGCTGGCCGACCGCTTCTTCTGAAACGCCGGCTCGGTCACGCCGCCGCGGTTTTGTCCGCGGGCAACGGTTTTCCCCCTTTGTATTCGATCTTCCGGCATTCCAGAAAAATCCGCTTGTCACAACGCTCGCAGATGGAACGGTCGAGTTTCGCGAAGATGGTCTGGATGGCGTCGGCCTTGGTGACGAAGATGTGCTCGTCGCCCAGCTTGTCGACAAAACCTCCACGCTTCAGGATTCGACAGGCCTCTTCTTTCATCTTGCTCAAATAGAGTCCGCCGCCCAGGTTGCGGCGGCGCCGGGCTTCCTGCACCAGCATCTCGGCCCCGGCGATGTCGACGAAGTTGATGCCGTTGCCGATGATCAACAGATGTTTCTGCCCCGGGTTCTCCGCGAGGAAGCGCTGGAATTCGCCCTGCACGTGATCCACGGCGCCGAAGAACAGCGAGCCGTCCACGCGCACGATCTTGAGCTGCGGGCACTCTGGCAGTTTTGGATCGGTGACCATGTGCCGTCCTACGGAGTGCGGGTCAGGCGTGCGCACGACGATGCCGGGGCGCGAGGTGCGCATGAGGTAGATCACCAATGACAGCATCACACCGGCGTAGATGGCGAACTCCAGCTCCACGAACAGCGTGGCCAGGAACGTGGTCAGCAGCACCGCCGTTTCGCGTTTGCTGGTGCGCAGGATATTGGCGATGTGGTGAAAGTCGATCAGCCGGTACGCCACGATCAGCAGGATGCCGGCCATGGCCGCGATCGGCAGGTGTGCCGCGAGCGGCGCGACGATCAGCACGATCAAGGCGAGCGCGATCGCAGCGAAAATGGCGGCCATCGGTGTAATCGCGCCGGCGGTGTAGTTGATGCCGCTGCGGGTGAAGGAGCCGGATGAGGCGTAGCTCGAGAAGAAGCTGCCGACAATATTGGCCAGCCCCTGACCGATAAATTCCTGGTTGCCATCGATGCGCTGACCGGACTTGAGTGCCACCGACCTGGCGATTGAGACGGCCTCGACCAGCCCGAGCATGGCGATGGCGAGCGCGCCGCTGCCGAGGGCCTTGAGCGATTTGAGCGACAGGTCGGGCAGGGAAAACGGCGGCAGTTGTGCCGGCAGCTCGCCCACGAGCCTGATGTCTTTGGTTTCATAGGCGAGCAACGCGGCCAGCAGGCTGCCGATAACCATCGCGAACAACATGCCGGGAAGCCGCGGCTTGAAGCGCATGAACAGGACGCCCGCGACCAGGGTGACCGCGGCAATAGCCGTGACGTAAGGATTGATTTCGTTTATCTGGAGAAAAATATCCTGCCAGGTGTGCAGGAACGATTCGCCCGCGGGGATGTTGATGCCGAGGAAATGCTTGAGCTGGCTGGTGGCGATCAGGATCGCTGCGCCGGCGGTGAAGCCGACCACGACCGAGTGCGACACGAAGTTGACCAGCGCCCCCATGCGCGCGAGTCCGAGCACGAACTGGTAGACGCCCGCGAGAAAGGTCAGCGTGAGCGCCATGCTGATGAACTTGGCGCTGCCGGGTTCGGCGAATTTTGTGATGGTGGCGAACACCACGATCGAGAGCGCCGTAGTCGGGCCGGAAATGAGATGGCGCGAGGAGCCGAAGAGCGCGGCGATGACGGGCGGCACCATCGCCGTGTACAGGCCGTACACCGGCGGCAGCCCGGCGATCATGGCAAAGGCCACGCCCTGGGGCAGGACGATGACAGCACCGGTGACCCCGGCCATCAGGTCGGCGCGCAGCGTCGCCCGGCTGACCCGCGGCCACCAGCGAAGAAAAGGAAAGAATCGCGACCAGAAGATGTTGCACTGTGGCGCGGAGTAATAATCGGGCATCGACAGCAGGGAAATAGTGAGCGGCGCACATTGTATATTTTCCCGCGTGTTTTTTCATGTTTCCCGCGCCGGCGTGAAAATTCAACGTCGTGACGCTTGCAAACGGATACGTGCCGCCTCAATAATCACGCCCTTCCCAATCCGGTTCAGGCACGACTTCATGCTTCAGGCGATTCACGACATATTCAATCACCCCGGCGCACGCAAGGTTTTTCTCAAACTCCGCTATGCGCTGTTTCTGGCGGTGCTGGTGCTGCTGGCGCGCTACGCGGATGCCTCGCGACTGCTCATGGCGTTTCTGGTTTCGCTGTTTGGCGAGGCGATCCAGCTCTGGTCCTTCGCCGCGCTGGTGAAGAACGAGCAGCTCACCGCGCGCGGGCCTTACGTGCTGGTGCGCAATCCGATGTATCTCGGGCGCTTCTTCCTGATACTGGGTGTCGTGCTGCTGTTCGGCAACGACTACATCACCCTCGCCTACGTCGTTTTTTATTATTTATACATGGTCAACCGCGTGGGTCGGGAGGAAAAGCGTCTGGCGGAATTGCTGGGGCAGCCGTATCGCGATTACTGCGCGCGTGTGAATCGTTTTCTGCCCGCGTTCGGTCGGCTGTTCGATCCCGCCGTGAGGTTTTTTAATTGGAGCGTTTTATACCGCAACAACGGCCACTGGAATCTTCTGGCCATGCTGTTGTTTTATGGCGCGCTGTACTTCTACGTGGCGTATTTCCGCTGAAACGCGGAATCAGGGCGTCGCGTTGCTGGACGGATCGTTGGCACGCTGGCGTTGACGCCGGTCCAGCCACCATGCGACCAGAGGCAGCGCGAGGGTGGTGAATGGCAGGGCCGCCATCGCAAAATAAAGGCTCAGCCGGGAAAGCCCACGCAATTGTTTCCGCAATTCCTGACGTTCGGTTTTGCTCCATCTCTGTCCATTGCGCGATTTCATGAGCAGTGCCATCAATCCGGGAATCTGTACTATTCCATCGCGGATGCGCGATTTCTCGCGCTCATGCAACTTCCTCGCCTCCCTGATAAACCGGCGAATTCCCGAAATGTTGCTGGAGCTGGACGGTGAGGAGGCTTCTGTGGCAGGGGTTTTGGTGGAGTGTTGTGGTTCCATGCGGATTCTTGTATTTGGCTGTTCCCCTGCGGATTTTGGCGTAAGCAGGGGTTTTTCATATTCCATGCCATGCCCCATGGCGGATTCAGCAAGAGTGATCGAGTGCATCCAGCCATGGGGTTCGTGCACGAAATCTGCCAGCGTTTTTTTACCCAGCAATGTTAGTTTAGTGCAGCTTCAAATTTTGCCAAGTCAGTGACCGGCGCGGAACAGGCGTGCCCGGCGCAGATATAGGCCGTGACGCCGTTTCTGGCCGTGCGCTCGGCCAGCAGGCCGGGCAGATTTTCTGCGTCGCCCGGAATCGCCAGCACGATCCGGTGTGGATGGTATTGACTCGCGGCTATCGCCTCCCAGAGCTTCATGGACTCGGGCGTTCCACGCAGCACGACTGTCTGCGGCGGTGAAAGCTGTTCCTCCAGCGCCAGCAGCAGCGCCCCGTGCGCGGAAGGCTGTTGCCGCATGCCCGAATACAGCGCTTCCAGGGTGCGCTCGGCGGCATGTAAATAGTTGAGATTGCCGGTCACGTGACTGAGCCGCCCGAGTACCAGCGCGGCGACGCCGTTGCCGGAGGGGATGGCATCGTCCGACACCGGCTTGGGGCGGTAGACGAGTTTTTCGTGATCGTCGCCGGTGAAATAAAAGCCGCCGTGGTTTTCATCCTCGAAATGCTCGAGCACGCTGTCCGCCAACGCGATGGAAAAATCCAGATCTGATCGGCGGAAGCCGGCCTGCAGCAATTCGAGGGCCGCCGCGATCAGGAAGACGTGATCATCCAGGTAGGCGTTGAGATGTGACTTGCCGTCCTTGTGCGTGGCGAGCAGGCGCTGGTGGCGCCAGAGCTGCGCGTGAATGAAATCCAGGGCGCGTTCGGCGGAGGCGATGAAATCGGGCCGCGCCAGCACCCGGCCGGCATGCGCCATGGCCTGAATCATGAGTCCGTTCCAGGACGTGAGGATTTTTTCATCCCGCCCCGGGCGCACGCGTGACTCGCGGGCTACGAACAGTTTACGGCGCGCCGAATCCAGCCGCGCCGTGACATCGGATTCCGGACTTAGCAACTGCTCGGCGATTGCCGCGTTATCGGCGCGCACGTTAAGGTGCCACTGGCCCTCGAAATTGGGCGTGCCTTGCAGGCCGAAGCGGCGTTCAACCACGTCCCATTCCTCGGGCGATAGCAGCGCCCGGATTTCATCCGCCGTCCAGACGTAGAATTTGCCCTCGTGCCCTTCGGAGTCGGCGTCCAGCGCCGAGTAGTAACCGCCCTCGGGCGACTGCATTTCCCGCATCACCCACCCGGCGGTTTCAATCGCGATGCGCCGGAACAGCGAGTCGCCGGTGGCGAGCCAGGCGTCGGCGTAGAGCGCCAGCAACTGGGCGTTGTCGTACAGCATCTTCTCGAAATGGGGGATCTCCCAACGCTCGTCAACCGAATAGCGGCAGAAGCCGCCGCCGACCTGGTCGTAGATCCCGCCGTGGGCCATGGCCGCGAGTGTGTCGCGCGCCATGCGCAGCGCCTGTTCATCCTCCGCGCCCTGGCGGACACCCTGTTCCCAACGGTGCAGGCAGAGTTCGATTGAAGTGGGATGGGGGAATTTCGGCGCGCCCCCGAATCCGCCTAAACGCGCGTCGAACTGGCGCTGCAATTCTGCATAGGCTTGATCCAGTACTTCCGGGCCGACGTGTACGCCGGGAGCGGGTGCCTCCGGCTGCAGACGCCCGAAAATGTCGCGCAGGGAATGGTTCTGTTCGGTGATGGCCTCGCGCTTTTTGTCGTAGACCTCGGCCACGTGCCGCAGCAGATCGGTGAAGCCGGGCATGCCGTATTTCGCCGTCTTGGGGAAATACGTCCCGCCGAAGAACGGCATCTGGTCGTCGGGCGTGAGAAACATGTTGAGCGGCCAGCCACCGGGGCGTTCCGCCAGGATCTGGTGTGAGGTCTGGTATATCTTGTCCAGATCGGGACGTTCTTCGCGGTCTACCTTGATGCACACGAATAGCTCGTTCATCACGCGCGCCACGTTCTCATCTTCAAACGATTCGTGTTCCATCACATGGCACCAGTGACAGGCCGAATAACCGATGGAAACCAGGATCGGTTTGTCTTCGCGTTTGGCGCGCTCAAGCGCTTCCTCTCCCCATGGATACCAGTCCACCGGGTTGTGCGCATGCTGCAAGAGATACGGGCTGGTCTCGTTGCGCAGGCGATTGGTGTGTGTTGTCGAGGTCACAATCGAATCCGGAAATTCGCTCCACTATAGCCCGTGATTTTGCGGGATGCCACCGTTTGCCCGATTTGATCGCGGTAATCTGAAAAAGTTTGAAGAAAAATATCGTATACCGGGAACAACGATCCAGATATCAGCCACGACTCTTCCCTTTGACCCGGTGCAGCCTGGTTTGACTACGCATGCAGCCGTGAGTGTTTCTGCCGGATGCTGCTTCTCGATCAATCGGTGATATATCCGAACTGGTTCTCTCGGGTTTACTAAATCAACGGCCAGATTGATTTGCAATACGAAGGCTGCTGGTATCTGCGGTAATCGGGCGCACAGGTATCACGTGTTGCGTCAGGTTCATTTGTCGCATTCACGATAATTAACTGTATTGAATCACATCTGGGCCGTTTGCTCCCATACATGTGCCGGTTGTCGGGATGCCCAACATTCCCGTACCGCGTGTCTGGCTTTGCGTAGAAAAATACCTGCCATACTCATTCGAAGGGGAACAACTGCATATCCCGGCGCCGGCGGGAGCCTAGTCATGTTATTCAAGAAGATCGAAAAGGCCGAGGTAACCAGGCCCAGAACGCATATCCCAAGGAAGCACCTGAGCCGTCGCGCCCGGGCGCTGGAAAAATTCATCGTCGAGGAAATTGAAATCGGCGATGTCCAGTCGCCGGTGACCCCGCCCCCTGTGCAACACAAACAGCAATTTGTTTGGTGGGTCGGAATGAAAGCGATGGCGGCCTGTCTCGGTCTTTGGCTCCTGCTTTTTACCGCCTCTCTGTTTGCACGTTCTATCTGGCCGGTGGACGAGACACGAGTACTTGGTGTTGCATGGGAGATGTGGACGCATAATGAAATCGTTCTGCCTTCCCTCAACGGCGAACTTTACGCGCGTCATCCACCCCTCATGACGTGGCTGATTCACATTGGCTGGACTTTTCTCGGGATCAATGAATGGTGGCCGCGGCTGGTGCCCGCGCTGTTTGCGCTCGCGAGCCTTTTCGTCATCGGCCGTTTGGCCCGACTGCTGTGGCGCGAAAATCGCGAAATCGGACGTTACGCGCCGCTGGTGCTCATGGGGATGCCCCTGTGGGCAATTTACACCACCCTGGCGCTTCCGGACATGCTGCTTGTGTTTTTCACGCTGCTCGGGTGGTGGGCCGTGCTGATCATGTGGCGGCACCGTGACATGCGCGCCTTTTTGCTGCTGGGTATCGCGTTGGGTTTAGGCACGCTCGCACATGGAATGGCTGTGTACCTGTATGTTCTTCCGGTGGCGTTACTCGCGCCCATGTGGGTCGAAGGTAACACACCGATCGTCTGGAAATACTGGTACATCGACATCGGCAAGGCCGCGCTGCTGGGTTCGGCTCTGCTGGCATTATGGTTGGTGCCGGCGGCGTTGCAGGGAGGGCTGAATTATGCGCTGGCCTGGATCACGGAGTCGCTGGTTTCCGCCCGTCTGGATTGGCTGCCGTCGGCGCAGCC